>Ga0213833_1002369_pt1 | contig 12205 bp, 22 predicted proteins | sample SWATP21_FD_160575 | JGI IMG/M metagenome (GOLD analysis project Ga0213833, IMG submission 160575) | Coastal seawater microbial communities from Marineland, Florida, United States - SWA TP2 #1 | ecosystem: Environmental > Aquatic > Marine > Coastal | place: USA: Florida | collected 2016-08-14
AACGAGGGGGGTGGGGGGGGGGGGGGTGTGTTGGGGGGGGGGGGGGGGGGGGGGGGGGGGGGGGGGGGGGGGGGGGGGGGGGGGGGAGGTGTTGACAGCCATCTGCATGCGTGTGTGGGGTCGACCAGTCTGCTGAAACCTGTCCCACAGTTTCAGTACAACACTCAACTCCGTGAGCTCGCCGAAATTGTGTCAAGGTATGCGCACGTGCGGTGTGTGTGTGTGTGTGTGTGTGTGTGTGTGTGTGTTTTGCGTGTGTGCACGTGCTGGTCTCAACGTGTGGTACGGTACTTGCAGAGAGATCTACCAGAAAAATCCGAACGTCCGATGGAGTGATGTCATTCAACTAGATTCCGCCAAACGTCTGCTGAAAGAGGCTGTTGTCATGCCAATCAAGTACCCACAGCTGTTCACAGGTTGGTGGTATCATCGCCTCGCGCCACTCAAGTCTGCGTCGCCTGAGTGTCGCCTGTCTTGTGGCTTCTGTGGCAGGATTGTTGCGTCCCTGGAAAGGGGTGCTGCTGTATGGACCTCCCGGTACGGGTAAGACGATGTTGGCACGTGCTGTGGCCACGGAATGCCAGACCACGTTCTTCAACATTTCTGCCTCCACCATCGTAAGCAAGTGGCGGGGAGACTCCGAGAAACTAGTGCGCGTGCTGTTTGACTTGGCGCGGTACCATGCACCGTCCACCATCTTCATTGACGAGTTGGACGCCATCATGGGGCAGCGTGGGGGCGGAGGTGGAGGTGCTGAACATGAGGCGAGCAGGCGCATGAAGACGGAGTTGTTGATCCAGGTGCGGGTGGTGACATGCTTCGTGCCTGTGTGCCGCGGTGACGCACCCCTCTGTCTCCCTTCCTCCACTCCGTGATGTTCTTGTTGTTGTTGTTGTTTTTGTTTTTGTTGTTGTTTTTTTCCTCGTTTCTGTTTTTGTTTCATACGTATGCTTGTGTCTTGTGTGTGGTGATGTGGCTGGGTGGGCCGCAGATGGACGGGCTGCTCAAGGACGAATCGTCTCTGGTGTTCCTACTGGCGGCTAGCAACTTGCCGTGGGAGCTTGATGTTGCCATGCTGCGCCGCCTGGAGAAGCGGGTGAGTCTCATGCGACCTGCAACGCTGACGCACGCATGTCATTGGCGCGCGCCCGTCTGTGGTTAATATATTGGGTGGTCGCTTTGTTCAGGTCCACGTGCCGTTGCCTGGCGTGGCGGCTAGAGAAGCGATGCTTCGCAAGAAGCTTCCCGAAGACCAGTGCGCGGACATTGACTACCACGCGATTGCGGAGAGAACAGAGGGATTTTCGGGGAGTGACATCACCTTGCTGTGCAAAGAGACGGCCATGCGCCCGTTGCGCCGCTTGATGGATATCTTGGAGAGTGATGAGGGATCCACATCAGACCGACGTTCGTACTTCCGGGGTTGTGTATCGTCGCACAGCGTGTTGTAATTGGAAGTGTGTTTGCTTGCGGCTTTCCCTTCAGCTGTGAAATTGGACCTGGTGACACAGGAGGACATCGACGGTGCACTATCGACAACACGCCCCTCTGCGCACCGTTTCGCGGCGCGGTACAAGAAATGGGAACAGGAGTTCGGTTCCACGTAGAGGGCGGGTGCGACCATGTGCAAAACACCACTTATGCACCATAGTGCAACGGTTGTGCTCTTGTTGCCGCGCTGAATCTCACACACACAACTGCAACGATGGGTTGTGGGACAAGTGCTGCCCGAAAACAGTACAAGATCGACGCTGCTAAGGCAGTGTCGGACAATCGTGATGTGATGCGGGGCCTTCGCCTCACGGAGAGTCAGATGGAGACACTGTACGCCGTCCACTTGCGGCTGTGTGGTACGTCCACACATGGTGTGTGTGCGTCCGTCCACATGACACACTGATGCACATGATGGTGGTTTGGTTTGCAGAGTATGATGCACCAGGCACAATGGCGGGAGAACTGGACCTGTCAGGCATGTTGATCGGTTGTGGTACGTCCGCTCCTGAAGATGCTGTGGCTGTGTTGTGTCTCTCTCACATGGTTGCCAGACATCACGGATGAGTCGCCCTTCCTCGCGAAGATGTTCAAGGTTGGAGCATTGAGCCGCCGCATCTGTGCGTATACATACTTATTGGGTGTTACGCTCATCGCAAATGTCTCGTCTGCGTGCAGCTTTTCGATGCAGACGGATCAGGCGAACTCGGGTTTCGGGAGTTTGTGTTGGGCATCTGGTCGATGCTTTCTTTGGACGAGGGTGACCTCCCCAGCTTCACCTTCTGGTTGTACGACCAAGACTACAATGGACGACTTGGTATGATGTGTGTGCGCGCGCGCGCGCGCGCGCGCGTGTGTGTGTGTGTGTGTGTGTGTGTGTGTGTGACCTGGAGGGCACGGGGCTGAGCAGCGCTCATCTTTCTGGAACGTGTGCAGAGCTTAGTGAGTTGATGACCATTCTGAATGATGTTCATGGAACGGGGAAGAAGAACCCGAATGGGCGTGCGCACAAGACGCCACACTACGCACGTGCGGTGCAGCACTTTGAGGCATTCTCACGCAAGAAGCATGGCAAGAAACGCCATGGCGAGCAGGAGTCGTTCATCACCCCGACCGAGTTCAATGAGTTCAGCAAGTCAACGCCGTCACTGTTGTGGCCAGCCTTTCGCCTTCAGTCTGACGTTCGTAGCGTGGCAGGTTTGCTGCGTGCAATTGATGACTGTGCGACCCCCTGTGCTCACCCTTTGTTTTCTTGTGTCACGTGACTGCAGCTGATGGCAGCGTTGGTCGGGAAAAAGTGCGCGGCGGCGGGGGCTGCGTTTGCAATGGAGTTCATTTTGTTGAGCGTGGCACTCACGCTTTGTGTTGGACAGGTTCTGGAGAGAAGTGGGAAAGCGCCGCAAGCAAGGAAAATTGAGCACCATGGCCTGGATGAAGCGTTTGAAAGCGTTGTCCGCAAAAAAAACCGCTGACGAGGGCAGCGCCCACAAAGGTCACGTCATGGTGGTGGACAGGTCGCAACGCAAGCCTGGCGGTGTCGTCAGAGTACAACCCGCAAGCTCGTAGCGTGAAGGTTTTGTCGTGGTTGATTTGGTTCGTTGCAGTGAACACCACCCGGCGAGTGTTTGGGCCGCGATTTGAACCGTGTGGAGCATGCAAGCTTGTGTCCCCTTGCACGTGTCCTTTTGATGTTTTCTTTGTTGCAGCGGAACACACCACTCGAAGTTGACAATTGTCACCATTTACTCGGAAGGGAGACTGATACCCGCCTTGGATATCTGTGCACAGCACCGTGCGGTGTGCTTGTTGGAAGCACGCACCCACAACGCAACCAATCGACAACCCTGCGAAACGTACTGTGATCAACCCCATGTTCCGGAGTGACTTCACAACGCAGTCTCCCGTGTGACCAGTCACCTACACGTGCAACGCCGTGTCAGACACCACCAATACACATCACACACCAACCAACCAACCAACCAACCAACCAACCACCACGTGGCACACCTTGCCTCCGAGGCCACTGAGTTTCTTGATGGTGAGCGGCGGGATGTCTGACAGCTTGACGGCAGCGCTGCGGGAGTCAACCAACACACGCTCAGTCAGCGAGAGCACACCGCATCAATGCAGCAACCCCCTGCGCCCGAAACACAATGCGAACCGTCGCCGCGCATTGCCAGCAGCCTCACGGATCTCCTTGAGTTCCTTTTGTGCGTACTCCACGACCAGTCCATACACCTGCGAAACGAAGAAAAGAGGGAAAACACATGACGCACGTGCTGACGCGTTGGCCTTGTCACAACAACTTGCGCACCTTTTCGACGTCACGAAACTTCGAGCGGCCACGAATGAGAGAAGGGACAGCCTTGAATGCTTCCTCAGTGCTGAAACAGCGCGTCACATTGCACCGTCACACGACCTAGCGCAGCTAAGCTACCACCAAACCTATCCTACCACTCCTGCTTGACAACAGCCACTTGCGGCCGCTTCCGCGCCTTTGGTCGTGCATTCTGCTTCGAACTGGCTTGCGGTGCCGTAGGCCTTTGCCTTCTCCGCACACCGCTGCCCTTGCTGGCGCCGGTGTTGGCTTTTTGGCGCGCCGGCGGCAAGTTCGGCGGCGCCGCTCGCTGCGACGACTGGCATGCCACGCCTCGTCGTGACGGCGGCGCAGCACCCCCACCACTCCCGTGTCCCTCCTCGTCGTCGCTTTTTGTTTCTGTTGTAACCGTGGTGGGGACGTGTGTTTGCGCGGTGGCACCGGGAACTAGGGCAGCGAAGTCACCACCGGCGGTGGCTGCACTTGGGTCTGGGAACGACAAGGTGTGACAGTGTGCACACACTCTGTGAGGCAACAAACAAACCAAACCTCCTCCCCCCCCGACACAACGACGTACCAACATCTACATGGAATGATTGGGCGAGCTGTTGAGCAGCACGTTGTGCTTGTGGGAGACACACAGCCAGTGTACGCAGAGCTTTGGATTTCTCCGTGCGGATGGCAGCAAGCTGCGCCATCAACGCTGGAAGAGCCGTTTCAAGTTCATGCAGGCGCCTCAGCAAATCCACAGGATCAATGTCGCAACCGTTATCGCTTGAGTTCTCCCCTTCTTCGCTCCTTTCACCATCACAGGACGGGGTTGGGCGACTGGGAAACACTGTGGAGAGACGAGCGGCGGCATGTTGCAGGTCGCGCTCAACCTGTGAGAACTCGGCATCGAGGCTGGAAAAGGGATCCATGCCGACTATAACACAATGTGAGCTACACGATCAACAGGATTCGGCGCCGATTGCCTCCTCTTCGTGTCAGCGAAGCGTGTGTAACAACTCGCGCAGATTCGAACTCACTCTTGACGCACAGGCATTGCCTGTCAGGCAAGTGCAGCAAGCGTGACAAGTCGACAATGCGTGTATTCATCAATCAACAAATCAATCAGATCCGGGCCGCCGGGCAGCTCTGAAACTTTGACGTCCGATGTCGTGGCATGCTGAACGAACTTGCGTTGTTGCCGGTGCGGAGAGAGCGACAGAAGTGCAAGCCGGCTGCTAGCGCCCCGCTCGTGTGGGGCTTCGGAACTGCACCGCGCGCGATTGATTGTTGCTGCGCGCGCGTGGTGAATCGCATGCGTGGGTGCCATGGGTGGCACCTCATCCGACCTGTCGAACGATGGACGGGGTCCGGGCACCACGAATCTCATCGGCAAGATTGAAGAGAAAGACCGCATCACCTTTGACCTGTCGGACGACTACTGTCGCTGGACCCTGCCAAGCGTGATAGCTGCCTTCCAGCGCTTTGAAAAGCTGAAAGAGCGGCGCGTGGAACTATCTGTGGCAGCTGGTGGCGGAGAGTTGGAAGCGGGGAACAACAAGTTCCTTGTCAGTCGGCGAGAATTCTGGGAGTACGAGTGGTTGTGTCCGTTGTTTTCGCTTCGAAACACGACGCCCCGCATGGCTCATTGTCTGTGTGTTGTCGGCTATGCGTTGTGTGTTCAGGACCTTCACTGATTACGCATGCATTGTCAATGGTGCCTTTCTCACCTTGCCGGTGCGTGTGTGTGCTGTGCGTTCGGAGTGTCGTTTGCACCGCACCCAATACGGAACTGAGTACCCCCCTACGCCTACCGATGCCACAGATGTCGAACTTTTCAGCATATGCTGTGGATGATCCGAACCACGTGTTTGTCTACGAAGTCTTCATCGTCCTCGCCCTGTTCTGTGATGGCCTTCTGGACGAAAAGGTGGAGTTCATGTTCAAGATCTTTGACCTCGACTCCAAGGGCTACATGACCGAGGTACGCCGCGCCACCTTCCCTCCCTGATGATGCGATGCAGTAACGCACTCACCACTGGCTGTGGGTGCTGCTGCACCTGGCACGATCCGCAGACGGACATGCTGTTGCTGCTACAGTCCCTGACGTTCGCAGCGAAGAAACTGGGCATCACTCGTTTTCGCCCAAGTGGCAAGGAGCTTCATGTGCTCACCAAGGAAATGGTGGCGTACGTAACTGCGTCGCGCAGTTTTCCTTCCGTTTTGCACGATGCGTTGGTCGTTCGTTCATGCACTCGTTTCGCTGCAGGCGGGCTGATGTGAACAAGGACACAATGATTACGTCGGCAGAGTTTGTTGCTGTGCGTGTCTGGTGCTGTCTGGTGCTGTCTGGTGCATACATCGTGGGTGCATGTTGAAGCTGGTGCGATTTCATGACGCCTGCGTGTGCTGACCAGTGGGCAAAGATCAACATCCACTCAAGAGCCCTTCTCGACCGCTTCAACACGAGCAAGCGGCGCCAAACAGCCATTCAAAACGCCATCAAGGAAAGAGTGCATCAACGCCTTCGGTCGTCCAAGCCAATGTTGCAGCGCCAGCGACAGGCACGCATTCGTGCTGCAAAGCAAGTGGCGGGGGGTCGACAAACAACGTTGGGCAGCACGACCAGCGGTGGGGGTGGTCGCAGAAAGAGCAAGACGAAGGCGGGAGAAGAAGTTGCGGGGGTTGACATGTCGTCTGTGCAGATTGCGGCACGCCGTGTTCGTGCGCGCAAACTGCACACCGTCGCTCGACGGTGCGTGATGCGTGGTGCACGTACGGCGGTTGTGTCTTGCTTAGCCTCCGTTGTTGCTGATGTGGGCGGGTGGGTGCAGAAACATTTTGCGGGAGCTTGCCGAGGCGACACCGTTTTCCATGAAAGAGCTGGCTTCGCTCGGCAAAGTGTTTGCAGAGACTTCTCTGGTGTGTTGCGACTGATTGGTGCTTCCCGCGCGCAACCTTCGTGGTGTTGCTCACGTGTCGTTGGTTTGGTTGATGGGGCCCGAACAGGCGACTGCTGAACTCAACAAGCCGTTGTTTGAGGAAATTTTGCTTCGGTTCGCTCCATCGCTGGCATCCGACACGTTGCTCCTTGGGCGATTGTACAACACACTGGACGCGAACGGCGATGGGAGCATAAACTTTCGGGAGTTTGTCATGGGTGAGCATGGGTAGGTGGAGGTACACTTTCTTGACCATGGGGGGTCACCACAGTTTCTTGCTTTGTTGCTGCGCAGGCCTCGCCACCATCATGAAAGGCTCCTTGGACACGAAGTTGGAGTTGATTTTCGAAGTGTATGATAGCGATGGTCCGTACGGAGTCGCAGTAGTCAAGTTGTGTCGATCGCCGTGACCTGGTACGCCGTGCGCTGTGGTGCTGGAGGAAACAGGAGACGGATCCATGTCTGTTGTGGAGCTGGCGCGCTTGATCAAGCATGGGCGGGAGGAATTGAAAGCCATGATTGAGTTCAGTGAGGAGGTGATGCAAAGCCTTGACAGAAACGGCGACAATCTTGTGTCACGGACCGAGTTTGCTATGGCCCTCGCCTTTGACACGGCCCTTCTTGACACGTTCCGAGCTTGCATTTCGAGCATCACTGTACGCGCATCGTATCGCGTTGTCAGCGCTGCAGCGCGCGCGTGGGCTCATCGTTGTGATGTTGTCTGGTTCATCCGCAGCCGGAAATGGCACAGCGCATTCAGCAACTGAAAGTTGCTCACGGTGGCATCACCTTCCGCAAACTGAACAAGGTAACGCTCGGCTGCGCGCCCAGTGTTGTGTTGTGGTGTGTTTTCAGGATGTGACGCCCCGAGCAACCTCTCTGTTCCAGATTTGGGCCAACCTTCGCTCAGACCGGGACAAGCTGTTGCTTCCCATCTCTCTGCAGGAGTTCCGCGACTTTATCCACACACAGTTTGGTGCCAGCGCAAAGGGGGATATGGGAGTGGACAGCTTGATCGACATGGTCTACCAAGAGTTTGACGCGACGAGCAAGGCCAACTCCGACACAAACAAGGGTCGAGTGATGCTGCGTGACATTCTCAACGGCTTTGCCCAAGTGCTTGCAACCACCGCGTCGGACCAAGCGTCATTCTTCTTTGATTACTGTAGGTGGCAGTCGGGGCGGCGTCTCCGTTTCGTTGCTGTGGCCCCACTCACGTGGTTGTGCGCTTCCCCAGACGGTATGAACCCATGCGAATGGCGATGAGTCTTCCCCCGCCAAGTTAGGCGTTTTTCAAAGTTGTACTGTGAACGCTATGCTCACATCCATGTGTTGGTGCAACTTGTGGTTTCGTTTCAGATGCCGACGGAAGCGGGACGATGGATACTTCTGAGATCCTTCGCATGCTGCTCGAGAGTCAAGCTGCCACAGAGAAGGCAGCACAGCACGTCATTGACACGCTGTTCTCGATGGACAAGGTGATTTCTTTTTGGCCGCGCGCAGAGTTTGCGGACAGAAATACAGCACACCGTGTCTGACACTGGGTGGCGGTGGCGTACAGGACAACGACGGCGAAGTGACGCTGGAAGAGTTCAAACGCTTTGCTGTTCGCGACCCCATCATCATGCAAGCCATCCAAAAGTTGTTTGGGTCAGGGACGGTTCACGATGTGATCCAAGTCGCTGCGGTCGAGACCGCCGAAAAAACCGGCGCCAACCCTCTTCTGATTCGACCTAGCACCTTCTACATCACTCGCACGCCCGGAGACTTTACCAGCGAGCCGACTCAAGCCAAGGACGTTGCCATGAACGGTGCGGACAAGATGGGAAAAGAGGAGGTGCGGCGCGCAGCCAGGGCGTTTGTCGTGCTATGTTGCCACGGGTGTGGCTGGCCGAGTGGGAGACAGGTTGCTCACATTGGACACGTCGGACGTGGTCCATCCTTCTTGTGGGTGGGTGGGTGGGTGGGTGGGTGGTGTGACAGCTCTTGCAATACATTGCGCAGCAACACGGATCCATGGCCGGGGCCCTGGATCTCAACGAGACCCCCAAGTCCGTGCCGCTGGACTTTTTGCACCACGAGCTGAACGAGGAGGAGGAGGGGGAGCCAGGCGGTGCACTCATCGGCAGCGCCACACCGAGCGCTAGTGCCGGTGGTCGACTGCATGAGACGACCAGCACGGTGTCGACACAAGAATCGGCTGCGTCAGCACCGCGTGCCATGGGTGGCGGTGGAGCCACCACTGGTGGCTCCGCCGGCACTGGTGGCTCCGCTGGCACCAAGGCAGCGCGTGCTGCGGTCACGAGCAACGGTTGGACACGCCCTCGCACCGCCTCTCGCCGCGGTGCCAGCCGCACACCAGGCGTCCGCGCATCCACCCCCGCTTCTTCCACCGCGTCGCGTGCGTCCACCCCTGCTGCGTCCACCGCGTCTGTGTCCACCTCATCTGCGTCCACGCGCACTCGCGCATCCTACACCACCCCTACAGGTCGCAGGGCGCGCCGAAGTCGAGGACGCGGCACCCCTGCCACCACCACCACCGCTACCGCAACCACTACCCCTTCGTCCACGGCGAGTGGTACTCCCAGGCGCCGCAGCCATACGACGCGTCCGGGAGGGCAGTTGAAACCCATCGCTAAGCCCCGTGCGCGCCGTCCAAGGTCTGCTGCTGCGTCAACGCAAGGCCGAGCAGCAGGCAGGAGGCGGCAGGTGCCAAGTCGATTGAAGCGTCCCAAGACGGGACGTGCCCAACGGACTTTCTCTTGAATGCGCTGAATGAGTGTCAGCTTGTGTTTGCACAATGTGTACTTGTGTGTGTCTGTGACCCTGTTTGTTGTGTGTTGTGGGTCTGTATTTCGCTGTGTGCGTGCCGTTACGCTGCCGCGGCAGCTTGTAGCGGTGCGATGACTGTTTTCGTGGCGGTACTAGTGTATGTTGAACCAAAGGGGAACACGTATGTATTGGCCAACTAGGAGTCATGGTGCTGTTGCTAGCATCGCCCACTGCGCTCGCAAATGATGAGCCCTGTCGTCAAGTAGAGCTTGGAACTGAACCATCGCCTCAACGCGGTCACTTGCGTGCCTGGATGACGTCTCACGCTCGGCAACCCCACGCGCTTCATCGCGAGCCATCATGGCAGCTTCTGAAGGCGTCCTGCAGGTCAGCACAGCAACTGGACCGACATGATCTTCATCTCGCGGCGCCTGAGGTGGGACAATCTTGTCACAGGAGTGGTCTGTGTCGAAGCTTGGTGCATCAACGCGTGGTCCAGAAGGCCATGCCAACCCGACCGATTCGCACAGTGAGCGAGCGTAGCTGCAGAAGCTGGTGTCGTGGTCTTGCCGCGTGATCTCTGAGCTGCAGGTCAAGGCACGCCACCAGCACCAAGCTGCAAGAAGAGCTGATACAGCGCTACCAACCCAGGCGTTGTTGGCAGAAGGCAGCAGCTGGGGTGGCGAAGGCAATTTGGTCTGCAGTGAAAGAGTGGCCTCTTTCTCTTTGCAGTGGCTCCAGACGTCTGAATACAACACAATGGGCTCGAGCCATGTGTACTGCAGTTGCACAAGACTTGAGGGAGACAGTGCTTTCCAGTGGATACAGCGTCCGCACACCCAAAGTGTTAGATTAGCAGAGGTGCCAGATGCAGACATGGAAACAAGCGTGGCGCCTGGGAGCAACAACTACCATCAACAGAACCATGAAGCTGAGGTTGGTGTTCTCTGCACGCGGCTGTAGAAAGGGATACATGGCCAAACAATACACACCTGGTACCGCCCAGCTGGTACAATTGGCGACATGGAGAGGGTGGCGTTGTTTGCGTGTACGCGAAGTGTCATGCGAGACAGGACTTGACTCAAGTGAAGACTCTCCAAGGAACCCAACTGCACTGAGCCAGATACCCACACTCGTGGATCTGTTTCATTGTTTGGGTAGATTTGAATCGCGAACAGGCAGGGCAGTGCAGCTGTGACAGCCAGAGCAACACACGTGAATCGCATCATTGCAAAGAAAGTGTGTGTCTCTCACTCCTTCAGGAAATGCTGTGAAAGAACAAACTCGAGGAGCACCTCCAATTTGTTGGTTGAAACATCGAGTACCACAAACGAAACCACACCTAATGCCAAGGCCAGCAGGCACAAGTCCTTTCGCATATGGATGACCAGCAACTACAGTGGGTTCATCCAAACAATTGATTGGACACCGTCACTTTCATCTCGACCCGTGGCGCCAGGCTCATGGCGCCTTTGTTTTGCGAGTGACGCACCGGCGGCAGGAAAGAAAGGGGCTGATGCACTGCCAGAGCCAGCGACAGTCCAGGGCGCTTGAGTTCGTATCCCGCGGACAGACCCGTCCCAGACCTGACTCGCGCCTGGACAGAGGCACGGTGTGTGAGAATCTTCCGCACACCAACACCGACGGCCACTTCATGCTTCTGAAGGCCATGGATTGTGAGAGAAGCAACAAGAAAGCCAGGTCAGTCGAGCGGTCGCCAGCCTTCCGCTGTAGCACCACCAGCACCACACACACACACACACGCACACACACATACCTTGTTGTGAAAACCTGAGGATACCTGCATCGCGACCGCGGTTTGAGGAGACAGCGCATACAGAAGCGAACCCATCAATTCCTGAGACCCGGAAGAGTATCTGCAGCCCGCACACAAAACGCGCAACACTGGTCAGACTCGGATCGACACAACGCTAGCACAAAGGTTCACAAACATGCACACCTGAGAGCAGCTTCTGTGTTTTTGGTCACCTGGAGAAGCTCAGTGCGTTACAACCAGAACCGTACTGTGCGTAACGACACCCCGTCTCAAACCAGGTGAGGGACAACGGACCTGGGCAACCGCTGCCTGAAACGAAACCTTGGGAGGTGGCTTCGCGGGGGCACCCTTCGCTGTGACTTCTGCGCAAGCGTGTAAGGCGTTGGCTATCATTCCACTGGCACCAGCAGCCATGATCAAGCGTCCGTGGTTGGGTTGGTGCGTCCAACTTGTTTGGATGTTCGCCAGCTTCCACAGCGGGAAGGACAACTTGACGCGCGAATCATGCACACGGTGGTTGTCACGATGCCCAGCTTGGGTAGTCAACGAGTACCTGGTGGGGTGGGGGTTGTAGCCGTCACACATGAGCACGACGTATGACAACACCATGGGGCACACACACCACACACCACGCACCCGGATGTCCACCGGGCTTTCAGCCCACTCGCCAGGTGCTGCTCCGACCCCCTTCGCTGCACCACAAAGGCCCGCTTCCCGGTCGCGGAGTTGTAGGCGAACTTGAACACCGTGTTCTTGCCCTGGAACTCCTTGGAGGCATCAAACAGCGACTCCATGTCACTGTCCCCACCATGAATCGGCCGGCCCTCCGTCTTTCTACCGCCTTTGCCAGTGCGAGCCGCTGTGGCACGCGGCAACACACGGCGGTGCACCTTCGGGGGATCACACCCACGAGGGCGA
>Ga0213833_1002370_pt1 | contig 12202 bp, 17 predicted proteins | sample SWATP21_FD_160575 | JGI IMG/M metagenome (GOLD analysis project Ga0213833, IMG submission 160575) | Coastal seawater microbial communities from Marineland, Florida, United States - SWA TP2 #1 | ecosystem: Environmental > Aquatic > Marine > Coastal | place: USA: Florida | collected 2016-08-14
TTCGTGTCTGCATGTGAGAAGGACAAGTGTGCTGATTGCATGTCACACAGTGTGTAGTGGGCCCTGTGAGCGTCAACATGGGGGGGATTTGGTGCCTGCATGCGACCCTTATCAGCGTGCGCGTGAGCGTGACTACTTGTTTGTGTTGAAACGTTTTGTGAGCTGCGTCAAGATGGTCGAGCCATGGCCTGCGGCCAGGCTGTGGCCCATGTGTGCTGTGGGATGTTTGGTGCCCGTCCCCAACCATTGTATCGTCCAGCTCCGAGCTCCGGTGAGGGGTAGGCACCACATCGCAAGTGTTTGGCGTGTGGGGTAGCACATAAAGAGCTCGCGAAACACTGCAGTTCTGGTTACGACTGTGATGAAGGCCCACGCCACGGCGCTGCGACGCAAGGTCCTACGTGCTGGGACGTGCAATCACAGCGTCGAAATGTCGCACAAGCGAGTGCACATGTGCCTCAAACGCAGCAGACGTGATGTGGCCTGTCCGCTCCACATCTGAGAAAGGATTACTGGCGAGTCTGACATAGGCAGCGTGCAGGGCCTTGAACATCTGCACAAGCCGACAACGCCACGTCGGCACGAACAATCAGACACGCACACCCAAACACCATGTGACAAGACGCACTGCACGTACAGCGCTGAGGGCAGAATCTTGCACCATGATGTCTGCTGTGGCAATCATGAACTTCACCTGAGTGTTCGTGACGTAGCCATACCTGTTGCGTTTCCCGAGGGGGTGGGTGTCAGTGACACCGCGCACAGAACACAGACGCGAGCGAAATCCACGAACATGCGGCAGTCGTCAACTGGAGCCAGGAACCCAAGGTACAAGTCTGTGTTGTGTGATAACCGTGGCTTATCTGTGCCCAGGGGGGCGTTAGACATGAAATCGATAGCAAAGAGTGGCAACACGGCCAGCACGCACATTTTTCATCAATTGTGTCCACACATGCATGCACGATGTGGTGAAACAGAATGTGATCCGTCCCGTCGACAGTTTGCAAGAAGAGGGGGTTGTTCTGTCTCGATACACCATAGCAAAGGAATGGAACGATGCACAAGCGTTGGAAACGACTGCCTCCGCCACAAACAGGGACAGTCATCGTACCTGCTTGCCCAAGATAGCAACGCATTTTATCAGCTTGGCGATCTTGACAGAATGTGCCAGAACAGTAGGTACGGCGGCGGTGCCCAAGCTCATGTCACTTCGCGATGAAGTTAACGGTATCTCCTCGAGCGAATCGCCGCCGCCCAGGGCAGTGCCTGCAGGTGTAACTTTCGCGACGGGCGCGGACATCATGTCTCGTGCCCGTGAAGAGGTCGGGAGCTCCGTAGGCGGAGCCGAACTTGGCGAAGGTTCATCACGCCGCACCACACGAGTACTACCAACCTGTGAATCCCCCTCCATCAGGGCATAGCCTGTGCGTGCCGCGGTGGAAGTCGGACGTGGTCGCAAGACGCTTGCCTGAGGACCGGCGGGGCCTGAGCTCATTGACTTTTATTACCCACAACAATGTTTTTACTACCCATACACACGCTCGCTCAGTGACACCCTGTCACACGATCTGGCCTGCTTCTCAGCTTCTCATGAATGAGCGGGATAACGCTGCCGCTCCTGGGTCTTCCGGGCCTGACAACATGCGCATCGACCTTACAAGGTCTTCCTCCGTTCGTACAACATGCGGCTTCACGAGCGGTGCCATCAGCTCCAGTGCACGCAGCAGCCAAACCACGGGCTCAGCACGTTGCGGCGCCAGGAGCCCAAGGTGTTGTTCCCAGCTCCGCCACTACTCGGCGCATGGTTCTGCGATACCATACATCATTAGATACACGGACTGTGCGTGCAGCAGACCTAGTTGACTTTCTCGTGCGCAGAGAAGACCACGTCCAAGCCACACATCCAAGCAGCCACGTGACCTCGACTGACTCACTTTTGACAGGACTTCAGCGAGTGCAATTTGCGGGAACAGCCCACAATGCTGCTTGCAGACAAGTGCGTGACGACCTCCATACTGGTGTAACTTGCCTGGACCGACCAACGCCGAGTGACAGTGACCATTGTGGGAACGCGCGCGTGCCCCGTGCAACAACCATGGACGTCTTGGGAGCATGGACGGCGTCAACACGAGCAGCAGCCACCGCTAACGCTACTCTTTTTGCTGAGTGGTCACGAAGCGTAGAAAAGCGCGAACTCGTACGGCGCGGGGCAGCCCGACTTGCAATGCAAAACTTGGCAGCACGGGGGCAGCGTTTGGACGGAGTGCGGTCTGGTTGTCGGGAGTCGGCGCTAGCGTGGCGTGGCATCGTTCAACGACACAGCCAGCTGCTTTCTGCTGCCCTCGCAACGTGCAACACACAAGAGTCTGCGGAGACAAAACTCGACAAAGTGGCGATGGTGCTCGAACGCGTCGACACGCTGGCATCGAATGTTACTCAACACCAAACTCGGTACCAGCTGTACCCGTTCCGGGTGCAACCAGGAGCTGATGGCGATGACGTTCTCGCCACAGAAGGTGGATGGGCACTTCTGAAGTCATTGGCACGCAGTCGCTTTGCGCGGCGACATCCTCATCAAACGCATACACGCGGCACAAGCACGACACAGCCCGTCGTGCTTCGTCGTCAAGCTCCCGAGCACGACGTGCCTGGATTTCCCGGCCTGAGTAGGCGCGACGCCATTGCACTGGACCAACTTCGCAGGAGGGCGCACAACAATCAGGACGCCACGGCTGTTGACAGCCCATTGCACACTGTTGGCCCGGCGTCGTTGTCCGCAGAAGAGCTCCAGAGCCGTGTCGTCGAAGCTGTGCGACTGCGGAAGCGAATTGAGAACGATCCCATTCCGACAACTTTGGCGCGGATAGCATTGGCGCTGGATGAGAACTTCTTATCCCTGTGTAGCAAATGCGATTGGGCGTCGCAACTTGCTCTCTCCGCCACCGCCGCAGCCAAGGCAATACAGTCGCTTCCAACTTCGCCAGATGCACAACGTGCCCGCGGCAACACTTCAGGACCTCAACAACAACGCCGCACAACCCAAGGGCAGCAGCCAATGGCTTCGTCCTCCTCCCCATCGTCACTCTCGTCTTCGTCTTCGTCATCGTCATTGTCCTCGACATCGTGCGTGTTTTCTACACCGTCGGCTGGACAATCCTCTAGTGCAGTGAGCACGTTGTCTGCCTCCTCGGAACTAACGAATACACCGCACAGCTTTGTGCACCAGCCCCGCATCTTCCGTGCGCGAGAAAAGCCCGACGTTGCAGCAGCTTCTGCACCGTGCCACATCATCAGTACGAAACCGGATATTGCAATCCAGGCGATTGATGACACAGCGTCGGCCCAACCGTCGGCGGCGCAGCCGTCACCCGTTGAACCCTTTCAGGACAACTGTGTTTCTCCAGCGGGTGTCGACGATTGCGCGGCGGCTCCTGAGTGCGAGCCGCGTCCGTTGCCCTGTGTCGACGCCGGTGTGGCTGACCCACGTCCTCTCGACAAATGGAGCGACAGCGAAACTGAGTCAGAAGATAGTGCGCTGAGTGCTTCGTCTTCGGCGAGGAGTGGACTAGTGGGCTGTGAGTCCGGCAAGTTGCACTGGGAGCTGCCCACAAACGTGCAGGAGTTCTACAGAGCAGTTGCTTTGGTCAGACGGCGGCTTCAGCGTCGTGCGGGCTTTGCGTCTTTGCATCGAGACAAGGCGGACAGGGCCATTGATCGCTGTGAAAGGGTTGTCCGGCGCATCCAACTCACGGACAAAGCACGGCAAGCTCCCACTGACGCCACACTCCATCGCGGTAGTGCAAGTTCTATTGGCACCTTTTGCTCGACTGGTGGCGAGTGGTCAGATGCGCATGCCCCAACAACACTTGGCGGAAGCGGTAGCTTCCGCGTGAAACGCGACGGCGTTGTAGGCGCTAACCACGCTCCGCTTGAGCGCAGCCGGGGTCTGAACACTCGCTTGATGATACACCGCGATCGCTCTGATTTTCGGAGCCATGACGACCACGCTCATGACGTTGTATGCGCTAACGACGCTCCGATTGGGCGCAGCCAGGATGGGAACACTCGCTTGATGACACACCCTGCGAGCCGCGAATGTTCTGATGTACGAAGCCATGACGACCACGGTCACGACCGTGCCGTGATCAGTCGCTTGCAACAACAACTTGGCACCGCCCAACTGCTGTTGCGACAGAAAACTGAACAGGTAGGCCGTCCCTTGTTGTGCACAAGGCCTGTGGTGACACTGGTGTATTGTACGCAGGTTGCAAGACTCGTTGCCGTCACAGAAATCCACCCTGCTGTGCCTGATTCAGAGGCCACCTTCGTGGGACCAACAACATCTAAGCTTCAAAGGCTTCGGGATTCAACAACGACAATCATTGCTGAGTTGGACCGGGTACGCATATGCGTGCAGGTGTCGTGCGAACCTGGAATGCCGGCTTCACATTGTATTTCAGGTCACCCAGAAAGTGCGTCACGAGGAGCTGGCCGTAAAGCTGTTAGAGCAACGCCGTGACAAGCTTCGCTCGAGATTGCGTCCCAGTCGTCCCAGTCCCACTCGGCCGCTCAAAGCTGCAAATCAGGAGATACGTGACAAATTGCGGCGGATGCAACAGCAAGTAAAACGCGCTTCCAAGCAGGTGTGTTCGTGCACCGTCCACAGTTTTGTGTGGTTTCCGTCTAACTGTGTGTTTTGGCAGTTGCAGGTCAAGAGAGACACGAATGTCAATGATGGGGCGGGTCGTAAGGTCCGAGTGGCTTGCCAGCATGCAGCTTTGGCAGGGAATAATCGAAATTTATGCGTTGCAGATTCAACTGGCAACTAGACTTGTGCGATTGGCCTCTAAAGCCTGCCAGCAGCGGCACGCGCGATACGTGCGATAACAGCGACTTCTTCGCGCGTGCGAAGCATCGCCTGTGAGTCAGATTCGTATTGATGGCATGTGCCGGACTGAACTGTTGCATCAAGATTGATTATTTGCGTGTTCTGCGCACATGAGCTGCGCCTTCATCGGGAAGGTTGTCCAGCAAGCGCGTTGTTGCTGCTGCACCATCATTGAATGTGTTGTCACGGTCACGACGCTCCTGTTGGAGCAGTTCTTTGTACTTCCGTAAGCATTCAAGACGCAACGGTCTTCGGGTGTAGCGATGCACAACTTCATGAACGCGAGAGCTTCCATACTTTCGTAATAGCGTGTTCTGAGGCAAGCAAGAGTCACGCAAAGCATACCACGTTTCCAACCACTCACGTACGTGGTGTCGAGTACACACAGCAGGGTCGCGTTTGGAGCAGGAGCATCCACGGAGGCTCCGTTCGACATCAGCAAATAGTCGCAGCTCGTTGTCACTCGTCGCATACACCAAGCACAAGGATTGATGTCCAGATGGTGCTGTCAGCCAACCAGCTTGGAAAGCACGGACTGCACAGCACAGGTCGAATCGCACAGACTCAAACACATCAGCACTGGTTCCAGCTTGGCGAAGTATCGAGGTGCTACCATCCCAACTGCAACAAACCAAAATCCCAGCGCCTCCATTCTCGTCGTGCACGTGCTTCACCGCAAACAATTGCTCTCCGTGCTGTGTGATGTTTGTAGCAGTTATTAGCTGGAACTGAATGGTTGCAGTTCGAAGCCAAAGGGCCTACCTGGTGAATCGTGACGCAGTTCCCGACTGAGTCTGCATCGAGGCCGTGTTTGTCCCAAACCGAGACACAGCCATTGGCAGAGGCAACAGCAAACCTGTGCTCGTTTCCACGCCAGCACGATAGGAAAGTGTCTCTTGCAGCCCCACCTGTGGGCGCATGCGAGCCCTCCATTGCAACTGCGACGAGTGCAGGATGGCGCGAGGCGGGTGTTGTATTGTTCACCAGTGGTGTTTTGTACCTGTCCACATAACACCGTCACTTTGCGCCGAACACAAAAGCACCAGCCAACCGCCGTGCGTACCGAAGTAGCTTCTTTGAAGGGCCAACAACAACAAAGCAGCCCGTGGATAATCCAATCAGAATGACAGCACCTTCGCCGGGTTGGCGGACGGATGTAATGTCGCGCGCCTGGCCGGGCAGGTTCCGTTCCCACAGTGGGCACAGTCCGACTGATCCGCCTTCCGTATGATTCAGCTCAAACACGTGCAAAGCTCGATCACAGGTGCCCACCACGAGCAACTTTTGTTGATGTTCGCGACCAAGCGTCGCGATGCACGCGCACGTCACGTTGACAGGCACGACCTGCAACGACTCAGGCATGCGCGTGATGCGAAGCCGGCTGAAGAGCAGTGGTGGCGACGTACATGTGTGGAAACTGGGGCCAGCGGGTCATGGTTACTATCTTGGAGAAGGAACAAGAACGCAATACCTTCGCCATTGATCACAGCGGTGAGAGGTGTAGCCTGCTGTCACCGGCCTGTCAATCGTCCGAGATGCACTGCAGAGCAAGCGCGGTGCACCTACATACCGCGGTCTTGCCTATACGACCGACACACACACACGTCACAGGGCCGAGATCTTTGCACGACTTCCAGGCCTTCCGCGTATCTAAGCCCTGTGGACGCTCCATCCATTGTGACAAAAAGAACTCTCGAGAATTCACAGCCCACACACCCACAAAACACCTTGAAAATCTGGAACGTGCCACTCGCTGCCGCAAGCAGTATTTCATTATGCCCGTCTCCATCAACGTCATCGATGGCGAGGCAGGCAGGAAAACAAGTGCTGGACGAGTCAAGAGAGTAGGGCGGCAGTGCCTCCGTCAGCGAAAGCTGCATTGAACACACACACACACACACACACACACACACACACACACACAGACCGCGCTCACGCATGAGTGCGGGGGACATGCATACAGGCAGGCAGCAGCACTCGAACCTGTCGAGGCTCAGTGGACATTGTAAGGGGATCACAGGGCAACAACCCGTCTCGGTGGCGTGCAGTGTCACACACACACACACACACACACAGCACGAATGCTCAGCGCGACAGAGACAACATACATGTATGTGTATTTATCATATCACACGCACAATCTTGATCAACGACAACCAACGTGGAGGCGAGGCGGGCTGCCATCGCAGTGACGCCGTGTTGCCAATGGATCACATTGCCAAGCTTCGGGCAAAACTTGCGGATCAATGGAGTGAGTTGGATGCGGATGGGGACGGGAAGGTGGACGCAGGGGAGTTGGTGTCCGCCCTTGATACGAACAAGGACGGGGTGGTGGACGCCAGCGAGATGGAGGGCATGGCGCAGCAGCTGCAGGAGCAGAGCGACTACACGGCGTACCTCATCGCCCAGCTTCAAACCATGGAAGAAAAGCAGCTGGCTTTACAGCAAGAAGTGAATCGCAAGGACGACGCCCTGCGACAGACATTTGCCGCTGCCGACAAGGCGCGGGCAGAGGCGAGCGAAGCTGCACGCCGGCTCGAGATATCCCAAGAGGTGCTCCAGAAGATGAGTGAGCAGTGCAAGCAGGCGCGTGTGGAAGCAGGTTCCTTGCGACGTGAATCACAACGGCTGCACCACGAGTGTGAGGCGCTTCGGCGCTCAGAAGCCGAGCTACGCCGTGAGGTGGCACAGCAACGCCAACGGCTTGAGGCGAAAAGCACGGGACCGCAGCCGCCAGCGCCTCAGAAGGCAAATGCAAGCCCAAGGCCAGCTGCAGCAGATACAAGTGCGTCATCCTCCTCTGTGGCTCCCTCCCCACGGCCAGGCCTTGTTGTTGCGTTGCAGCAGCAGCTGGAAGCCGCGACAGCCTCACAAGGCCAGGCAGAAGCCGAGGCGGCTCGGCTGCGCCTTGACATTGCGGCGGGACAGGCAGCCTTGCTACAGCTTGGAGAAGAGGCACAACACGCAAAGGACGAAACTGCCAAGGTTCAAGAAGAGCTGGCGGCGGCACAGCAGCAGGTACGAGTGGGAGCAGCGCCACACACGTGTGTGTGCGAGCTGCCACGGCGACGTGGCATGTACTTGCCACAACTTGCACGGCATGGAATGCCGAAGATTACGTGACCTGTGTGCGTGTGCGTGCGTATGTGTACTGCGATGTTGGTGCCATCTCTTTCTATTGCGTGCTGGTTGCACAGTTGGAGAAGGTCGCTGCAGGCAATCGGGACTCGGCAGCCACAGCTGAAGCGGCCAAAACCAAGCTTGCGGAGGAGAAATCGAAAGTTGCTTTATTGCAGCAGCAAGTTTCTTCCGCGCGAGATCAGCTTTCTTTGAAGGACATGGAACTATCAGGTGCGTGACAAGCTGCGCTGTGCTGTGGTTCTTTCTTGGTTCGTCTTTGTTCCGTTGTAGTTTGAGTTTTTCAACCCCCCTTCCCGTGGTGCTCCTCTTGTCTTGCAGCTCTGCAACAGCGCTTGGGTGAACAAACGAAGCAGCTGCGAGTGGTTCAAGCCGAGCATTCTCGTTTGCAGCGTGAACTAGAAGATGTCGGGTGCGTTGTGTGCACCAGTGTCTGGCCGTGCCCCATGTGTGGCATGCTGTCGGGGGTGGCTGCGGGTGTGATGAAACTACATTGCCAAACATACACACTGTCTGGGCTGGCAGCGCATCCTCATGCGCTGCCCGCGTTGGTGTGGTAAATGAACGCACAAGCTAACCCTCCATCTACCCCCAGGGTGGACTATTTGGCACAAGCCAAGGCACGAGCTGAAGAAAAGGCAAGGGCGCAGCACGCTGTCAGGGAAGCGCGGGAGGACAGAAACCGGATCGCAGCAGAGGTACGCCTGTGTCTGTCTGTCTGTGGTGTTTTGTGTCTATGCATGTGTGGCTGCGACGAAAACGTGGCACAACAACTTTTCTCACCACACGTCTTCATTCGTTGCCAGGCGCGACGTCGCGAGAAGGCTGCCGCCCAAGCCAGCGCGGAGCGAACGGCCGAGTTCCGCACACAACTTGGAGATGCCCAGGTGTGTGTTTGCAAATTGTTGCATGTTGCGCGCCTGGGTGACGCCTGTGGCTGACACTTGTGGCCGCCAGGACGAGCTTGCTCGCGTGCGCGGCGAGTTGGGCATCGCACAAGATCAGGTCGCCCAGCTGCAGCAACAGCAGTGCGTCGTGTGGGCCTGTGTGCGCCTGTGTGTCGTGTGTGTGGTGGTGTATGGTGGTGCATGCGTCGAGGAGTGATGCAGTGGTTGGTTTATGCAAGTGGCTGACACGGGCACACCTTATCCACGCACCACCATCAGGGCCAAGACCTCTCAAGACTTTGAAGCAGCTGTTGCCACTGCCCAAGAGCGTGCCGAACGTCTGCAAGGGGAGCTTGATGACGCCACGGAGGCGACAGAAGCGGTTACGAGCGCCGCCAAGACAGTCATTGCATCGATGAACGTGCGTTGTGAATTACCACCCTTTCCCGCCCGTCGGTCTCCTGGTTTGCGTGCTGGGGCGGTCTTGCCTGCCTTCTTCATTTCGTGTGAGTTTCACCCTTGTTCCTTCCTTCCTTCTTCCTTCCTTCCTTCCTTCCTTCTTCCTTCCTTCCTTCCTTCTTCCTTCCTTCCTTCCTTCTTCCTTCCTTCCTCCTTTCTCCCATCACGAACAGGACAAGATGCTGGAAGCGCGGAAGAACAGCGTTCTTCTTGCTGAAAAACACGTTGGGTCGTTGTCAGCGCTACAGGTGAGAGATGCAACGGTGGTGCCGTTGCTTTTTGGTTTCTCACCTTCATGTCCGGTTGGTTGTGTTGACTGCGCGAACCCTCTTTGCACGGAATGGTGTCATTGTTTGTGCGGATGGCATCTTGTTGTCACACGCATCGTTTTGTGTCACCGTCACTCACAGGAAGCGCTGCATGCCCTCGGCGGAGAGTGTGCGGTGTCTAGAGATGACTTCTCGCAGGTTGCCACAACGCTTGCTGGCCTCCAGCGCACGGTGTTGGCCATGAATGCTCAGCAGGTACAACAGTTTGCTTGTTTTCAATTTTTTGTTTTGTTTTTTGTTTTGTTGCGGGCGCCGCAGCCCGCACTCACGCGTGTGCCTGATCCCTCCTTCCTGTACCGCACAGCATCGACCCCTGGATGATTGGTATTCCTCTGTCAAGCACACGTTTTTGTCCATGCTCGACTCGGTTGCCCAGGCAGAGGAAGAGCTGGAGGATGCCAAAGATGAGGCTGCGCATGAATCTGTGCGCGTGGAAGAAGCGCGACAGGACAACTTGATGTTGCAGGAGCAGGTCTCCCAACTCGAGCATAAGGTGAGTGTTGACCCGTTGAGGTGTGCGTGCACCGAGCTCGGTGTGATTGGCCACGCTAACGTGACACTGCCGCTTTCCTCTTTCCTCTGTCCTCTTTCCTCTGTTCTCTTTCCTCTGTCCTCTTTCCTCTTTCCTCTTTCCTCTTTCGTTTCGGGTGGTGCCTCGCCACCACACCAGGTTGCCACAACAGCCGCTGCCCTTGCGGACGCACAAGAAGCTGCGGCACACAACGAAGAGACACTGCGTGCAGAGTTGTCTGACGAGAAGGCCCTGAGGGAGACCTTCCAAGACCAGGTGAAGCGGCAAAAATCCGCTCTGGCGGAGGCAACAGACCGCGTGCACAAGGCGCAAGCCGACGCTGTGGATGCAACTGGGCAGCTGTCCTCCAAGCATGCGCAGCACAGCGATCGTGTGTCGAAGTTGGAAGAGGCGCTTGCTGCAGCACGCAAGGAGGTGCGGGTCAAGGAACAGTTGTACCAGGCCGCACTGGCTGGCAAACGAGCTGCCGAGGCCCAGTCCAGCCAGGCTGCTGTGGAGTCTCCGGAGGTTGATGATCTCAAGGTTGGTTGGCTGTTGCGTCGCCGGTGTCGATGTCGATATCGATGTCGATGTCGATATCGATACTCCCTGCCTTCCTCTGTCCACCTCGCCAGCCGCCACTTGGGTTGACTGAGGTTCATCTGTGCTGGTGTCTGTGTGCGTGTGCGTGTGTGGCCGTCGGCTGCCAGGCTACGTTATCGAGAACGGAAGAGGAGTTGGCGGGGTCCAAGGCAGAAGCAAATGCTGCCAAGGCTCAGTTGTCTCGCCTCTCCAAGGATCTGACGCGGGCACACGGCCGCATGCAACAAACGCAGGCGTTGCTGATGACGGTGCGGGAGCAAAAGCAGCTGCTGGAGGTACGTAGTGGAAACTCCACCGTGGGGTGTGCAATGCATGCCTGTGCCCCCGTGCTCCACACGATGCATGCTGCCCGTTGTAGGTGCACCAGCAGCCTTCACTCTCCATTGACTTGTGTCTTGTTTGTACTGACGTCAGGACGAGCTGGCAAAGCGGCGAAACTTGGACGACGCCGCCCTGCAACACGCCCGAGACGTTGCCGCCACCCAACCTGCAGGCCTGCGAAGTGGCGCACTGCCCAGCCCCAAAGCCACGGGAGAGCTGCAGCCAGCACTGGGGGGTCAGAGTCAGGGCCGTGACTCCTCCGAAGCGAGAGCGAGAGCGAACACAGCGTCTGAGACAGCCTCTGCGGAAGCCTCGCCGCCTTCTGCCTTCCTTCCGCGAAGCCCCGATCCCAGCTCGCCGTTGGGGTAGCGTGAGTGTGTCGCGAGCGCGAGCGCGAGCGCGAGCACGAGCACTGAGGCATTGAGACACTGAGGCGTGGTGGCCGCTGTCGTGTGCATGTGGGGGGATGCTCGTAGTGTAATCCTCCGAGGTGGTTGTGCAAAAACGATCACCATACTGTCAACAAGAACTGCTCCGTTGGTGCCGGCGAAAAAACAATCAGCAGCAACCAACGCAGCGTGCGTGCGCATCATATACACACACACAGCTACAGCTACAGCTACAGCTCAGACCCATGACCCACACCGGCCTCCGCGCCCTCATCATCAGAGTCTGTGTCTGTGGATGAGCTTGCCCCACTTGTTTCCGCGCGTGCAGTGGTAGGCGCCTCGTGCTGGGCTCGCGTTGACTGCAAAGCTTGCTGCAACGCGTGCAGAAGGTGCTCCCCGCGCGGTTTTGACAGCCTGGCACTCATGAGAGTGGGGACGTAGGCAAAGGAGTACCGCTGTGAAGGATCCCACACATTGATGCTGCCACCAGCTCCACCCCAGCCCAACACACCAGGCCCAAATCGATCCGCACCCCACCCGGCTGCGGTGTAGGTGATGGGTCGAAACAAGACCTGGATCAAGCAACACCAAACACCAAACACCAAACATCAAACACACATGGGCATGAGCAGAACAGAACCCCCCCCCCCCCCCCCCCCCCCCCCCCCACCACACAT
>Ga0213833_1002371_pt1 | contig 12200 bp, 16 predicted proteins | sample SWATP21_FD_160575 | JGI IMG/M metagenome (GOLD analysis project Ga0213833, IMG submission 160575) | Coastal seawater microbial communities from Marineland, Florida, United States - SWA TP2 #1 | ecosystem: Environmental > Aquatic > Marine > Coastal | place: USA: Florida | collected 2016-08-14
GCAGAGCACTTGTAGGTCTTCTCGCCCTTCTTCTTGTCCTTCTTGTCCTTCTTGTCCTTCTTCGCCTTCTTGTCTCCCTTGTCCTTCTTCTTGAAGCCGATCTTGATCAGCTCCGGGCCGAGGAAGGCCTTCACCTCCTCGTAGCGGCTCTGGGCCCAGGGTCCGCCCTTGGAGTCGGGGATGCCGTCCATCTTGTTGATGGCCACGCACAGCTGCTTCACACCCAGGGTGAAGGCCAGCAGAGCGTGCTCCTTGGTGGAACCGCCGGCGGCGATACCGGACTCGAAGTCCTTGCCGTCGATCACGAGCATGGCAACATCGGCCTGGGAGGTACCGGTGATCATGTTCTTGATGAAGTCACGGTGACCGGGGGCATCGATCACGGTGTACTGGAACTTCGGGGTCTCGAACTTCCACAGGGCGATATCGATGGTGATACCACGCTCGCGCTCGGCCTTGAGCTTGTCCAGAACCCAGGCGTACTTGAAGGACTCCTTGCCGGTCTCCTTGGCCTGCTTCTCGAAGGACTCGATGGTGCGCTTGTCGATACCACCCAGCTTGTAGATCAGGTGACCGGTAGTCGTGGACTTGCCGGCATCGACGTGGCCGATAACCACCAGGTTAATGTGGATCTTCTCCTTGCCCATGTTGACGTGTGGGGGGTGAACGGTTGTGACGTTCGGAGTTAGTCAGGGGAATGAGAATGGCACGCTGTCAAGAACAGCGCAAGAACGAATGGCCGACTGGCCTCGACAAAACGGGTGGTGGGAGCTTTCTGAATGTGGTATTTCCGCGAGCGATCTTTTTTAGTTGATTGATTACCTTCACTGCGTCGGCCACGGGCAATCAATCAAGCCCCGCCGCTGTTTCAGCACAGCCGGTGCTTTGCAGCTTTGTGGCGCGACCAACCGCTGCCGCGGCGCAAACGTACCCCTGATTCGGGCGGCATGAGCACACCGGCCGTTTCCCCCGATACGAACGGAGCTGCACGTGAGAGAAGCCCATCCAGTATGTCCCGTGACGCCAGCCGTGCGATTCACTGCTTGGACCTGTTGCAGAGGATCGAGGCAGATGGTCGCCTGGTAGCAACGACGTTTCTGGAAGAGCGGGAAGGTGGAGAGTACAATGATGTGGTGCAAGCGGGGGAGCTGTCGACGTTCCTGATCGACAAGTTCCCACAACAGCCTGGGACCGCCCAAGCAGATGTTGAGGCACTGTTCAAGCGCGTCACGAAGAACATCAACCGCAAGTTCATATCCCTGCACCGATTTCGGTCAGCCATCGTGGCGTTGGACGACACCTCCCCACTTGCGACAGAGCTGGCCAGCCACCGTGCGCGCACCGCTGCCACACGACCACGTCGCCGGTTTAGCAACCCAGTGAAGGCAACTACACCCATGGCGGCCCCGACCGCGCAGCCCGACAGTCAACAGCCTGCCACCAATGGGCACATGTCATCCAGCAGCACCGGCGGCAGCGGCGGTGGCAGCAGACTGCCCGCCTCACCCAGGGTGCGTTACGATCTTTCTCCCAAGGGGAGTCCAGGTTTTGTGCTCCCAAAAATCCTGCAGCCTGGCACGCCACGCCGTGACAGTCACGATTCATCCGCTGACGTGTGGCCCCAAGATCTTTCGGACGGTGACGTGCATGATGACCACGCTGGTGACTCGACTGACGACGAGGCAGTGCCAGTTGACGCTGATGGAAGCAACGGAGCAAGGTGCGTGCTGTGTTTTTGTTTGTGTTTGAATCGTGACTTCAACGTGTTGTTGACTCGATGAGTGCCTGGTCCGCAGAGACCCTGTCGACAAAGAGAATGCCGACGACACGCCGGATGGCCCCGTTGTGGTGCCTGTGGACGATGGAAACGGCGAAGGTGTGGGCGCCGGAGGGAGTTCCGTGTCCAACGCCGACACTAATGTTGGCAGTGGCGACCGTGATGACAATGATGTCGCTCCTGGAGAAGCAGAGGCTGCCGAAGGTAGCCACGATGGAGCTGCGGACGACTCTGCCGCTGGCGCTGGTGCAGACGACGCTCCTACGGAAGACCAAGACGGTGGAGTAGAAGTCACCCCAGCGTCCGCCCCCACCACGGGTGCCACTGTGGACGCAGCCAATGATTCCACCACGGGCGCTGCTCAGTCTGAAGCTCGCCCGCACCAGCGCGTCGCATCTGAGGAAGCGCACATGGAAGGAGCTGCGCCTCTTGATGCCACGTCCGAAGCCGCCTCGCAGCCTGCCACTGCGGAACCGGATGACGATGGCTCCCCTGCGAGCCCTTCCCCGCTGCCCCAATTTTCTCCCCACACTCCCACGACCTCCCCTGCGACTGTACTCAAGTTTGGCTCCCCTCCACCAATGCCACCCGCTGCCCGCCGCCGCTTGTTGATGTCTGCAGGCAAGAAAAAGTCACGCGTTGTGCACTTGCCTCGCATCCAAGAGCGTTCGCAGCCCAGGCGGACGCCATCTGGCTTCGGGTTCCACATCTCAGACGACGACGAGCCTGAACCACCTAGCGCGGAGCAGGAGTCAGACGAGAGCAAAGTAGGCCCGACAGGAAGTGAGGAAGGCCCTGTGGTTGCGGATGCCGATGCACCGGACGCCACGACTCACGATCCGAGCCAGGCAGACGAAAGTGCGGGCGCGGGTGATGGTAAAGTGGAGACACAAGACGGCGCTGTGGATCCGCGCGCCAGCGAAGACGATGGCGCTGGCGCAGAAGGCGGCGATATGGATTCCTCGAGTGCAGCGCCAGCTCCAGCGGATTCCACCGCTTCAGTGGTCGCGACACCGTCGTCCCAGTCCGTGCGACAACGGGCAGAGGTGATGTCGGACTCGGATGATGTGGATGACGAATCACAGCGGGTGCCGCCAGGCCTCGCCTCGCTTCAGTCCCCAGATGCCATTGCCGCGGCCTACAAACGGGCCAAGTACGATGACCAAGAAGTCCACGAGGCGCGGATGTTGTCAGAGCTCGTGTTGGACCCGGCTGACGATGGCATTGAAGAGGGCAGCGATTCGGATGGCGTGGCGTACAAAAAGCGGTGGGGGTCCGCAACAAAGCGCACCCGGCAACTTGCCCGTGGCTTTGCCATGCAAGCGCTGGCGCGTGTGGTGTTCCATCAAGCCCAGCACAAGATCAAAGACTTGGACACACGCCGTGCCTTCCGCAGATGGGAGCTGGCGACGGTGGATTCGCAGAAACAGACGCTGCGTCTGCGTGAGTTGGCGACACAGCAAGAGAATGAGACGCTGCTGCAGAACGATACCGACCTCCGCAACCGCGTGAAGCAGCTCCAAGAGTCACTTGCAGTTGCCCAGCTCAAGCATAGAACGGATGAGCAAACCCAGCGTAAGCTCAACGACTCCATTGGTACCCTTCAGTCACAAGCGACGAAGGATGCTATGGTGAAAGACGCGTATCAAGCTCGAATCAACGACTTGGAGACGCAATTGGGGCACCTTGAAGACCTGCAAGTGACAATGGAGGGGCACGTGCGTGGGTTGCAAGTGTCCGCTGCGTCAAACGAGCGCTACTCGACAGAGGTTCTGCGTCTCGCGCATCGCATTCGTGACACTCAGCACCAGCAGCTGCTGCAACGTGCCGAAGACTTGGAGGCCCAAATCGCAGAGTCACGAGACCACACGCAGCGTTGCCAGTCCCGGCTCCAACAGCTGGCCGGAATGGAGGAAAGCAAGGGGCACAGCGGCGCCGGTTCTGATGCCGAAGCGCCCCGTACGATGGGTGGAACCCTCCGATTGCAGGCCACAGTGGAGGAGCTGACCGAAGAGTTGGAGGAGTTGGAGGCATCGCGTCGCCAAGAGGACGACGATGTGCGGTCAGCGACAGACGCCCTGCAGGCGCGAGTGGCAGAGCTCGAAGCGGAGCGTGTGGCGCGGTACAGGTCGTCCAACAAGCCCGCACCTGCCAAGGAGAGCGACCTGGCTGTCGCCGTGGGTCAGCACACACAAATTGCGGGCAAGCTGCAAGCGGCGGTCACAACATTGCGCGAGGCTACCAGCAGCCACGTGGGGGTGTCGTCTGGGTCGGACGACATGACCTCGGGCGCCGGCAACGCCGGCGATGCGGCTGATGATGCCGAAGGGGCCGACGCACCGGTCGAGGGCGACATCGCCGAACCCGGCACAGTGCAAGGGTCGGGCATGGACGGGGAGGGTGATGGCACTGGCGCAGAGGGCGACGACTTGGACGGGGGGGAGGTCATGAGCTCCCCAGCGATGCTGGACCAGGATGGGGTGCCGACGCCTCAAGCCATTCGTGTGTTGCGAGGTCGAGTGCAGCGCCTTGAACGAGAACTGGCTGCTGCACGAGCTGAAGAAGCGAAAGCGGTCGAAGAGGTGGCACAGTGTGAAGACTCCCTTGACGAGGCCACACAGATGGTGTCGAAGCTTCAAGAGGAACTGAACTCTGCCCTGAAGAAGAACAGCGGCAGCGGTTCCTCCGTTGGCCGTCTTCTCACACTATTCCTTCTGACTGCCATCGTCTGCCTCCTCATTGTCTTGATCATGTTCGTCCTGTTTGTGTCGATTGAGACCGGATGCTTTTGCTGGAGCCCACAGTATGTGGCATCACACTTCAACCCCATCACCTAGCAAGCAGTACAGCAGCACAAGGCGCCGTTTCCTTTCTTTGCCTGGGCTGTGTGATGTTTTGCACTGTTTTGCGCTTGTCATCGTACCACCTCTCGTTTGCGGTTCGGTGAACGAATGCGAACGTAAAAGCATGGGGCACATGTATCTTTTTCAACACTTCTCTTGGCACACACTCAAGTCGTTGCTTACTCCACCACTTCATCTTCATCAGGCAGAATGCCTGGCAGTGCGCGCAGAATGGCGGTTGTACGCAGACCCTTCACATGAGTGGCTCGTCCATTGACCACTCGCGCTGCCCATTCGTCTTGCTCGGACTGCGGCACAGAGACCGCAGGAACGCAGCGCAAGAGTGCCGTGAAGTTGCTTGGGATGTTAGGGCGCTCCTGTGTGTCGTATCACTCGGACAACCCACCAGTGAGCACACCCAAACTCGCGTGCATGGTCAAGCAAACCCCACCTTGGCTCGCTTCGACGCCAACGCAAACGCCTGGTCGAAGTGCTCCGCTCCAAACAACGCCTCCAGGTGAGCCTCTACGACAATGTCCATTTGCTCCGCGGAGCCACCCAGCAGCTGACGGTGGTCCACAGATGCGCCCAGAGAAGCAGCCGCAGCAACATACTCCCCACGACCCAACGCTAGCATTCCCTGGTACGTGTCAAGCCATGCTTGGCCTTGCGAACGGCGCGAGTCTGTCCCAGCACGAAAGCACGCACACCGAAAGGTGTCATCGGACTGACAGTGCGGGGGAGCGAGCTGGCAGTCACATACCTGGCAGGTCTCCCACGGTTGTTCGAAGCGATGCGAGTGCATCGTCGCCGATGGCAACTTGTCCCGTGCTTGCTACAGCGTGTGCAAACTGTGCGAGGTGACAAGACAGGGTACATCAGTGCGGAAACGAATGACACAGCGCGGGCGAGCAGCTGGTTCCCATGGCTGCAGGCTGCACACCAAAATCGTACCAGGACGTCAAACAACGGCGACAGATGCTCGTGGGCCCGCTTTGTGGCATGTGACAACACATCAGCACGTCGCACAGAAATGGCGTCTCGCTCAACACCGTCCGGCCACTGGTCAAGTGCGTCCAGCCTTGCCAAACGCAGCTCGATCTTGAGAAGCATACCCAGTGCACCCAACTGATCCTCCACATTCGATTTGTCGACGCCCCAAAACTTGGTGTCAAGTAGGGCCAGCGCGGGGCGGAACATGTCTACGGCCAGAAATCACCGAAGGTGAGGCGACGCATCCCAAATACAACGTCATCAGAACAAACAGTACGTCTCGTACCCATGTCCACCAGGAACAGTGCAACGTGCCACCAGTTGTGCGTCAGCATGAAGGAACACAGACGGGTCCACATGGGAGCCAATGACAGCATCCATTGCACCCCCTCCGCCAAACGACCAGGCGGGTACATGGCATGGGCCACAGCGTGGTGTGCCCAAACATCGCCGCGATGGACGCGAACAGCTGTTCGCCCTGCTGCTTCAGCACCGGCAAGGTCTCCACTTTGCTCCAATGCAAAGGCCTGGGAATCCACACGGGAAGTGTGACGTGGTTTCCCTGACGCACTTCGGATTGCAACGACCACAATGTCGCCATCACACAACAACGGCATCGGCACGCACCACCAAGCCATGGTAGAATGGAACGCCCTGGTTGGTGGCTTGCACCCTGGGTTCATCGATCACCTGGGTCAGCATGGAGCCCGACTCCCACCGTCGTTACATCCAAACTGAAGGGGCACCACCCACCACAGGTGCATCGTTGGCCAAGATACGGACCGCTTTCATCCCTTTGATGTCTCCGCCAAGGAAACAAAGCAGTTGTGCACGCTTGACAGCAAACAGGTCACGAGGAAACGTTTCCGCGACGAGAGCAAACGCTTTGGCTGCGCCACTTAAATCCCCCGCCACCCAAGCTTTCCACGCTGTCAGGTACATGCCAGCTCGTGAAAGCCCCGCGTGTGACACGTGTGGCGCTTCCAAGGCAGCCGTTGCCGCTGCCAGAGCGGCTGAGGCAGCTGTCATGTCGGAACTGGTGTGACACAAAGACAAGAAACAACAATACGGAACCAGCAGGTACGCGTCAACGTGAACCCACAATGCTGCCTTTTGCTGCCAGTCCTCACCACGCAATGCGAAAATCAACCAGCAAGAGTTGGGCAAGGCAGCAGTCGGAGTCTGCGGCAGAAGCTTCAACTGCTGCGCCCCATTGGTCGCCATACCGCAGCACACAGCGTTGGTACCTGCGGACACACACACGCACACGCACCCAGCACCACCACGACAATCCATGGCGACGCGACACAAGCATAGTGATAACAATGTGCGGGGCAAGAGCCTCTTCTTACACCGACATCACAGCTTTCATGCCCCCGTACCGGCGAATGAACTGACCGCACGCCGCACTTGTGGTGTCGCAGGCAAGCCCGAACAAGTCGGAAGTGCGAGCACACCAGGCCCCACGAATATCAGCATCTTCACGAGGTACCTGCACGCCATGTGCCAGGTACTGGCCCCATGTGGGAGCACCAAGCTCTGAACTGGCTGCAGCCATCGCCGTGTACAAACACGTGGGCCGGCTGACACTCTCCGCGTGTTTCGCAGGTGGCGGGATGTATTTATGATTCCCGACATCCACAGCCATGAGTCGGGGCGATTTCTTGGACCCCGGCTCTGACCGCTCCGAGTCAGACACGCAAGTGCGAGCACACCACGGACGCAGCCTGTTGCAGGGTTGTTGAGTGCCCGCTTCGCTTGTGTGGCCACAGACAGACCTTGGTACAATACCAGTGCGGCTAGGGTCTCCACTAGACGATGGGCAGGTTACGTGGCGGTGCACGCTGTGGCTCGTTGCTGCTGTGCCTGTTGGCGATGTGCGTGAGAATCTCCGCTGTCGTGGCAAGTGAGGTTGTGTTGGAGGAGGCCGGAGGGTTGGACCAGCGGCTGGACGGGTCAAATACTGCTAGGCATACACACAAGGGTGAAATCTCGGGTGCCCCCGTGTCCAACACGGACGAAGCCCACGGTGTCGTGTTCGATGAACAAGTTGATGTGGTGTCAAGCAACGACTACAAGACATGGCAGAGCGACAAAGCCAAAGTGGCGGCGCGTGCGAAGCTGGCCGACGCGTCCAACACTGCCGATGAACCGTTGATTGAAGAGGTTGACGTGATTCCAAGCAACAACTACAAAACGTGGCAGGCTGACGCAAGCACACGCGCGAAGGTGACTGACACTGTCAACAGTGACGACGCGTTGGTTGAAGAGGTGGACGTGGCTCCAAGCAACAACTACAAAACGTGGCAAGCCGATGCAATCAAAGCAGCGGAAAGTAAGAAGCCGACCCATTCTGACAACACGGATGAGGTGCTGTATGCTGAAGACGATGTGCAAGCAACGTCTGGCGAGAGCGATGCGTTTGAGCCCGACCAGGCTATGTTGCTGGCTGCTGCTGGTGCGACAACAGCGGTTGTCATTGGTGCCCTCGTGACTTTGCGATTATGCCAGCGCTCTCGGCGACAGCGGTACTTGGTACAGCACGTGCAAGAACGTCTTCAGAAGGCATTGATTGTTGACGCCGTTGCTGAGAGGAAGGCACTTCTGTCTGACGCACCAGCTTGCTTGCTCTTATCTGAGGTGCGCGTTGGATGGATGGTGATGTTGTTGGACGCTTGCTGCTCCATGTTCGCTGCAGGTTGTAGATGGTGCGACAGGCGCGCATGCAATGTGTGGCCGTGGCCGTGCATTCACGTCTTGTTGCATTGCGCTTCTGGGGGTTGTGTGTGCGTGCAGAATGAGTCGCGGGCTCTAGTGCTTGCCAGTTCGCTTGCGGATGCACACCAGGACGTGAAACAGCTGGTATCGTCAGCCCAAGCCTTTCTTCGGAACGAAGTGGTTGCAGTACCTACACCAGGCGGCGAAACAATGTCACTTCCGCGTATGCATGCCGCAGTGGCCTCGCAACGACAACAGTTGCGCACTCTTCTGGGTGCACCAACGGATTCCGAGGGCGACACCCAGATGCTGAAGAGCCTTGGACCACTCAGTGCCCCTCTCAAAGCCATAGTGACTAGCCTCCAGACCGACTTGGATTCAATCGTCCGCGAGGTGAGTGCCAGTGTTTACCAAGAAGCTCCGTACCTGCACTCCCTGCTTGGGGTTCTCTCTGTGTTCAGCAAGCCCAACCAAAACTGACATCTTGCACGACTCTCCTGTGTGACCGTCCTTGCCATTCGCTCAGGCACAAGCCCATGTGTCGGCCACGGTTCAGCGAATCGTCGCATCCATCCGAAGTGGCGATGCTACGGCCTTGTCGAAGCACGCAAAGGAGCTGGCGCGGTTGCCCGTTCACGAGGACGACGAACTACAAGAGGAGGTGGACAGGTGAGTGGGTGTGGGTGGCGATGCCCGACTGCACTGCACTGTACTGTGCTGCACTTTTTGCGAAGTGTTGACAGCTACCGTGTCCAAACCAGCCACTTCATCGTTCCGAAACAAGGAATAACGCTGGAAGCGAAACTGCAAGATATCCTCCGTATCATGCGGCGTCGAGGCCGAGGCAACGTGCACAAGGCGGTGGTCTCCACACGCCTCCACCATCAGCCTATGCTGGCGAACGGTGCCCACTCTCACAAGGGATCTGGTGCCGGGACGGCAGCTGGTGCTGGCGCTGGCGCTGGCGCTGGCGCTGGCGCTGGCACTGGCACTGGTGCTGGTGCTGGACCACCGGGAGCGGGACATGATGAAGTCAGCCACAAGGGCGGCAGCAGTGCGCGCGTGGTGTCCTCGGACAGCGCAGATGAATGCGTGGGTGCCGCTAGACGGCCTGTGTTGTCGTCACCGGCAAGCCCAACGCGTCACAGCAGCGTGTCCCTTGTACCCGCGGGTTCCCCATCCCATTCTCGCTCACTGATGATCACACCTGCGGAGGCCTCCGGTGCGCATGTGGTGGCATTGTCTTGACAGTGTTTGCCTCAACGTGGTGGTGTTGGCAGCACCTTGTTGCAGTCGCTCGCTCATCCCCGCTCGTGTCGTGCAGGTTCCTGGGACATCGCTCTGGCAATGCACAGCGAGGAGACGCAATCCATGATTGCTATTGCGGAGCAAACTGGCATGTCAAGGCAAAGTGCCGCCGCCGTCGTGGTGTCGAGCCTTCTCCACCACAAGTCGTTGGCCGCAGTGGAGGAGCAGCACAGTGCCAACGAAGATCGTAGAGCAAAGGAAATTCAAGAGCGGGTACGGGCGTGTGTGGGTGGCGGTGGTGAATAGTTGCGGGGTGGAAGGTGCCTCTGTATGATGGAAGGATGCTGTGCTTTGTTTCTTGATACCACCTTGGGTGTGTTGGTTGTGTCTTGTCTCCAGCAAGATCGAGCCGCCCGAGCTCGCTTGGAAGTCACGTTTGAGAAGAAGCGCGCCCTTGCTGGTCAGCCCGGTTGTTGTGGGTGTTGTTTGTGCTGCCGCGTATGTTTCCTCACACACACCGTTCGTTGCGTGTGCATGCATGCACTACGTGCGGGGTGTCCCATGCGTGGGATGGGTGAGCAGCTGAACAGCGGCACGAGAAAGAGGAGAGAATCGCGCGAATGAAGCGAGACGCGGCCAAGCGGCAGCGGCTGCGCGCATACAGTGCGCAGCTCAAGGCTACGCTCGCACTCACGTTGGTGCGTAGCACCACACCGTGTGGTCTCCACGGCAAGGGGAAGCACGTAGTGCTCTGTTGGGCTCACGCAGGTGTCATGTTGGGTGCAGGTTGCTTGCGCAGTGGGGGCTGTCGCTGCCGTGTGGGGGGAACTCTCCTTGCGCAACCTGTTCACCTACTCTTGTTCAGAGGAAGCCGATCAGCAGGATCCAGCGCACACACCACCTCCTTCTGGGGTTTGGTCATGGGCTTCGTCTTTGTCTCCACACCACATGTGGGCCGTGGGTGTTCGAACCGTGGGGTGCCACGGAATTGGCCTTCTCACCGTTGCCGGCAGCGTGGTGGTCATGCTTGGCGCGCCACTTCTGCTGTCCATGTACCTCCCGCCACACTACGCCGCCGCCATGTTCACGGCAGGCTTGCTTGCCCTCAACCGTGATGTGCTGTACCAAATCAAACGCAAGGCGCTGTACCAGTCCTCGCCATGGGCCGCGGGCTTGTTGCTGTGCTGTGTGGCGGTGGAGCGAGCGGTGGTGTGGGCGGATCCGCTAGGTCGCAACACGGGAGCGTGGGCACGCGTCCTGTTCCCCTTTCTGTACTACGGACTGTGGCCGGCAGTCAGTGTGACGCTTGGTTTGGAGCTTGGGTACCACACTGGTCACGTACACCGCGAGGCGTCCAGCTTGGTGATGGCGGTGTATCACGTGATTGTGAGTTGATATGTTACTACAATAAAACATTCGAACATTTCCCGCGCTCGCGCACGTGTCGTGCCGAGTTCACTGCGCAATCAAGCGACCGGCACCGATACAGCAACATGGGGAACGAGGCTTCTCAGTCCACGACAAAAGAAAAGAAAAGTGTTGTTGGGTATGCACCCACTGGTCGTGCGGGCTGCAAGGGCTGCCATCGTACGATTGGCAAGGGAGCAGTCCGTGTGGGCAGGAAGGTGTGTGGGGGGGGGGAGTGGGCAGGTGGAGTGTGTGCGTGGACTTGGATAGGACGGTGCCTGACTTTGGGCGGTTGCGTCGCTCCATGATGACGAAAAGGTTCGATCAAGGTTTCATGATGGGTACGTCTGACGAGGGGGGGAGGGCGCTGGGGATGGCATCGTTTCTGTCTTGTTTATGTTGCGTCACTCACTTTGGCATGTTTGTTGGTTTTCCTGTGCGATGACAGCTTCGGTGCGTGGTGTTGGTTGTCGTCCAGGCTGTTTTCGTTGCGAACTGGAACTCACACGGGTTTTCGATGGCGCACATGTGCTGATGTTGGTGCTCAACTGGCTGTCCCGGGCCAGAAACGTGGTACTACCATTTGCGGTGCGTTGGCTCGTGACTGTTCTTTCGCGAATTTTCTGTCTCTAACCCGCTTGGTCATGGCGCAGTTGCTCCAACTTCTTCAACAAAGAGCTTTCCCAGCTTGTTGGTTGGAAAGGTAGGCCCTTGTGTTCATATGTCGGCTGGGCCAGCTCACACTCGTGCTATGCCATGGCAGCGCTCAAGTGGAAGGATATCCTTCGGATCTTGAAGTTCTTTGACGTGGAAGAGCCCGACGAGTCCGAAGAGTCGGTTTCAAAGATGAAAATGATCAGTGAGCGGACATGGGAGCAGCACAAAGCACTCAAAGTGGTTCCAAAGAAGCTCTTGAAGGCAGTTCTGGAGGCGAACGGGGTGTACGGTGTCGATCGCATGAAAGGCGATCGGGTGCGTCGGCCTGGCGCACTGCATGCACTGAAAAACGTCATCATGTCACCATGGTGCTGTTTTGTTTTGTTTTGTTTTGTGCAGATCACGCTTGCTGCTGCTGATGGCATGGCAAACGGGCTGCTGCCGCCGTGTCCAACATGCAAGAACCGCAGTTTGGTTGCCGAGCTGGACTCCGTTCGCTGTGTTGGCTGGTTTTCTGGAGCAACCAAGTTCGTATTGTGGTTCCTCCCCCCCCCCCC
>Ga0213833_1002372_pt1 | contig 12197 bp, 11 predicted proteins | sample SWATP21_FD_160575 | JGI IMG/M metagenome (GOLD analysis project Ga0213833, IMG submission 160575) | Coastal seawater microbial communities from Marineland, Florida, United States - SWA TP2 #1 | ecosystem: Environmental > Aquatic > Marine > Coastal | place: USA: Florida | collected 2016-08-14
CTCAAAAAACAGTACTGCCATCACGAACCTAAAAATACATGCGGAACCAATGGTCCCCCAGGCACTTGTAAACCTCGACCCAACAGCTGCAGCAACCAAGACAAACCAGTGTGTGGCTGTAATGACAAGAACTACCCCAATGCCTGTAAAGCATATCAGGCAGGCGTATCAGTCAAGAGAGAAGGTGCATGCAGTGGAAGTGGAAGCAAATCATGTGGTGCTAAAGTCAAGTGCAGTGATCCCAAAGAATATTGTCACTACCAAGAGAAGGACGCTTGCGGTGGCAAAAATATCTCAGGCACCTGCAAACCCAAACCCAAAACTTGCACCCAGGAAAAAAAGCCCGTTTGTGGTTGTGATGGAAAGACCTATGACAACGCTTGTAAAGCCTATGCTGCGGGCATATCTATCAGCCAACAAGGCAAATGCTGCCCAGGCACACCGGTGGTTTGTGGAGGCTACTTCAACGTCAAGTGTAAAGGCACAAACGACTACTGCCATCTCGAACCCAAAGCACTCTGCGGTGCAGCTGATGCACCCGGCGTCTGCAAGGTCAAGCCCACAAAATGCCCTTCTACCAAAGACACTGTTTGTGGATGTGATGGCAAGGATTACCTCAATCCCTGTACCGCCAACCAAAATGGTATCTCCGTCAGCTTCAAGGGAAGTTGTAAGCGTGGTACTGGAAGCTGTATACATGAAAGAACCAGTTACAAAGATGGAGCTTCTTTCACATACCGTTGTAACACCTGCACTTGTCAAAATGGCAAGGTAAGTTGCACCAAAAAAGCCTGTCCACCCGAACCGTGCGGTATGAAGGGAGCCCCTCCATGCCCAACAGGGTACTACTGTTATCATATCAAAACCTGCGGCAGTACTGGCCAACCTGGTACCTGCAAAAAGATCCGAACAGCACCCTGCCTCATCCCCACTCCCAAGGCTGTATGCGGTTGTAATGGCCGAACCTATCGAAGCGCTTGTGATGCTGAGATCGCAGGCATCTCCATAAAATCCTCAGGTCACTGCAAATGCGGCTCCTAAACCTCATTTAGCACATATCAAGCTTTTATCCCCAAGCCCTTAAGACTTGTAAGCATAGAAATCCAGGCATCGATTCTGATGGATAAGTGGATAAAAATGTTCATCGCGTTCTAAGCAAAAAGGTTTTCGAAATGTTGCTCCCTCGTGGAAAAGACCCACCACACCTGTTTGGGCCCCCCATCGCACTTGAATTCACTTTCACACAATGTTTCCCCCCACGATGACGGGGGAAACAAACAATGTGTGATAATGAATCGAACTTGAAAAAGAAAACGCGATAAGCACTTGAAGAAAACAAGCTCAAAGCTCAAGTGAGCGAGTGTGTTCGGCAACAGCACCTCAAAGGGGGAAACAAACACTTTATGACAGTGCCATACACTTGAAAGAGACAACCTGGTGGAACCCATGGAGCTAAGCTCGAATAACAGGTGGGTGATTGCGTTGGGTAACAGCACCACTATAGGGTAAAACAAACCCTTTATGACAAATGTGAAACGCTAAAAACGACCTTTCATCTCACGGAGCTCACAAAACAAAAAACACTTGCATTTCAAAAAGAGTAAGTGACCTCACCGCAGGTCCCGCCCATTGTGGGAGGGATGAGTGAAATTCCCATGTACCGGGTTTGGGAGGGCCTTCATGTGGGGGGATGGTTGGAAATCTTTTTGGAGGCTCTGGCGCATCTCTTGGTGCACTGGAAATCTATTTGGTGCATCTGCGCACTCTTTGATGTGTCTGTACACTTTTTGGTGCGCCTGTGCGTTTTTTGCCACATCTCCGCACTTTTTGGTGCACCTGCGCACTTTTTGGTGTCCCCGCACGGTCCCAAAGTGCCTGGCGGATCTTTTGAAGGTCAGGCCGGGTACAAAGGGGTCCTGGTACACATTTTGGGGTCCTGGAAATGTTTTTGGAGGTCCTGGCGGCTTTTTGGACCCCTTGGCGCGTCTTTTGATGTGCTGTCGCACTTTTTGGTGTGTTGTCGCTCTTTTTGGGGCCTTAGCCAAAAATCTCTAGGCTGTCGCCTCAACAGGTTGCTCACCATTGGATGGTACAGCATTTGTTTTTTTGGTCACAGGCGTGGATGGAATAACTGTATCAAACAACACTTGTAGAGCAGCATACGCTTCTGGAGCATAGCTCATAATAGACTCAGCCGCAAGCTCCATATCTTCGATAAAGTCGATGGCCTGGCTTTTCATTTGATCACGCTTTGTGCGACTTTCTGCTGTCTCTTTCTTTTCTCGGAGATGATCTTCTCCATTTTTGGCAGCTTTCGTCTCAAAATCATCCAGGGTATCCAGCCAATATTGAGTCCGGTCTTTCCCTTGCTTTAAGAGATCGCGATGTACGTTGATAGAAGTTCTTAGCTGAATAATACGCTGATTGATATCTTTAATACTTCGAATGCGTGAGATGTTGGTTTTGTCAAAGTCAGAGATGACGCGTTGAGGGTCTGACAGGCCTCTGGCTCGGCGTTTTACAGAAGCTCTGATGCCTCTATCAAAGAGCTGAAAAGCGACGGCAAGTTCTTGTCTTTCAGTGGTGTTGTCTTTGTCTTCCTTTCGCTCCTGTACCCAGGATTCTTCAGCAGCTCTCAGCTTGTTTTCCATTTGCTGGGACTCTGCTTTTCCATCGAAGCTGGCACCCAATTCATCCATCAGCTCCATCTTGTACTCATCGTACCAGACACCCCCTCCCACAAGGATGCGAAGGATATCATCAATGGGTGTATTGATATTCGGTTTCGGCATTTTTTCCTCCATATCCGACTTATCATTTCGAGAATTAAGAATAGTTCTATTCAAGAAAGGATCAGATGTCAACAGCATTTGGCATCAACACACACAAATCTTACAAAATGCTATCAATTATAATAATATCCAATATTATTAAACAAATACTGTTTTATAAAGTGTTCATAAATGAGATCAAATCATATGATTATTGGTTAAAATGGAATAATATCTAGAAGAGGGAAACGAGTCTTTTGACTTTACCTATCTATACGATACAAATTGAAATCATCACATTATTCTGAATACTCATCTCATTTCAAGAACAGTACACACTACAAAAACACAATAAATGATCTCAACAAATGATCACTTTCATAAAAAAAAAAAACGAAAAAGCACTAGACTTTTTCTACAACACAAAATATATGTACAAAACATCAGGCAAACAGAAATCACCGAATGCTTTAGATAGCGAGAGTCAATCTCGAATTTTACCAACAAAGAACAGCGTATTATTCTCATTTGTAGATAGCATGTATTGCTCTTATCAATCTGCTTTTGTCCTAGTGATGTCGCATTGCATTTTCTGACGAAAGTGTACAAGTGCAACAGTCATAGCAATAGCGTAAAAGCACATGTATACCTTGGAAATCCAAGAGGAGTTCAACAATGTCAGCCAAAACATGGGTACAGGATGTGGTTCCTGGATATGGTGAATATCTCACAAAAGCCTTTAGTGTTGGAGCAGCAAACGACTATGTGGAATTCGAATTCAATAGCCCCATCACAGTGGAAGAGATTATTGTGGAATCGAGTGGAACCAGCTCGGACCAGTACGATCTTTCTGTCATTTATCCCACAACAGAGACAGAGACTTTTATTATTGAAGCCCAATTGGGAGACACCAATTATTACCTCAACCAAACCCTCGCCTCTAAACGGTGGATTCGTATTCCCGCTCGGGGCAAATTGCGGGTGACTTGTTCAACCTACAGTGCCGCCTTTAACCTGACTCTTTTCGCCCTGGGACGGGCATAGCCAAGAGGAGGCCAAGACATGCCAACAACCAAAACATGGGTACAAGATGTGGTTCCTGGATATGCAGAGTACCTCACCCAAGCCTTCACAATGACCGCGCTCAATGACTATGTGGAGTTTGAATTCAACCGCCCCACCACTGCAGAAGAAATCATTGTGGAAACAACAGGAAGCAGTTTAGACGCATATAACCTTTCCATCATCTTTCCTTCCAAAGAGAAAGAGTTGGTGATCAAAAGTGCCCAATCAGGGGACACCAACTATTACTTAAATCGGAGCGGAAGCCCCGGAAGAAAGTGGTATCGCATCCCTTCTCGTGGGAAGCTTCGGGTCACATGTTCGACTTTTACTTCTTCCTTTAACATTACTTTATTCGCGGTGGGGAAATCTTCCGAATAGTGCGTATATCGCAAAGGAGTGAACAGCATGTCCACCAAAACATGGGTACAAGATGTCTCTGCAGGCTATGCAGAGTACGAAACGCAGGCCTTTAGCGTCGCGGCTGCAAATGACTATGTCGAGTTCGAATTCAATAGCCCTATTACCCTGGAAGAAATCGTTGTGGAATCAACAGGGACTGTCTCAGATGGATATGATCTGTCGATCGTCTACCCGTCCACAGAAAAACAAATGTTCATCTTTCAAAATCGATCAGGTGCCAGCAATTACTACCTGAGCAATGAGTCGGGCAAGATGTGGTATCGCATTCCCGCTCGAGGCAAGCTCCGAGTGACTTGCTCAACTTACAATGCTGGTTTCAATTTAACCCTTCTGGCAGTGGGTCAATTCCAAGGCTAAATCAATCTAAAGGAGCATCGTGATGTCAGCCAAAACGTGGGTGCAAGATGTCGTCCCAGGATACGCGGAGTATCTGACTCAAACCTTCACAGTCAACGCTGCAAATGACTATGTGGAATTCGAGTTTAGCAAAGCCATCAATATTGAAGAGCTGATCGTAGAGTCCACAGGCACAGTTTCTGAGACCTATGATCTGTCCATTGTATATCCCAATGCCGAAAAACAAATGGTGATCGTCAGTGGTGAATCAGCGGACCTCAATTATTACCTGAACAGCGACGAAAAAGCTCGCGCCTGGTATCGAATCCCTGCACGCGGCAAGTTAAGAGCCACCTGCTCGACCTATAGCTCGAGCTTCACCCTTTCTATCTTTGTTATCGGACGGATGTAAATCTCTATCTTCCGAGCACAAAAGGAGCCTAGCTATGTCTACCAAAACCTGGGTACAAGACGTGATCCCTGGATATGCCGAGTATCTTGCACAGGCCTTCAGTGTCGGTGCTGCAAATGACTATGTCGAGTTCGAGTTTAATAGCCCCATCACCATCACCGAGATGATCGTCGAATCCACCGGATCCGGTAGTGATGTCTACGAACTCTCCATCATATACCCTTCCACGGAAAAAAAGATGGTGATCACCGGTGCCCAAGAGAGCAACTTCAACTTTTATCTCAACCAGGGTAACAAGATGTGGTACTACATCCCCGCAAGAGGGAAACTGCGCGCCACGTGCACAACCTACAGCGCAGCATTCAACCTGACCTTGTTCGCCATCGGAAATGCCTGAACCACTCCAGACGAAGTGAGCTTTTGACAGCAGTTCTAACAACCCACTCAACTGTTCTGCTCCAACTTCCACGCACACACGCTCCCAACTCAATGATGCAGAACAAAGGACAAGGTCATGTCTACAGGACATCCATACTTTGATTCTATGATACAGGAACCTTTGGTCGCTGATGACAGCCACGAGGCAACCTCTGCACCAGAGTACTTTCCCCAACAGGCCCAGTTCTCCCCTCTTTCGATGGTGGAGTCTTATCCAGAGGCATTTGCTCCCTCGATAGAACCTACGTTGCCTCCGAACTTTACACCCACGAACAGTATCGGAACAGAGCTGGCTTACGAAAACCTCATGACCTCGGCGTATCACGAAGCAGTGGCTTGCTGTCAAAGCTGCCGAGAAGGCGGTGGTTGTGCCGATGAAGGTCTTGATGCGTCTTACTTTCCGGAAGACAACGGATTTGGGCCAACCTTTGAGCAAGGCCACTCCGGAAAACGTGGTGATAGCTCAAATCTTGTGGAGTCTGCATATCATGAGGCTGTTGCTTGTTGTCAAAGTTGTCGAGAAGGGAGTGGTTGTGCGGAGGAGCCGTCTTATCCCGGTTATACGGATCTTCGCTCCCAGCAAAACAACCTTCCCAGTTCGATATTTCCGCCACAGGAAGTGGAGACAGGGTTTCCTCCACTTTTACCACCAAATCCAAAGAACATATGGCCACTAAACGACTTGGATGGAAATGCCCATCTTAATCCATCGTACTACGGTGGGTTTAAGCACATTGGATATGAACCCGAAATTCCCTGGGAAAGCCCATTTTTGCCCTGGCCCGATAAGAGGGGATTGATCAACTGGCCAAACTCAGATAAACGACTGGACTTTGTCGGCCAAGCCAACCAGCAGGCTCTCTTCTCAAAAGGCAGAACCGATGGTCTAAAAGGTGTTCCTATTATCCCAAAAACGAATATCCCCATCAAAACAAGTCCTACTGCTGAGGCAAAAACAACTAAAACAGTTGGAGTTTCTAGACAAAACTATCTAGATACTTTTTATCCCAAGGATCTTGGTGTAAAAGTCATTGGTTATGATAGAGGTGCAGGAAAAGTCGAGTACAAAAATCCTCGAGAAGTTCTCAAGACTTATCTAAAGCGATTTAGCAAAGAAAGTCCTCAAACTTATATAGGAAGTTATATTGCTGCTTCCAATTGTCTTACAGGTAGTGATTTCGAACAATTGGACCCCATTTCCATATTCCCTTGCTCTAAGTTTGTCGAAACAAAAGGGGCTCCTGAGCCAAAATGTACAATACCTCTTACAAAGGTTTACTATCCTAATCCCGAGAAGAACCGACCCTTCCTTGACATCTCCACCTCGGATTCACGTAAGTGCCTTATCGAAGCACTTGTTAAAACAGCCGTGGATAGAAGGAAGGAACTGGCTCCAAACGATTCACAACTCAAATTTTTGTTTTTAGACAATATCCATCCTATCCGCCCCAACGGGATCCTTAAAGACACAACTATCGCTAACCAAAACAATATCGATTTTCTCAGAGGTCTAAAAAAAGGTCTCAATGATGAGGGAATTCGGTTTATGGTGAATATCGCGGAAGCTTCTTCGTTGGGCGCCTTTCAAAAATATCACCCACAACACGTACAAAACTGGCTTGATGTGGTAGATGCAGTGTATATGGAACATCCTCTTTCTCCCCTTGCATCAGGATTTGGTCACTCTTGTCGTCGTACAATTGCTCGATTTCTCAACGAACTCAACATATACAAACGACTACTCAAAAGAGGAAAGGCGGTCTTGTGGCAGAGCAAGACACAGGGAGCAGCCAAAGTGATTGGTTATTGGTTGGCTGCTATAGCCCTAATGATTCGGGACCCGAAAGACCCTCTCTTTGTAGAACGTTCCGTTTGGGATCCACCTAGAAGTAAATCCTTCGGTACGGAATGGGTGGATTGGCCTGCTGAATATCAAACTCTCAACACAGGAGGCCAAATAGAATGCCAAGTGGGAAGACTTAAACAGGTCACTTTCGATTGCCCCCCTCTTGGAGTCAAAGAACATTCACAAGTGACAAATGGGGGCCTTTTCCCTCCTTACTCCCCCTTGAGTCCCCAAATTGTGCTTCCAGGCTCTCACCCAAAAGTAAAAAATTTGGATGAAGATGAATATCGATTCTTTAGTCTCAAGCGGAGCTTCCTCAACTCCAAAAAACAAAAAGAAACTTTTGTTGCGCAGAGCATCACACTGAAAATGCCTCCTGTAACACAGGAGCAAACGAGAAAAGATAAGTTCAAACTGGGATTCTTTCAGCCAGGTGGCACATACACCACTCTAATCACATCTCCAAACGTTCAGTTAATCACAGCTCCAAACGTTCCGTTCAGTCAAACCGATGGCCACATAAGCACCCAATTTAATTGGAAAGATAAATTTTCAAAGATGGATAAAGACTTTGTAAAAGACCTAAAAAAAGGAAAGGTGGCTCTCCACTTTCTTGCTGATGGCATATATATAAAACGTGTGACGCAAGCTGAAATCATCCATTATTTTGTGTCGATTGCTTATAACAGTGTTCGTTCTTTCTCTATTGGCAAAACAAATTATCTTTGTCCGGTTAGGGGCAATTGCAACTGGTTTTAGTAATGAATACTATGAGAGGTGGTGCTCTGTTTTAAAGAGCTTCCCGTACAAAAACATTGAAACTCCTAGAATATTACTAGCAAACATGTACAGGAATGAAACATGCCTTCCCAAAAACCGACCATTTCCTTTATTCTTTTTGTTTTTTTGGCATTTTTCTTTTTCTGGGATTGTAGTGAGCCTGACAAACCGAATAGGGAAGGTACAACAACACTTCAAGATGGTAGCATACCCACAATTCCAGAGTCTAAAGAAGGCTCGACTCAAGATGATGGGGGTTTGCAGGATAAAGAGAGTCTCCTCGAAGATAAAGACCCAGCCAACCGGGATAGAACTCCACAAGAGCCCAGAGAAGCAACTCCAAACTCCGAGCATAAAGAATTCAACAGCGAAAGGCTCTTTCCAGATTCCAATCACCAAATACCAGAATCTGTTCAAGAACAAACCTCTAACCTATCCTCATGGGTAAAACATATTGAACGCTGGCATTATTCTGAAGGACGTGATGTTGCAGTGGATACACAAGGAAATGTTTATATCACTGGATTTTTTGAAAAAACGGCGATATTTGGCTCCACCACGTTGACAGCTCCTCTTAGAACAGATCTCCCTGGCTATTATGATATCTTTGTGGCGAAGTTGGCCCCGAATGGCAAGTGGCTTTGGGCCAAGCGAGCTGGTGGGTTCGGAGATGATGATCGAGGATACAGCATAGCAGTAGACGCCAAAGGGGGTATTATCATTACCGGCCAATTCGACGAAAGCGCTGATTTTGGTCCCTTTACACTCACCAGACCAAAGTCCCTATGTGGTTTTATCGCCAAATTAAATGCTTCAGGAAAATGGTTGTGGGCCGAGCGGATAGAATCCACTGAACTGAGTTCCGGTGATGCAGTTGCAATAGACTCACATAATGACATCCTTGTCACTGGACATTTCTACAAAACAGCTACATTTGGGAAAACCACTCTTACAGCAAAAATGCTCAGGGAAATTTTTGTGGCCAAATTGGACCCAAATGGAAAATGGCTTTGGGCCAAAAGTATAGGTGGTCCTGTGAGGACTCGACAGCCTTATAACCTTGCAACAGACGCTAAGGACAATGTCATCCTGATCGGTAGCTTTTATCAAAGTATTCAGATGGGCACAATCAAACTCACAGCCAAAGCAAACGGAGACACATTTGTGGCCAAATTGAACTCCAATGGCAAATGGTTGTGGGCCAAGCGTTCAGGAGGCTCTCCTTTTGCTGAACATGGTTCTGCTCTAGCAGTGGATGCACAAGGAAATATCTTCATTACCGGACAATTCCTTGGAACATCCGATTTTGGCGCCACCACTTTCACTTCCCCAAAAGGGGGAGCCGGGGGCGCTTACCAGGAAATAGACATCTTTGTGGCCAAACTGGATACAAACGGGAAGTGGCTTTGGGCAAAACGTACCTATGGGACAATCAAATATCCCGGTGGATACAATCACTACAATGAAGGTCGCGGCATCACACTCGATAGGTCTGGCAATGTTTACATCACCGGACGATTCGAGGAACCAACTGCTTTCGGTCACACCACCCTCAAAACAAGTATTGATAGTGATATTTTCGTAGCGAAGTTAGATGGCAATGGCAAGTGGCTATGGGCCAAACAAGCGGGTTCAACCAAATACAATGATTGGGGAAGCAGCATTGTAGTCGATATGCAAGGCAATATCATCACCACAGGCCAATTCGGTACACCCGCAAACTTCGATGGTATCAAAGTCACCCAGACAGGTTCATCACACAGAGCCTTTGTATGGAAGCTGAGGCCAAAACCTTGATGGCACGGGCTCAAAAAGGAACCAGGGACTCTGATGACTCTTTTGCAACGCTCACAACTCTACCCCTCTTTGGGAGCTGAGGGCACACCGAGAATTTACTCGATAAAAAGCTCCCTAAAGATCTTCTGCCAGTACGAGGCCAACTTATCGTAAAAATCGCAATCTTGGACCTGAAAATCAGGAAATGGCACCTGACGAAGTGCCGTCTGCATAATGTGCTCTCTCGCTTCCTTCATTGCTTTTCTCAGCAGGGAACGACTTTGGTACTGAGACGTTTCTCGTAAGCGAATATCTTTAAGCACTCTCAATACTTTGATAACACTAAGGCTAATTTGTATCCAATCTATCCAATTGACCTCAAGCTGGGTAGATTTACCTTGCAAAAACAACCACCACCGCTCTTTCTGGAGAGTATACACCCTGGCGGGATAGCGTCGCTTTTGACCAGGCAATTCATAAGCGGAGATCATCCCGGTAGAAAGAAGTTCTTGAAGAGTGTGGAGTGCAGAGCGTTGAGTATATCCTGAGTACAATGAAATTTCCTTTGGGGTAGGTTGCTCGTGAGTCAATAAAACAAGTACAGCCTCTGCACGAACACCTGTACCAAAAAATCGTTTGAGTAGAAGCCTGATATGGGTTGTTTCCTGCGTCTTCAATTCTACTATGGGATTCTCTCTCAAGTGAAAGTGACTGCGCAAAAAACCATATTTTTGAAAATGCAAATCAGGTAGCCCAAAAAATGGGATATGCTTATCTTGAAGTTGCAAGAAAAACGTTTCGGTTTCAGATCTTTCTTGTCCCAAGTTGGTAAGGGATTTCCATCGCTGTTTTTGATTGCAATGGAGAGAGACTGTATCAGCAAAAGCAGCTGCAACTTGCTTCTCCTCTTGCTCGGAGTACATTTTTGTTAGGGCTGTTAAACGTGACGTGTCTATATCTTTGCTCCAATAACAAGACCAGCGCAACACTTCATCGTAGAGTCTAGGTTCAAAACGACCGATACTCCAAAGAAGAAGACACAAAGCCTCTGGATCAATAATCCAAGCATTCCCTTTTTTAAATGGTTGGCCTCCAACCCCAAGTTGTCCCCATTGCTGCCAAAGAAGCTCTAGAGCATTCTCAAAAAAAGCTTGGTGAAAGAGCTGGTGTTTCTCGGCTTCAGAATATATTCGGCTATCCGATTTTGTCAGCGACATCACTGAACCCCAAAGCCCTGAGGGCCTGTAAAAGCATCATTTGGTATCCCTCGGACGTATCGTGTGTCAGAGTCCATAAAGCTGCGGCTTCGATTTCATCAGACTGAGGTTGCAAAGCCATCAAATCATTCAAATGCTTTCCAGGGCCACCAGAATCAACAACAGCATAAAACTTGAAGTGAATTTGATCATACCGAGAAAGGTACCAAACCTTTAACACTTTTCCATATTCTTCGAGAGAAGCTCTTTGGAGGAGCCCTTCTGGAAGTCCCAATTGTTGGCTTGCTTTTGGCCCAGTATTCAACCAATCATCTGGCAACTCATAGTCTTGGGCCACTCTAAGAATAGCATGTTGCATCTGTTCCGGGATAGGTTCAGGATAAATGTCCTCTCCATTGTGAACAAAAGCCACAATATCAATATCTTGAGTAGTTCTTTTTACAAAGCCCATAATCTGCAGAGCAGCTCCCCCACAAACAATCAACCCGATATGAGTGCTTCCTTCAGCTTCTAAGACCTCTGACAAACTATTGAAAAGTGTTCTAATTTGCTCAGCACTGTCCAACATAAATCTTCTTCACTCGCGCTATATAAAGAAAATAATTTTCTTTATATAGGAAAATAATTTTCTTTATAGCAGATCTTACAACTTAGCCACAAGAAAAAACGTAGAGAACATTTATGTAGAACGATTACCAGGAAAGGCTGAACTTTGGGTTTGATTTACAAGCTCTTTTTCGATTGAAACAGCGCTCTCAAGGAAAACAATACCAAGAAGAAGAGTGTCAGGAAGGTCAGTGAAGCGGGTTTCTCGCCTGGAGTTGCCTGACAGGCACACCCTCGTACCTCTAATTTTCCATTGGGATCACCTCCGGCTTGCTTAGAGTCTCCAGCAGTCGAAGAATGCCTTGACTCAGGAGTATTCGGGCTGTCGGGCTTGCTCTTGTCACAGCTCAATGTAACACTCTGCTCTGCGCTCTTCCAGGCATGCTTTGTGCTCACCAGATACATACGAGCATACACCTTATAGGTCCCAGCCCTTACGCCAAAATCTGCCATTTTGTCTTTGCTTTTACACAAGGTGTACAATGAACGACTGGTGGCTCCCCATCTGCGCCAAGACCTCCGACCAGGCT
>Ga0213833_1002373_pt1 | contig 12196 bp, 20 predicted proteins | sample SWATP21_FD_160575 | JGI IMG/M metagenome (GOLD analysis project Ga0213833, IMG submission 160575) | Coastal seawater microbial communities from Marineland, Florida, United States - SWA TP2 #1 | ecosystem: Environmental > Aquatic > Marine > Coastal | place: USA: Florida | collected 2016-08-14
CCCCCCCCCTCCCCTCCAGGTACCTGTGCGAGGTCCCACACAAGGGCGAGGGCGTCGCCACACCGTTGTGGCACCAACACACTTTGTTCCTGGCGACACAGTCCTCTGTGCTGGCCGTGTTTCCCAACCACGGGGCGACCGTCGTGGGTGGTGGTGGCGGTGGTGGTGGCAGGCTCTCCAGCGGCAAGGGCCGGGGCAGCAACTCGGCGGAAGCTGGTGCCACGGTCCTGGTGCTGGCGTCTCACACGCCGCCTCGCCCGCCGCGCCGGGCCATGCCAGGCATTGTGCCCGAGCTGTTGGGTGCGGAGGCCGTGACGTCCATCGAACCACCCTCGCGATGCGTGCGAGTGGGCGGCGCTGTTCCCTTGACTGTGCTGCGGGGGCGATTGGTGGTGGGGGTGTGGACCGGGGAGAGTGGGCGCCCGGCTGTGGTTCCCTTGCATGCACCGTTGGTGCGCATGGGGATGTTGATCATGGCAGGGCACCCGGAGAAGGCTGTGGCATGGGTTGGAGCCCTCCCAACACACCTCCATGATGCCGCAGCTCGGTTCTTGGCGGTGCGTTGTGTGTTTCGGTGTGCCACAGTTTGTCTTCCTATGCCTGATGAGCTGGCTGACTGCCACGGGTGTCGCGTTGCTTGTGTCACGGTCGTGGACATGTCATTATGAAACTCGCTTCTCATTCTTCTGCTTTCTGTCTGTCTCCCAGAGTCAAGGTCTGGCAGCGGAAGCGGCACGTCTGCCCTTTGTGTCGAAAGCGCTTGCCCTTGCGATGGCTTTGCGTCACCACGACGTTCGGTACGCAGGCGGTCGCAACGTGCTGTACCGCAGGTTTTCACTCACGCGTTGTGTTGTGGGTGCCGGGCGGACTGCACACAGCTTCGTTCGCAATTTAGTTCGCCGAAAGGCCGTTGCTAGTGGTATCACGAGTGTACATGCTGTCCACGGTCGTGTGACGACTCCGCAACGCGACCCCGGCGCTCCGATGGTAGCTTGGCGTCCCAACCCAGCTCGTAATGTCTGTTTGGATGACGCCCTGCGGGTTGCTCTGTATCTTGCTGCTTGCCGGTTCGTGAGCTTGCGGCCTGTGGCCCCTGTGCCGTTTACCTTGATGCTCACTCTGTTTGTGCGACACGACGCATGTGTGGCTGCTGCGTCAGTGATGACGTCGATGACGCAGATGCCCTACTTGAGTCGTGGTGCGCCTCCTGTCTGCACCACGGGCGTCCCGACGTTGCAAGCTTTGCGGCTGCAGCATGTGCGGTGCCAGCGGCGTTGTTGTTGGGCTTGCTGGCCTCTGGACAGTGGGCACAGGCTGCTTTGTGTGTCAGCGACGACACCGCCGTGGACCCCGTGCGCAGCAAGGCTGCAGTCGTGCAAGCATGGAATGCCCAGCTCAGCGCAAGTCCCGCGGTTGCATCCTTTCAAGGGCTGAAGGAGTGCACCACTTGAAGGTGCCGCTGGGCACCCGTGCGTGCACACCTTTCGATCGCACCTGTTGCTTGTGCGTGAGTTTGTGAACAAAGTCCGAGGTATTTTGCATGCATCCACCAACTCCCCACACCCGCGGAAGTAAACTGTACTTATGTTGTCATGTCCACGTCGGGCATGTCAAGGATCGTCTCCGCACTGGGCGGGCCGTCAGCCTCAGCACCAACACGCTCCAAAAAATCTAACAGAGAATCTGCAGACGGCCCCCCGGCCGATGGGGCTTCGACAACGGCAGCTGTGGAGCCTGCGCCGGTCCCCACAGCCGGATTCACACGGACGCTTGCACCAGCACCGGCATTCATGCCCGCCCCAGCTCGAGCCTTTGGCGGTGCCACAGCTGCGGTGTGTGCGACTGTGGCTCTGGCAGACCGAATAGGCAACACCCACGGGTGTTGCTGCACCTGTGACAGAGATAAGCGTCGGTCCGGATCGACGCACAGGAGGCCAGTTAACAGGTCTGGAGCACAGTTGTGACACACGGGAGGGTCAGAACTTCGGGGCCAAGCAGACAACAGGCTCACACGAACCTAATGCTTGGGGAGACACCTTGTCTTTCATCTTCCAAGCCCGCAAAATGGTGCCAATCTTCCCCTCCTTGATGTAGCCAAAACGAGGATCCTTGTCACAAGGACCAAAGGCAAGGGGTGGCGCTGCGCAAACCAACACAACAGGAAGCGAAGACATCACGACACATGTAGGCGTGATGACCCGCGCCAAAGCAGCCGGATGAGAGACAGCAGGTTGACAAGCAAGGCAGTTGCACAATACCGCAACGTACAGCCAGTGAGCATGATGAACAACATGATACCCAACGACCACATATCCGCAGCCCGAGCTCGGAAAGGTTGTTCGGCAAAGACCTGCAGAAAACACCAAAACAAATGAACGGGGTGCTGGGCGCACAGGGTGGTACCCTCCGCGTACCTCAGGTGCAACGTAAAAAAGCTTCCCACGAGCACCACGGTGGCTCCGCTCCTCGACACCGCCCTCGTTGACTGCCACAGAGACGGCGACACCAAAGTCCAACAACTTGGCGACGCGGTAGTCACCAGACAAACCGATGTTCTCCAGAGACAGGTCCATGTGTGCGACACGGAGGCCGTGCATGTAGCCCACGGCGTTCACAATCTGGATGAAGAAGTGCCTTGCAGTTGCCTCTTGGAAAACTTTGTGGCGAGAGACGAGCTCCAACAAGTCACCTCCAGCCAGGTGCTCCAACACCGCGACGTAGTTGTCTTCAAACACAAACGGCGGGGATGGCGTCCGTACCACGCTGTGGTTGGGGTGGAAGTTCAAGAATGTCAACGTTCGGAGCTCCTGCTCAGGATTTTCGAACACAACACGGCGGTGTTCCTCTGCTTCGCTGCGAATGGCGGCCGTCGCGGTCTGCATGGAATGCACGGACCATGCCAGCACACATCATGTCAGCACACATCATGTCAAATGTTCCGATCACACGCCCATTCGCAGCTGAGCCGAACCTTGCTAATGACCTTCAATACCACTTGACCAGGTGGATCCGCGCGCACCGCGAACCATATCTCTCCACACCTGCATTGCCGAAGCAGTTTCACGCATTCGAATGCATGCCCATTCTCAGCGCACCGAATGAGGTCGCCTGGTTGCAACCCACTCATCTGGCGGGCCCCTGCTATCCGGCTGGAACTACGCGCACACAGCCATCGTATCTTGCATACTGTGTCAGCAGACTGTGATGAAAACACACACCGCTGCGTGAACACGTATCGACACTTCAAGCACTCTGCGTGTCTCCGACACTGGGCAATGGTTCCCGCAGAGGATTCCTTGCAGCACCAAGTGCCATTTTTCTGTATTTCATGAGTACCACCAAAAAAGGGTTTCGTGGTGCTGCTTGCTGCCACCCACTCCCGGCACTTCCACCAAAAATCATGAATATCCTGGTTGCTGCTCTGACGGGGGACAGCTCTGGCGGCAAGGCGGGAAGCTGTCCAGATCTGCTGCGAGTGCCACGAAGCTGCGCACACCCACGATCGTCAGACACACAAAAGTGTTGTTGAGACATAGGTTTGGGGCCTAGTTGTTTCGGTTTGGGCTCGCAGCTGGTGTAGGCGCTTGAGAACTCGGAAGGCAGCACCCTCACAGGTTGCCCGCCTTTCGTGCCAATCATGCCGAAGGAGCGCGTTGCGTATTACTACGATTGTACGGGAGCCTTGAGTGCTGTGCGCGCTTGTTTGATTGTGGAACTTGAAGCGTTAACGTGGACTCCTTTCTGTGGTGTCGTGTGAACGTTCCTCAGCCGATGAGGGACACTACTACTATGGGCCTGGCCACCCCATGAAACCACATCGCCTCAAGCTCACCCACCACCTCCTCTTGTCATATGGACTGTATCGCCAACTGGAAGTTTATGTTCGTCACCGTAGCTTGGATTATCATTAAACTGGAATGGCGTGTGTTTTTTTTGGCGTCGCGGGTGTTGACGAGTGCCACGGTGTGCCACAGCGCCCGCACAAAGCGTCGGCAGAAGAGATGATGCGTTTCCACACCGAGGACTACATCAAGTTCCTCCAGAATATCCGCCCTGACAACGCAAGGAACTTTGCTAGTGCTTTGTCAAAGTGTGAGTCCTCTGGGCGAGCTTCCATGTGTTGGTTTTGGCGTGTTGCAGACCGAGCTGATTGTGTGGTGCTGTCCGTCGCAACACAGTTGCCGTCGGCGAGTTCACAGACTGCCCTGTTTTCGATGGGATGTACGAGTTCTGCCAAACATACACTGGCGCTTCTGTTGGTGCGTGCTTTCGTGGGGGCGTGTGTTTGTTTGTGGTGGCCAGAGGGTGCTCAACCCGTAACTTGTGTCAGATGGCGCGGTGCGACTGAACCATGGGCAAGCCGATATCTGCGTGAATTGGGCTGGGGGCTTGCACCATGCGAAAAAGTCTGAGGCATCCGGATTTTGCTACGTGAATGACATTGTGTTGGCCATTTTGGAGTTGCTGAAGTACCATGCGAGGGTGCTGTACATTGACATTGATATCCACCACGGCGACGGAGTCGAGGAGGCGTTCTACGTCACAGACCGCGTGATGACGGTTTCATTTCACAAGTTTGGAGACTTTTTCCCCGGAACAGGTGCTCTGAAGGTGAGTGGTGCCATGCGCACAGGGTGCTGTCGGCTGGTTGGTTACCCATGGCACCTGCTGTGCGCGTCCAGGACATTGGCACCAAAGCCGGCAAGTACCACAGTATTAACTTTCCCTTGCGGGAGGGGATTGATGACATGAGCTATGAGCACATTTTCAAGCCAGTTATCTCTGCTGTGATGGCCAAGTTCCGGCCTGGTGCGATTGTTCTTCAATGTGGCGCGGATTCGTTGACTGGAGATCGCCTGGGTTGCTTCAACCTCACGCTCAAAGGTGAGTTCGTGGGCCAACGACGTTCTCCCCACATGTTCTCAACAGGTTGGGCGCACTCATGGTGTGCTTGTTCCAGGCCACGCGGAGTGTGTGAAGTTTGTGAAGAAGTTTGGTGTTCCGACGCTTGTGTTGGGAGGTGGGGGGTACACTATCCGAAACGTTGCGCGCTGTTGGACGTACGAAACAGCCACGTTGTTGGACGCCTCTGTGTCCAACGACATTCCGCAAAACACTTTCCGCCAGTACTTCGGTCCAGACTACAAGCTTCACTTGACTCCGGAGAACATGGAGAACGCCAACACTGGAGCCTACTTGGACAAAATGAAAGAGGTTATCTTGCAGCACTTGAAGTGCCTGGAGGGCGCACCTGGCGTAGCATTCCACCAGGTGCCACCGGATTGGCGAATCAAGGATGAAGGAGAGGAGGTGACAGACCCAGACGCCCGACCACGTTCGTGAAGTTTTCCTTCTTTTGTGTGCGCACAGTGTTGCACGTGGCCTCACAGTTGCGTGGTGTGTGTGTTTCGTTTGACAGCAAAACGCAGCCGTCGTGAACATGAAGCAGAGTACTACGACTCTAGCCGAGACCATGACCGTGATGAGTCATCCGCCAAGCCCACTCGGCGTTCACGTCGCCCTTCTATTGGAGAGTTTAGTGAAGCTGGCGCTGGTGCTGGGGCCGGGGCAGGCGCTCGTGGACGTAGTGGTGGCTCCTCATGACGCCGTTAGACATCCCCACCTTTGCATCTCATTTGCTGCACCTGCTGGTGTTGATTTTGTTTCGTTGCTCGCGTCCTCAATTGTGTCCATGCATTGCGATGGATGCCTTTGCAACCATCGTAGCATGAGTAACACCACGTGCCTCCTACAATGTTCGAATGCCGAAATAGTGTCTTCGCGTTCATCACAGCGCTCACCACGGGTACGACGTGTAACGGCCCTTCTTTTCATCATACACTGTGCATGAAAGAGAATGCCACTGGTCCGGGTACGTCATGTAGTGGATACCTTCCCACAGCCCCTCAGGAGCAGACTCATGGCACTCTCGCAGACGGTAGCCGGGCACCTTCGTGTACAGGTGGTGGATGTGATGGTACTCGATTCCCAACGTGAAGAACTGTATCGCATGCGCCCGAGAGAGAAGACCCCAACAAACAAAAGACACGACACAAACCATTCAGTGAGATTACATGCGAATGGAACCGAAGCCAGCTGCAATACACGGCCACGGAGAGTCCCACACGCACCTTCAGCCAAGCTGGCACCTGGAGGTACGAAGACCCGTGCATCGCAGCGCGCACGCGGTTCCAGTTGCCGTGAGTTTGGTACCCCGGGTTGTGCACATGCTGCATATGGAACAGCATCATGCCCAATGCGCCACCAAACCAGCCTCCGAAGAACAGCAGCTTGAACATGAGAGAGCCGCCGTACGCGTACACAAGGTAGTGGTGACCGTACACGAAGATCGAGTTGACAATCTTGTTCCAGGGGCGGTAGGTGCCTGTACGGCGCTTGCCAGTGTAGAAGGGAATGCGGAACTTCACCCACCACAAACCAAATGGGGCCACGACGAAGAAGACCGGTGGAAAGCGGAAGATACGCCACAAAGCGCGCTTCCACATGGGCATGGCCAGGAACTGCTCCGTGGTGTGGAACACCGTCTCAGCCCAGTCATACTTGTCCTGGTCCATGTTGCCCACGTTGTTGTGATGCAAGTGATGGGTCGGACCAAAGTCGGTGGGTGTCCCCGAGAAGATGGAGAACAGGTAGCCGCACGCCACATTCGCAAGCTCGGACCCACGAAAGAAGGATCCGTGGCCACAATCGTGCAAAACCAGGAACGCACGCATGGCGGTCAATCCCCAGAAAGCGCCCAAAGCGATCAACACAAAAATGTTTGGACTGGCTGTCTGACAGTACTTGTAAGCTGCGTAATGCCAGCCAGCAACGAGGCCCAGGCCAATCATCGCGTGCAGCACCGAGCGCCAGTTCTGCGCCGGGAAGTTCTTCATGTGTGCCACGTAGACAGACTGCTTGTACAAGCCAGAAGGAGCACGTGGACCCAGGTCCCCAGGCTTCGTCACATCCTCTGTACCCTGAGCAGACGCCATGGTGAACCGCAGGCGAGCCGAGCGAAAGCAGACGGCAGCTGTGTGTCAACGAGCACTTCACGGACGACCTTCGAGTCAATCCACGTTGGGTTGCACGTCATGCGGCCAGGATTTTACATGTGTATATATTAATCAAATATCAATGACTCTTCTGGTCGCCACACACAAGGGGCGCTCTGCTGCGAAGCAACAACACTTGCCAGACGCAGCTGGAGCCTCATTCATGCGCCTTCGGAGTCCTATTCGCTTTGTTCATGCTTGTCGATCCTGCTGGTGCAGCAGGCAGGCCAACATAATATGCTAGTTCTGTTACCTCCCCCCCGAAGGTTTGCACGCAATCTGCGTTGCCGCAAAGCAATCCACCCGGGCTGTAGGTTGGACTTCAACGGTGACACTACCTCGGCGGTCCAGGTTGTCGCTGTTGCATTGTAATGATTACGCACGTTGTGCCACCGAAGCGTCGACGCAAGCGGCGGCCGAGCAGGTGTGTGTGTGTGTGTGTGTGTGTGTGCGCGGACACCGCGCCCGCGCTGACGTTGTGGTGCTTACAGCCACCATGAAGAGCGAGGGAGCAAACACGAGAGCAACAACGCTGGTGTGATACTGACTTGGCTTGGTTGCGGTGCTTGCAAGTTGGAGTGTGACCGCTTATGCCGTGGTCTGTGTGTGTGGCCCAGGCGTGCACTATGTCGCAACCATCCCTTCCACAGTCACAGCCTATGGAGATCGTGAGCACTCCAGAGACAAGCACATCGTGTGTGATCGCTCTGCTTGGAAGCCGTGTGTCTACTGTTTGTGGGCCTTGATGTCGAACGTTCTTGGTTTGTTTGCAGGAGTTTGTCATCAACATCACGGAGTGTCACACATGGCGAGTGTCTCAGCGCTACAGCGCGTTTGAGGCATTGCACAAGTCGGTCCGTTGCACAGCTTGCGGATCTGTCAATGTTGGGAGTTGGGAGACGTATGCATTTTGTTGACGATTCGTGTGTCTGTGCTCAGTTGCTGAAGTCGTTCCCGAAATCAGCACTGCCTGAGTTGCCCCCGAAGCGGCTGCTGCGTTCCTTTGATCCCAACTACTTGCGCAAGAAGCAAGCGAGCCTCGAACGCTACATGCACGACCTACTCCAAGTGTCAGGGGTCATGGAGAACTCAGCAATGAAGAATTTTGTGCACCTGGCGCAAAACGTGAGTCCGGTTGTTCGTGATGGGGATTGCTGGTGACTGACCGATAGCGAGGGGCCGGCAGTCTGTCTTGACGAAGCCCAAGCCTCGCCCCAGAACTGCCAGTCCCTTAGTTACGCTCCAAGCGGTTCCTGTGGACCAGTCAAAGACAGTTGAACCTCGCCTCAGCCATGTCACGCCTCCAAACCCACCTCCCCGCAAGGCGCTTGACTCATCGCCAACAGGCGAGCAGCCGCCACAGGCTGCTCTTGGTGCCAGCCCCCACGTGCCTCATGACAACGCTGTGAGTGAAAATGTGCGGTTGTAGTCGGCGTGGCATTGTTGTGACTCTCTGCGATGCATCTTGGGCTTGCACTCCCTCCTGATCAGGTCCCGAAGCGTGTGAGCACCACTGTGTGCCGTGAAGCGGCCCGCCGCGCTCGTGAAGGCACGCGGTTAGGGATTGGTCTTCACTGTCGAGAGCTACAAGACTTAACAGCCGACCCCGCTGTTCATCAGGTATGTTTGAGGATGGTGTTGTGGATGGGCATGCGCGTTTGGAGCTGCCGGTCTCATCTCAGCGTTCGTGTTGGGTGCTCAGATTGTTGACAGCGTACCGCATCGGATCTCATTTGCTGACAGCTATGATGACGTGGCCGACTTAAAGGATGCAGCACAACAGTATGATGCAACGCGTGTGTGATATTCGGTGTGGCTTGAGTTTTTTGACCACCCGTGCACCCGTGCAGGCATGGGGTGTTGATGGCATCCATGGTGCGAACCCGGACGAAACTCCTGATTCGCAAGGTGAAGGTGACTGACAGTGCCTCCGGGGCTGGTGCTTGTGTGACTGTTCGAGGAACTGCCGTGATAAACGGCCATCGAACACAACTTGCGGCCAAGATTTCTTGCGAGCAGCTGCACGGCAAGGTGACTATCGTGGCCTTCCCCGTCGCCGCGGCACGAAAAGCGGCGCAGCAAGAGTTGTCGAGCGTGATGTAGGAGTTTCGTAAGATACCACCATTTTTACCCATAAAATTGTGGTGGCGATTCCGGAGATCGAGGAGATTGCACTCACTCGCAGGCACTCACAGCGGCCACAACCCGCAGGTGTCAACGGCTGTGCTCTCCGCATGCCGCGACTGCTTGGACTCAGACCTGGAATGAAACTTTTGCCGCAATGATGTGGCTAGCATTGTTGGTGCTTGTTGCGAGCGCACTCCCGGCACAGCCGGTGGTCGCTGTTGACTGCGTGAACGGTGTTGTGGTGGGGGACGAGTGTCAGTGCTGGGGCGCCAATCACGCCGCAGGTGTCTACTCCACATCTTTCACAGGTGTGTCGTGTGTGTTGTGTGTGCATCGCGTGTCGCGGGGTGGGTGTAGAACCAAGGCGTGTTGCCCTGCATGAGCTTGCGGCGTTCGCTGATCACCGTTTCTTGTGGTGCGCAGGTTCGGCCTGTGATGTGCCGTGCAACGAGTGGTGCAACAACCGTGGATCATGCTCCCCATCTGAGTATGGAGTGTGCGTGTGTTGGGACGCTGCCAACTGGGCAGGAGATCGGTGTGACACCGCGCCTGCTTGTGACAATGGTGTCCGTGACGGACTAGAGACCGATGTTGACTGGTTCGTCGCGTCCCGTGTTGTCCGAATGTGCACAAGCATGCAAACTCACACTTTGCCTTGCTTGCGTCCTGCAGTGGCGGTACCAAGTGTGGTGCATGCCTTGGTGGCAGTGTGTGTTCCGTCAACTCGGACTGTGCGTCCGCGCAGTGCCAAAACAGTGTGTGCACCGATGCGCACGCCGCATGCCGTGCCAGCCCAGTCTCCGTGACACCCGAACAACTCGGCGATGCCATGGGCGACTCAACCCACGCACGGTCGGCCCTATGGACAGACCACGCCCCCGCGCTCAATGCAGCTCTGACGGCCTACGTAATGGACTGCCCGGCCCGCCTCGCTGCGTTGCTGGCGCAAGTGCGCACGCAGAGCGGCTCCATGCAAAACCTTGCGCCCGACGCCGCAAATGCTGCGGGCGTCTTGCGTCTTGCCCCGGGTGTCGTTCGCAGCGCCTGCACAAGTGACGTTGATGTGGCTGGTGCCCTTCCCGCTGGCGTAACCTGCGCAGACGCGACCGACGTGCAGCTCTCGGCCGTGGCCGCCGATGTCTCCGCCGGTTGGCGTGTGGCGGCGTGGTACTTTGTGCACGGTGCGACGGCCGTCCATGGTGCCCCGTGCGGCGATCTGCGGTTCGATGCCGACTTGGGGATTGGTTCGACGCAGTCGTGGGTGTCACGGTGGTACCCCGGCTCTGGGTCGTACAAGGTGTCCACCTGCACGGTGGGGTTTGTGTGGGATGGCCAACGTGAAAGCCGCACCCAGGCGTACGTGAGCATTCGGCAGCAGTTTGAGCCGAATTTCCCCAACACCTGTGGCGACGGCTTGCTGACGCCTGGCGAATCAGACGTCGATTGGTGCGTGGGCAGCGGCGTGCCACCAACTGTTGGCCTTTGTGCATGGGTACGCTGACCTGGTGTGTCGTTTGTTTGTGGTTTGCCATTCCTGTTGGATACGGTTCCTTGTTCCCCGTTGTGCGTGATTGTTTTGCGGCTGCCTCTGGGCATGGTGCTGTTGCAGCGGTGGTGTGTGTGCCGAGGGATGCCCTCCCGGCGGGTCATGCTCCGTGGACACGGACTGTACCGCCGACCACGTGTGTGAGGCGGGCAAGTGCGCGCTTGCGCCGTCATGCAGTGATGGCGTCAAGAACGGCGGCGAAAGCGACGTCGACTGTGGTGTGGCGTGCAATGACCCGTGCGCCACCGGCAAAACATGTTCCCAGAATGCAGATTGTGCGACAAGTGACGCGTGCACCACTGGTGTGTGCGTGACGAAGCCCACTTGCGTGGATGGCATGATGAACGGGGACGAGACGGACATTGATTGTGGCGGGCCCGTGTGCGATGGTTGTGCTGGTGGCAAAGCGTGTGCCTCTTCATCGGACTGTGCTGAGGACATGTGTGTCCAAGGCGAGTGCCAAGACCCGCATGCTGAATGCACAGCCAACGCCATGACGCTGTCAGTGGATGACATGCGTGCGATCATGGGTGGTGACTGTTTCCAGTGTGAAGTGTACGTAGCCGCGGTTGCACGCACGTCGTGGCTGTTTCATGGCCGACGTGACGTGTCTCTTCTGTTTGTTGTTTGCCTGGCGATCCCTGTGATGTTCAGGTACCATCCCCACGCCATCGCCGCCATGACCTCCGCCAACATGATGTGTCCGCTGCGCATCGCCAACTTCCTTGCGCACGTACGTCACGAGACTGATGGGTTCCGTGCTCTGTATCAGCCCCGAGACATGGGCGCAGGTGCCATTCACATGATCCCATCCAACTTCCGTGCTGCGTGTCGCGCCATCCCGGTACGTACCACGTGTCTCCATGGTCATGCTCTTGCGCTGGTGTGCCCGTGTGCCCTTGTTGCCCTCTCATGTCCATCCGCACGCCACACAGGCTCTGGAAGCAGCGTTTGCCGCGGAGTTCGGGGACTGTGTGGCAAGTGGCAACCACGCGTGCAGCTGTGGGAGCGACGAACAAGCCGGAATCATCGTCGCCAGGCCGGAGCTCACGTTCCTGCCGGCTGTGTGGTGGTTCACGGAGGGTGCCCGCACGCGCCTAAACTCCAACTGCGTCGACCTCCGGCTGGATGCGGATGAGGGCTTGGGGACCTGGGCCGGGTGGACTTCGTTCCACTTTCCCGGCACCGGCTTTTACCACTCCACCGCCTGCATCTTCGGCTTCGTCACCGACCCCGGTATGGCACAGCGTGTGGACTACTACGTCGAGGCACGCCGCTTTTTCGACCCGACCTTTCAGCACTTTTGCACTGACGGAGAGCTATCGCCTGGTGAGACGGATGTGGACTGGTACGTTGCCCCCTTTCGCCGCCCCCCCCCCCCCTTTTTTTTTTTTTTCTTTTTTTTTTTTTTTTTTTTCTTTTTTTTTTTTTTTGTTTTTGCTTTTTTTTTTTTGTTTTTTGTTCTTTT
>Ga0213833_1002374_pt1 | contig 12193 bp, 12 predicted proteins | sample SWATP21_FD_160575 | JGI IMG/M metagenome (GOLD analysis project Ga0213833, IMG submission 160575) | Coastal seawater microbial communities from Marineland, Florida, United States - SWA TP2 #1 | ecosystem: Environmental > Aquatic > Marine > Coastal | place: USA: Florida | collected 2016-08-14
GGCAGCACTACTGGCCACACACACACACACACACACACGCACCAAATACACGATCCTGACGCTGAACCCCGCCTGCACAGCGGTCTTGCCCCTGTTAAAACTCATGGCGGGCGCCACACGTGGGACCAACAGGTGATGTGCCGCGGATCACATCGTGGCCGCGATGCGCAAGCGCGAAACACGCCGGGAAAGCCGAACACACCATGTCGGGGTTCAATTCTGACCATCAATCAAGCACACGCACTCAAGCACGCCAACTGCTTGTGGACAAAGACTGATCCGCTGCGGGAAGTCACACGCAATGGGAGCGTGCCCGGGTGCCATTGCTTGAGAATTTGATCGTGGTGTAGGAAGTAGTCAGCCGAAGCCTGGCGCCGTAGGCCGCTTGCGTTCGCGCGTCGGTCAACATGTCGACTGTGGACTGCAGCGATCGCAACCTGGACGCTCGTGAGAGCTTTGAATGCACAGATGAAGACCAAGTGCGGGACACGATCAGCGCAGCTCATCTGTTCATCATGTTTGGAGTCCTGTTGTTGTCGGTGCGTTAGTCTCTGCGGCGTTCAATGTCGCATGGGGGAGTCCGTCTGTTGTCTTACCGTGTGCGGGTTGGACGTCAGTTCATGGTTATTTTGATCGTCAAGCAAGTCTCCAAGCGCCTTGTTTCACAGCGCATTCGGGCTATCCCACGCCAAAAGCTTCCTGTAGATGTTGTGGCGGATAATTCTGTGTCCCGCAACCCGCTTTCTCGGGTACGGATGGTGTCACGTTAGGGTGGTGGCGACCGCGGATCGGTCGGGATGTCTGTCTGTGTGTCTGTCTGTTGGTGGGTTTCAAGCTCACTATGTTGGTCACACACACGCCGTTCACGCCCACTACTGCACAGAAAATGGCGGCCACCATCCTTGGAGAGTTTTCCAGACCCGGATCCTCTCGCACGAACGTCGTGCCATCCACAAACTACGCCGCCATGGGATGGGATTCAACCGAGGCAGACGATGAGGACGGTCAGCACAAACGTGCACACTTCAAGAGCACCATCGCCAGTTCCAACACGGCGATCAGTACGTGTTGGGTGTGCTGCGTGTGCATGCCCCGTGCCATGCTCGGCGCGTATGTGCCGCCTCTTGTTGTAGGTGACGTGACCGACGTGGCGTGCCTTGTGTCTGGATGTGTGCTGCAGCCGAGTGTTGTGCCAAGAACGGACTGCGACGAGTCCAAGCAAACGAGGTACGCTGGTTCAGGAGCGCTACGTGGCACGAAGAGTAGCATCGTATCGCGCCTTGTTTAGGCTGTTCATTGAAGACCAGACCTGACCTCACGTGTTTGACGCTTCCACAGAGTATGCGAGCGTACATGAGATACGTGGTCGATGCCTTGGGTTCTGCACCACTGCCAGACGATGCACGAAGGGGTGATTTGACGTTCCAAGATGCTTGCCAATGCTATGTGTGCATGTTTGAGGAAGCAAAGTTCGTGAAACCCTTGTGCTGCGTTGCCATGTGCGTGTGGTGCTAACGCGTGCAAGTTATGTGCTCTGTTCGTCCCCAGGTACGGTTCCAGGCAGTTTTCAATTACCGAGTTCAACGCGTTCCTCGACATCACACTGCGCATCATGAAAACGATCAAGAACTCTGGCGATACCGCCACAGTTGCACTGTCGGGCGACCACCAGCAGCGCGGCTACGGGTAGGGAGCTCGCATCCGCGCAGTAGAACCTGTCTGTGTTCGCAGTCGTGAGAGAGGGGTCTCAACCGGTATCAACCACCACCACCTCACTCTGCGTTCAAACAGCATGCCCGTGGGCGCAACACCAAAGCACAACACGCAACAGCGTCTGTTCATTCGTATCGTTACAACAGCACACCCCCACAGCAGGGGGCGCGCATCACGAAGAGGAAACGACTTCACAAGCTCTAGCTGCACCCTCACCACCCTGCAGGTGTTCGCGAGCACCGGGCTCTTGTGCCGCAGCGTTGCCGACACCCCCTTCGCCTTCTTCTTGCATTGAAGTCCTGATCACCACTCCTTCAGGAGCACCACTACTACTGCGACTTCGACTGTCATCCACACCACCGACGCTCTGGCCATTCACAGAGGGGTGTGTGGCGTCTCCTCCCATGCACCCATCCACTGTCAGCTCCACCCCGAGGCTAGGCGCGTCCACTCCAGCACCGAGCACTTGGTGTGGGGGCGAGCCATCTCCAGATTGCGGAAGTGGTGCATCCGCGCCCATGCGCACGTCCACGTCCACGTCCTGGGAGGGGTTCACTTGCAGATAGTGGCGGAACCCAAAAGGGGCCACGAAGCTGGCAACTAGAACAGCGAGAACAGCCTGTGGCCACGGCACCCGAGAGTGAGTGACTTGGGGGGAAACACACGCGAACGAACCGCAAGTGCCAAGAGACGGCGCGCGTACCGCGGATGCAGTGGTGGTGTCAATGATGCCGTCGGACAACGCTTCGGCGGCAATAAGAAGGGAGAACTCACCCCTTCCCTGCATGGCCCAGCCCAGCTGCGAGGGCACACCAACCCCACCACAGTGGTCACCACATCACACACGGGGTCATGGAAGAAGGAAAGAAGAAAAAAGAAAAGAGAAAAAGAAAGAACGCCACCCATGATCCCCATGCAACGCACCACATTGAATGAGTTCCACGAGAGGGGTGAGGCAAACAGTCCTGTGGTGAACTTGCCCACCAATGCAGCCACTGTGAGCAACCCGGCACGCCCAAGGCTGCTCCATTGGAACATGCCCCCGCTTCCGGTAAGAGCCGGGACTTCGAACCCGATGGTGCACGCAAAAAACAGCCTGGGGATGATGGGAGGAACACCAGTCATTCACATTCACACCGACGTGGCGATGTGAACAAGTGGACGCGCATGTGGCACACAAAGCGGCGCAATCTGGCGTCACCACCACGCAAACTCACGTCGCTCCCCATCGAGTGTAGCGCTTCATCTGCCGTTCCCACACGACATTGGCTTCAGGGATTGATGAGAACAACAGACCACCGACGAAGCACCCCAGCAAATCGGAGGAGCCAACAAGTCGGCACACCAAGGCCACAACGGTTGACACTGCAATAATGGAACACAGGATGGAGTTGTCCGGGTGATGTTCTGGCAACCTGGCCAAGCTGCAACAACAAGGAGAAAAAAGTGGGTGAGGCAAACCACAAGTAACACACCCGCAGCTGCACGAACCAGTCCTTGAGGTACGGCTGGAAGTACACTGCCACCAGCCCTCCCACAACGATGGTTCCCAAGGACCCGGCTAAGGGAATGATCAAGTCGATGGCGCTCACAGTGTCTGACTGGAACGCTTGTATCTGAGACAGGCACACGGCCGTGATAACTCTGCTTCGTGTTCCAGACGGAAGCACCGCGCCCTCCCCCAACACACAAACCTCGGAAAGGACCATGAGGGATAACACATCATCAATTACAGCTGCTGCACAAATCAACTGCCCTAGTTGTGATTGCATCTGCCCAACCTCTCCCAGCAGCTTCGCGCTGAAGCCAAGCGACGTGGGAGCGATCGCAGCACCTGCCGCCACTCCGACCCTCCAATTCGCACCCAGTGCTCCACTAAGAGCAGCAAGGGACAACATAATGGGCACAATTACACCAAGTGCCGCAGCGAAAAAGGCACGAAGTCCTAAGGCGCGGACAGTGCCAATGTCCACGGCCAAACCTGTGGAGCAGCACACGAACAACACGTGCGTCAGTGGCTGGTTCGGCAGAGGGCAAGGCACGGATCCTCGCGTACCGGACTCGATGACAAGTAACAACACTGCAGGGACGCGGCGCGCGGCATTCGTCGCGCATTTGTGGAGACATGAGACGTGTGAGACGGTGTGTGGGTGTGTCTCCAACCACTGGCCATGAAGTACGCACCGCCCAGCTTCCCCAGAAACTTGAAACTTGCTACGAACGGCACCTGATCCAGCAGTGCGGGTCCTGCAATGACACCGATGACGACCTGGCCTAAGAGAGGTGAAGCTTTCAGCACCCTGTTGACCGCAAGAGGGCGCAACACGTTAACCAGAAATGCAACGCGCGTGTGCACCCCAACACACACCTCAGAAACAACTTCTCTGTGATCCACACTGCACCCAAGAAGATGACTAACACTAGTTCAAAGTGCATGGGGAATGCAGGTGTTTCCACACCGCATTGTTCCACCATGCTGTTGGTTGACACCAGCCAGTGTCCTTGGATGTTTGACGCGTCGATTTCACTTCACCACGGATCATTGCTTGCTGCTGCTGCAAGGATCTCGTTCTCCAAATCCAGGCTGGAGATCTGCGGCGAGTAGTGGAACACTTTGGGTGGCGGCATTTATTGCCCCACGTCACTTGGCTGTGTCCTTGCTTTCCCTTCCCTGACGGGGAAGAGGCTGCGTGCAGCGCAGTCTCCTGGTCACCCACACGGACTGGCAGAACGTTCCGAGCCGCGTCGCTGGGTGTGCACCACCACCCCAGTTCCGGTTCGGCTCGTGTTTGTGGTCACGGTGGAAGTTGCGACACACACACACACAGCCTCCTAAGAGTTTGCATATCATTGAAGGCCTTCACCCCTCAATGGTGGGGTGACAAGACTCGCCAACCATGAGTGCACGGGGTCATCCGCAGGCCGGCGTCGATGCCGGCCCGTTTTCCATGTCCTCGGAAGGTGAAGCGTCCACCTGGTCAGCATGGACGTTTGGCTGGGTGGGCTCGCTGGTGCGGCTGGGGTATCGACGCCCACTCCAATTCCAAGATCTGGGTGAACTTGGGGCCGGCGACCAACCCGGGCCGCACCTTCGCGCGTTCCAAGCGGCGTGGACGCAGCAGGTTGACGGTGCAGAGACATGCGCCCCCGGACAGAAGAGTGAGCATCGTGTCTCGATGTGGCGCGTGATCCGGGTGGCGTTCTTGCGGCCGCTGCTGTGCGCAACTGCCTTTGCCGTCGCGGGTGATGTGCTCGGCTTCGTGCCACCACTGTGCTTGGAGTTCCTGGTGGAGTACGTGGAGGATGCGCAGGCAGCAGGCGGAGCGGGTTGGCTGCGTGGGTACATGCTCGCTGCAGCAGTGGTTGTGGCGCTGGTGGTGCAGAATCTGTGTTGGGAACGCCATCTGCACGAGGTGCTGCGCACTGGCATGCACGCCCAGATGGGCATGATGGGGATGGTGTACCAGAAGGTGCTGCGGTTGTCCAACAAGTCGCGAGGCTCCGCGTCCGTGGGCAACATCATGAACCTGTACTCTGGCGATGCCCTTCAGCTGCGCAAGACTGTGGTGCGGCTTTCGGCCCTCGTGTCGGCGCCCTTGATCATCACAGTGTCGCTGGGGCTCCTCGTGCGCCAGCTGGGGTCCGCCACGTTCGTCGGGTTCGTCGTGCTGCTGGTGCTCACCCCGCTCCAAATTCGCATGGGGCGGTGGTTGAAGCGCCTACAGAAGACCACCTTGCGTCAAGCTGACAAACGGCTGCGGGTGGTCAACGAGATCGTGCAGGGTGTGCGTGTCATCAAGCTGCATGCATGGGAGCAAAGCTTTCAGGCACGGTGCCAGCATCACCGTGCGAAGGAAATCAAGGCAATCCGGTTCCTCAAGTGCGCGGCTGCGGTGTGTTGCCGTTTCATGTGGCGACTGTATCTTGATGATATGTCAATGTTGTGTGTGGGTTGGGTCAACCGCAGGTACCTTGTGGCGCTGTATGACTCGTTCATCGACTCTGCCATCGTCTTGGTGGCACTTTCAACGTTCTTGGCGTACAGCTGGTTGCACGGAGACGAAGACGCCCTCACCCCCAGCCGTGCTTTCACTGCGCTAGCATTGCTGCACCTCATGGCGTTCCCTATCAACATTTTGGTCAATACAGTCAACTTCCTCATCTCGTGCAACGTGTCTTTGACGCGTTTGAGGGACTTCCTGTTGCTCGACGAGCTCCAAGGCTACGTGGTGCACGAAGCAGCGCCGTTCACCGTGTCCATGGGCTCAGACGGTGGTGGTAGCGATGAGGGAATGCGTCCCCAGGAGTGTGTCGTATCTCTGGAGGATGCAGAGTGTTGTTGGGAGGAGGGCACCAAAGGCGCGTCGCCACCGGGCGGTGACCCAAAGCCCACGCCCGGCGCGGTGCCCGCGTTTCGCTTGCACAACGTGAACCTGGCAGTGCAGCGGGGTCACTTGACGGTGGTGTGTGGGCCCGTGGCAGCCGGCAAGTCGACCTTGCTGTCTGCCATGCTAGGCGACACAGTGTTGCTGTCAGGGCGTGTGAGGCGATGCGGCAGCGTGGCGTTCTGTCCGCAAACTCCGTGGATTCTCAACGCCACCGTGCAAGAAAATGTTGTGTTCGGTAACCCGTGGGACGCACGCCTGTTCCGCACCGTGTTGCATGTGTGCGCGTTGGAAACCGACATCAAATCCCTGCCCGCGGGTGTGCATACTGAGATTGGTGCGCGGGGCGTCAATTTGTCGGGTGAGTTGGGACCTCGCTTGGCGCCTGGCTGGATGGTGGTCTACCCTGTCACACCTGCCTCAACAACTGTGTTTTGCGTGCGGGTGCGGGTGCGTGTGGGTGCGTCTGGGCTGTGTGCAGGTGGCCAAAAGGCACGCATAGCCTTGGCCCGTGCGGTGTACGCAGATCGAGATGTTTTCCTCCTGGACGACGTTCTTTCCGCATGTGACGCGCACACCTCCAGGTGGATCTTTGACAAGTGCATCCGCCGCTGGATGGCCGGCGGCTGTCGTTCGTTTTGTGGACACTCGCTGCCTGCCGCCGCGCCAAAAACGGTGGTGCTGGTGACGCACCACGTCGCGTTTGCGTCTCGAGCTGACCACGTTGTGGTGCTGGATGCGGGTCGGGTGGTCGCACAGGGCAGCTGGGCCCATGTCACGGCCGCTGCGGCATCGTCAGGAACGGACGTGCAGTCCATGGTGTCCGGCGGCACTGACGTCGGTCTCCTGCTCGACGACGACAACAACCACGACGATGACGCTCGCCATGACCGGGAGGAGGCCACCCCACGCAGCGTGGCTGAGGCACCGGGTGATAACCACCGCAACAACAGCGGCGTGGGTGGTGGCGGCGGCCATGACACGGTGCAACCACACATCGGGGAAGAGGTGAGGGTGCAGGACGTCTCCTTGACTGCTTGTGGTGGCACACAAAGCAACGCAGATCAACCGCAGCAGCAGCAACAACAACAACATGTGAAGCAGCAGCAGCAGCAAGATCTGGGAGGGTTCGAAACCAAGGTGGAGAGTCAAGTCACCGAGGTTGCTTCTACAGAAGATGCTCCACCGCCACGATCGACATCAACGTCTGGAACGTCCGACCGCGGGCGCGCTACTTTGGTCGAACGTGAAGAGCGTGAAGTGGGCAGCGTGAAAAGCCGGGTCTACCTCCAGTACCTGCTGGCCTGCGGTGTGGCCTTCGGAGTGGGGACGTTGGTGCTGCGCCTCACCGTGAACGGGGCGCTGGTCGCCACAGACTGGTCCCTTTCGCTGTGGTCCACGCAGTCCGGCGGCTACAGCTTGATGCACTACGTGTCCATGTATGCCGCGTTGTCTGGCGGTGCCGTCTTGCTCACACTGTTCTACAACTTGTGTTGGGCCACCGCCAGCACACGCGCCGCTTCGGTCCTCCACAACCGGATGCTGACGCGCCTGCTTGGCGCACCCACACAGTTCTTCGACGTCACACCCAGCGGGCGCATTCTCAACCGCTTTTCCGGGGACACCGCCACCATCGACACGAAGCTGTCGGTGCAAGTGTCGCATGTGCTCAAACACGCGGCGGCGATTGGCGCCGTAATCGCCGTCGAAGCTGCTGTCGTGCCGTGGGTGCTGCCGGTGTTCATTCCGGCGTTGGCCGTGTATGTGGTGCAGCAAGGGTACTACCGTCGCACCAGCCGGGAAGTGCAGCGACTGGCAAGCATTTCCAAGTCTCCCATGCTCAACGTACGTGCCGTTGGGGGTGATGGCACGTTGATGCTATGCGTGGTATGTATGGTATGGCGTGTGTGGGGCGCAGCGGTTGACATGACATGTGATGTCCTCCCTACAGCATTTGGGTGAGACGCTGGGAGGAGTGTCCAGCATTCGTGCGTTTGCGGTCGCGGATGCATTTGCTGAAGAGAATCAACTGCGGGTGTCGCACAGCTTCACAACTTTCTGGGCGTCCTCTGCCACGAATCGCTGGCTTGGCATCCGCCTGAACTGGATTGGATCGTCCATCATTTTCGCGGCCACGCTGTTTGTGGTTGTGACTGCCTCCTCCATCGATCCTGGCTTGGCAGGGCTGGTGCTCGCGTACTCTGTCCGCATCACCGGGCACCTCATGTGGCTTGTGCGGAACTTCACCGCCACCGAAGCGGCCATGAACTCCGTGGAGCGGGTGGTGCACTACGGTAGCATCGCCCAAGAAGCTCCTGCCGTGGTTCCGACAGTGGACGCCTCGCTTCAGCAGCGATGGCCCAGTGTTGGCCGCGTCCTGGTGCGTGGCTTGTCAGCCCGGTACCGACCCGGCCTCCCGCTGGTTCTGGGGGATGTGACCCTTGACATTGCCGGCGGGGAGAAAGTTGGCGTGGTGGGGAGATCTGGTGCGTGGGTGGGGAACACGTGGGTGTTGTGTATGGGTGTATGGGTGGTGTGCAGTGGGTGGGGGTGGGTGTGATGGGTGTGCTAGGGTGGCGTTTTTGCTCGTCGACAACCGGACGGCTGGGGGCTGATGCGTTGCTTTGAGCGTTGAACAGGCTCTGGGAAGAGCACGTTAGCATTGTGCTTGAGCCGTGTGGTGGAGGCCGTGTCTGGCTCCATCACCATCGACGATGTGGACATCAGCTCCATCGGCTTGCGCCTGCTGCGCCAAGCCATCGGTGTCATCCCGCAAGACCCGACACTGTTCAGTGGCACCGTGCGCTACAACCTCGACCCGACCAGCGAACACACGGACGCGGAGCTCGTCGAGGCGGTGAAGCTTGTGTGCCTGACGGACATGGTGTTCCGTGACCTGCCCCATGGTCTGGACTCGAACATCACGGAGGGTGGGCACAACTTGTCCGTCGGGCAACGCCAGTTGTTGTGCATGGGCCGCGCGTTGCTCCATCGCACCAAGGTTCTTGTCATGGACGAAGCAACAGCATCGGTACGGGTCCAATGTTTTGTACTGTCTGTGCGTGCGCGGGTGCTTGCTTTGCTTTGTGTTGTCATGACCTTCGTGTTGCAGATGGACCAAGACACGGACAGCACGCTGGGCGAGGTGCTAGGCCGTGTGTTTCAGGCGTGCACCGTGATCACGATCGCGCACCGGCTCGACACCATCCTGCACTACGACAAGGTCGTCGTGATGGATTCTGGGCATGTGGTAGAGGTTGGGCCCCCAGGGGACTTGTTGGAGAAAGACGGGGGAGCGTTTGCGGCGTTGTGGCATCACCACACCCATGGAGCCGTGCTTGACGAGCAATGACACATGCGCGTGGTCACTGACCGGCGAGATCCTCAGCGAAGCGTGTTTTAGTTGACATATCACGCAAGCTTGCCCCGCAAAATCCTTTGACACGTAGTCTGTGCACGGTTGTTGCGACGGCTACGCAACTAATCTCCCATGATCTCCACGTTCAACAAGTGCAGTTGGTTTCCCATCTCTGTCAGCCGCTTGTGGGTATCCCGTGCTTGTTCTTTGAGAATACCAGTTTCGCCGGTAACGGCACCGATGTGCTCTCGTAGCTGGGCAATTTGTGCTTTCGTAGCTTCCTGGTGGGCACACAACTCCTTTCGTACGTCTTCAATGTGCGCGCGCAAGCGATCCTCCATCGCTTGGATGAGGTCCTGGACGGTGCTGTCACTAGCTTCTGCACGCTGCGTGATCTCCCGGAGTTGGTCTGCTTGTGCCGACACTTGGTCACACAGGTCATTTAAAACGCGCTTGACACCAAGCCTGGAAGCACCGGGCGAGCCAACGCCGGTGGTGGCTGACGCCAAGGAGCGAGTTGACATCTCACCAGGGTTGGGGGCGAAGAAAGGATTGCTGCGGAAGGTCAGAGGCAGTCGCGGCAGCCACAACACACCCCGTTGACCACCATGTGCATGAACCCGCAACCGTAGGTCCAGGTAGAGAACGTGGCGGGTCACAAGCCACGGCAGCAACAGCACGGACGGAAATGATGAGCACAACACAAACACACGCGCAGGACCGTTGTTTCAGAACCCAGAACGATTCACTCAATCCTACCCCCATCCACACGCACCACAACTAAATCCGGGAGACGGCCGCACAAACACGGTGTCCTAGGGTCTGTGAAACGCAGTTGGGGCCGTGAATGCTCTGCCACCGCGTGAACTTGGGGAAGTTCTGGGTGTGTGGGCGTGGGACAGCAGCAGGCTGCAGCCCGCGCGTGACCTTCGTGTTGATTGATTGGAGAAAGTCGGCATAAATGCTCGTCCCGCTGTGTCGTGAAGATGACATCCCTGCGACGCATGAAGATCCTGAGGGATCTGCGTACGTACGGAGTACGTATCCGGGCGGCCGGGCCGCTGTCGTACAACGGCTGAGCTGCAGCAGCCAGCTTGTAGTACAGCGGCGGCTCGGTCGCCTGTATGTCGATGTCACAGTGGAGCCCGCGTGGAGTACAGCGGCTGAAGGACAGCCTGTAGGCGACAGGACGTGGAGTAGTACAGGTCCTGGTCATCCTTCGTCGATTCGACAGTGTAGCTGAGTGCGTGGTTGGTGTGGCTGATGCAGCAATGATGCTGCTGTCGTGGGCACGGAACCCCGGATCAAATGCGGGTTGGGGTGCAAACCACGTTGCAGACTCTCACCAAACGCAGTCCCCGGCGTTGCAACGCCACCCTGGCTGACGTCTGGGCGAGGTTGGCTGCTGAACCGACCACCGAGATTCGTGTTCCCCGTGTGCGCGGCGCCGATGTGTAAGGGACGCACCGAGCAAGGAATCAACAAACGTGTGGATTCATCTTGGCATGAGACGTGCCCTCACACGGAAGTGTTGCAGATTCTGAGAATCTAAGTAACTTTGAAAAGCAACGCAACGCGCGCAGCAGCAAGGACTCTCTATGCAGAGCGTACGTGCGCTTGTAGCACTTGTGCACTTGACTTGCCACGCGAAATCAACGCAAAGTCCCGGAACACAGCCGCGTACCACTCGTCCGCACCGCCCGGGACGGCGTTGATTGTTGAGGCGGGGTTGTCACGCGCGGCCTGGAGGAGTTGAAGAAAGAAACCCTTGCTCGCTTCGGCCCAAGCGTCTCGGCGTCCAGGGAAATTTGGCGCCTGGACAGTGGCAACGAAGCCTGCTTGCATGATGGATGGGTACCTGTGTGCAACAAACGCATGGTGCGACGAACCGTGACCAACAAAACACGGGGAGGGGCTGGCGGCCGTGAGCACCAGCCAGCAACAGTGGGACGCAGTGGTGACGTACCGGCGAGCACACTGGGTTAATGGCCCTGCCAAGGCTGAAAACAAGGACGGCGGGGCGGTATCGGCAGCCGCAAACAGCATGCCTTTGATGGCTGTCGCCCCTTGGGATGCGATTACACTGGACACGACCGCCTTGCTTGCACCTGCTTCATGCTTGCCTCCGCCAAACACGCCCTTGAAGAAGGTCAACACTGCTCGTGCGGCAAAATGCTCTTGAAGGGGCAAGCACGCAGTGGCCGCTTGGAATAAGCGCTCAAACAATGGCGCCACGAGCACAGCTGAGGGACAGAACGTAAGATACCTGACGAGGGGAGCCACGCATACGAATGCCACGAAGGTGAGCAACAGTGGTGATACCATGGCACTGCCTCATGGAACCGCCACGGCAACATACAAATGCACAAGTTCCCAAAAGCCAAGAAGAAGTGGCGCCGCGTCCCGGAGCTTCTTTTCACGAAGCTTTTGTTGAAGAACAGAGAACACCGCCGTGGACACATTGTCCAACAAACTGTGAAGGACCTTGGCCGACTCCGTTGTCGCGGTGGGGCCAAACACTTGCACAGCAGAACCCAAGAAGTTAAGGCACGCCACGTGGCCGTGGGTGATGAACATGGGCACGACTAGTTGGCACATGTCGCTCAACAGAGGCCCCACTGACAACTGGGCCGACACGAGGGCCGCGCTGAAACATGAGCACAGGCCGGATGCAACCTTCGCATTGGCACCAAACCTGAAGGAGCAGGCCGACAGCCCACCACAATCCACCCCCCCC
>Ga0213833_1002376_pt1 | contig 12187 bp, 13 predicted proteins | sample SWATP21_FD_160575 | JGI IMG/M metagenome (GOLD analysis project Ga0213833, IMG submission 160575) | Coastal seawater microbial communities from Marineland, Florida, United States - SWA TP2 #1 | ecosystem: Environmental > Aquatic > Marine > Coastal | place: USA: Florida | collected 2016-08-14
ACACACACACACACACACACACACACACACACACACACACACACACACACACACACACACACACAGGTAACTACCTTGATGCTGTGCTTGATCACAAAGTCCACCGCTGGGTGTGCCCGACCCTTGGCATCCAGGTATGACCGCCCTGCGATGGGCAGCATTGCAGCAGAGAGCGCAAGCAACCGGAGCTGTTGCTTCGTGAACGCAGCACGCACAGACTCCGCCATACGGCCTCCAGCCTCTGGATGCTCTGCGTGAACAGGCGCATCGTCAGCCTCGCCTTCATCTTCTGGTATGGCCATCGCGCCACGCTTCGAGTACTCTGCCTTGGAGATGGAGCCCTCAGCACCAGCACCAGCACCAGCACCAGCACCCGCACCGGCACCCGCACCGGCACCGGTATCCACGTCACTGCCGGCCGGGGGGGCCGTAGACACAGGGTCTAAACGAAAAGCGGTCTCGAGACAAGGTTGGCCGGATTTTGGCATTTCAATGGCCCCCACTTGTGCGAGAACATCTTGTGGAAAGGCAAACACCACGTCGTCGAGGCAGAACTTGTACAACAACTCCATCGCTAGTAGTGGGTTGTTGCCTGACACACAACGCGCGGTATCCATGTAAGACGCAGTTTCATCACGGAACACAGCAGTTGCATCACAGAACACAGCAGCCACCTCCTGCCCTCTCACGCACTGAGCAAGGCGCCGTTCAATTCAGTTCCCATACGTTCCCGGCTGACTTTGGATGCCAGAGCATTCTGGCCAAGTGCACCGCACAGGTGGCGTGAGAAAGAAAACAGAACAACTGGAACCCACGCCAACAGCGCTTGTGAAGAAGCACATACATGAACCTCCGTGCTGCCCAAGCATGCCGATAAGTCGTCATCAATCTTGAAACGAAGCTTGCTAGCAAACCGGATGGCACGCAGGGCACGGAGTGGGTCATCAAGCAGGGTGGTGCGGGGAGTCAGTGGCGTCCGAATAATGCCATCACGCAGGTCCTTCACTCCCTGCAGCGCAGCGCACACAGACCGTCACTCACGACATCACTGGCTTCCGGCGGGGCAACCCAACACCAACGCACACGCCCAGTGAAGTCTTCGACGAATCCAATCGTGACATTGTAGAACAGCGAATTCACCGTGAAGTCGCGACGAAACGCGTCTTCGTACGCGGTTCCAATGCGCTGATCACACACACAACACACACGTACACACACATGTGTGTTACATGCACATACACGGACACACACACGCGTACGCGTAAGCACAATGCGGCGCAGGCAGGCGTGTCGGCCCACCATTGTTGGAATTCTGGAAGACTCAGTGTACTCTTCGGCGCGGAGGTTCACCAAGTCAACAAGTTCGCCGTGAAGCCGGACAGTTGCTGTCTCCAGGTGCTTCGACTGTTCCGGATTCGCCTGGATGACAGCCACCTTGCCAGCTGCTTCACCGTGGGCCTTCAGCCATTCATTCACATGTTGCGCGAACCCCACTCCCTTCATATTGTCCAGCGCAATGTCAATATCGTGACTTCCCTTGGAAAGGAGCTGGAGAACAAAAAACAAACAAACAAACAAGACATGAGGATGGCGTCTGTGCAGGTATGGGCATCGATCGCATCAGTGACAGCACACATACCTTGTCGCGCACCCAGCCCCCTGCGACACGAATCGTGGTGCCAAGGGTCCGATCATTCACCACTGACAGCAACATGTCGAATATTTCCTTCTCTACAGTGGTCAGGGGCAGGCGGAGGTCAGTAACTGGGTTTGTGGACGGCGGCTTCGCAGTGGCAACAGCCGGCTCGGTCTCCATGGCCATGCTTTCATCTTCACCAGCGGCCTGTGGCACGGCGCCTCCCCCCTTGCTGGACATGGCACGGCAAGAATGTAATAAGAACGAGGAGCTCACAGGTCGCGGTGGGCGGTAGGAAGTCTGGAGGGCTTGGTAGGGCGCCCGGGCAGGCAGGGATGTGCGTGCACGCAGTAGTCTGGGGGCCACACAGGTTCGGATTCTCCACATGCAGAGACTGGGACGCCAGTCCCAACAACAAAGCGCGGCCTTGAGCACAGCAACTGGACTGGTCTCACGCCGCTCACGTTGCGCTCCCGTGCGTTGATGCCAGCGACGAGCGAACCGAGGAAAATGTCCAGGACAGAAACCACGGCGACCAGCAGCAGCAGCAGCAAGTGTTCTGTGTGAAGTTGGTGTGACAATTCAATGCCTCCCAGACTCGGCGCCTCCTCGCTGCGACAACACTTCGCTCGTGCTGGGGTTCTTGTTTGTCAGTGGAGCACTCCGCAGTGCCTTGTCAATACAAGGTAGGTACGCACCAAGACAGCGTTGTTTGTGTGCACCGGGACTTGTTGCTGCTGTAGACCTGGCCGAAGTCTGGTTTTGCTTTCCGTGTGAAAGTCGGCTCACTTGTGCCACTCCTGCAGACTTCACCATGCGTCCTCTGACTGACGAGGAAACCGTGACTTTCTTCAAGAAGCTCACCAAGTTGTACGTAGCTTTTGGTGTGTTGTGTTGCCAGTGTGTCAATGATGTGTGTCTGACGCGTTGTGCGTGTGAACAGTCTTGGCAAGAACGTCAAGCACCTGCTCGATCGGTCCGATGAGCCGTTCTGCTTTCGGCTTCAGCGCAACCGTGTCTTCTATGTCAGGTTTGTGACGCGCCCGCGCGCCTTGGTGTATTGTTGGGTTGTGATGTGTGTGTGTGGAGTGTGGGGAGTGGTGTGGAGTGTGGGGAGGGGCGTAGGAGCTGATGTAGCGGTCCTTGTGGTGTGGCTGGGAACACAGTGAGAAGATGATGCGCATGAGCACCAACATTGCGCGCGAAAAGCTCGTCAGCTTGGGGACTTGCTTCGGCAAGTTCACGAAGAGCGGCAAGTTTCACTTGCAAATCACGTGCTTGGAGCACCTTGCGCAGTTTGCAAAGGTGGGTTGTCACGTGTGGTCGGTGTTTGGTCCGGCGAACGAGCTGTCGTTCTCATCGGTCGTGCTCGTTTGACCCTCAGCACAAGGTGTGGCTGAAGCCCAGTGCCGAGATGTCGTTCCTGTATGGCAACCATGTGTCAAAGTCTGGTCTGGGGCGTATCACGGAGGGTGTGCAGCAACACAGCGGCGTCGTCGTGTTCAACATGTCCAATGTTCCCCTCGGTGCGTGGCTGTTGTCTGTTGTTGTTGTGCGCGCGCTGTGACTCACGAGTGGCTGGTGTTCGCAGGATTTGGCCTTGCAGCACAGTCCACGGAGTACTGCCGCACGCTTGACCCAACGGCCCTGGTGGTCCTTCACCAGGCCGATGTTGGCGAGTACCTCCGAACTGAGTCGTCCCTCAGCTAGACCAGTGGACCGAGCCCCGCGCGTGTTCGGCGACTCCTTTGCGCCCCCCGTTGTTTTCGTTTTGCTGTCTGCCCGATGGTCCTTGTTGCTTGTGTTGCGGGTGGTTGTCCCCGCGAAGAAAAATTGATGAACTTCTTTCTCCTGTTGTGGACAGTGTCCACTGCACACGCCACCTCCGCACGCGGCACACTGCTTCCTCCCTACACACGCACCATGACCGCTGGTGGCCGGGCAGATAGTACAACACGACTACGCACCCACCCAATCACCCCCTCCTCCCACGTGGTACCATCAATGGCATCTGGCGTGGCACTGTCGAAACATACGAGCGATGTACTGACCCATGTGGTCGTCTCCGCGGTGCTGCCGGGTTGTGGCTGTGAGAACCTCGCTTCAACACGCACGGGTGGCACACGCAGAGGCACACCGAATCTCGAATGGCTGTGTGAAACACACCACATGTGCAAACAAGTGTGACAGACGTTGACAATAACAGTGAGGACATACGGCACTCCTGACAAGCCGACAGTGCACCGCCCCTCCTACCTCGTGTGACCAACGTCACCCAGCTCAAAGCGCACGACCACACTCCACGGCTCTGCTTCATCGGTACCGGGTGCCAGCGTGGTTTTCCATACATCCTGTAGCTCCCACGAAAGCACCTCTGTCCCATCCAGGAGCTGGACCACACCACGACCAAGCTCCACACCCTCCACACGACCAGCTTGTCCCGCGTCCATGCTCTGGTGCAGGCCCAACTCAGTTGGCACTGCGCCAGCATCAGACGCGCCACGCCGGTGATGCAATCGGATGGCACGATTCATGGTTGTGTGTGTGATCGCGTGCTTCCACTTCTCCGTATCAACCGCTGTCGGTGTCTTTCGGAGGGATCGAAAGCGCACGCAGTGTCGCACGTGCGTTTCTGGCAATGTGGCCGTGATCATGGCGTCTTCGTTGCGAGTGGAGCACGAGCACTGCACCTCCACAGTTTGGTCCGCACCGTCATACACATGCTCCGACTGTGCGTGCCGCTTGTGACCATGCGCGACGTCAGCCCCGTGAAGCACTGCCACAGCATGCCCTGCACCAGTCGCCATCATCCGAGGGCGAGACGCCCAGTCGCTCACCCCCCAGGAGAGCACGTCCGCCACCAGGGAAGTCGTGGCTGGTACCAGCGTGCCAGTGTCACTTGCAGTGTCGGGTGATGTTTGCGTGCTCCTCTCCCCAACCAGCCCCGCGCCTTGCGCGGAACCAAGTGAAACGTGGGTCAACACCTCGCTGACTGTCCCTACAAGACGCCCGGCGTCGGTACCGGGGCCAACTCCCCGCTTGGCGAGAGCGACCACGACGTCAGACACCAAGTCCACGCGCTCTGCCTCTCCCGACGCAGGTGAGAAGGACGCGATGGCCCAGCGCGCAGGGCTCGACGCAGGGACGTGGAACACCTTCAGCAGGTGCGGGGTGAACGAGCCTCCCTCACGAAGCGGAGAAGGTGTGGTGCGAACCCCTTGGGTTCGAGTGGGACCCCCAGCCAGGAGACATGACACCAAGGTGGCTTCACGAGCCGCTTGCTTGCGTGTGCCCCACTCGACAGTAGCAGCAGCCGACGCGGCAGCGGTGTATCCATCACCCCCGTGAACAACCGCGTGCCAGCATGATGCGGCTGACGAGGAGGGCGGTACGTTGATGGTTCGCAAGGAGGCACCTGGAAGGGCGAGGGGCCTCTGAGTGAACCGCTGAGACGGCGTCCATGCTGCATCGGGGGCGAACACAGCCGTGGGCGTGGAGTCTTGGGAGGTGGCAGCGTGAAAAAAGTTGGCCACGCACGCACGAAGCTGCGCATCCGCAGCGTGCGTGCGAGGATCTTCTTTGCTTCCGGTGCACGAGGCAAGCGCCAAGCTCGCTACCAAGCGACAAAGTCCACCCTGTGGTGAGAAGCTCTCCCGAGCCGCCCCCGTTGCGGTGTCGCTCAACAGTACACGCACTTGCGTGGACGGATTGATGTCCAACACTGATGGCGGCGCAGAGGTGGGGCGACGTTGCAGCCCACTGACAGCCACACGAGCCAGAAGCGGGGTCGGTTGTGGTCCCACGCGTACCACCCCTTTCCAGGTGACGCCGTACATGCGTCCAGGGAAGGCAGACGCAAAGAACTCCGGATTCTCCCAACTCACTCCCACCGAAGAGGGATCATGTGACTCGCCATTCAACGCTTGGGTAAGGAAGGCACGCACTTGGGTCGCTGCCTGCTGTTTTCCTCCATCCACTGGCGCCACCGTGGAAAGCACGGCGTTCACCAGGCTATGTCTCGCCGCACGTTCATGGACGCGAATCGTGGCGACTCGGGCGCCAGTCGAAACAGCGCTCAAGCAAATGTCAACTCGTGTGGAAGGCCCTACCTTCAAGGAGGTTGCCACCGCCGCGCTGCGTTGCAACCCCGCAACTTTGACGTGAGCGAGCAAAGGCGTTGACTCGGGCCCCACACGTACGACACCCCTCCAGGTGCACGTATTGCTACACCCAGATGACGTGTGCGGTTCTTGCCCCCGTTCACCACTCGGCAACGATGTCACAACGATGAAGTCTGCGCTGGGTGATGCGAGAGCCGGTGCCCAAGACGTTGACGCACGCGACAAGCACTGCTGGAGCGTGTTGTGGACCACTTGCGCGACACTGTCGCCATGTTCATGACCATGACTCCAGTCGCGCCCACCATCCCGAACGTGTGCAACAGACAGCGCCACCGACAACACAACATGTACGCCATCACTATGGCAGCGACGAAGAAGGGTCGACAGCATGTGCACCAGTTGTGGAGCGTTCCACATTTTCCCATCTCCAACATTCACGCCGGCACCAGACGCTGTGAGCCGGTACATCACCTGCGCGTTGCCACCTGGAGAGCTGTGCGCCTCTTCCGCGATCAGGGACACATGGGCCGTGGGGATTCCAGACCACAAGTCCAACAGCAGGGCGCACAGTCGTGTGCGCCGGGTGGGCTGCAGGGAGTGGTGGAGCACCACCACACGCGGGGGAGCATCGGGGGCCAAGTCGGCCATGTGTGTCTCCATGAGCCCCTTCCACCCGCCGTTCTTCACCAATCCCTCCAAGGCTGCGCGATGTCGAGCCACCGCTGTGGGTGGGCCGTCGTGCCAACGCACACTTGGTGTTGCGCTTGTCGCCTCGTTGCGGGCCTCCACTACGTTCAACACCCCGGCTTGCCAACTCCAGTCCGGTAGAACTCCCCTGCGCGTTCGCTCGCGCTCGCCCACTCCCTGTTCACGGCGCTGCAGCTGTACCAACGACGCCTCGCGTTGTACACGCAGTGTCCACGAGTACCATGCTGACACGGCTGGCAGGGCAACCATCCCGTGCACAAGGCCGGGCGGGTCGTACTCGAACACTGCCGGCGGCGGTGTGGTACTGTTCTTGTCGTCCTCAAGGTCCTCAGCAGCGCTGCAGGGCGGCTCTACAACATCATCAATCGTCTCAGGGCGCTCCGGTTCGTCGGGGTTTTTTGCTGGGACGCCAAAGAGTCGGGCGTAGCTGCCAGGTTCACGTCGCAGCACGGCGGCGCTGTCTGCCAACGTCATGATCGACTTCAGCCACAACAACAGCACTTGTGCGGTGGAACCATGGAATGTGTTGCCTGCGCCTCGGACCTCCAGCATCTCCTGTGCCTCCATGCAAGCCCTCACCTCCTGTGTCACCGTTCACGTTCCCCATGCAGCGTTACGATTTGCCCCGCTATCCTCACATGCCCAACACTACACTTGCACCACTCACCGTGAGGGTCTTATCGTCAATCCTCCAAGCACCGGGTGCCACCTGCCAAGCATCACTGTTCGCCTCCTCCCTGCCCGTTGCAACCCTCGTGTCAGAGGCGTTCAGCTCCAGCACTGCAGCCGACGCAGCCATCAAGGCAGCCCTTCGAAGGAACCTTCGGGCAAAAGTGCTGTCCAAGAGACACCGACTGGCGCTGTGCCAGTCCACATGGTCGCGAGAAATGGACTCAACCTGCTTGCTTGGGCGTGCAGAGTTTGACACCAAGCTCGCAGGATTCAACGGCATCGCGCCCGAGTGGGACGTGTGAACAGGCGCGGTTGCCGGAACAATCGCGCCACCGTCCGGGAGCGCGCTCAACACAAGGAGAACCGCACGCATCAAGAGCCGAACCGCGGGCGCTGGTGGGCCTTGGTTGACCAAAAATCGGGTTTGAAAAGGACGTCGTGCCAGCAGTGACGCAACTTGTCGAGCTGTACGATCGGCAAACAGGATCAGGCTGTGCACCAGCTCTCGGTACGGCTCTGGGTTGGAAGACAAGGCCGCTGCACCTGTTGAAGATGCGTATGCTGTACGTTGCCCGGTCACTGGTGGTGCCGTCGCCGTGTCAGTATCGCTGTTCTCGGTTGCACGGCTATGCTGCGCACCATCGTACACCAGAAAGGCGGGCACCACAAAGTCCAAATCACCCTTTCCAAACGCCGCATGTGGCTGCTTGGAGCGGCCACGTGACACTGGTCGCGTCGGTTGGCCTCTTCCCTGTCCCTTGCTCTCACGCGGTTTCATAGCCAGCATGGCGTCGCCAGATTCAGAACGCTGCGCAGGTGAGTGTCGCTGCAGCGGCGTGGCTCGGGCAGTGCTATCCTCAGCAACGTCGATAGAAGCGACGGCACGCGTCACGTGCTCCTGGTGGGCACGCTCCTTCACCTTGCGTGCCTGAACAACACAGGGGAGGGAATGAGGGAGGGAGTGAGAATGAAGTGGAGCGGTGATGACACGTGCCAAGTGGCACTGCCCACGCGTCGTGTGTGGTGTGGTCTACGTGAAACGAAACGACTTCATACAACAGCGTGGATGCCCACCCAGAATATCGTCTCCTTACCTTGTCCTTCAGCGCTTTGAGTTTTTTTCTTGCGGCTTGGAGCTGCACCGTGCGAATCGCGATCTGGCTGCGCACATGTTCCAATTGTGCGCGGCGCACACTCAGCTCGGCCGCGGGGCAGACACACAACGGGTGCGGCCACGGAATCGGTGCAGGCCGCAAGTCAAGCTTCTCTCTCGCTACTTCCCTCTCCACCCTCGGGTCGTCACTCATGGCTGCCGCGCCGCCGGGCTCGACAGTTGTACCGCGGTCACGAGGCGCCGGGACGAGCGATGGAAGCACGACTTTGTTGTGCGTCGTGTGGGAGCCAACAGAGCCAGGGCGAGCCTCAGGAGGTGCAGCGCCCCACGCCTGCCTCGACCTGCTGGTGCGATGGGCTGCACGCCGTGGGCCCGACGTGCGTGACAGTGCCCGTCGGTGGCCGACGGCGCCCGCGGGGACGGCGCGGGAGGGGTGGGCATCGGGGGCCAGCCACGACAACGCAGACGCCACGGCGGATCGAAACGTGGAGTCGGGGTCCGTGGCGGGGCCGGGGCGTTCCCGTCCTGGAAACCCGCCGACGTCGCTGGACTTGGGTCGCGGGCGCGACGCGTGGTCCAGGGCGGGGAGACGCCCAGGTCGTGAGGAGGCCAACACGAAGGGCGCGGGCGCGGGTGCGGGCGCGGGCGCGGGTGCGGGCGCCGGGTGGTAGTCGTGTGTGGTGCTCCACGCGGATGTGGAGTGCGGGCGTTGAGAGGAGGCGAGACCTGGTGGGTTGTGGTTGTGCGCGCTGCTCGTGGGGGCGAGGTTGGGCGTGGGTGTGGGTGTGGGCGGGGCGAAGGCTGGCTGCAGCAGTTTGACCGTGTCCTGTTTCAATGTGCGGGCTGGGTCAAGATCTGGGTTGAACGGGTCGTTCAGTGCCACCCTCTTGGCAGGCCATGTATCATGCAGCCCCTGCGAACAATGGATAGATGCGCATACCTGAGCACATCCGCTTTCGAGGTGACAGCTGCTACGCGTACCTGCACGTAGGCATCAGCCGCGGAAGAGGTGGGGAGTTGCTCTGTAAACTCTTGGGCGCGTTCAAACGCCTGCACAAGAGCAACTTCGCGCTTGCGCAGCTGCACAAGCGACTTCTTCGCCGCCTGGACAGTAGCGCTGAGTTTCGCTTTCTCAGACCTTCCAAGGTGGGCAGTCATGGGGACCTGGTGCGTCCCAACGCGCTTGGATGACGACATTTGCGTGTTTCGAAGGCTGGTTGACATCACCAACCAGCCATTACACACCCCAACTTGGTTACGATATGGACGGGGTGGGGAAAGAATGGGGAGACATGTTGTCAGTGCACCACTCACCGATTGCGCCGTTCCCGAGCTTCACGCAGATCCCGTCGGCGTTGCAGGGCCACCGCTTTTCGTTTACGTCGCGAACCCTTGGCACTGCGCTGCGCAGCAAACAGAGACCGCTGTCGAGACACCATCCCCACTAGCGTCGCATCGTCTGTACTGGTGTGCCGCACCCCCGTCCCACTGTTCAAGCCGGTGTTCGACCACGGCTGCTGGTCCGTGCGACCCCCACGGTCGCCACGGCGGCTTCTTCCACGACGAGAACGCCGCGTTGACGAAGGCTCTGCCTGGTTTCCCTTTCCAGCCGTGGTGTGTTGAGTGGTGGCCCAACCAGACGTGACCGGCGCCTGTAGCGGGACCGCCACGGAGAAGCCTGCATCTTCCTCTGGCACTGCCACGCCAACCTCCACTTCTGCCTCAGCCACCACTTTCGCTGCGAGAACCATGCGCTCCAGCGTAATGTCTGCAGGAATGATGGGGCAGTACAGGTTTGTTTGGGTGGAGCCAAGCCGCAGGGTCTCGAACTCGTCGACGAGCAAGCTCGGTGAGGACCGGGCACGTGGTGGGAGCAGGAAGGGGTTGCGCACTGGATCGAAATGCAGCCACGCCGCGATGGCCGCGTTCTGTGGGTGGGTGGACATACCATACAAATGAGTAAACAAACAAAATGTTTCATTGTGACACATGCATTTGTACGGCGCACAACAGAACAGCTGTACCTGTGAGAGGAAGCCCGTGTCGGATGCCATCTTCACCAAGTACTGCAGCCCATGCCGCTCCTTGCCCTGCCGAAATCCAAACCCAGGCCATGGCACACACACACACACACACATGGCATGTTACAAATCTTGCACCAAGAAGAATTTCATTCGTTGGGTTGGGAAGGGAAGGGAAGTGGTGTGCGCACCGTTGCTACAGCACGTTGGCGCATGATGGCCTCCACTACTTCGACTGACGCAACCCGCAGCATGTCCAGGTTGTTGCCCACAGGCACCGGGTCCGGTGGCTCTCCAAGCGGATCGTTGACAACCTCCCGCAGCCGGCGCAAGTACTCCTCACGCAGCTGGATGGAGCACTGCACCCCATGCTGCGCGAGAAACACCTCCGCAGCATCCTGCGCCATGGTATCGCTCGCCACACAGGGTGTAGGAGAAGCCGTTTCGTGATACAACATTACTACTATTGTAAAACACAAGACACATGACACGAGACAGCAGCGCGCAACACAGCGCAGCTACTACTTTTGGCGGGCCTGCGTGATATCACTGTACATTAACTCGTCGCGATCCACAAGCACATTACTTTTCTCTTTCTTGTCAGGGCGTTCGGGGTAGTACTCACACGTTCCTTCCTCTTCCACGTTGGGGAGAAAGGGAGGCGTGACCTGTACACAGCGTGGGGTCAGTCACGAATTCTAGCGCCGTCTTGCAAGAGCTGCACGTACCCGCCGTTCTGCAACGGCTTCCCAATCAATTCCCCGGAACCATGTACAACGCTTGATGCTGTCCCACTTGGCCCGTTTGCTTGGATCAGCTGGAGCGACATGCCACACGTTACAACAGAACGCAGTCGCGCGCGCAAGAGAGAGACGCACGCTGCAACAGCTGGGTGATGAGCTCTCTCGCGGGTTTTGACACAAAACTTGGAAACTTGAACTTCCCATTAGCAGCTTTTGAGTAGATCTCCCACTTTGACTTGTCCCCGATATCTCCGAATGGCGCACGCCTGCTTCCGACGTCAATGGTGAGGATGCGAGAGGGAGGCAGCGGCTCGAACAAGCGCAACGAACCCTGTGAGGATCTCGAACATGACGCAGCCGGCAGCCCACCAATCCACAGCCATGCCATGTTTTCGCTTCTTTTGAATCAACTCAGGAGCCATGTACTGCGTGGTGCCGCAAGACTTGGGCAGTTCGTGGTCCTCACTGCAGATACATGGCGCAGAGTCACGCAACAAAATCCCGCGCAAGGCGAGCAGTCCTTGTCGTACCCACTGAGCTTCACGGCAAACCCAAAGTCAACAAGTGACACATGCCCATTTTGATCAATAAGGATGTTTTCAGGCTTCAAGTCACGGAAGGCAGTCGTCATGTTGCGGTGCAGGTGCTGGATCGCAAGGAACACTTCTGCCATGTAAAACTTCGCCGAATCTGCGCATGAAGCAAAACGGCCGCATGATCAGGCCCAACAGGCTCTTGACTTGGGGGTACAGTTGCACAGCCTTTCGAACCTTCACAGAATGGACGACCCATTCGTGCGTATATTTCGCCCCCGACAGCGTACGATAGCACAATGTAGATGTAGCGATTATCTTGCAGAGCAGCAAACCTGTTCGCTCGACATTGGTGTAAGTGCAACTCCCCACCCGGCGCACTTGTTGCCGCGACTCACATGTGCACGATGAAAGGGTGCCTTGCAGCTCGGAGGATGTCTATCTCCGCCAACACGCCCTTGATGTTGCGTCGCTTGCACACTTCACCTTTGGCGATCCGCTTGATTGCATAGTACTTGCCAGAGGACTTGTGCTTGGCCAAGAACACCCGACCAAGCGTGCCACGGCCTGCGCCAAACACGTTACCACTCAATGGACCACACAAAGCATTGATGAGGATATGCGGAGACACGGGGGGGG
>Ga0213833_1002377_pt1 | contig 12187 bp, 10 predicted proteins | sample SWATP21_FD_160575 | JGI IMG/M metagenome (GOLD analysis project Ga0213833, IMG submission 160575) | Coastal seawater microbial communities from Marineland, Florida, United States - SWA TP2 #1 | ecosystem: Environmental > Aquatic > Marine > Coastal | place: USA: Florida | collected 2016-08-14
CTCTCTCTGCTCATCATGCGCTGTGCGCTCACGCTCACGCTCACCCGCACACACACGCGCGCAGACGAAAGTGCACGCCCCGGATACCACCGTGCTGCAGTGGCACATTTGATGCATGCTCTTGGAGTTCAGCCGGGCACACGCGTCGGTGTCAACCACCCCACCCATCGAATTGTTGACGTTGGTGCCGGGACAGGGAAGTTCACTCGCGAGGTGGTGGAGTACTTTGACGGAGACACAAGTGGAGTGGTTGCTGTGGAGCCCACAGACATGCGACACAACATCACCACCTCCCTGCCTGGTGTTACTGTTATCGAAGGAAAAGCCTGTCCACTGCCACTGCCAGACGGCTGTGCAGAAGCCATGGTTGTTGCGCAGGCGTTTCACTGGTTCAGCACCATGGACTCACTTCGCGAGTTTCATCGAGTGCTAGCACCTGGCAGTCGCCTTGGGCTTGTGTGGAACATCAGGTGCGTTGGGCCGCTGCGCCTGGCACAGGACTGTTGTGGCATTGTGTGGCACGATGTGCGTGGCAACCTGTTGCGTGTGCATATCTGATGCCTGCTGGGTTGCTCGCTCGCCTGCGAGCCATGCTGACTGAACGCCTGTCACTTCACTTGAGCGCCAACTGACACAGAATGCCAGCGCCAGGAACTTGGCAGGCCGATTTGGAGGACTTGATCAACTCTTTCTACCCACCTGACGTTCCACGGCAACAAAACAAGAAATGGCAAGAGGTGTTCCAGACGCCAGACGCCCGGCGCCTGTTCGGTCCGATGCACGAGGTCGTGCACCCCACGACTCCCCAACAGGTTGACGATGGCACCGTAGTGGACAGGGTGCTGTCACTTTCAGTTGTGAGTGCACTTGATGAAGCAGGGCGCGCCGACGCCGCGGAGCAGGTGAGAACTCTGCTTCGTGGTATCCCAGAGAGTGTGCGTCGTGAAGGACTGAGCATTCCGCACGCTGTGGAGCTGTATTGGTTCGATCGCTGCGATGCATGACTGGATGCGCCAAGCATGAGCACAGCACAACAAACTACATGAGCGTGTGTGAGTGTGTGTGAGCGTGTGTGCATGTACTGTGATGTGCCATCGCCAAGTGTTTGTCGCAAGAAGAAAAAAACGTCACACGAAGGGCATGCGAACAACGTAAACTGGTGCAAGGCCTACACTACACCTCGTCTTCATGCAGCAACATGTTGGGAATGCCATCGGCGATTGCGTACTGCCTAGCGCAGTTGGGGCACACAAGTTTGCCTTGCTTGATGTGCACCTGAAGAAACAAGTGCAACGCACACACACACACACACACACACACACACACACACACACACACACACACATCCATACACCACGTCAGCGCCGTCACGTGGATGGATTGTGTTTCGAGTTTTCGTGACGCACATCCAAAACAAGGTTGTGGACACTGCGAAGAAAACCTTCATCCTCCTCCGCACCAGCTGGGATCTCCGCTGGGAGCTTGACAAGCCCCAACTGACAATCGTGCACGCCGGCAGCAGCAGTCGTAGCAGCAGCAGCAACAACAACAACAAAAACACTGAATGAGAGGGGGCGGCCGAGTGACTGACGACAAGAACACACAGAATGTCTTCGCACAGAATGTCTGCGCCATCGCCACCGCACACGAGGGAAGCACTGCTGTTGGTTCGGACGTACATCACTGGCGGTAGAAACAAGAGCTGGCCAATCGATTTTTTTGAGCAGGTGTTGCATAAACTCCTTGTCAAAGTCCGACTTCTCCTGCGTCAAACCACCTTCTTCGACGACAATCTGATCAAACAAGTCCAGCGCAGTTCCAAACAAGCCCAAACAGCGACACAACACCATAAGTTGCCATTGTCCATGGACAGTTGTTCTCTTGCACCCCATGTCCAGCCCCAAGGTTCCTCACACGCAACCCAGCGGACCACGGCGTTCGTTGCCAAGCAAAGGGGCGCACCTTCAGCGGGTAATTCTTCGCGGTTCCATCCCGAGTTGCCGTTGCCACACAAGCCTGCCTTCACCCACGCAGTGATACATACATACACACACGCACTCCATACTTGGTGAGTCCACATCCACCAAGACCAACAACGACGAACTCAAGCCGCTCACACGACCTTCACGTTGCAGACCTGAGAAGTGCGAGCACACAAACGCCAGAGTCAGTCAGCATCACACCGACCAGAGCATCACCAACACCCGACCATCAGGCTTCGCATGGACAGCGCAATATACTCAAAGTACAACGTACGAGCAAGTTATGAGCAAACAAACGCATCGTGGTGAGCGAGGTCCGGCTGCCAGTGCAAGAACGGCGACGCTTGCTCACTCGCCACAGCAAGCGGCACATTCTGCTTGGGTCACAAATGGTAGTTTTGTTAGTCAAGTCTGCAAGCAACCGGCTGTGCCGTTCGTGCGCATCAGTTCGCCACTCGTGCGGAGTGGGAACTGCCCCGAGATGGCTGACGGGGGTATGTTTGATGGTTTTGAGGACCTCGATGTCGCTGCGGTGATGGCTGCAGGGGCTAGGGTGAACGAAGAAAGCCCTGTGCTCGGTGCGCGCACTGCAACAACAGCAGGTGCAACCAGAGGTGCCGCCCCGCGCTCGTTCTCCCTGGTACGCCCGGCAGAACGTGCAGCAACTCGTGCAGCGGCATCGTCGATGCCATCGCCGCCACAGCCAGCACCGGTGCACATGCCTGTGCAGCCGCCCCAGCCACCGCTGGTTGTTCCCTCCCCTGCTGCTGCTGCTGTTCCGTCTGCTGCCCGGGCCGCGATGCGCGGCAGGAGCACAACCCACCGGCGGGAACAAGCAGGAGAGGCGGAAACCAAGGCAAATCATGCAAGGCCGAAGAGTGCCGCAAGTGACCTTGGCACACGAGGGCATGGGCAGACTGAGCGTGCAACAACTGAGCGCGAGGCCGTTGTGGATGCGCTTGCGGAAGTCGCACAGATGGACCTGACGAAGCTGTTGTCTCGACTTCAGCTAGGAAGGGGGCTGGTCCCGTCTTCGCTGAGGCAACCAAGGCTTCCAAAGCCAGTTCCCAGTGAGCTTCTCGCAAGTGGTGCCACCACGTCCTCTGGGTCTAGCATGGGTGAAGCTGCCTCCGATTCCCCCACCACCCTCGGAGCCGCGCATCCGTTCCGTGTGTCGCCGCCACCTGCATCCGCTACCGGCGGCGATGTGCCGCCCTGCAAGAAGCCTGGCAAGTGGAACAAGCCATCCCGACCGCGCGAGTTCATTGTGGCAGCGGATCCATCGCTAGACTTTTCTTTCGCCCTGCCACCGAGCATGGTGCGGCGCTCGCCGGACGTGCTGCGCGATGGGTTCGGCTCTGACTGTGAGGAGGGGGTTGATGCGGGGGTGGGTGTGGATGTGGGTGTGGGTGCTGGTTTGAGTCCAAGCCGCCACAGCATGGCTAGTACGGTCCGTCCCAGCACGGGCAACAATGTGCCGGCTGAGGCTGGAGATGAAGCGGGAGCGGGAATTGGTTCCGCGTCTGGAGCTGCCATGGGTCCACCTGCTCCACGCAAGCCTCTGGTGCTGCCGTTAGAAGGATGGGATGACGACAGATTTGAGGAGACAATGGCGGTGATGGAAGCTGCTGCAGAGAAAGCGACTGCCGAGCGCAAAGCAAAAGCCCTCGAGACAGCCCAACAAGCCGCTGCGGAAACAGCTGGCGCAGCGGCGGAGTCCTCCAGCTTGCCGGACGATGGAGAGGTTGCTCCTGTTGTCCTCTTCAATGTTGCTAAGTTTGCTGCGGAGCTTGGTGCTGGCCCCAGCAAGTTTGATGATGTCGCCACCATGGTCACGGACGTGCTCCTATCCGATATCCCAACCAAGACGGAGGAACTATTCTCCGCCGGTTATGCGTTCCACTCTTCCACAGACCGCATTCAACGGGACACACAGCGCCTGACGTCCGGTTACCCGGCGTCTCAAGCTGTGTTTCGTGTGTTTCGCTACCCGGATGAAATTCGTGGTGCGTCTCGTTTTGGTCGCGCAGTGTTGGGCGCGCGCGTTGCTGTGGTTCACTTCCTTTGCCTGTTGAGTCACCAGGCGTGGAGACGTTGGAGTATTGGGACGCCATCATCCGAGACACTCCGTGGGAGAGTGTGAACATGCTGAAACGATTCCTGGAAGACTGCTCTCGAAACCTGGTACAGTGCAACGAACTCTGCATGTGTGGAGGTGTGCGTGCGTTCACCCACAACTCGCTTGTCGTGAGCGTAGGTATGGAAAGCTGATGTTGCAGTGGAGGTGGAAACCATCGCAGAGGCTCTGTTTCAGGAAATGCTGGATGAAAGCAAATGGTTGGAGGAACAATTGAAAGCGTGCCGCGCTCGCCGCCACACTCTTGTCCGGGAGTTGCACAGCGCGACAGACCCACGCCTTGAAGCAGCTGAGGATCAGGCATGCGATGGCTATTCTGGTGATGACGAGCGTGCTGGGAGTAAGGCACGCGCGATTCGCACAAGGTACGCACGTGAAGTGGCGGCCTTCATCAAGGAGCTGGATGTGGAAAGTGCCAAGTTCATGAAGCGCGCCCGCGCCCTTCAACGACGCGTTGGCGGATTGGGCGTGTCTCATGCGAGTGATTCTGGTTCTGGAAGTGCCACCGCCACAGCAGATCGCCCTGGTTTCGACACAGGCGCAGTTGGTGCAACTGCTGGTGCTGGTACTGATGCTGGTGCTAGTACTGGCGCTGGTGCTGGTGCTGGTGCTGGTGCTGGTGCTGGTGCTGGTGCTGACGTTCGGGGTTCAAACGCAGACGGAGGCCACGGCCGTGCCGCACGCCCGGGTGTGTTGGCGCAGCTTCCTGCTCGGCGTGCTCGGCGCAGGAAGAAGTCAAAGAAGAAGAAAAAGAAACGACGGTCTGGGAAAGCTCCTGCAGCTGATAGCGAACTTGACATTGGCGAGAGCATGGAGAGTGTGGACATGCAAGCGCCACCCGACAACGTTGTGGACGCGCTGACACATTTGATCTTCCAGCGTATTCCGAAGGCGCCCCACCACACACCCCAGGCCCATAGCAACTGGATCGCGGAAGAACGGCAAGTATTGCGCAACATGTGGCTGCGCGACTTCGGGCGCCTCCCGCAACGGGGCGTGCGAAATGCGGGGAAGGAGCCCAAGTCAAGCAACAGTTTGATGCGCGCGTTGTAGTTGATGTGTTGGCTTTCCTCGTGTGCAATCAACAACTGCTGTGCAAGTACAAGCACGACGCATGACCAACCAACCAACCAACCAACCAACCAAACAACCAAACAACCAACCAACCAAACAACCAACCAACCAACCAAACAACCAAACAACCAAACAACCAAACAACCAAACAACCAACCAACTAACGTCGCAACCAACAAACAACCGGCAAAAAAAAAACAGTACCGACTGCGGGGATCGAACCCGCGACCACGAGATTAAGAGTCTCGCGCTCTACCAAACTGAGCTAAGTCGGCTCCATGTGATGCCAGCAAGGAACGTGCATATCCAAAAGGACGAGGCGGTCTCACTTTCACAAGACTTGTGTGACGCACACGTCTTGATCAGAACAAAATAGCTACTTCTTGCCACACACAGACTTCATGCAAAGCATCAGCGTCAATATCAAGCCCAACAATCTTCATGAAAAGCGTGGCATGCGCCCTGGCGGCACCGCTTCTGTACCTCTTGCTGTCGTCTTTGCTGCCATCGGCCGCTGCTGAGCCTTGCCCTGTGGTGTGCAGCGCGACAACCAACAGCACAGGTACGGACCCTGGCGCCACCAGTGAGGAAGGCGACGTTTTCCCCCAATCTCTTTGTCCAAGCTGGGCACCCTCCGGCCTCAGCCAGGATGCTGTTGCTGTCCCCACGTGTCAGGTGGCGGCCACACACCATGACCACGCTGTGTTCGTGTGCTCCGCCGAAGGGCACCTGCATGGCACTGTGTGGCAATTGTACATTGTTGACGACTGCGGCAATGCCACAACGGTCAGTCTTCTGGAGAGTGCTGAGGCCTGTCGGTCAGAGGTGATATTACGAAGGCCGGCGTTCAGTTGTGGTAACTCCACTGTCGCTGCGGGCTCCTCGACACATGAGACGTCACTGATTGTGGCTTTGGGAGTTGAGGGTGGCAGTATTGAATTGGATGCCGGTCTCCATGGCAGCGTTACTGTGCCGCGTTTGGCAACTAGAACGCCCAATTACACCATCTCTTGGGTGGCCAACGTTGATCAGCTTATCACCACCCGCCCAGGCAGTGATGCGATTGAGCCCTTCAGCTCTCTTCTGGACCAAGGCCTGGTGGGGCAGATGTTAACCCTGACTGTGTGGTATGCCCTTCCACCGCCCGAGCTCGAGGCTGTTCTGTCCACTGATGTGGATCTGGTGATTCCTTGGACGGCTCAGCACTGCTTGGCGACGGAGACAGGCAGCCAACTCTGTGCTCGTTCCATGTCCTTGGAGCGAAGTTGTGAAACAGCCACTCTTACTGTGGCGGTTGAGCACCGTTGTGAGGAGCAGCATGCGCAGGAGTTTCTCTGCGTCGAAGGTCAAGTGTCCACCAAGAGTTTGTCCACGGAAGTCACTTTTCCATGTGGCACCCCACCCGTCGTTGTGAGTGACACCCTTCAAGCCGCGTCCATGGTGAACAGCGTGGTTTCATACACAAAGCAAGTCTCTGCCGAAGCTGCCCTGACCTCCGCAACCGGCGAACCTCAACTCTCGTGGTTGGTCGAGGTCGTTGTTGTGGTCTATGCCGCTGTCCCACTCGATGCAAACCAAACTGAAAGCCTCCAGCAACCCATTCAACGCCTGGTGTTGCTGCACGACGGTCGTGTCACTGGCCATGGTTGGGCCTGGCAGTTGTTGCCCCCTGTTGGGCCGGAGCTGGACCACGATCTATCAGTCGTGCTACCGATGGATGACTCGCTATACGCACTGAAAATTGAGTACGGGACAAAATTGACGTTGCAGGTGATCGGGCTTCTCTCACTTGTGGACCCTGGTCAGTCACGCCGCCGGCTGGCCACTGGCGAGTTATCTGCCTCGTCAAACTATTCGGTGGTTCTTCGTCACGATAACGAAGGCTATCAAATTGCGGACGAGGGCACTCAAAAGGTGTGCGACGATTGTGGTGACATACCACAGGACACCCTGGGGTTGGTGGCTGCTGCCGGCGGTGCAAGTGTGGGTGGGCTGCTTGTGGTCGTCGGGGCGTATTTGTGGCGCCACAAGTCCTCCGTAACCCCACATCCTCCTGGGGCACGAGGTGGGCAAACCATCCGAGTGAGATCCAATGGGCAGCCCTCCCGGCGGGGCCCCGACCCTATTATGCCAACACTACATGTACCCTCGCAGATCCCGCACGGCTGGGACTAGTCTCAAGGCGAAACGGCTCACAATTGGAAGAACAGACAACACAGCTGGTGGTACTGGGTAGCACCAGGCATGCAATGTGCGTGGTGTGGGCTCTCCGACTGTGCAGGCCGTGTGTCAGCATGGACCAGAGGCATCAATCACTGTATGTGTCACGTATGCTATGTGATGCCAGCATGCGCTGTAATAATCCACATATGCATATGGATATCACTTTCCACACACGACGCAGTCCAGCACAGCTGTAGGCGCACGTTTCAGGGGAGGTAGATGTGTCTTCCGACTTGTTTCCTTTGCAGTGTGACCTCAGCCCAAGACACTCCCCAATGGGAGTCCCCATTCCCTTTCATCTAGGGTCCAATCAATATCCGTGGCGAAGTAAACATTCAAAGCTTGTTTGGAGTTGGGGGTGTCACACAGTGCTGGTTGTGGATGCGGTCGGGTGGTACCACGGCCGTGGGGTGAGTGTCGGGGGGTATCAGCATCTTAATGATGGGCCATCACGCCCTCTCGCCTTGAAGCCGTTTGGTTGTTGAGTCTCGGTGTTTGATTGCTGGCAGCAGCAGCAGCAGCAGCACCGCTGCTGCACCCATGATTCCTCGTGTGCCACCCGGAAGCACGCCATCGTACCTGCGACCCACTGCCGCCTCCATTGCTCACGCTATCACACCTGCTCGCCAACAACTTCAAGCTCGCCGAGAAGCTCGGCATGAGCGGGATAACGCCCTGGCCCTGCGCGCCTGGAAAGAGTCGCGTCAGTCGCCCCGGTTGATGCGTGCCACACAGCCAACACCTGGTCCAACACCTGGACCGAGTGGTGCCCTCCTTGGTCAACCCCACTCTCCAACAGAAACTCAGTGTCTGCCTCTGCAGGGCGCCTCCTCTATTCATGACGCGGCTGTGGGCCAATCGCCAGCCGATTCGGACGTTACTGGCGAAAGCAAGCGCCAACCACGGTCTCCTATCCCTGTCTCCGGACACGTTGGACTTGCTGATTGTGCGTTTGGAGCGACAGAGTCTTCGTCATCGCAACGAGCCAGAGGAAGAGTCGAGCGCAGCAGTGAAGGGCGTTTGATCAACGGTGTTGGCGCTGGTCATCATCATGCGACGACAGTGGTGTCACCGCCACCATGCTCACCCCCCAGCCCTTGCCCACCTCAGCCATCGCGTCCCTCCGCGGTGGAATCTTGCGCTGTCCAGGCACCATCGCCGATGCGGCAACGTGCCACAAGCTCGGCGCCCTCGTTGCCGTCTTCCTTGGCAGTCGAACAACGGACGCCAATGATGACAGAGCGCGCTGGCGGCGTGCATGCGTCGTCCCCGAACACGCTGTCGAGAGCTGGACCGCCGGAGTACACGCCTGCCACTCGTGTCATTGCCGACCGCATCCGAGCTCTGGAGGGGGCTTTAGCACGCCAGGTGGCTGTGGCTATGGGTCGTGTACAGCAACCGCAACAGCGGCAACACCCGCAACAGCGGCCGCAACAGCACCGACACCTGGATCAGAGCCAGCAGGAAGGGGCCGCAGCACCCGAAGCACGGAGGAGGAGCCCCCAGAGTGCCCTCCCCATCACCGCACACGCGACAACAATCCGTGTCGCGCGTCCTGCCCGTGCCGCGCATGGGGCCTCCGCTCTTCGCCAGCTGCGTATCGATCGTGCGCAGGCTGTTGCTCCCTCCGACCAGCAGCGCACGTCCACTGCTCGAGCTCCGCCTCGGCAACGACGACAACAAGGCGGAACTCCACACCCTGCTCGCACGCATGGCGCCGCTGGCACTCGGCCACGTGGGCGAGGGGGGCATGACAATCCAGCAGCTGTGGTCGGGTCCAAGACCCCACTAGTGGAGTCACCGCGACCTGACGCAGCCACAGCCCTTCGTGCGGCTCATTCGCACCGGGGCCAACAGGTTCGCCCCTCCACGCCTCGTGTGCGCCATGACCACCACCGAGTCGGCATGCGCACACCCCATATCACGACGCGTGTATCGTCTGTGTCCACACACTCTCCGCCAATGAACCAGCCAAGGGGCCAGGAAAATGAGCGCAGACAACCTCAGGCATCAGCCCACCCGGTTGTTCAGCGCCTCCAGTTTCAAGATTCCTGCCACGGTGCCGGCCATAACATTCCCCTTGCTTTTTGCGAATCGCCACACTGCCAAGGTGCTGAAGCAGGAACCCAGCCGTTGGTCTCCACGTCGACAGTGCAGCCCCAACGGCCATGGTTGTGTGAGAGGTTGGTGGCACGCAAGGATGGTGGTGGCGTCACTGACCCTCCTGCAGCACTTCGTGTGCCATCATCTACCACCAGCCAACGCCCAACTACAGCTCAGCCGTCCTCTCCAACACGGACCTTCGTCCACACCACAGCCACGCTTCTACGCGTGGCCGGTGGCCGCGGTATCAAAGAAGAGTCCACAGCAGACGCAACAGGCGACCAGGTTGAGCCGTCACATTCTGCATCGCGGAGTCTGGTAAAACGCCGTGTTGAAGGTGGCAACGCGCTTGGAGCATGGAACGCTGCTCCCCCGTCCCCGTCACCCCAAGCCCGGGCTTCTCGCCGTGCTCTGCAGTGGGCTGCTGAAACCCGGCAGGCCATCATGGTCGGAGCACCTACCACAGAACGGGTCCTTCGTGCCGCTGAAAGGGGGCGGCAACATGCTGCGGCATTCAGTGCTCACCACGCCCACCACCGCACTGTAGCACCGCCTGCAGGGGCACGCAGTTCCAATGCGTGCGTCACGCAGCGCAACCACGGTCCTCGATGTGATTTGCGGACATCCAACATCGGTGCACACCCCGCAAGAACAACTACCCCCTCAGCGTCGTTTTGCAACGTTGGACCGGCTGTTGCTGAGCTTGAGCGCGCACTACGAGCCGAATTGGAGCCTCGCTCGGTGTTAGAGCCGTTAACATGGACACATGATGGGCGAGGTAGGGCCAGCTCTGTGCAAATGCCCGTCTCGGAGACCGTTTCTCCTCAACAGGTTCCCAGTCCGCCAGCTTCGAGCATTGCGCCCAGGTTGGGAGTGGACGTCCTGGAGCGCCGCTGTGGCAAGGCCATAGTGCGCTGGATACACAAGCAACACCCCGACTACTCCGTGCAAGCACGGATCGTGGCAGTATGCGCAGTGGAGAAAGTGGCCTTCCAGATTGAGGTTCGCGTGCTAACCGGTCCGCGCTTGCCTTCTTGCATTTTGTGTAACCCCTAGTGTTGCAGGTTGAGCCGAACGACACAATTGCAAACACTTTCAAGGCGTTGCGCGCCGCCATGCTTGTTTTGCAGAGTCGCCCTGCTGATGGTTGGCACCGTGCTGGTATGGTCAAACTACCACGAAAAGCAGATGGAAACGGTGGTTGTGGGATTCCCATGGTGTTGGACTGCGCTCGTGTAGGAGAGATAGCTGGCGGGGGCGGCTTGACACCGGCCGCTGTCATGTGCGTCCAGGTAGAAGAAGCAGGCATGTTGCGTTGGGCTTCACGTTTGCTTCTCGAGCAGCAGGAGCACGAGGAAGCAGCACTACATGCAGGCAAATGCCTGCCCTTTGCAGATTTTACGGGTTGCCGTTCATATTGTCGCCCAGTGGACAGTGGTCAGGCGCAGTCTTGCACAGACCAAGAAGGTATTCAGCAAACTCACGACGCTGTTTTCATTGAGCCCCCTTCCACTCTGGGTGTTGGAACCAACCAAGATGTAGTCAGAAGCGCAGCTGATGGTCTCCCCAAGCTCCCGATACGCTTGCAGTCATAGCTATTGCTTATGTTCCCTTTTCGGTGCGACGTTGCTATCATCATCTATCTGTCTTGACAGGTCAACGCGATTGCTCCAATTGCAGCAAACCTGCTCAAGATGCCTTCGTCGCGCCATGCTTGTTGTCACTCGAGCGTCCGCAGAGTGACTGATGGAACAGCACGCCTTTCGTTTTGTACCTTGTACCACTAGCGGATGAGAAGGGCAGTGACCACACAATCACTTCACAATCGAGGCGGCAAATCGAAGAGACGGTCAGCGATCGTAGTGTCGTTTCGGGTGCTTCAGATGGCCTTTGCGCGGTCGGTAAAACGAACACCAAACTTCACCATGTCGCAGCGCCAGCTTCATAACCAGCAACAAAACCTGACGCTCAAGGACAGATCTATCGCCCACGGAAACCCAAGCACTGCAGCACTGCACTCCAACGCGCGTAAACAACCATTGGTATAGACCTGTGCAGCATGCAAGCATGAGGCTCGCTTCGGACAACGAGCCCAGGAAATGGCAGACGACAGTCTGCAAAAGGTGTTGGTTGATCGGCTCGGATAGGCGTTGGAAACGATGTCGCGCCAGGCTGGTTCAATAAGGCAAACTCGCCATGCATTGTTGGCGATTGCACGCACGGGCGTCCTGTTGCTGCTGTACACCTGTGTGGGCTCGTGTGCTGGCGCACGGATCGCACTTGATGGTGGGCGCGGAGCCGGACTGGGGGCAAGCCGGTTGACCGCATTTCATGGTGGAGTCCACAGCCCGTGACCTGTTCGAGCAGTACCAACGCGCCCTGTCGCAGCCAGCACAGCAGGTGCTGGCCATGCGACTGCGCCAGCAACAACAGCAGCAACAGCAACAACAAATGCCGTAAGGCAGCGAAAGGGCAGTGATGGATCAAGCAGTGGTGAAGGCACAGGTGCAGGTGCAGGCGCAGGTGCGACGGCGGGAGGTTCTCAGGGTGGTAGTGGTGGTGGTGGTGGTGGTGGTGGTGTTTGTGGAACCAAGCGCGCCGGTGTGGCTTCTGGCAGTGCGAAGCGGGGACTATGCAGAGTGTGACAATGAGGATGACGTTGACATCA
>Ga0213833_1002381_pt1 | contig 12180 bp, 5 predicted proteins | sample SWATP21_FD_160575 | JGI IMG/M metagenome (GOLD analysis project Ga0213833, IMG submission 160575) | Coastal seawater microbial communities from Marineland, Florida, United States - SWA TP2 #1 | ecosystem: Environmental > Aquatic > Marine > Coastal | place: USA: Florida | collected 2016-08-14
CAACAGCGACTCAAAAAGAAACTTACAAAACCATCATCTTGCCAGTCCGATATACCAAGGGTTCCAGGATGGTACACCTGTTGCGAATGTTCGTTCCCGTCAAGGATTTCAAACACACTTCTATCCGTTACAGCCCAGCCATCCACAAGATCTTGGTGCGTGGACGCACAGAGGTGTTAAAGACCATCAAAAAAGCCATTCGGCAATTGGATGTACCTCAAGCCCAATTCCGCCTAAAAGCCTACTTCATCGCAGCGACAACACAAGGTAACAAGGGGAGCTCAAACAAACTTCCAAGTTCGTTATTGGGCTATCTCAAAAAGAATTCTCCCATCCAAGGGGCTTTCTCTTTGGTAGAATTTGGGTACCTCAGCATGACCAATCACCAGGAAGCACAAATGAAGCTATCTGAATGGGGAAACATCTCGGACCCATCGCTCAAAGTGGTTCTTCATCAAGCTCCGAATCCCAAATCGGATATCCTGGTGAATATGAGCATTGCTTATTACAAATCTTTTACTGCAACCAGTACCAGAGGCCCCAATACACAATTCATTACAGCCAAACAATTGGGAACGCACCTGTTTATCAAACCTGGAGCCTGGAACCTGGTAGGTTACGTTCCTCTCAAGCGTTCCAGACACAAAAGTCAAAAGGTTCTGGTGGTGATTCGTATCGACAGACAGCACAGTTCTGGCAGCCTGACACGCCAAGAGACAAAGCCAAAAGCCAAAAAAGCGGTACTGGGAAGTCTTCCTGTCAAAAGCATTCGTAGAGTCATTCGGCGAGGTACAGTGAATCTCAAAAGATGTTATGAAACAGCGCTCAAAACATCTCCACACTTAAAAGGCCGTATCGTGGTGTCCTTTGTCATCAATCGCAAAGGACACACGCAAAGCGCAAAAACCAAAAGCAGCACACTCAGTAACAAGCAGGTGGAATCTTGCATCCTGAATCAATTTCGAGCTTTTCGCTTTCCCAAGCCTGCTGGTGGAGGCATCGTAAAAGTCACGTATCCTCTACAATTCAGTCCAAGCTGAAAGCTAAGAAAATCCTTTTAAGAGACCTCTTCATCAATGATATCCAACGAACGTCCGACCACTTCCCGGATCTTTCCAGCCAGATACTCAGCATCCTCTTTCTGAAATTCGATATAAATGGGATACACACTGTCCAAAACGATCTCTGCAGGTCGGTAGGCTTCAGGCACATCAAATGCATCCAGGATTTTGCTTTGTCTCGAATTCACGTGTCCGCTCAAATGGCGGAGAGAATCGGGGTTTTCTACAGGAATCTGGATATTCACGCGATAATAATCTGGATCTCCATCTTCATCTAAAAGAACTTTGAGCTTCAGGGCCAGGATATCTTCAAAGGGAATTTCTGTCAGTAAAGTCCGCTTTCCGAGAAATTGCTCTCGGTGTGAAAATATCCTCTTTTCAGCATCAAACTCGAATTCTTCCACTTGTAAAGCATGATACGAACATCCGAGAAAAAGCCCGATACACAACAAACTCCAAAAGATCAATTGGAATGGCATTCTTTCCCAGGCCTTTTCTTCCGGGTGTGTCAAAACAAGCCAGGCTGCTCCCAAGAAAATGGCCAGACAAGACACTCCAAAAAACAATAAAAACAAGGAATAATCGGTTCGAAAACGTAGCTTTGTGGGCGTTTTGCTAAGCCACTTCATTCATTCTACCTCGTGGGGAAAATGGCCATTGAGAATACGATCGGGTTTATAGTCTCAAGAAACATCCATCAGAACGATATTCTTCAAACTTCGGTGTACACATTCTACAAATGGAGCAACCGAGCACACTTTTGTGCTCAAAAAGCGCTTTGCAAGCCGCTTGGAAGCGGAAAAGCCTCTCTCCATGAGAACCACACGATGCACAAAATTATTTCTTCAGCAAATAGCCAAGACAAAGATGCCCAGCTTTTGCTTGCAGCAGCCAATTCTTTGCACTTAAGATCACAATACGGCTATCTCAGCAGAAAATGGTAAGCACTTCAGAATGGTAGGGATGTATTGGAAAGAAAAGGTGGGTGGTCTTAGGGAAGCTTTTTGTCAAAGATCAGTTCTTTTTCTGCAGAGGGAACGAGGTATTTCAAGCTGCCTTTGCTGCCTCGGAGGTACACATTGAACATGGCGGTGGCATAACGATTGATCAAACGATGGCCTTCTTTGGTTGGGATGTTTTTATCTTTATGGCAGCCGTCTTGCAGGATATTGGAAATGGAAGAGCCGAAACCCAACTTGGCAGCCGCCGCACTTAAATCCAGTTCACAGATATCACTGTAGGTAAAGTGCCCACCACGTTTCAATGCAAAGAAGAATCGATCACTTTTCAAATATGTAGAAGTGATCATCAAGTCATAAAAGCTCTTTTGCTCATCCTGGTAATCCAGGGTTTTGTCGTCCATGCTGGCCATAACCAAAAAGGGTACTTTTGCCAGATCATCAGCATTCACAACAGCCCTAGCAACAGTTGTGTGTGGAGCCTGAGGCACACTGACTTTTAACTGAGGAAAATCCCGGACGATCAATACGGAAGTGAGGCCACCAAAAGAGTGTCCTGTGACACCGAGTTGCTCAGGAAGGATCATTTCGAAAAAGCGATCCTTGGGATCTTTGTTTCGTTTGACCATCTCGTCGTACATGAACTTCATGTCTTTGGGTCGATCGTTGATGGAACGGCCCATTCCCTTGGCACCTTGTGCTTCTTTATCGCGTAACAAATCAAATAGGGTGTTTCCATCGTGATCCACTGAAATCACCACAAATCCATGACTTGCAAGGTGCGGACAATAAAAAGTGGATTGGAAACGAATACCACCACTTCCGTGAGAGAACAGGATCAATGGATACGGTCCTTCTTTACGCAGAGGCTTTGCGTCTCGAGCCGCCACCTGTGTCAACTTGGGCAATGTGACCTTTTTCTCTTTTAGGATCTTCAAAACATCGGGAGGTGCATCTTTCCCCATGTCATAGGCATCAACGGCCTTCTTATCTGTGTCATCTGTAGCAGGATACCAAATTTCGATGACCATGGGTCGATGTTTAGAACTGTTGGGTTGCTTTCTAGATTTGTCTTCTAAAGTCAGCGTGGTAACACCCACCGCATAAGGACCTCGCTTTTCGGGATCCAATACCTTATCAGGTCCAGAAGCGCGAACATTGACTTTTGGAGTTGTCCGTGGCTCAGGCTTTTTGTTAGGATCTTCAGGTGTCGAACAAGCCGAAATACCAAAAGAGACCACCAGTAGCAAGGTGGCTATACCAAGCCAAGAAACAAAATCAATACCACACCATTTTTTTTGCATAGAATACATCCTGATCTCCTTACCTATCCATAAAAATATGCTCGACTATACCACTCAAATCATAAGTTTTCGAGGGGAGGCCAAAAAGCCCCCGACCTGCATAGACAAACTATCACAATACTGCTCTTTAAGAAATGGAAACCTTTATCTCATAATGCAAGAGGACAACATCTTTTTTCCATTTGACACTTGAAAGCGAAAAGGGGCTCTGGCATCTTGCATAGCGAATGTACGAAAAGAGCATTCGCTCCTACCGCCGAAAAAGGATAGGAGTAGCAACCAGCCAGAGCAAACAGAGACAGCTTTCTGCGAATTCGGAACCAGTTATGTTACGGATAGATTTTCTAGGTACATTTCAAGTAGAAAAAGATGGTGAACTCCTCACCAAATTTGCGACAGATACAACACGAGCATTATTTATCTATCTCATCCTGAATCCCAACACCAGCCACTCGCGAGAAAAAGTGGCAACACTTCTTTGGCCCAAAGGCGAAGAAAAAACCGCGCTCAATAACCTCCGCCAAACACTGAGCCGTCTTCGAAAAGCCATCCAGGACAAAAAAGCCGATCCCCCTTACCTGGAAGTGACCAGGCAGGCGCTGAAATTCAATACTGAAAGCGAATATTCCTTAGATGTTTTCGAGTTTGAAGCTTGTTACAACGAAGCCCAAAAGCCGGATATCCCACAAAGACAGCGTATTCATCTCTTACAACAAGCCCTCAAACTCTACGAAGGTGATCTGCTGCCTGGATTTTTGGTGGACAGCATCCCTTTTGAAGAGTGGCTGCGAGAGAAACAAGAGTTTCTGCACAATTGTGCCATGAGTGCTCTAGAACAGCTCTCCACTCACGCCCTATCCAATGGGGATTATACCCAGTCTATCGCTTTGACACGTCGTCAGCTGACCCTTGAGCCCTGGAGCGAAAAGGCACACAAACAATTGATCACCGCTTTATACCAACGCGGAGATCGCATCGCAGCCCTTCATCAATATGAAACCTGTAAAACCATCCTGGAAAAGGAATTGGACATCGAGCCTTCTGAAGGTCTCCAAGAATTGATGCAGGAAATCAAAAAAGGTGCCATGCTGCTTGGTACCAACAGCAGTCCGACCATTTCCAGTGAACCGATGAGTTCAAGTCTATTTATCGCAGCCTCTCCCCTGGTGGGTAGACAGCAGGAACTCTCTCTTTTGGAATCTTATTTCCTGGAGGGTCGATACCCTCTTATCACCCTGACAGGCGCAGAGGGAATCGGCAAGACCCAATTGGCATTGGAATTGGCAGAGCGTATCCAACCACACTTTCCTCATGGTCTATGGTTTGTGCCCTTACCAGTGCTATCAGAAGAAGAGCTGCCCAAGTCACCACAAGAAGCGGAGTATCATCTACTCCGGACCATCGCACGCGCCCTGGATTGTCCGCTTCGAGAAGATCATACACTGGAAGAACAACTCCTCCACTTTCTCAGAGACAAAGAAAGCTTGTTGATCCTGGACCACTTTTCCCCTTATGCACAAGGGATAGAGTTTGTACTTCGATTGCTTGAGGAAGCCAGTCAGTTGTCCCTTTTGGTCACTTCCAAAGAACCCCTCCATTGTCATATGGAGTACATTCTCCAGTTGGATGGTTTTCCGCTTCTCCCAAGACAAGGAGGAAAATCACCTTCAGACAGCCAAAGCCTCCAACTTTTTCAAAGGATAGTGGGAGAACGCGATTTGGCATTGGAACTGGAAAAAGAAGCGCCCGAACCTTTGGACAAGCTCTTTCAAAAATTGGGTGGCGTTCCCTACAGTATCCAACTGGCAGCCGGTTGTTTGCAGCCCATGTCTATTGTTGAGCTCGTCGAGCAATTGGAGGCACAAGAGCAACTAGTATCTCCTGAGGAAGCTTCAACAACTGAACAGCACATCAAAAGTATGCAGGAAGTCGCCTGGGCACAATTAAATGACGTAGAACAAAAAGCACTCTTGCAATCCAGTATTTTTTCGAATGGCTTTCATATCGTCGACGGTCAAAGCTGTCTTTCCCTTACCGAAGAGGTCTTGGAATCGCTTCTGGATCGAAAGCTGATACAACAAGATAGCCATCAGCGCTGGGATATGCACTCAGCTATCACGAACTTTTTGACCCGCAAACGTCAAGATCCACAAGTGTGTGCAGCTTTGTTTGATGGCACTTCACCAGAAACGCTGGTCCACGAGTGGAAATCCAGTCACTCCAAGTACTTTTTGGAGACGATGTGCCAACGTTACCAAGAGCAAGCAATAGCGTCTCCTTTTGCGTCTTTTCAGTGGTACAAAAATGAAGAAGCCAATATCCGACAAGCCTGGCTTTATGCACTTGAGCATCGAACTTTCCCGATGCTTCTTCAAAGCTTTGATGCACTCGTCGGTTTTTGTGCACACTTTCAATTCTATGGAGAATCTTCTTCCCTGCTCGACGCGCTTTTTGTTGCACTTCATCCTGTCTATCCAGACCCCAAAGAGGCACCGCAATTTACCGTCATATCGGAGGATGTCTCTGAAGAAACACTCACCATGCTGTGGTTAAAAACCCTGGTCGCACAAGCTCACCTCGCCCTTCAAAAAGGATTGGAAGCACTCAGCCAGGACAAAATTCAAGAAGCCATCGCCTGGAAAGAACAACTGGATTTCAATGGGATCTCACCTCACATCTCTTTTTATCAGGCGATGCAAGAGCGTTTTTACCAGCGAGAACAGGAGCAAAAGCATCTCAAAGATGCCATCCAGAGTTCAAAAGAACTCCAGGAAATGGAGCTACACATACACGCATCTTACGTATACGGTCTGTGGCTACAACAAGAAGGCGCGTTCGAGGAGGCCTTAGAGCAAGCTGCAAGAGCCCTCCAATGTGCCAACGATGCAAAACTTCTGCACCAAACGCCTCATATCTTGTACTTGCAGGCACAACTTCAACGTGCCCTTCAAGTGGAGGATCTCGGCGAATCCTTATGCCAAAAGGCCCTTGAAGTCGCCGCAACATTCCAGATGGTAGAGTTGCAAGGAGAACTTCACATCCTGGCAGCACAACTTCAAAGACAGCAAGGACAATTTGCTCAAACGCTACATCACTTGCAACAAGCATTGTCCAAGTACAAAGGTCTTGGCCAGCGCGCCCCAGAAGGCGATCTTTACGTACAGCTGGGACAAAATGCCCATGAACTAGGGCAATACCAGGAAGCGGAGAGTGATTATCAGCAAGCCCTACAAGCCTACGCCCAGGGAAGTTCTTTGGCCGGACAGGTTCGATGCTGTGGACATTATGCACAAATTGCTCAACTCCTGGGCGCACCACAAAAAGCCAGCCACTTAAGCAAAACGGCTCTGCGACTCGCTCAACAAAGCGATGACCTCCACTTGCACGCATTGGCGCAAGTTTTTGTAGGACAGATCTATCTTCAGCAAGAGGATTTTATGGCCGCACGAAATCTCTTTACTGAGGTTCGGCAATTCCTATCCACAGAACCCGAGCATCCCGAATTGCAGGTCGAATCCATTGCGGGCTTGGCCTGGCTCGATTTCGAGGAAGGCCAGATGCAAGAAGCCACCACCCAAGCCGAAGAACTCCTGGGCTATCTACAAGCGGAAGATTGGCAGTATACAGTCGATCCTTTTCGGCACTTTTGGACTTGCTTTCAAATCCTCGATGACATCGGAGATGAACGAGCACCAGATCTGGCATTGTCTGCCCAAGAATTGCTCCAAAAGCGCGCTGCCACCATCTCCAATCCCAATTTACAAAAGATTTTTCTAGAAAAGGTACTCTGGCACAATGAGCTGCTTCATGCAGCAAAGGAAGTCACAGAGGGAACCTGAACCATACCACCCAACGTACTATCATTCGAAACCCATTACAAAGGAGGGAGTCGTGGGAAGAATACGCCAAAAAACGTCCTACCGGTACACCCATACGATACGTAAAGCCTTGCAACAACTTCTGTGGGGAAGCTTTGCATGTGCTTTCTTATTTACTTTTCCGACACAAACACATGCACAAAAAGCCAAAAAGGCTGTTCCTAAAGCTGCAAAAACAGCCAGCAAGCGAACCCACAAAGTGAAAATCAAAGATGTCTTTGGGCTCGGTTACATCTGGAATGTGGCCATGTCTCCAAAGGGAAAGTACGCTGCTTACATCGAAAGCCGCTGGCAAAAAGCCTCTTCCTGGCGCAACAATGATCTCTGGCTCGTCGACACAAAAACCAGACAACGCACACGGCTCACCTTCCACAGTGGTACAGAACACAGTGCACAATGGGGCCCTGATGGTCGCTGGCTTTATTTCCTGGCAAAGCGCAAGGGTTCAAATCCCAAAGTCTCCAAACACCAACAAGTATGGCGACTTCAAATCTCCAGCGGCCGGACCATGGCGGTCACACGCATCACCAAAAGCGTGCGAAGCTATCAACTGAGTAAAGATGGCAAATCCATTTATTATCTCACAAGCCGAAAACATGTACAAAAAGGTCCATTTAAAGGACTTCGAAAGCGCTTCGGCAAGTTACAATATGGCCATGGTGTCTTGCACTTGAGCCAACTCTGGCGTCTGGATCTGGAATCCTGGCGAACCCAGCAAGTCCTCAAAAGCAAACGGGTCATCAACAGTTTTTCTGTCTCCCCTGATACCAAAAAGATCGCGCTTTTGACTGCTCCAGATGGCAAATTGATTTCCAATGAAGGTTGGTCGCGCATCGATATCTACTTCCCAGCCACTCAAAAAACCCTTATCCCCAAAGATGCACAGTGGCGTAAACGAGCCCCTTCTCCATATGGCTGGCTCAGTCACCTGGCATGGTCTTCTGATAGCAAACAAGTCTCTTTCAAAGTGAGCTTTGATGGTTATCCTGCAGAAGTCTTTGTCTTGGGCATTCAAGGAGGCAAGTGTACACACTCCACCAAGATCAAGCGGCTCAATGAATACCATTACAACTATGTCATCAAATGGCAGCCCAAGTCCAATCGATTGTGCTTTTTGGCTGTCCACCACGCCCTTACCCGAGTGTACTGTGTCGCCATAAGCAATGGCAAACAGGGGAAAACCACTGTGGCCACAGCAGGTCCCCAACACGTGGGCGGTTTCAGCTTTCAAGCAGATGGAAAGAGGCTGGCAGTTTTGCTCAATGGAAAAACCCATCCTCCCGATGTCTTTGTTGCAGACTTTGCAGCTAACCAAAAGCAGTACAAACGGCTCACTAGAGTCAATCCGCAAGTGGATACCTGGAAGTTCCCCAGCATCCAACGTGTCCAATGGAAGAGCAAAGATGGCACACGTGTTGAAGGCCTTTTGGAATTGCCTCCAGGGTACAAAAAGGGCAAAAAGCTCCCGCTCCTGGTTCTGCTTCATGGTGGACCAACGTCTTCTGTCAAATTGCGCTTCCGCATGAGTATCGGAGGACGGACCTTTTATGCCAGCAATGGCTGGGCCACTCTGAGCCCGAATTATCGTGGAAGTACCGGGTATGGCGATAAATTTATGACCCAGCTCATCGGTCACAAAAATGTCCGTGATGTGGAAGATATCCTTTCAGGTGTAGATTTTCTGGTCAAAAAAGGCATCGCAGACCCCAAGCGTATGGCGATTATGGGCTGGTCCAATGGTGGTTATTTGGTCAACTGTCTGATCACACACACCACACGCTTTAAAGCAGCCAGCAGTGGTGCAGGATTGTTCGATATCTCCATGCAGTGGATGATTCAGGATACACCAGGACACAACATCAATTTCCAAAAAGGACTTCCCTGGGAAAGTGTGGCCCTCTTTAGACGTTCTTCGCCTCTGTATCAAATCCACAAGGCCAAAACCCCAACACTGATCCACGTGGGGCAAAGAGATGCCAGGGTACCCCCAGCCCACAGTCAGGGTCTGTATAGAGCCTTGCGCCGTTATTTAAAGGTTCCCAGTGAGCTGATTATCTACCCAGGTGAACCACACGGACTTCGCAAAAAAGCACACCGTAAAGCCAAGATGCTCTGGGATCACAAGTGGTTGGGTTACTACGCTTTGGGCAAAGGCAACAAAGCTATCCAACCCAAGGTCGCAAAAAAGAAGAAAGCCCCTAAGCCCAAACCCAAGAAGAGAACAAAACCTAAAACCATCAAAGTTAACCCATCTTAACCAGCAGGAGAGCGTACTATGCAAAAGCACACACTCTATCTCAAGATCTTGTTATTCGCGGCGGTGATCTTCATTTTGCCACACAGTGCCATCGCTCGGCCTTCAGTGGCAACGCCGACTCCAACTTCGAAACCCACGTCAAAAGCAGCTCCAAAAAACACCAATCATCCGATTGTGGGTTTGATCCCAAGTGATACCTTTATGGCAGCAATGGCTCCAAGTGTGGAAGTCATTCTCCAGCATGTCAAAAAGCGTATGTTACAAACAGGGCAACCCCAACTTTGGCTGTCCTTTGAAAAAGAGATCTCACGAGAATTTTCGCGAAAACTCCGCTTGCGCACCAAGCCCAAAAACCTCAAAGAATTGGCCAAAGCCATTGGGATACATCATCAAACGCCCATCGCATTTTCTATCTCCAAAAAGATGAACAACCGGGATCTGCCTGTAGCCATTTTTCTGCGATATACCGATGCCAAACGAGTTCACAAATTTATCGTGACCTCTGGGCTGGGAAGAGATCTGGCAAGAGAACAGTGGTATCGATGCGAACGCAGGATGACCCACTACGCCAATCTCCTCAAGGCAAAAGGTCAAAAAGGACCTTATACATTGAAACTCATTGAAAAACACTTCCCCCAATCCGCACTCACTGCCCAGTGTCCTTACTCACGCTACTGCGAGGCTTATAACTACACATACAGATACTCTAAGCGGTCGTACTTACGCACTCGATGTGAAAGAAACGGCAAAAAGTATTCTTGGACAAGTCGGCTGTTTTACGATATCTGGAAAGATTTCCAAAAAAGCCCCTGGCCCACACGGTTGATCAAAAATGGAAGTGTTGTGGGTGGCATCGATCAATACTTTGCTTATGCCCTCTTACATGGCAAATACCTGGTTCTTTCCAACAACACCAACTATCTACAAGAAGTGGTACAGGCCCACCAATCGGGTAGCAGCGTCGTCTCCAAAAGATTTCCAAAAGTGACTTCCAAAACCCATATCCTCGCTTACTTCAATCACAAGATCCTGGCAAAAATCATCCAAAAAGAACAAAGTAAACTCGCCAAAAGAATCGCAACAGGTAAAGCACGCTATTACGTCAAAAGGCAACACAAAGAACTCCAGCAGATACAGCTTCTCAACGATTTGTTTTCTTATACCGTTGGGACTATCTCTTCAACAGCTGATAGCTACAAGGTAAAAGTGCAGGCCAACCCCAATGGCAAAAGTGTATTCTTTACCCAAAAGCCAGGGACCAAGCACCTCAAACTCTTCAAATACGTACCACAAGACGCCTGGCTGGCTGCTTCCCAAAATGTGACTGACCCCGTTATCCAGACCATCCTCAAATTTATCAAGTTGGAAGGTGCCAAACCCAAAGCCATGAAGTTGTTGAATCAAGGCGCAAGCTTACTGGGCACGCAGATGAGTCTCTTCTTGCTTCCTTCCCCTCGTCGTTCCATTTGTATCGGTGGTGCGCTCGTTCTTAAAGATGTCAAGAAAGCACAGGCATTCCTCAATCAAATTCAAACATTGGCGCGCAAAAAATTTAAGGTATCCGATTACAAAGGTGCCAAGATCCATTCGCTCATTCAAGGCTACTACCGAAAGAGCGAATTCTCTTATACCATCACAGGAAAACAGATGCTGTTTGGTTTCCACGTGGGCATGCCCCTCAACTACGTTATGAAGCGTATGCTCGATGCCAAAGGCAACAAACAGCTGTCACTCAAACCAGGCAAGCTTATCCCCCCCAAAAACAGCAAAGCACTGAATCTATCCGCAGGACTCTCTGTTTTTGGACTTCGCGACTTCCTGGTTGCCAATGGTGCCATGCGATATTCAGGACGCCAACAAATCGCGCTTTACCGACTTTTGGGACTCTTCAAACACTTCCGTCTTCAATGGAGTAACAACAAAGGCAAGCTCCAACTCCAACTCACAGGAAACACCCGCTACAAAATCTCCAACAAACCCTAAAACACCCTATCCTCTCATCAGGTTCGTCACTCTCAGCCTTTCACGGTCAGCAAAGGCCACATTCGTGCCACTTTTGATGCGATACCCGCATCTGTGACAGTCTCAATCACTGCAGTAACAGGCTTGTAAGCGTAAGGTGCCTCTTCTTTCATGTGCTGATGGTATTTGGTCAAGATATCCTGACGAGACCGGACTTTTGGGCACTTTGGATCGATGGGCGTCACCACACGTAAAGGCTGGAAAGTCTCTTGATAAACAGAAGCCTCAACTTTTCGGGCCTGGCCACGGGCCAAGCTTCGACCTGCCCCATGACAGGCACTTTGTAAAGCAGCTTCCTTTCCATTCCCAGCAAGCAAAAAGCTCGAATCCCCCATAGAACCAGGGATAATCACTGGATCACCAGTGTATTGAAAAGGTCCTGCCAAATCTGGATTGGGTCCAAATGCAGGACAGGCGCCTTTTCGGTGCACAAAGGTTTCATCCTCTCCTGGTACCTTCCAGATCAAATTGTGAGGCACATCGTAGATCAAATCGCCCTGTACTTGATGGCCACACACCTCGGACAATGCACGCAAAGTCATCAATCCCAAAAAGAGGCGGTTGCCAAAAGCAAAGTTTGCAGCATTTCCCATAGCGCTTAAGTAAGCCGCAGCTTGTTTGGCATGGGGTCCAGTGGTGGGTAAAAAATAAAATCCGTGTTTCGGGTGTTTGAGGCTCTTTGGGTAGATGGAGCGGGCG
>Ga0213833_1002382_pt1 | contig 12177 bp, 7 predicted proteins | sample SWATP21_FD_160575 | JGI IMG/M metagenome (GOLD analysis project Ga0213833, IMG submission 160575) | Coastal seawater microbial communities from Marineland, Florida, United States - SWA TP2 #1 | ecosystem: Environmental > Aquatic > Marine > Coastal | place: USA: Florida | collected 2016-08-14
TTCTTCACCAATAGCCTTAAGAATTCCATTTGTCCAATTTTTTCTAAACTTTTTTTTGTTTCCTAATCTATCAAGAATTAATTCTTCAAGTATTTTCTTTGGCCTTTCATCAGCCCCATAATATTCTTCAATAAGGGCAAAGAAGTTTGGATACTTTAATTTTAATTCTTCCTGATTCATATAACATTTTTAATTTTTGCAAAATTTCACGTTCGATACCACTGAACCCGAACAATAACCAAATCGAACTTTGGAGCCCGGTCTTTGTGAGGTCAGCATTAGTTGTAAATTTTCTAAAAATAGTGTTTTTACAGTTTCTTCCGTAGGTGCTATTTCCAAAAGGTTGATTTCAAATCTAAGTGCTTCTACAGCTGCTGCCCAACCTATCTTTAAGTTTGTGGTTGCCTGTGTCTTAGAAATTGTCACTTTTCTTCCATTGACCATTCTAAAATTTGGAATTTCCACACAAATATCACGAAGTGGTAAATACCTTCCAGTCCAAGGTATATCCACGCCCATCAAACTTTGGTTTGCATAAAGTCGCAATCCTGTAAGAGTTGTGTAGTGTGCAGATGCAATAGTACTCCATTTAATCCCACCACATATTGCATTTTGTGGAAGCCTTACTATTTCAAATACTTCCTCTCGTTCCCTTTCAACCTTATCGATTACCGCTTGTTTGGACCATACACCATAAGAACCCGTTGTGAGTAGATTTATTTGACCTTGCAAGTATTCGTCACTGAATATGTATTGAACTTTGGGAATTTTTGGACTATACTCCTTTGCCCATGCATTGAGAATATCATCATTCCAAATCATTGGCGGTTTATATTTGGCCAATTGTGATGGTAAACAAGAAAGAACAGGACTGGGACAATTCACATTGTAGCTGACTAGATATGCGCTCATCTGTAAAATCTTTTCTTGCCATGCCAAACTTCTATAATGTGCCACTCTCTTATCGCTTATCTTGGTTAAGAGTTTATTTCCATCATCAGCCATTTCAATTAAACCGATAGAACGCGACTTGTTCAAACCACTTTTATAAAAGGCATCGCCAAATGATTCAAATGCCTTATCCCTAAAACTAGAGGCATAGAATTTTGGACCTGGACCACTATCATTGTCATAATTCCCCAAAGAATTCACTTCCATTGCCAAATACCTGAATTCGTCACAGTAACCGCATTCTATCCACTTGTCCAAGATCAAATGGTCTTTTTGATAACCTTTTACCTTAGCATTCCAATTTTTTGACCAATTACCATTTTTTACACTGTTATCCCTTGCACGAAGTACTGGACCACCGTTACCATATTTGCCTCCCTCATAAAACTTAAAATATTCCCTTTGTGCCGTTGCAAATGAGGTGTAGTTCTTTCCCATCTGTCTATTCATCTCCTTTAAAAGCGTAGTGTTTTCCTGCTTTTTCAACCAATCATCAATTTGTTTCCTTGCCAACTGCGAATAAGCTATTTGTGACTGTAGTGATTGAAGAACACTGAAATTATTGAAAGTAAGTGTGAACGTAAATGGGTTGTCCTCCCCCACACCTACTGGATCAAGGTTTGTAGGTATTTTGAGTGGTTTAGTACCTGAGACATCCGCCTTTTCCGCATCGATGGCAGCCTGCTTGTCATAATAATGCACTTCATATTGGGCATGGGCTGACCATCCCCCTAAAAGGAAAACAGTAAAAAATAATATTGTTATGTATAAATTTTTCATCTTTCTGCGATTATCGTTTGATTACCAATTTTGTATACAATCTGTCATTGACCTGGACCTGGACGACATAGATCCCTGATTTGAGGGAACCATTGGAAATGGTATGGACATGCTCTCCTGCCCTTAGAAAACCATTGGTGATATTCTCTACATTGGCGCCACCATAATAATCCATGAGCCTTACCTGTACATGGGCATCGGTTTCCAGTTCATAGTGGATGAGAAGGTCATCCATAAAGGGATTCGGGTACAGTTTGATAAAGCTATCTCCCTGTTCGGCAAAAGCGGCCAGGGCCTCTTCTGAAATCGGGTTACCCTCCCGGGTCAGTACCATCAACATCGGTGGACTGGGTTCCGACCAATTCAGAATCTGTGACTCCAATCTGCCCAAAAGGTAATCCGTACCATCAATGTTCCTTGTGGTAAAGGAGACGGAAGTCAACCCGTAGTCAAGGGTAGTATAATCGGGATGGTCGGTATACTGCTTCTCTAAAGTAAGTTGACCGTCGAAGAAGGTCAGATCACCATTCCGCCATATAGCTTCACTTGTCGTGGAGCTCTCCCCGACATGGACTTTGCTTTCCACGGTTCCGTATACATCAGAAACCTCCCCGACGGTCAAACTTGCAGGAAAAGTTCGGGTCATCTGTGTCCCCGACCAGTCCATTTCCACCCATTGCCCTTTCCAATTTCCTGTAATGGATTCGGGAATGGTTACCGTTTCAGTTTGTGCATTGGAAAGGATTTCCCCTTGCCCATCGGCAATGGTCTCAAACAATTCCTCATCCGTCATTTCCTCTTGAGCATTTGAATCCTCTACTTCATCTGTATTTTCCAATTGGCCCAATAGTGTTTCACTATTGTAAATGGGGTTATTTTCTAATATGCCCAAGGCCCTTGCCCTGTCCTTCGGAACCCCATATCCGAAATAGTACATCTTTGCCAACCAGTGCTTGGCCATGGGGTGGTCGCTAATAGTGAACCATTCCACGGCCTTGGTATAATCCTGAGATATGTTCCCCAACCCTTTGAGGTATAGGTAACCCAAACTGTAGCTGGCCTTGGCATTGCCCATTTCATGGGCTATCCTGAACTGCTCCCGAGCCCTATCAAAACTTAGCTGGGTCCCAATACCATCTTTGTAAAGGATACCAAGCAGGCAGGTAGCCGCTGCATCCCCTGCTTCTGAAAGCTCCTTTACTTGATTAAATACACGCTTAGACTCTTTTTTGTCAAGGTCCCCAAGGTAGATATAATCCTCTACCGATTTAAGGATGGAATCGTTGTCCACTACCTGCGCTTGGAGGGACATACAAAATACTATGGCAAGAAGTGCCATAATCGGATTTCTGTTCATATGATATAAATTAATGGTTTGTTCCGCTGTTTATCGAACCAAGTGGTAAGGATATTGGGAACAGGTCCGTTCCCTCTAGAGTGTAAAAAGTAGCCATGTACCATAAACACTTAGTTTGGTTTCGTCGGTAGATTGGGCTTCATCCAAGTCATTGAACATAGTCATTCTTGAATCTTGGAATATAAAGGCAAGGTAAATCAAATTTGGTGTACTTTCCCAACGGTGACACCTTGGAATTTCTAAGGTAATTGCCTTAGTTTTACTAAGGAATAATTATAGCAGACCTTTGTTTTTGGCCATTTCGATAAGGGGATGGGTCTGTCCACCATCCAGACCGAACAAACTGGCCAGCCTTCGCTTTCGCCATTCGATCCCTGAAGGGGACATTTTGAGTTCCTCTGATAGTTCGCGGGTACCGGCCCCTTTGGACAACAGGAATAAAAGCTGTCGGTCAACATCCTCGACTTCTTTGGGCACGGACCTTTCTTTCCGCAAAAAATCCTGGATCGCTGGACTGAAGAAAGTTTGCCCGGCAATCACCTGGGTCAAGGCTCGTTCAATCCCTTTAAACTCCAGTTCGCTCTTGATAATAAAGCCTTCTGGGTTGACCTCCTTAAAAATGGTGTAGTACTGATGCCTATCGCTGATAGATGTAAGGAAAATTATTTTAGTATCGGATGCCGATGCTCTTAAAAGTTTGGCAAGATCAAACCCTGTGGCACTGGTATCAGGTCCCAACCTGAAATCCAAAATAGCAAGATGCACCATGGTATTGGAACTAATAAAATCTAGGACTTCACCATAGGTATGGTAGATTGCAACCTCAAGTTCTGGGCCAGGATTCTTTTGTGAAATATCGTCCAATGCCAATTTAAGGGCATGACAGGTCAAGGGCTCATCCTCTACGATCAGTACTCTTTTTGGTTCCAAATCAAAGTCAAGGTTTAGGCACATTTAAAGTTACCAAAAGCATTGAAAAACAAAAATTATAAATCTCAAATTGACTACAATTTTGGTAACTTGTAATCGCAACTGGTGTCCAAGTTTATTTCATCTTTAGGACATTTTACCCCCAAATAAGTCACATTACCAATCTTAGACATTTTCTGTAATTGGAATTTGATTCCATTATTGTCCTTCAAAGATTGGAAAAATGCAATCACAGTTATTTTGAGAACCTACAGGAAACAACAAGACCGTGACTATTCCCTAACATGCTATTTTCTAGCCCAACATTGTAATAATAAACAAACTTCAAATTTTTTAAGGCATAAATTCCGCCTAAAAAATTTATAGAATTACTGCTTCGATATCCAGTACCGATTTCAAACTTATTCTTAAAGTTTACCGCAATGTTTGTGTCTATTTGTATAGGAGCTCCAGCTTCATATTTTAACAGTGCGCTCGGTTTAATCATAATTTCTTGGAAATGGTTTGTAAAAAAACGATACCCAAAATAGCCATAAAATGGATTTACAAGTCTCAAATCATCTCTTGACGCTAGCTGATCGCCCAAAATATTGGGTACTGAAAACCCTAGATAAAAGCTTGCCCGATTGTATAGAATTCCAACTCCAACTGTAGGGATATTGGCATTTATATTTTCATCAAATTCGGGGTCATTGTAAATCCCCAAGTCCAAAAGGTTCTCGCTATACTTCCTTACTCCTGCAGTAATCCCGAAAGACAGTACGTTCTGGTTGTAAACCTGCCAATAGGGGCGGTCACGCTTTACATCAAAAAATATTTTATAGGAATAGGCCGCAAAGGCATGGGTGCTGGTGGTCACGCCTATTTTATCTTGTAAAACTGCCCCACCAAGGGCCATTTTATCTCGGGAAACTGGGGTATGGAAACTGAACGAAAGCGTTGTAGGATTCCCTTCGATGCCATTTAAATAACCATAATGGCTCAAGGTCGCCTCGGCTCCATCCGCCATACCGGCATAGGCGGAATTGATGATAAACGGATTGTAATTGTACTCAGGAAACAAGGCTGTTTGTTGTGCATGACTGACAAAACCGAAGGCAAGCAACATAAGTACGGGGATATGTATCTTGAATAATCTCATGGTTAACGTTTTAGGACTAAAAAACCGTTGGTCTTTTTTAGGTAGTGCTGTTCCGGAAGGTTTTCTATTTGAAAGAAATAGGTTCCCGAGGGCAATTGGTCGGCACCCATACCTTTCAAGTGGTTTGCGGTTCCCCTAAATACGTTCGTACTGTTGTTATAGCTTCTGGTTTGGAATACCATATCGCCCCAACGGTTGTAAATGGAAACGATATTTTCAGGATAGTTTTCTATGCCATGAATGACCCAAACATCGTTTATGCCGTCGCCATTTGGGGAAAAACCGTATTTGGTTTCTTCAACGATTACGTTTTCTAAATTTTCAGTGATAAAACTGATTTCCGAACAGCCGGTGGCATTGCCCACCAAATTGTATGGAACCACCGAAACATAGATTACCGTACCCTCTGGGAAGTCCGTTATTGGGTTATAACTCGTACCACTGACATCGGCATTGTCCACCAGTTCAGTTCCGCCCGAAGTCGTTCCAATGTTGACATAATATCCGTCCGCACCGGAAACGGCATTCCAAGTAATATTTGTACTGATGCTAACGTCCGTTGCTCCATTGGTCGGAATCGTAATTGTCGCACAGTTCGGGACCGTGGCCAAGGTTTGCGTGGTAAAACTGGTTTCCGAACAGCCCGTGGCATTGCCCACCGAATTGTACGGGACTACCGAAACATAGATTAACGTATCCTCCGGGAAGTCCGTTGCGGGATTATAGCCCGTGCCACTGACATTGGCATTGTCCACCAGTTCAGTTCCGCCCGAAGTCGTTCCAATGTTGACATAATATCCGTCCGCACCGGAAACGGCATCCCATGTGATATTGGCATCCACCGCAATGTCCGAAGCCCCGTTAGAAGGCGTTATGTTCGTGGCACAACCGGGAGCAGTGGCCAAGGTTTGCGTGGTAAAACTGGTTTCCGAACAGCCCGTGGCATTGCCCACCGAATTGTACGGGACTACCGAAACATAGATTAACGTATCCTCCGGGAAGTCCGTTGCGGGATTATAGCCCGTGCCACTGACATTGGCATTGTTCACCAGTTCAGTTCCGCCCGAAGTCGTTCCAATGTTGACATAATATCCGTCTGCACCCGTAACGGCATCCCATGTGATATTGGTGTTGATGCCGACATCGGTTGCGCCATCCATCGGGTTGGTGATGTTTGTGCAATTGGGAACCGTAGGTACTTCAGTGGCCGCCGCCGTTGTAAAGCTAAATTCATTACAGCCGCTGGCCATTCCTTCAATATTATATGGCAATATGGTTACATATACCACTGTATTATGGGGTAAATCAGAAGAAAAATCATAGGATGTGCTATTCCCGCCAACAACATCTAAATTGTTTACGATATCGGTTCCTCCAGTACTGGTGCCTACATTTAGGTAATAACCATCGGCCCCATTGGCAGCACTCCATTCCAAAGAAGTGCTTACGGACATGTTAGTGGCAGTTGGTGCCGGAACGGTAAGTTCGTTGCACTCGGGAAGGGCGCTATGGCTTCCGGTGGTGAATGATTGTACGGTACACCCAGAACTTAGAGGACCATCTGAAAAATAAGGCACTACAACCACATTATAGGTTGTGTTGGGAGTAAGGTCGTTGGTGAAATTATAGATGCCCGTTTTTCCAACATCAACAGTATTCAATAGGTTGTTGGCCGCAGCATTAGTGCCCACACTTAAAATATAGCCGCAGGCCCCCAAATCATCTTGCCACTGGAGCCCTATGTTTACCGGAACATCCGTTTCACCATTGGTTGGATTGACCATGGCTGGACAAGTCTTATTTATGCCTTGTACATCTACGGTAATGTCATTTCGTACCAAAAGCAGGTTTTTTCCGTTGGTTCCGGGCGGATTACCGTTTTCAAAAGGCACCAAATCGCTCGTGATTTCACAATGGTATACTCCGCTGTCACAATCAGAAACATCATACAATATCAGATTAGGGCTATCCGGAGCATCCGGTATTGCCACACCGTCTTTAAACCATTGGTAGTGGTTTTGAGTCCCTCTAACGGTTGTAGTCAATGTAAGCTCATCACCAACATTAGGGGTATAGGACTCTATCCCATTGACCTTTGCTTGTGGAGCGTAGGTGTACTCCCGAAATAGTACCAGTGAGGGTATTGAAGTCCAATAGGTGCTCAACAACTGAACATATGCATTATGTTCTTCTTCAAAATCTCCAAAATGGAAGTAATTGTTATCAAATTTTAGTTCAAAATAATTAGTTTGTCCATCTAGGGCCAATGAAGCAAAATCCGGTATTTTTCCAGATAAGAGATTGTAACTTACATCCAGTTCGTCCGAAGCTCTCAAAGCGCCGTTTGCTTGCCAAATGTCATAATATTGGTCTATAATATCGGTTCCGGTAAAAAGATTATGGTGTAAAACAAGGTTTCCAAGTGAACTATTTTGGGTAATATCAAGCGATGCTATTTGGTTTTCGGAAGCGTCTAGAAAATATAACTCAATATTCTGTGTTAAATCCAGACCTGTGCCGGTAAAAAGATTATCAGCTATATTAAGGCTCCTTAATTCAGTATTTTGGGCAACATCAAGGTTAGGGATTTGATTGTGAGAAAGAACCAGTCGTTCTAATAGTAGGTTTTGTGAAACATCAATGCCCGGCAATAGATTATTGGATGCTGTTAACGCTTCCAAAATGGTATTTTGGGTAACATCGAGCACCGAAAGTTGATTGTTGTGAACATTAATATTGGTCAGCAAGGTGTTTTGGGTAACGTCAATATTGGTCATATAATTTGAACTTGCCACTAAAACATCCAATTGCGGATTTTGTGTCACATCAATAATTGTAGGTGTGGGCGATGCGCCACTTTTATATTGAATGTATAAAGTTTCGAGCATTGGAACATCCTCAAAAGAAATGGTATCGATCAAATGATTGGTTATCCGTATTTCGGTAAGGGTATTGGTTTGTGGTAATTGTACGGTTTGGGTATTGGTGGTCTGTAAATTCAAACTCTCCAAAGCAAGGTAATTGGATACGTTTACATTGGTAATATTTCCGCCTTGACAACGTAGTGTTCTTAAGCTGTTTTGGTTATTGGGGAGTATTGCATTAATGCTTAACGTATTATTGAAATTGGTACTTAAAAAAAGATGCTCTAAATTATCGTAGCCCGAAAAATCAACGTTGATGTCAAAATGGAGTAACATATAAACATCCCTAACGGTATTTGTATTGGGAAAGGTGACATTGGACAGGTTATCAAAATTGTAAATCTCTATTTCCTCCAAAAGGGTATTAGCTGAAAGGTCCAGATCGGTAATGGGCGCATTGTTGGTAAATCCATTAGAGCGTGCTTCCAGTATTTTGAGTTGGGTATTTGACGAAAGGTCCAAAGTCGTCAAAGCCATATTGCCACTAAACCTTAATTCTTCTAAACTGGTCAATGTATTAAGTGGTAGGTTTGCAAATTGGTTTCCATTAAGGTCAAGGGATGTAATATTTACAAAAGCCTCAAGGCCCGAAAAATCCGTGATGGTGTTCACAGAAACATTCAATGTCGTAACGGTAGCTGCATCCGTGTTTAAAATGTCTCCGGTAGATCCGTTTGTATCAATACCTTGGGCAATTAAAAAAGCTTCAAAATCGGCATCGGGTACAGGTGTGGTTTGGGCACTTAATTGTGTACAAAACAACAGTACAAAAATGGGTATTAAAATATTTTTCATTTATACAAGAACTTCAAAAAATCATTTATTTAAATATGCTAATTCCCAATCTTCAAAAATGGATATCAACCTTCATTCTTTATTTAGCGATTATGTAGATGTAAAAATCAATATTAAAAGGAAAACCGCGCCTATTGAACGCACTACATAGTATCTACTTTATGCAGTTTGTATATACAAATTATCTACATGCTCTTTTAATGATTGATGATCAGTTATTTACCTAAATATTTATTTGTTGACGGAAACGCATTTTAATTCCAATAGACGGGATTCCTTTTTATTACTTTCTATTTTTGTAGATACAATTGAGTATATCATTAAATGAGAATTTTTACGTTTATAGCCTTTTTTTTACTTGGTACGGTTGCCAAGTCCCAGAATATTTTAGAGACTACGAAGCAGGCACTTGATTCTGTGGAACTGCTTCAAATGCAAAATAAAACGCAGGATGCCATCCAAACCTTAAATCGGGCTATCCGCAGTACGGATTCGTTCGATGACCTTGCTTATTTATATGCTTATCAAAGCGGACTTTATGTTTCCAAGGACAGTCTTTTAATGGGTAAAAAACTATTGGACCGCAGTCTGGAGGCTGCCGGGAATGCAAAAAACAACTCTTCCAAGGCTGTAGCATATAGAGCGAAAGCTTATCTGAATTTTCATCTAAACTTGCCGGATGCCGTGGTAGAGGATGCGCTTACCGGACTAAACTATTTGGAAGGGGACAATACCGATTTAACAACAAAATATTACCTGAATTATTTGTTGTACAGCACTTACAGCAGATGGGGGGATGAAGAAAAAATGGAAAAATACATCCTAAAATGCAGGCAATACGCTATTGCTGGCAACGACATCAATTTGCAGGTAAATGTCAACAATGGCATGTCCAGTATGTATCTGGCACGCTATAGAAAAACCAAGCAGACAAGTATGTTGGACAGTACTTTGCTGTATCTCAACAAGTCTTTTGGGCTTCACCGGTCCCATCCTAAAAAAGTAAGCGGTGACACTTTTGTGATTACCTGTATAAATATGGCGAATTACTATCTTGAATTTTCTACAGAGTCTATGGGAGTACGCAAAAAAAACGCATTCCACTACCTCCAACTGGCCGAAGGGAAACTTCAAAAAAGGGAAGCTTCCTCTGAAAAGTGGATCAATGTATTTGGCATTAAAAGTGGCTTTGCCAAGAAAGAAGGGGATATATCGCTTGCAGAACGGTATCTTTTGCAGGGTTTGAGCTTATTGGTGAGCGACAAAGGAAATTATTTTAAACTGGAATATCGGGTAAACAAAGAACTTGCGGGCATTGCATTGAAAAGAAACGACCTAAAATCGGCTCTAGAATACCAAGAAAGATCGGAAGAGCTATTGAAAAAGTCTTTTGACGAACAGCAATTGCTGAATGTCCAAAAATTGGAAATACAATACGAGACCGAAAAGAAAGACCAGCAGCTAAAACTGTTGAAGGAACGCGAAACATTCCGAAAAAAACAAAACTACCTTTATGGTGGTATTGCCCTGACGTTGCTCTTTGGGCTTGCCTTTATGTTTATATCATATCATTTTAAACTAAAATATTCCATCGAACGGGAAGAAAAACTCAAACGGGAAAAAGAAGAGAGTGAGCATAGGGCCAGTCTACAATTGAAATTTGAAAGAGAGGAACAATCCCGTCTAATAGCCGAGCAGGAACTTTCCGAAATAAAACGGCAACAGCTGGAGAAAGAGGCATTGGCCAACTCATTGCTCATTGAGCACAAGAACGGTATGTTGCAACAAATAAAATCCAAAATCAAGGAGGGGGATACGGGAAAAATCCAAAAACTACTGAAAGAGGAAATGCTCCTCACCGCTAATTTTGAGGACATAAAAGTGCAGATACAGGAGGTGCATCCGAACTTCTTTAACCGATTGAATCAACTTGCTGTACGCAAATTGACATCGTTGGACCTAAAATATTGCACCTATCTATACCTAAAAATGTCAACAAAACAAATTGCGCAGACATTGCACATAGAACCACAAAGTGTTAGGATGTTCAAATACCGATTAAAACAAAAATTCGACTTGGGAAAAGAGGCCGATCTAGATACCTTTTTGGGAGATTTAAGCTAAAATAGAATGTTTCACCACTTCACCTGTATTCATTTTTTCATTCAATATCAGGAGACCAATGAGGGTCCAAGGATTTACCGTGACCCTTGGGACACTTTCCATATCCGGAAGTTGTGGTACTCCAGTGCCTACTGCAATAAAATGCATCGCAAGCTGCACAATAACCGGCCATATCATAGAATTGTTCCCTTATCTCAATAGGGTTATATGGCGCTGTAAATGCATCAATTAAGGCTGCTCTTCTGTTCAAATCAATTGGATCTCCAATATATCCATTATTCCCTCCTGGCCCAGAATATATCAAATAATTGGAATTGAAATTTCGAAATTTATCATAATGGATATAGTCCGCTGTCTTCCACTTTAGGGCATCCTGGGGATAGGCATTGGGACCGACAATTTCAATTTTAGCCGTTGGGTTACCGCACATTGAACACACGGGATCCAAACAGGTTGATTTTATGACAACTTTTTTGCTCACTGTAATTTTTAAACTAACTAAAAGTGTTTTGAACACATTCCACAATACAAGAAAATCAATCCGTTTGCCATGGAACTGCATTGTACAAATTTAGTTGGTCTGTTCTTATATCCATTTGGCTTCAATTCCCGATTGAATCAATTGATCAAGCACATTTTCTTTTGCATAGCACAATTTGGCTTTTTTTAAGTTGGGGAAATGTTTTACATCTTTTATGCTTACAATGTCCCAATAGTCCTCGTAGCCTTCGCATCCCAAACAAGTGTTCAGATAAATGTCATTACCGCCATCTTGGTAAATTTCGGCAACTTCATCAGCAAGCCTTAAAGGAATGGGCAGCTGCTTTAAGTAGTCCATTACTTCAGGGATGGGCTCGAAACGTTCTTTTTTGGTATCAATTTTTCGCTTTTTGTACCATTTAATAAACTCGTAAATATCAAATTTGGGTTGTAGCAGTTCTTTTTCATACATTAAAACCTGAAGGACACAAAGCTTGAAATTAAAGTCGGTAAAATAGATCTCAGGTTCCTCCAGAGGCTTGATTTCATATTTGTTTTCCGGTATCTCAAAATATTTATCATACCAAATGCTTACACCAAAAGGATGTTCATCATCGGGCCGTTGTAACTTGCTTACATTCCAAAAACCGTGCAGGTAAGTTCCTTCATCATCTGCCCGTTCCGAAATAACGAAC
>Ga0213833_1002385_pt1 | contig 12162 bp, 14 predicted proteins | sample SWATP21_FD_160575 | JGI IMG/M metagenome (GOLD analysis project Ga0213833, IMG submission 160575) | Coastal seawater microbial communities from Marineland, Florida, United States - SWA TP2 #1 | ecosystem: Environmental > Aquatic > Marine > Coastal | place: USA: Florida | collected 2016-08-14
ACACATACACATTTGTTGCAAGTGTGTGCATCAACTTGTGTTACGGCTGCTGCGCCTCAGCACCGCCTGTCGGCCAACATTTCGCTACATTCCAACCAATCAATCAATCAATCAATCATCACAGCACTAGCAGTGTGCATGTAAATTCACGCACTGTCAGGTGCGTTGGATCTGCAAGGAAGCAGCAGCCCACAATGTTGTGGTCTAAACAAGTCAATACGTGAAGGCACACCCCGCACTTGCGTCTTCCAGTTGCGCTTGGGTGGTGTGCTCATGGATGACGGCTCGCCCGCGATGCGTGTCCGCATTGACCAGACGTCTGTCGCGTTGCTTCGTTCCACGCATGCGGAGCACACGGCGCTGCGGCAGCGTGTTGCTCTCCTCTCCCACAGCCTCGAGACGCTAGGACAAGCTGTGCCACCGGCCATTGCGGGTGGAAAGCATTCCCCGCCTGGGGGTCTCGCACAGACCTCGCATGGTGGAGGGCCCAAACCGCCGGTTGCGTGGAGCAGCGACACTGCTACCTCCGTGGAAGGTCACTACTCCAGCGCGTCAGCCCCACCCCGACCACCACCCACATCCACACGATCTACTCATGCTGCCCGACCTCCGGTGCACCCGTCCAGACCTGCTCGCAGCCTTGCCAGCAAGGCACACCCGCTGCTGGCGAAGGGTCAGGAGGCACGGCTTCGACGCAAGACAGGCTCGTTGTTGCGGCGACTTGCGCGCGACCTGTACAAGTTGTGGCAAGGGACACTGAACAAGGCCGATCTCCAACGAGCACAACTTGCGTACCAGCTCGCGTTAGAGCACCCCTCCAACACAAACTCGGCGGCGCTTTGGTTTGACGTCGCACGCATGTACGGCTCGTTCCGGGCTTTCGGAGGGTGTGTGCAGCTGCTGGTGCGCATCGTGACAGACTTTCCAAAGTTCGAGCGCATGTCGAGGGTGCTGTTTATGGCAGCGTTGGTGTACCGTCGCATGAAGTTGTGGGATCACTGCGTCACGTACCTGCTGTGAGTAGATATTGCAAGGCCTGCGCCATATGGAAAACGCGTTGCGATCAGTTCACTGTTGTTGCATGTGGCAGGCACCTTGTTCGACACTCATCTCCGCCCCGTGTGAGCGAGTCGGAGTTATTGCTTCAACTGGCATGGACGTATGAACTCCAAGCTTACGATCAAGGCAGTCCAGCTCACGCCGCTCTCAGTCTGAAGGCGTACCAGGTATGCAGGTCAAGCACGTGCTGGCTTTCTTCAACTCTGCGCTTGGCTGGACCCACCTTCGCGGTTCAATACGATTGTGTCGCGTACCTTACTTGGCATTGAGTGGGCTTGTTGCGCAGGCGGCGTACAAGGAGAGTCTGAATGAGTCGGGTGGGCGCGTTCATCAACAACTGCGGCGGGGAGGCAGTGGCAGTAGCCGCGCAAGTGGTGGGTCTGGAAGTTCCAAAACGCAGTTGTTGTGGCTTAGCACGGAAGTCAAGTGGGGAGATGCAGCACCAGAAGAGATTCAGGCTTGGAGCGACTGGAGGCAGAACGAGACGGAGTGGGTGGGAAGGGGTCAGTACTTTGCGCATCACGGGTACCCTGTGCTGGCGGTATGTAGCTTGTGGTTGCTTTGTTGGTGAAGCATGTTTGTTTGGAGTGAACCTCTGGCATGCATGGTGTGGTTGTCTTACTCAGGCTGACTGTTACCATGAAGCTATGAGCCTGCTTGGTGCGCAACGTGACCTGAGGGGCGAGCATGTCGGGGATCAAGGTGCCACTCTGCGCTCGACGGCAGCGGAACTACGACACATGCTGGGACTCACGTTCACTGAGCACGAGGCTAGTGCTGGCAAAGAGGAGGATGACATGCTCGGCCCAGATGGCATTGGTTCACTATCTGACGCTCGGGATCTCCCAACGCCCGGCGAGGCAGTCACTGCAACACCCAGCAGGATGCTACATCGCACCAACAGTCGCATGTCTGTGTCAAGCACAGGGAGTGGTGGAAGCACTGGATCATGGATGAGTGCCGCCACTGTGTTCAGTGGCACCACACGATCCACGGGGACTCAGCGCAGCTTTGGAACTGAAACACGCTTTGGGGCAGTGGCGGTGGACTCTCCGTTCTTTTGGTTCGCTGTCATGCGTACATGCGTCCTGGGTGGACACGTGGACGCAGGCGAGTTGGCCGTCGCAGAGTACCTGGATCGGTTCCCGGGGCGACCAGTATCTATGAGTGAGGCTGTGATGTTGTCACGCGTTGGGGCGCGCGAAGTGGGTGTCAAGATGCAGGACGTAGCGTCCAGGGTTTTGTGCCTGCTTGTAAAGCCCTGGGCGTGGCGGTATCGACTTGCTAGGACTATCAAGCGGCGCCAGGCTGCGGTGCGTGATGTACAGTTGGTTGTTGACCACATCGCACAAGCCTCACTTCAAACCATGACATGGATGTGTGGCATGTGGTGCGGATGATGTGGGGATGCATGCGTTGTCGCTACTGGAATGACAACCACCCATAGGCTCGTATTCAAACGAAGTGGCACGCGCATGCTGCTCGGCAGCAAGCAGCACTTCGGCAGCAGAACAAGCGCTTTGTCGCCCTGAAGCTCCAGGTGCGTGAGGTAGCGAGGGTGATGGGTGGAGGAGGGTGCATGCCTGACGTAGCTTGGTTTGCCTGGCGCAGTCTGCACACCGCCGCGCGATGGCACAAGCGTTTGTTGCTCAAATCCGCGCCAGCATCGTCATCCAATCCGCTGCTCGCATGTGGTCGGCTCGGGCTCACGTGCGTGTGTATGCGGCACGAGCGCATGCGGCCGCACAGGCCATCCAATGCGCGTGGAGGTGGTATGGAACCCAACAACGTGTACAAAAGCGTGCGCTTGCACGACGCATTGCATGGCAGCAGCAAGTCCTTGAAGCCACTATTCGTGTGCAGTCTGTGGTGCGGCGGTTCCTAGCCGAGCGTGCATGGAAGCGCGCACAGCGCGCAATAGTGGCACTCCAGGTACGCATGGTGGGGTTGCACACCACACAAAGCGCAAACGTCCAAGGCTGGTGTGGTGTGGCTGGAACTTTCACAGAGCTGGTTTCGAGTCCTCAAAGCGCAAGCCATTGTGTTGGAGGAACGCTGCGCGCGCGACATTTTGGCAAGCTTATTGCGTGGTACGGTTCAAGCCATCGAAACGAAGTTAGGCAAGCACGGATTTGGCGTCGAAGAGTTTTGCAAGTCCGTCGCATGCTGGCTACGCGGCGCAGGATGTGTTGGACGATCGAAGGGGCAAATTCCTCACGCTGGGGTACCATGAACTGTGAATTGCAGGATGAGTGTGAGGCGTTGGCATTGGCATGTGTACCACCACCGGCACCGGCCTCGGGCAATCAGTCAGCTATCGCGACAGCTTCCGCCTGTGCAGCACAATGCCACAGCGGACGGTGTCATGCCCTATCGAGCAACTACTGTGACTTCCACGCCCCTCCCTGATGTGTTTGGCAAACCACGAGCGGCGCAGGTCTCTGATTCCAATGCCGTCCTACCACCTTGTCCACCACATCGTTTCTGGAAGCAAGCTTACGTCCGTCACTTACGGGTGGAGCTGGAGAGTTGCGCGCGCGCATGTGTGCATGTGTTTGTATGTGTGTGTGTGTGTGTGTGTGTGCGAGTGTGTCGCTGGCCTACCTTGCCTCACGCATAGTGCTGTTGGTTCCGCCAACGTGGAATGGACAGGGGCGCGGCCACCAACGCGCAAGCACGCGCGCAGCATACCTGCTGGAGCAGTTTGATCGCAAACAAAATACGCTTCGGGTTCGCGACGCCCGACGAGTCCGGCGTGACCGGCGCGTTCTTCGGTTGGCGCACTTGCGCCAGCGCTTGAAGCTGCTGTCTCCAGCCTTCAACCCCGGTCAGCAACCAGGACATGGACCGGCGGTGGAGGCGCTCCCTTCCCCACATCGTGTTGCTTTGGCACCGTTAGCACCACGTCCAAACGGTGGTTCTGATGGCATCGAGGGAGTGGAGGGGGTGGAGGAGGTGGAGTGTGCTGGCTGCGACGAGTACAGTGGTGGAAGTGTTGGAAGTGAGTTCGATGAGTCATCTGGGTGAGTGCCGTGATATGGCGTCGTACTGGGTGATGTGGAAGGAATGTTGTGTGGCACCCACCATGCGAATGCATTATGTGTTGTTGAATTGCAGGTACGAAGCCGAGCAAGAGAGGCTTCGGTTGGAGCGTGAAGAAGAAGAGCGACGGCGGGAGAGGTGGAAAGCGAAGGGGTTGCCTCAAACGGAAGAGGATCCTGGCATGTGCGTGGGGGGTGGTTGTGCCGACCAGCAGCTTGGGAGGAAACGAACTGCTTCTGGGTGTCTCATGCGCACGTTCTTGTTGCATTCTTGCTGTCTCAGCCACGGGGTACCGAAAGCTGGAACCACCGTCACAACCGGCTGGGCGGCAGATGATGAGCCAGTTGTTGTCGATGAAGCGCAGCCTTCAACGGCGGCCTCGCCCACGGATGACACCGCCGCAACCGAACGGGATGAGCATGATGCTGCACAGCTTCTGAAAGTGGCGCTGCGGCTTGGACAGCCCGAGAACAACGGATCCACCGTGGAACCTACCGTCGATGCACCGGCGCCACTCGAGCCCCTTGCTCCCGTTCCACTGACTGCGGAGCTTGACTCCGATGGCGCCAGCGAAGTTGAACCAATCGACTTGCTCACAACGCCGCTGGACGGCTGCGAGCCGAGGGACTCTGATTCCTGCGAAGGTCCACGCAACACCCTGTACGTACAATGAGCTTGTGTGGCTGCTGCTAGTGTTTGGCGGACAGGGTTGACGCGCAGGTGCTGTCAGTTATGGGCTGGTCTTTCGGTGCATCGCGATCAAAACACACGCCAAAGAGTCGGCGTTGCAGCTGTGGGAACCAGCAGAAGCGGAGAAAAGATGGAGGCAGGCCGTTGAAACGGTTAGCAGGGGTGGAGATGTTGTGCGTGTGTCGACTGGGTCTCACGTGATGCTGTGTTGGGCCAGAGTGTGGATGCTGTGCTCAACCTTGCCCTACGTTTCCACCACAAACGCTGCTCGAGTCTGTCGTGCCACGTGGTACGGTGTTCCGAGGTGGTTGTGGCTGCATGTGTCAACCCCACCATCCCTATTCAGCGCATTGCATTCTCAATGAAGTGGTGTGCCAAGCAATGGGGGGCCACACGACAAGACGAACAGCCCGTAGTGCGCGAGGTCCATCGCGGTTTCGCGCTGTACAACGTAGCTGTTCCCGCTGCCTTGGCCCAGGCAACTAGGGAACCAGAGCCAGCACCAGAGGAGAAGGGCATGTTGGATGACAGCAAGGGTGACGAAGCTGCCGACAGCGAGAACAGCAAGCGTAGCGAAGCAGGTACAGGCGCGGACGTGGACACACACAGCGCCGAAAGCAGTAGCCCTGTGTTAGGTGCGGATGGTAGTCCTTCGCCCCGTGTGGGCGTTGTGGAGCCAACACCCTCCTCCCCGGCGACTCGGAGCGAATCTGACCACATGGCATCACCCACTGCCGATGATGCCCCACCCGATATGGACATCAGCCCAACACGTGCAGCTTGGGGGTGGCAGCAAGATGAGGAAGCAGCGGCAGTCATGGCTCCGTTTCCGGCACGACAGGAGGATGAGGTTGCCAGCTTGGACAGCGACTACTCCGTCCGTTTGGGAGAGGAGGTTCAACGTAGGTTGATGTCGGCGAGACGTGTCGAACACCAGTTTGAACTGGGCCTTGCTTTGTGGGGTGGTATCGTGCAGATGATGCTACGGATCTTCCGGTGATGGCACTTGTGGACGCAGTGGATGCGTCGGAAGGCCGCAAAGTGGGCAGCCAATTCGTGTCGCGGTTCATCGATCTGATGATTGGAAGACTGGAGTCAGGGTATGCCTTGCACTCGTGTCGTACCATGCTCACCTCTTTCACTCTCACTGTTGCGTGTGCTGTGGACTGCTGGGTGCCCATGCGTTTGCCAGTGACTGGGACGGAGCTGAGAACGCCGCTGCGTTCCTGCACCAATGCGCTCCCAAGATGACGCCCCCAGCCATCGCGGAGTATGCACGTTTTTTCGACTCCCTCCGGACAGCCCTGCACGCGGCCGCGCTCTCCCACCAAGCTCAACTGGGCGATACAGCCGCCACGAGCGACACTGCCGGAGCCACGATATCTGCACGCCGCCGAACACGTGTGGAACGTGCCACCTTCGGCACATCCGCTGTGTCCTCGTCGCGCCGTCGCGGCAGCAGTGCTACCGCCTCGAGTGTCTCGTCCGCCAGCAGTTCCCGCGGTAGTAGGACCTCCTCCCTCTTGTCTAGTGTTCACCGTGGTTTGGCGCCTGCACGCGGACGACGGAAGCGGCCCAAGTCGGCGCACGCAGGGGGATCCATGCGAGCGTTTCGACGTGGGGCACAACGACCAGAGTCGCCAGTGTTCCGGAAGCCACCTCGGCAAAGCACCTCGCCTGGACCCGAGTATGCGGCGCCTCCATCAGCAGATCTTCACCGAATGCCGGAGCAGCCAGCGCCCATTCTACGCAGCTCTGAGACACGAGCACTTGCAAGTCCCCTGCGGCCTCCATCTCCTAGCAGTCCTGCGAATGGTGCGTGTGTGTGAATGTGGTTTTGCTGCGTTCCAAGTTGTTGTCGCTGTGTTTGTGCATGTCTGTGTGCGTGCTGAGCGGTGAGCATCGTGGTGCTGGGTGTCCTACATGTAGCGGTCGCAAGCGACGCGCTTCGAGAGCAACTCCGATTGTTCCATCCGATTTTTGGTAATTCACCTGGCAGTCGGTCTGCGCTTGCCAAGTCCAAGAGGAAAACGCGGAAGCCGCCCGCTGTTTCTGCCGCTTCCGCGAAAAGCCCGCCGCATGGCGACTCGTCTTCGCCGACGAAGCGTGGTCGCTCACGGCGGCGCTCCCGACGGCAATCCTCGGGAGCGTCCTCATCGTCGTCGCGGAGGAGGTCGTCCGGGGTTGCCCATCCTAGTTTTTCCCCGGTTCGGCGATCATCCACTCAGCACATTTCATACGGCCAGCGTGTGGGCCGAAGCCGCCCACGTCCGAAGTCTGCTTCCGCTGGAATGCGTCACCAACGGCGGCGGTCAGGTTCAAGGGGACTTCAACAAGGCATGTCGCCGCGCTGTGCGTTGCCGGTCTTGAAGAACGAAGCAGCAGAGCTGGAACCAATCGCAGAAACAATCGAGGAGCGTCACAAGCGCCGAATGCAAGAGTTGGCGGAGCGAAAAGCGCAGCGGCTAGAGAAGCGCGTGTTCACTGGGATGCCGCAGCCAAGTCGATTGGCAGCAATCATGGCTCAGGTGGTGTGCAGCTTTGGCGGCGTGTATGGAGCCAGGCCGCTGAATTTGTGCTTGGAGGCGTGTGTGGAAGCTGGTACGTCTCCTTCGTTGTCGCAACGGACTGGCAGCTGTGAGCCTCAAATCATTGTGCCACACTGTGGCCCACACAGGCGACTGGAAGGCTGTGGTGGAGGTTTGTCATTGCATGAAAGTGGCAGGAATTCCTACGGATGCCCTTTCGCATGCGCTCATCGTCGACGTACGTGCTTGTAACCCGCTCTTTGTGTTTGTGCTCTCTGCTCATGTTCATTCTGTGCTTGCACGCAATCCATTCATAGGCGTGCAAACTCGCTCCACAATCGGAACGAAACTCGGAGATGTACACCAAGCTAGCAGCAGCTGGTGTTCCACTCATGGTGTGCTTTGCCGCGGCTCCAAGCGCGGTGCAAACGAATGACATCCTGTCTTCGATGTTCCACACTTTTGCGTCTTGAGTTGAGACGGAAGTGTCGGGGTTGCGTGCGATAACACAAATGCCACACAAGTTACGACAATTGAAACTGAAGAACAGACTGAGACTCCGGATGACTCACGTGACGCAGCGTCGATGTTCACGCCGTGGCGCGTGTCTCGTGTGGCGCCTTTTGCGGCGCAAAATGGGGATCCAACGAACACAACCCAGAGACCCAACGACTCCCACCACTACATCCACAATTTCGGAGCACTTCCAACACTCCCACCCTCTTGCGCATCCAACTTCCACTGTCTTCTACCTCTGACCATGGCGTCGTCAACCACAAGCCCCGCTGAAACGCCCCCGCGCGTGTTCATTATTCACGATCACGCCGCGTGGATCGAGCCCCTTCAGAAGGAGTTGTCCAGCCGAGGCATCCCTTTCGAGTCATGGGACCTATCCAAGTCCTTCTCGTGGAACTTTGGGAAGTCGCCGCCCAACGGTGTGTTCCTCAACCGCGTCAGCCCAAGTAGCCACGAGCGTGGCTGCCCACACAGCATGGACCAGGCAGCGACGCTGGTTCGCATGCTTGAAACACATGGACGCAAGGTACTCAACGGAACGCAGGCCCTTGCCATGGACATGAGCAAAAGCGCTGCCGACACGTCTCTGCAACAGTCTGGGGTGGAAGCACCAACATCCGTGGCGGTATTTGGCAAGTCTGCAGAGGCTGTACGCGAAGCACTTCGCGCCTTTCCACCCTCCTCGCGCTTTGTTGTGAAGCCCAACCGTGGCGGAAGTGGGGTTGGCGTCCGCATTTTGCGGTCTGCGGAGGCTGTTCAGGCGTACTTTGCCAGTGATGACTTCTATCCAAGCGTGGACGGCGTGAGCATCGTGCAAGAGTACGTGCCCTCCGCCGAATCGTGCCTGTACCGGCTGGAATTTGTGGACGCGCGCTTTGTGTACGCCGTTCGCGTGGATACATCGGACGCTATCGAGGGGAAAGCGGTGAACAACTGCCCTGCCGACTCGTGTGACTTGAGCCGCAGAAGGGCAGCCCAAAAGCGCGCCGCCGAAAGCGCTGTGGCGGAGGCCATCATTGGTGTCCCGGTGGGCACAGCGTGCCCACTCAAAGCCACCACAAAGAAGTTTCAGATTGTCCCGTTTGACCAACCTGCGTTGATTGAGCGGCTGGAGCGCTTCATGCGCGCCAATGGGGTTGCCGTGGGCGCCGTGGAGGTGATTCAGGGCCCAGACGGCGTGTTTCGGGTTATCGATGTCAACTCCACGAACACGAACTACAACATGCGTTCGGAGAGGCGCGCAAAGAGGCGCCGTTTGTTGAGTCGACCCGGCGGTTGGGAGACTGTGGCAAGCCTGTTGGACTCCGAGCTGAAAGCGCAATACCCCGCCGCCTCGGCCGCATCCAGCGCTGGGGAAGGGGTTGGGGCGTCGATGGCCGCCGGAGCCAGCAATCCGGAAGTGTCTGCTGCTGCAGGCTCTCCATCTGCACGCCCAGGCCCAACCTCTCCCCGAGAGCCTTCTCCGATCCACGTTCCCACCACTGCTACCGCGATTGCCGCGTTGGCATGAGCTCTTGATGGCTACGTTCGTGAGGACTCGTTGAGTGAGTTGTTTCGTTTTCTTTCGTTAGTGTCGTTCCGTCCGTCTCGTCACCGGTGGCATGGACGCAGTGTCCAGCCTATTTCCATTCTTTCTTGTTCGCCATTGTGAGTGTGCCATTGTGAGTGCCTCAACAAACCAAACAAGATGCCATTTTTCTTGAAGTGCAACACAATCACACGAAGCTACCGAGGGTGGCGACGTGGGCAAAACGCAAACAACAATTTGAGACGATGCTTGGGGGGTAGGGGCTAGTCATCATCCACAACCTCATCCTTCGGCTCCTGCAGAGACGCATGGGGTGCTTGGGTGTAACAAACATCGAGAACAACACGGCTACCAAATGTCAACCCAAGGAACCAAGACCTCGCAACGCACCCGTGGCTCGATGTCTTCTCCGTATTGGATTGCGTTGTCGATCTGTGCCAACACAAGTGCCACACTGTCCTCGTCGGTGGCATTCAACGGGACGTATTTCACCAGGCTAAAGTCGTCCACCTGCAGCAAACGGCCCACACAGGAACGGGGATCAAACACCCAGCGCAGCACATTGCGTGCTTGACAACGAACAAGGGATGCAAACGCTTCGTTGAGGCGACGGAAGCGTGCGTCTGTGGTTTTGTCTAGTTCGTCAACAAGCGCTCTCCCTGAGGGCATCAAAAACCTGCGTAGAAACCCCGCCACGTGACATCACCAGTGGGTATGGCACAGTGATGCAAGCCCAAGGGCACGCACTTTTCGAGAATCGTCATGTCAACCAGATCACATTTGGAAAGAACCTGCTCAGCACGACGCTATGTGTGACTTCCACGAACAACATGGCGAAACGGCCAGGGGACAACGCGCACATACGTTTACATGCGGCAACTCCAAGTTCATCATTGACGACAGAGCCATTAACGTGCCGGCCAGGAGCTTGGATGCATCTGTTGCAAACATGGCATCCAGCTGGGCACAGAGCATGGGCGTAGACGGGCGTCAAACTTCGAAACCAGCACAGTCCAGCACACCGTGGCGTACCAGATGGACACTACAAACGTTGAAGCCCTCCTGTTTCAGCACATCCACAACTTTTGTCATCACAGGGATGTGTGTGTACAACTCAATTTGTCCTGTGCACGTTTGGCGGCCCCCAGTCAGAAACGTTGCAACCCCGCACCCGAGTGCTGCTCGCAGAAGCACTGGTCGAACCTGGGCAGTCCAACAGAAGGTAGTCATCGTCACCATATCGCTCCAATTCTTCCTCAAGCCAATCCATGTTCTTTGTGAGGAACTCCATGGCATAAACGAGGCCACCATTGGGCCCAAATTCAAGCTCCTCCATCACTTCACTGACACTGATCAGGTCTTTGATGTCTGAGCAGCCAGCCAAGCGTGTCAGTCACAGCAGCACTGCACACAGCACAGCAACGAACGCAACACAAAGCAAGCGCTTCGCTTATCCATTGTACTCACCAAAGTCAACCTTGTATCCGAACTCTTCAGCGGCAGGATCAAGGTTGCCGACCCTGACAGTGCGGCCGGACGCTGCACAATGCTCCTGCATCAGGCGACAGAACGTGGACTGTGGACACAAACAAAGGCGAACACAATTGCGTTACGGTGAACTGGAGATTCGGGTCGGGGCTTGAATGACAGAATGCACAGTATATTGGGGTAGAGGTAGAGGTGGAGGTGCTAGCGCACCTTCCCTGAGCCAGCTGGACCAAGTACCAGCTGTACGAACTTCATGCTTGACGGGAAGGCGAGTGGCACACCGTGCTTGTGATCGTTCGTCAGTGAGACAGGGCACACCCCAGGGAATTGTACTCCCGCACCCGCGACCTACACACAGCCCTGATCAATGTGTTAATGGGAAACCACAAGCAGAGGCCGTAAACGTGAGCACACGGTCAGCAACCGGCTTCAGTGTGGCTCACTCGCTGCTGCTCAGTTGCAAGCGGGCAATTGACATATAAATCAGACATAAAATACTGAGCCCCGCATGCCTGTGTGCTGGTGTGGTTGATCAAGTGCAGCAATGGCGGGTGTTGCACTGAAGCCTGTTGTCCGGGTGACCGAGCAAGCGAATGAATTGACCAAAGACATTGATACAAGTGACGTACCTGACATTGTGCGGTTGCTACGACTGAGCGATGAGCAGATGTTCAAGGGGTTCGACGGCTTGCCGAGCCTGCGATCGGCTGAACAGTTGCAGGCACTGATGTGCTTCACGGCGCTTGTAACGGAGACGCTTGCCTCGGAGACGGGGTTAGTTGTATGTACAGGCAGTGGCACATCTGGGCGCCTTGCATTCTTTGCTGCCCGGGCCATGAACGAGCTGCTCGTATCCAGTGGGCAACAGCCGCGGTTCCACTACCTCATCGCTGGCGGAGACCATGCCTTGATCAAAGCAAAGGTATGGCCCCCAGGGCTGTTTTTTTTTTTAATGAAACAGTTGCCCTGATCCAACTCTTCCTCACTTGACTGTGTGGGCACTGTCGCAGGAGGGCGCGGAGGATGACCCACACCTCGCCATGGAAGACTTGAAAGCTCTGGTGGCTGCGCACCGGGCCGATCACGTGGTTCTTGTTGGCATTTCCTGCAGCATGTCGGTGCGTTTTACAGGAGCACCACGCCATGCTAGTATGCTCGGTTATGTGCAGGTGATTGCTGCGATGGTGCACTGGTTCATTGGTGTGGGTGTGTGGGTGTCATCGCGTCTCGTCAGGCAACATATGTCAGGTCACAGTTGGAGCATGCGTTTGACACGTGCGTTGCATAAGGCACTTGGATACGCATGATCCC
>Ga0213833_1002386_pt1 | contig 12161 bp, 13 predicted proteins | sample SWATP21_FD_160575 | JGI IMG/M metagenome (GOLD analysis project Ga0213833, IMG submission 160575) | Coastal seawater microbial communities from Marineland, Florida, United States - SWA TP2 #1 | ecosystem: Environmental > Aquatic > Marine > Coastal | place: USA: Florida | collected 2016-08-14
CCCCCCCAACACACACACACACACACACACACACACACATGGCGCCGGCCTACGCCCACGTACGGTGTTGACCAAGATAACGTTCGCCCCTTCTGCCTCATAGCACCGTTCGTAGCCGCTCGAGCGAAGCACGGAGTCCACAATTTCTGTATCCGACACCTGCGAGCAGCCATGCCACGAGTAACTGTTGTCAACACCCCGTCCTGCCTGCTGCAACACCGCAAAAGTACACGCGCTGCATACATTCATTTGGCATCCATACGTCTCAATGAAGAATGTTGGCTTCACTACGAGCTCCTCAGCTGGCATCGCATCGTCTGAATCTGCAGCCGCTGGTTCGAGACCGTCCACTGCGTGCAGCATCATTGGCTCTGCCACCACACTGCCACTCTCACTGGTGTCGGTACTATGCACCAAGAACTCCTTCAGATCAGGGCCATCTTGGAGGTCTTGCTTTAACTTGCTGTGGCGCGCACTGATACCCGCTCTGGCGTCGGCGGCATGCGTGCGCTTGGGGTGTCGTCGAATGGAACCACGGCCAGCACGCGACGACCTGCGTGTTGGCGTGGATGGGGTCGTGTGCTCGGCGGTTGTGCTACACACACGAAGAAAAGGTGTGATGTGACGCGGCCGTACCAGGCTGCGGTGCGCCTGCACCACGGAACGCCGAGCAAAGGCCATGGCAACGCTGTGGAGTGTAAACACTGGCACAGCGGCAGGGAGGCGGCCAAAACTATTCAAATTCAATATTTATTGTCTCGGGAGTCCGAGAAGCGCTCTGACATACCTCTGAGAGCCAGCTCGGCTCCCGGCCTGCCTTGACGGCCTTGCCTGCCACAGGCATGCTGCACCTAAACGATCCCCTCCTAACGCTCAATAAGGGAACGGCATGGAGGATGAACTGGCCAAAGCGATGGCTCCTCAACTCAGGTAGAGGGTGGGGTGTAAGTGCGGCCTCAGCCCGCCTGCAGATAGCAAGGCACACGCAGGCGTCAACTGTTGCTTCGTGAGCAGGGTGGTTCACAGTTAGCCCTCCTTGGCGCAAGGGGTAGCGATGAAGCGAGGGCATGCCAAGAACATCAAGGAGGGGGCAGATGATTGGACAGTAAAACGGGCACGGCGGCCGTCTACCGATGATACAAGCGTGAGGGCGTTCCAAAGCGGGACGAGGCACCTGAGAGTATCCAAAACCCAGGTCGCACTGTGAAGCAAGCGCGAGCATTGAGAGCACGGTCACCACCACGTACTCCTCTGCTACACGCAACAGTACTTCACCAGCGGACGGTGTGAAGGACACCACGTCGAAAAGAACAGCACCACTCCCAGCAGCACCGAACAGCTGTCGCACTGAGCCAATGATCGCTGCCTTCACTAAGGTAACGTCCAGAGATTCACTTGGGCCGCTCCATTCCCTGTGTGCAAGAGCATGGCGGTTATGACACGAATCGCTTGCAATTGGGGCGGCAGGGGTACACACATGGTGGCTTTGAGGAAAACAAACTTGGGTTTGGGAAGCGTAACGCTCTCCATTGTCGCTGTGGCGTGCTACAATCACTGCATTTTTTAGTGGGCAGCACCGTCACATATCTTCAAGCAAGCGTGAAAGCAAAGCAATTGGCGGCGAAGTGTGCGAAGCAAGTGCAACTCAGCGGCGCAGCACTGCTGCGGCAGCAGTTCGGCACAACGTTGTTTTAGAATTCGTGATGAACTACACGGTTCAATGCTGAAGCCAGATCTTGTACGTGCTCAACAACCCCGACAGCCATCCGCTGAGGTGGTCACATATCTCAGGGTACGACTCCAGCTGCAGCGCCTCAGGGAAGCTCTGACCGGCATCCGCCACATACTTGATAAGCGACACCAGGGCGACGGTTTGCTTCGCCTTGGCTGCTTTGTACTCTTGTAGCCCCACGTCCGCGCCTGGCTCACCAGGCCTGCTCGACTCTGAGCCCTCTGCCGACACTGGCTGCGACGATGTATTCTGACCCGTCTTTTGACGGAGCTTCGCCGCATGAGCCGCGGCTGAAGCCCGTCGGTACTTCTTGTGGGCTTTGATGATGGCCAACACGGTGGAAACGCCCCAGAACACCTCGGTGGACCTCTCCACCCATGAGGGCAGCGACTGAACAATCACGAGCGCATGGTGAGGCCGTTGCAATAGACACGGTGCCAACATCTCCAACAAAACCACGACAGAGGCAAGACATGAACCACAACGTACCTTCTTGTCAATGATGCCAGTCTTGGCAACGGTTAATGCATCATCGCAAATGTCAGTGAGGAAGGAAGCTGCAAACAGATTGAACGAAAGCCAATCACGTCTCTGGTACGCCTCCCGCATGTCAACCAGGTCCTCCATCCACGCCAATAGCACCTGCCAGCGCCGCATAAGCGACAAGAATTTGGTCGTTGTCCGGAGGCGAGACCGAAACAGTGGATAGCGTTTGTCCAATCCATAAGTGTCCATGGCCCACAGCACTAACTTGCCCGTGTACTGGGTGTTCTTGAACAGCTTGTTCTTCCACTTCCAGTTGTCGAGTAACTCCACAAACTTTACCGTGTTTGCGTCTGCAGCGACTGCATACATCCACGCAAGTTGCCTCAGCTTTGCCACACGGTCTGATCCAGCGTGTGACCTGTGCCGTTTGCGCCCTGGTCTTCGCAACCCACCACCAGCCCCTGCCCCATCTGCTCCGCCACACGCGCGCGGTGCTGAGCTGCCCACATCATCTTTGGTGCTGGATGCACTCTGTTGGGGCGCTGCAGCCCCTGGATCAGCATCAGGGCTGTCCCAATACGAGGAGAGGTCTATGGTGGTTGCGACCGGCGAGAGGTTTGCTGCAACCGGCATCGGTTCCACCAGCATCAGGCTCGTGGGTGGTCCGACACGTTGCACACCTTGTGTCTTGCTACTCATTGTCCCACTACCTGGTTGCTCCCTGTCCGGGCACACGGGGGTGGAGGAGGCCATGAATACTGATGACAAACGGATGCGCAGTCGGTGCTGTGAAACCGCCGCGTGTCACGATTGCCGGGGTTCACTTTTGAATACTCGGCGGCGTGGGTACGCGAGTGCGTTCACCAAGCTGTCAAACCACCACGAGCAGCAAATGCAAATGGCAAGTGGTGGTTCACCTGACCAGGTGGAGCGGTCTTCGCCGACCATGACACCACCGCCACCTCCGCCTGTGTTGCGTGGGGAACGTAGTGTAGACATCATTCTTGAGGATGATGGTGGTATTCGTGCACCGAAGCAGGTTGTACTGCAGCCTGATGCCACACCAGATAGCATTCGTTTGCTCGTCTGCAGCAAGTTTGATCTTGCTTGCGCCCCTGAATCGATTGAAGGTTTGTGTTGTGGAGCTGTGGGTGGTGTATGTTATGTCAGAGGTTTGTATGCATGTTGCTGATGGCTACTTGTGCGCCAGTGGATGCGGTGCACGATCGGACAGATGCATTGGCTGTGAAGGTGCGCGTGTGGTGAGCAGCGGCCAAGCGTCTGTGTGATTTTAGTTCGTTGTGTTGGCGTGTAGTGTCTTACCTTGTGTGCGTTCGCATGCACAGGACGGTGATGCTTTGGTGTGCCATGTCAAGCCCAGCGACGCTGCTACGACACCGTCCTCGCCACCGCCGAACCTTGCACTCCCACCCACACCAACGCCCACATCTGCACCTGCACCTGCACCTGCACCTGCACCTGCACCTGCACCTGCACCTGCATTGACACCTTCATCACCCACACATGCACGGGTATCTGCGTCTGCGTCCCCCACATCTGCTTCCGCTCCCGCGCCAACAACCGCAGCACCTGCCACCCCCACGTCTGCGACAACCAGCACCGCCTCGGCCAACGGTGGGTTAACTGTTGACAAGGACACACAGGAGAAGAAGAACACCGAGGAAAGCGCGACCAAAAGCGCTTCGTCGTTGCCTCAGACGTCACCATCGACCCCTGCTCGCACAGTAGAAGTGTATCTGACCACAGCGACAGGTGAATTTCTGAGCCGGTCCATTCGTGTTGCGGTTGGTATGCGGACTCCGCAGTTCAAGGAGCTTTTGAGAGCGTCGTTTGAACTGGACTGCCCCCGCGATGCCATTGCAGGTATGTGGTTGTCATCTCCTCTCACAGGGTGGATTGGACGGGGTGTCACTCTGACCTCTCGTGGGGTGGTTGCAGTGTCTGTCGACTCTGTGGACTTGGTAGCGGATAACGACACGGACCTGATGGGGGTACGTAAACCTTGCAACCGCATCCACATCATGGCTGCTCCTCTGCGTGGTACATTGCCTCTCTGCTCACCACTGTGAAACATGTGCCCCTCCCTTTTCTCTGCACGTGTGGAACCAGTCATCAAGTTTCGTGATGGCGAGGGTTGATATGTCCCTCGTGCCAGCCCCAGCCGAGGTCGACGTTGACACAGTCCCGACTGAAGAAACCAAAGTCAGCGCTTCTCCATCCAGCGAGACGGTGCCAGCTCCTGGTGTCTCCAACGCTCCCCCCTCTGCTGTAGACGTCTCTGCCGCCGCGTCCAGTCCTCTACCCCTAGCTTCAGGCGATACGCCATCTGATGGTGTTGCCAGTGCGCCCCCAGTGGAGTCTGCTGATGCCAGTGCTGCAACCAGCGGGCATGCCACTGGTCAAGTGACCGATGCTCCGCCTGGCACGGCTGAAGGGTCTGGCCGTGGTGGTTCGGAGTCAGAAGGCGTGAGTACCGCGCCCAGCACGGAGCAAGCCACACATACAGCAGGCAAGGGACAAACGCGTGTTCCCTCAACAACATCCGTGGACGTAGGTGATCAGCGCGAGGGTGGTGAACCGAGTGTGCCTACCGAGCATGTCCATGCCACCGACGTAGCCGGTGCGGAGCGCGTCCGGCCCAGCACGCCAGGCGAGACGGCGGAGACGGGGAGCTCTACCGCGCCCCCACCTCGCAAGTTGCCACCGGTCATCCGGCTCCAACGAACAACATCTTACAGAAAAAAGACGGTGTGGGAAATGTCAAACTGTCCCCACTGCTCTCGGAGCCATGCCCCCAATGCTGATGGGTATGTTGTCGACCGTCGCCGCGTTTCCCCGGCCTGGCAAAGTGATGAGCGTGCGTAACATTGTGTGCGTGTTGCGCAGGGTGGTGGAGAACGTCGGAGAAGCGTTTGTTGCTCGGCACGTACTGCTCTTGCATATCATCCCGCCGGGGCAACATATTCCACAAGTCGTCGAAATATGTGATGAAGCAACAGTGGGCCACCTCCATGACAGGTAGTGGGTTCCACACTCCAAGCGACTGTGTGCATGGTGCTCGTGTTCACCCGCCATGGTTGCAGGCTTCATGAACTGTACGGGTTACAACACAAGCAACAGCTATTGTACAAAATTGAAGATAAGGAAGACAAGTTTGGGCTTGGCAACATCCGACAACGCCTTGTAGCTAACCCGGGCCCAAATGTAAGTGTTGTGTCGTGTCTGGTGGTGAAAGGTTTGATTGTGCATCACTCCGCGATGTGTGACACCAGGTGCACTTTGGAGCCGTGTTGGTCCTGGAAGACCGCTCAAAGGGTACGTGCTTGGTAGTGGCGCTGATCAATCAATTTTGGCACGTTGGTGGAGCGTACCACTATGCCCGCGTCTCATTCATGCATTGTCGTGCATTGGAATGTCGCAGATGATTCTCGCCAAGCAGTGTCGGCTCCCGTGAGGTACCCTGCAGCACTGCACCTGAAACACCCAGCAGCCACGAGCCCAATCTCACCACATGCTCTTGTGTTTCGGCTCGTTCGCAGGAATGCACGGACGCATGAGATCCCTATTGTGGAAATCCAAAGCGCGCAGCCGGCATACGTTTCCGGCGTCGAGTTTCCTGCCATTACCGCGCTGTTTGGACGCCACATGCCAAAGTGTGAGTCAGCACGTACCTGGTATTCAGCCATCTCCTTTTGTTTTGCTTCTTGTGCATGCTGTGACCTGACGTTTCTTCGTCCGCTTGTGTTGCAGCCCGAAGGATGGCTTGGCTGTACGGACACGTTGCATCGGACGGATGGGTAGTGGTTGGGGCTGCGTACGAACCACCACAGTTTGTTATTCGTCAGCGCCTTCTGCTGGCTCAAGATCCCAGGCGTCAGATGGTATGGTTGCTTCAATTGCGGCTGTTTGTATTCTTCTCAAGTCTTTCCTGACCTTATGAACTTTGTCCATCAGGTTGACCGTGTTGCTGAAAAGTTGGGCATGACATGCGTGGGGTGGTGCATGCATGAGAATCCATTGGCACGGGATGAATCTGACAAACGTGCTCAGGTCAGTTGGCTGTTGGCGGTTGAGCACTGTGTTACAGTCTGTGTACCATCGATATCATCGCCTCACACTTCGTTTCGGTTGCTTTGCTTGTTTCACTGGTGATGTACAGTTCACAAGTTCAGAGCTGCTTGCCATGGTGCGGTTCCAGCTACAAGATCCGAACTTTGTGACGGTGCGGCAGTCGTCTTGTCGCTCCTCGTCTTGTCGTCACTGTACACGCTGCTTTTGCTGCAACCAGGTGCTGATTTCGAAGGAACGCCTCGAGGGGCAGAAGCAGGGGTTCCAGTTGGTGCCACGAAGCTACCAGGTTTGTGAACGCAGTTGTTACTTGTGCCTTGACGTCAAAAGCAAACGAGTTGTCTGGTGCTCGTTGAAACCCTGTCAGGCAAGCCAGCAATGTCTTGAAATGTTTCAAACGTCGCCATCATGGTTCAGACATGACTACCACGAGCGATGGATGACAACTATCGCGTACAAGCGTGGTGGGTGCTCCAGGCATCCAAGCTGTGCCGTGACGTTGTGTGGTTGTGGTGTTGATTGTATCAGGCCAGTGCATGCGTTCCGCCCAGGAGAAACCACGACCATGCAGACAACAAAGGTCCACACGTACGTTGTCGTCGCCTTTGGTTCCGGTGGTAATGACCCTCCAGGGTTTGCTGCTATGTGATGCTCACGTTGCTCCTGGTGTGTGATCCCTGCTGCAGCTTTTTGCTTCGATCGGGTTGTCTGTCGCGCCTGTGTGAGCCACGGTGCGTGCCATTCGTTTGCTTTTGTTGGCACATGTGTGTTGCGGTTCTTGGTTTGACACATCAATGACGCGAGGGATGCAGGCTACCTCATGCCTTCCCCCCAGTCATTCACGGCCACGGACCGATTGCAGAGGTGCGACATCATGTGGCTTGCCCTTCTCTCATACACTGTTGGGGACGGGGTGTAAAGCTGTCGGATGTGTTACATCGTTCCGCAGGTCTACCTGTCTACTCTCAAAGGGAGGGTGCGAAATCGTGACTTGCCAATGCTTGCCGTTCTCGGCGACTGGAATTTGCTATTGTGCGTATCGAAGCAGTTGCCGTTGACTGTCGTCGTAGATCGCGGTTGCCTCACGTGTGTTCGTTGGACAGATACTTGGCGACGTTCCGCGTCACGTTTAAGCTCCGGACAGATGAGCTGGACGACATGGTTGAAGCTGTATGTGGGCATAATCGCTTGTGCATATGCTCTATCCACGTGCCACACCGGTGTCTCATTCATTGATATCGTCTCCAGGTTGCGCGAAGCGACGCCGACGCGTGCGAGTTGTTTCGGCCCAAACTGCTGTACCTTTTGACGATGCACTACCACTGCCCCTTGTGTTCGGTACGCCTTCCCTTGCAATGCGTGTGGTTCGCACAATGGGATTTCTGAGCCATATCGCACGTTGCAGGGGTTCGGAGGACGATCGTCACGCGACTCTCTCGTGCAACACATCAAAGCCTGCCATAAAGCAACGAAAAAGGCTGGGGTGCGTCGAGCTGTTGTGTTGTTTGCTTCCTTGTTGTGGCTAGCTTTTCGTGTTGGTGACCCGCGCCACGTTCCGCTGCGCACGTGACGCTCGTGGTCAGGTGTGCCCCATATGCGCTGTGCACTCGCCAAGTCGGGAGGGAAGAGAGCTAGTGCGCGAGCATGTTGTCGCGCACATCATGGTACGTCGGGTTCGGTGCGGGTTGAGTGAGTGAGTGAGTGCCTGCCTTGACATGGTCGGGTCGCGTCCTTTCGGTCGTATCAGCGCCACGCAGAGGATTCGGACCCCGACGCAGCAACTTCAAGCGAGCCACACCGTCAGAAGCGGCCAGAACAGCCTGCTAGCAGCAGCAGCAGCAGCAGCAGGCGGCGTGATTCCAAAACCCACCGCGTGCTGGCAGTGGCCCAGCGTATGTGTGCTGGCATGTGCCCGGTGGACGACACAAACGAGACGCAAGCGGAGGAGGCGAAAGCCAGTCCTGAGAGCAAGCCACTGCTATCTGCCCAAGATGTGGATGACTTTTTGTTCTCGGGTGACTGCCTGTCTGACGCTGCTCCTGGTGGCGCCATGAGCCTCGCTGTTTTTGGACCAGCTTAGTTCTTGTGGCAACGGGCGACACGGTTTGGGTGGGCACGCGCAGTTTACGTTTCGTTTTTGCTTTGACTGTCGTTGTATTCCGCAAAGTGAAACATTACACGCCGTGGACCCGCGCAAACTCATCGAATCCGCGTTGCCCACGAGACGATGTCAGACCGAAAAATCCACTTGATGATTGATTGCACTTTGGATTCTGCTTCAATCCTGTGATGTCCTTGGTTGTGCGTTGTGGCGATCAGCGTGCACAACACAAACAAGTGCACGCAACGACCACAGCCGCTCGGCAAGGCCTTCCAGCATACTGACTCATGTGTCGGTGTAACAGTTGCTCAGCAGTGTGACGCCGCTGCTGAAGCAGCGTGGCACATGAAACGTGCTGGGATGCCACACACTTAGCCTTGCCCACTGAACTTGAACCCTCGCGCCCACCACATTCCTCCATAAGGCATTGAACATGCCGTCGTTGTTGAAAAGCGCCACGATGGGGGCGCTCAAGAAGCGCCAGACCAAGGGCAAGGGTGGCAAGAAGTCGGGCAAAAAGAAGCGAGGCAAGAAGGGCAAACTGCTCAAGCGCACACGCACAGCCGCTTCGTCTGGCATGTCGGCGTTGCGGAAGCGAACGCTGCTGAATCGAATTCGCAGCATGCGCATGGTGGGGGCCAACCCGTTTGCAGCCACCATTCGGCGCCGTGAAGAAACCGCTGCAGAGCGAAAGCAGCGTCTGTTTGCGATGGTCGCGCACGCGGAACCACCAAGCGTTCTGCATGGCCTGTTCCACCTGGCGAAGGGAGGACTGGCCATGGGTGCAGATGGTGAGTCAAGGGTTACGTGCGTGTGTATGTACATGTGTATGTGTGCGTGGTGTAGTGGTTACTGCTGCCCAAGCGTGCTCAACTGTCACGCCCTGGTGTTAGACACGCCGCCCAAGTCCATTGACAACCTCCCCCGAACTTTTGATGCGGCCATGGAGTGGATTTGTCAGCGATTTGGAGCCAGTCGGGCAGAGCTATACTTCCAAGATCCGACGTCGTTGGCGCTCACCAAAGTCACCTCAGACAAGGACTGGTTGTCTTCCTTTGCTGTTTGGAACGCCACTGCGGATGAAAGAACCCACGTGTTCATCAACTCCCGGATTGACTCTGTGGCCAGCTGCTTAGCAGCTCTCACCGGCGATACATCTGGTGAAGGCGTGATGGGAACCTCGTCCAGTGGTCAAGCTACCTCGACAGGCATTGGGCAGTGTGGGCTCGACGTCACCGGCATTCGTGATGCTATGCGAGAGCTGTGGCGTATCGCCAGTGACCCAAGGTACACGGTGTTGCCTGTATGTGCGTGCGTTTGTGTGTGTGTGTATGTGTGTGTGTGTGTGTGTGTTGGGCGCGGATGTGACCTCACCCTGTCCCCCCGGAGCAGGTACCACGATCACATCTTGAAGACAGCAGCAGTGCCGCTGCTGGTGGCCGTCGCATCGCCTGACCTGGGCACACGGGCCGCAGCCCTTGGCACGGTTTGGATGATGAGCGTAGCTGGACGACTCCATGACTTGCTGCAAGTGTGCCTGCCCGCCTCCGTCAGAACGCACACGGTGCTACTGAGCCACACCGCCCCGCCCAACGACTTTCCCCTGCTGTGTGAGGTGTTGGAGGTGGGCATTCGCTGTTTGTGGGACGAATACCGATGCATGACGGCCATGCAGCAGCGACCTGCGCGTGCCGAGTCACGTGCTGCGGCTGTGCGTGCGCACGATGAAGCCGCAACAAAGGCTTCGGAGGCAGGCGGAGCTTCTGACAAGCAGCAGGCCCAGCAACAGAAGAACAAGAACAAGAAGAGTTCAAGTGCGGTGGCTGTCACCACCACCGATGTGGCACGTGTACAGCTTGACATTCGGCGCTATCAAGAAGCTGCAGCTGGGGTCGTGTCGCTGTTGGCAGCTTTTCGACGAGACGTGCCCACGACCGACGGCGGTAGCGACGACGGTGACTCCACCGACAGCGAGGAAAGCGCGGACGGTAGGTCTCGGCGCAGCGGCCGGAACAAGCCGGCCGTGGAGCATCTGGTGGACACGGTGTTGATCGTGAACGATGGCGTGGAGGGAAGTGAGCGGTTGCCACGGACCGAGCCCAGCATCCTGCGCCAGCTTTTGTCCCGAGTGTTCACCTGGGACGTGGACGCCGTGGAGCGACAGTACTCTGACTTTGAGCAGCAGCTACAAGCGTTGTGTGCAGGCGCCATTGGAAGTTGCACCGCAGCCTCGCAGTCTTCCTCAGCGCTAACCACCCGTGGTGGTCGTGGTCATGCCAACGATGGCTGCCTGCACAACTTGTGCGAGCTGCTTCGACTTCCACACAATTGCCTCCAGGCGTTCACGAAGAGCATGCAGCCTCAGCGCAGCGCCAGCACCCCAAAGGACGTCATGAAGTCCATGCGTTCGCACCTGTGGCTGAACAAAGTGAAGCGTATTGGCACACAGGCCTCCATCATGCCGTCTCACCGTGGCAGTTCCAAGCGGGCCAACAACGCGCGCTCGCGACAGGGGTCAACACGCCACATGCTCGCACGCGACGACTCACAAGGACACCTTGGGGCATCCAGCCGGTCGCTTCGCCGGGATGCGCCCAACGGCCAGCTGAACGCCAAGGACACGATTCGAGCGGCCGGCGTTGTGTCGGTGTTGTCCATGGGCAAGTCACGGTTCCAAGCCGCGTTGCTCAAGGCGGCCAGGGAGAAAAAGCTTGCCGATCGCAAGGCACGTGAGCTCGAAGCAAAGGAGTCCTTGCACGCGTTGCTGTCCGGAAAGGAGCAGGTCCGGCTGGAGGATGACGATGGCCAAGGAGAATGGTGTGTCGTGTGACGCACGTTTTCGTGTTGTTTCGTGTTGCTTTGTTGTTGGTGTTGTTGCCTTTTCTTTTTTGGTTTTGCTGGGTGGCAATGGCCTCACCCTGCGCGTGGGTATTGATTGGTCTGGCGTTCAGGTTTTGGCTGGATGTCGCAACTCTCAACGAGTCCCCCGTCACAGCCTCTGGCATCGCGCAGGCAATCTCGGTGCATTGCATGCGGTGCTCGTCGGAGCTTGGGCGACCTGCGTGGAAGGCGCTGTCGGAACTCCCTGTGGTTGTCAGCTTGACGCGCCTCATGTACCTCCAGTCACCTTGGCTTTCCCGTGACTCCGAGGCACTGCCAGGTCCCACGGGCCAGCCCTTGTCGTGGTTGTCATCACAGGCACCCAACGAGCAACTGCGGCTTGGACCCTCCGACACCGCACCCCACGTCGCTGCAGGGCTGCTGGTTGGTTTGTGGGGTGCCGCCGCCGCGACGGCTCGCCACGCCTCTGCCACCGCGTCCATGAGCGTCCATGGCGCCATGGCGGCCGTGCGTGACCGTCGTCGTGGTGGCGCCCGTTCGGCGGGGCTCTCTGTGATCACGGGTGCTTCAGCGGGCGCTGCTGCGGACTCGTTTGCGGAGGTGGCGGGGGTGGAGATGTGGACGCCAGTCGTGCGCGTGTTGCTCGCCTTGTTGAGAGGAGCGAACCCTGTGGCGGCGTCGCATGCAGCCGCCACCCTCGCGGGGCTTGTGGCTGCCTTCCCGAGTTTGCTCAGACCGCTGCATGTGCTGCGGTGTGCGGAGCGTCTGAAGGAGTGGCTGGACAGGACCAAGTGGACGACCCACCCGCGCAGGTGTGTACCTTGTGAACGCGCTGCCACGTCACATTTCGTCTCGCCCGTGTATGTGCGTGCCTTTTTGCAGAGCAAGCACTCAGCGGCGAGCGTGTGTGTG
>Ga0213833_1002389_pt1 | contig 12156 bp, 7 predicted proteins | sample SWATP21_FD_160575 | JGI IMG/M metagenome (GOLD analysis project Ga0213833, IMG submission 160575) | Coastal seawater microbial communities from Marineland, Florida, United States - SWA TP2 #1 | ecosystem: Environmental > Aquatic > Marine > Coastal | place: USA: Florida | collected 2016-08-14
GCCAAGGCTTCAATGGTACGATCTGCTCCTCGAGACAATAGCAATTTGAAGGCTTTACCGCTACTATCACGCTGTCCTGCACATAACATCCCAAGCGCACCAGCAACCCCTTCACTAAACCACAAATTGCCTGGCGATGCTCTCAAATGGGCTGCTTTGGCGATGGCGTAGCGAGCGATGGCTTTGGCAAAATCAGATCTTCTCAGCCATCGTCCGGTTCCCTTATCGGCGACCTGCCAACCTGCATCTTCTGGGATCCACAATGTGCGACCAAAAACTTCCACATGGCCCATCCCTCTGGGGACTTGCTGGATGGAATCCAAAGGGATCGCAAGAGCTAGCTTTTGCGCCACACATTGCTTCATGTGCTTGACATCTTCAACAATGCTTTTAAGCATGCCATGGTACAATGGGGCGAAAATGATATGATATCCCTGCAGCTGCTTGGTTTTAACATTGGGAGACCAGGAGACAGCAAAGTGAAGTGGTCCTTTTGTTGAGCCCGAATGTCCAGATAAATGGATTGCTTTGTCATCACTTTTGATTTTCCAAGTCCATTGGCCTGCTGGTGCCACGCCCAAAAAGAAGGGTGTCATTTTTCCCCTAGGTAATTGAATGGAAGGACCCAGTTTGTGCTTTTGTCTTTCTGCTTGAGAGCGTAGGATTCGAGCACCGTGGATACCAAGACGGGGCATGACATCTGTAGCGCGAAGCCAGATCCCATTTTTTTGGATACCCTTGGGATGCCCTTCTGTAGACCAGCCCACTTGAGCGATAGTCCACTTGAGCACAAGCCCATACCTTTTGGTGTCGCAATTCTTGAGATTTACTAGGAGATGATCGTAATCTACCTCGTAAGGAACACTTTGCTTGGCGCAATGCACACTTCGTACTGTCAGTCCTTCAGGAAGAGACGCATGTAGGTTTCCTTTGGGAGACTCAACACCACGTATATGCCAAACGCCTTGGATGGTTTTCTCTTTTGGAAAGAGAGTTAAAGTGACATCACCACCGGAAACAGAAAATTCGCTCCTTTTGGCAAGCCATTTTTTTTCCCATTTGGCATCTGAAGCCAGAGTAGAGGCCTCAGTCGTGTAATGCCCATAATCAATGTAGTATCGGTAAGAGGTCCATGCAGAGCCAGCCATTATCAGGAGCGCGAGAGTCCCCACAAGACTCCATCTACTTGCCAATTTTTGACGTGCCTGCCGCCAAACGATTTTGGCGTTTCTTTCTGAACCTCTGGACCAAAAGAGTCCTGACAGTACGAACAAAGCCGTGGCAAAACCGACCTTGTATATAAAGCCGTTAGCGAGAGGAGCCAACCAGGGTCCCCAGCCGGTGATTGGGGAGAAGGTCATATGAACCGGGATACCGACTTCAAAGGTAGGGTATGTGATGAGCTTGGTCTCATGGTTGAGAACCAGGATGAATGCGATAAACATAGAAAATGCATAAGCTTGCCCAGAGGGTCGAATCAGAATATGGCACAAAAATATCAGGGCGCTTATCTCCAAAAGAGCCGGAAAGAGGACCACTGTCGATATATTGAAATAGGTCAGTATGGAGAGACTTTCTGGAACCGTGAGCAGAGTCACAAAGACACCCGAAACGCCAGGGATGAGGGCGAACAGACAAGTCATCCATACAATGGTCAATACCTTGCCTGTAAAACGAACCCAATGCGGTGCAGGATTCGTATCGAGAATCTCTGAAAACCCTGGAATATCATCTTTTCTTGCGATATTCCCAATGACTGCAGCAAGAATAAACACGATCACAAGATACATGAATTCTAGTAACATCGAACTCAAGAGAGCTGGACGAGGGAGCAAGGGCCCATCTGCGTGACCGACAATATGCACAAATGAACCCGTAAAGCCCATCATGACCAGTAAGATGATACCAACCCAGATGCCTTTTTTGCGCAGAACTTGATTGGAATACCAGGCTGTCTCTGCCCAAGCGACTCGCCACCATGATGGTGAAGTGATGGTACCTGGCAAAGTAGCGTCCGATGGAAGGGGATTGGGGGCCGCTTTGGTTGTTTTTGATTTAGGAGACTTTCCTATTGTCAGGTGTTCACGACGAACCCAAAAGAGCGTAAAAGCCAGTATTCCCAAAGGTAAGATGCCCCAGATGATACGATTGAGTAAGAAGGGAAGTGAAAGAGCCAGAAATGCCGTCGTTTTTTCCTGAGGTGTCCATGAAAATCCTTGGTACTCAGCCTCTGCGTAACCCGAGGGGTCCGCAAGTACAGCCAGGGCCATATCGACATCTCCTCCCTTTAAGACGACCATCGCGAACATCCAAAACAAGATGAGGCCAGTAGCTATCACAAAGGGACCCGAAGTGCCTCTGGTGTATATCGCTGCAGAAAAAAACAGAGCTCCTATTCCAACTGCCATAGGAACAACAAATACCAGCCACCCCCACAGCAAAACCAACCATTGCGTAGCCATTATCTCATTGGCGGGAACAACGCCCAACCAGGATAAAATGGGAGAGCACACAAAGCCCACGGCCTGAGAAAACCCCAAAAGACACACGACGAGCAATGCCCCAAGATATCGACCCAAAAGCAGGGGGACAAGTGGACGTGGTGCCGTTAAAACCAATTCATGAAGCCCCACTTTTTGTTCTCTCGCGATAGCTTGTCCAAATATCCATGCCATCGCGAAAAACAAATAAAGTGCCTGGCCTGAAGACATGAAGTAGATCAATATGGGGGAATTACGAGGTACCCCTACAGCGCCCATGTCTCTCATGTAACCGGCATTGGAGAGTATCAGTAAGAGATAACCTACCAAACCCACAAAGAGCAGTTGAACAACTCCGCTCCGCAGACCGTGACGCAGTTCTTGCCAGGCTTCGTAAAAGAGAAAACGTATGTTTGACATTCAAGCCTCCTGATACCCGCTTTTGCGAAGAGTTGAATGGTAAACATCCTCTAGACGCGGTGTTCGGCTAACAAACGAATCATCAGGTGCTTTTTCTGCTTCTACTACGATACGGATGCCTGCTGGTGTTGAGGAGAGATGAAGGGCATCTGGTGTCTTTGCGTCTGGTAGTAGCACTTTTTCCCACAGTTGGCCTTTGAGTTCATCACACAATGCTTTTGGCGTACCCTCACAAACGATTTTTCCGCCTGCGAGGATGGCAAAACGAGAGCACAAATTTTCAACGTCTTCAACGATATGGGTAGAGAGCAATACAATGGCATCCGCTGCCACACTGGCCAACATACGGTGAAAACGATTTCGTTCGACAGGATCAAGTCCTGCAGTTGGTTCATCCACGATCAAAAGCTGTGGTCTGCCTACCAGCGCAAGCGCTATCCCAAAGCGACGCATCATCCCTCCAGAATAAGTGGAAACCTCTCGGTGTGCATCTGCAGAGAGATTCACCTGTTCTAATAGCAAAGAGACCTCTGTCTCTCTCTCTTTGCGATCGGTTCGCCCTTTTAGATAGGCAAAACGATGTAAAAGAGCTTTCGCTGTTGCGCCTGGGTATACACCCAACTGTTGAGGGAGATAGCCCAAACGACGGCGCAAGTAGTTTGGATTAGAAAGCACATCGATGCCTTCAAAACTCATATCTCCCTGATCGGGTTCCTGAAGCGTTGCGATAGTCCGCATTAGTGTACTTTTTCCTGCACCATTTGGACCAAGTAATCCATATAGACCCGGTGAGATCGAGAGTTCCACACCATCAAGAGCTTGCACACCATTGGTGTACCGCTTGGATACACCTCGGAGCATCAATCGCGTTGATTGTTCCATGATTTTCTTCCTTCTTTTCTTTCGCTCTTTTGGGTTCCTGTAGTGGTGTCCCACTGCAGGAAGGCAAGAGAGTTACAATATTCAAATATAATACTAGACCTCTGGTCTAGACTCGGAGTCTAGTATTGTGCCGAGCCTCAGTTCTGTCAACGGGGATACACAATTTTGATGGATAATGGAACCGATTTTTGGGCGAAGGGAAGGTCGTTAGATCGTCACAAGCCTTGGCAAACATTCGCAGTTGTGGAGCACCTCTTGGTGACGAGATTCTTTTGCGGGTTTCGTTGAAATATCAGTTATCTTAGAAAACCAACACTGCCTGTGGCGTCTTGACTACCAGGGTTTTCCTTTGAGCCAATTGGAGAGTCCTTGTGCAAGTGTATTGTCGATGATGGTACGAAATCCTTTGGGGGAGGGATGGATTCCATCTGGCATGACATCCAGAGGAGCAGGATACGTGATGAAGCCTCCTGGGAATGGATGGTAGGCAGGGGCAAAGCCAGGTTTTGGCGCTTTCTTAGGAGGATAAGGCGGAAATCCCGTGAGGGGGTTGGGTACAGGGAAGGGAGGATGAATTTTATCTCCATAAGTGTATTGAAGTATACCGAAGTTGTGCGCATAAGCCACTTGTTTATTGGTCCGTGCGATAGTTAGCTTTCGGCGGTCGACTTCTACGATGCCTTCATTGTAACTTTTTCGTGTGTGACCTTTGAGCTTGAGTCCAGATAATTTCAAGAATTCGAAGTGAAAGTAATCGTATCCGATGAGTACAATTTTGAGGTGAGGTCGCCCTTTTAGCACTGTATTCACAAGTGTTTGGATATCTTTTTGGATTTTATCAAACCGAGTTTTTTGCAGGATTTTGGGAAGAGAGCCCAAGCCAGCCACACATTCTCGATTGTAATCGTTTCCACCGATAACCAGGATAAGAACACCTGCTCTGGGTTGGGCATCTAGACTTTGAAAAAGTGCTGTCAGCATCTTGGGTTTTCTTGTATCGACACCTCCGCCTAATTTGGGAGGATGTTTGTTTGCTACCCAGCCCTCTGCTTGAGAGCCTGCGTTGGCGGTGTATTGATAAGAGAGGACAGTTTTGCTGAACCCGCTTGCATTGAGGGCTGCTCGTGTTGGTCCAATGAGACCCGTCGACCAACTGTCTCCAGCAAGAACCACACGTTTGACTTGGCCTGGCGGTACCGGTTTGTCCGGAGTTGTATTGTCTGGCTTGCCAGGCTCGGGAGTGACCTCTTGAGGGGCCTTTTCGATTTGAGAGTGATCGACGGTAGGTTCAGGTGGAGAAGGTTCGATTGGGCTTTGCTCTGGAAAAGCAGCGTCTGATTTTGGCTCGGGATGTATCTCTGAGGTTGGAGGAACTTCCCGGGTAGGGTTCGTTTCCCCTGGTGTTTCTGATGTAGAGGTGTTCTCTGCTGTTCGTTCATTTGGTTCACCTGGCGAAGATGTGGATTCTGTTCCTACTTTGCCTTCCGCTTGGCTGGTCTCTGAAAACGGATTGTCTCGGGGTGGTTGACTGCAAGCAAACCCCAGGCTTGCAATACATACCAAAAGAATGAGTAGCTGCCGAATGCGACACATGACCTTCTCCTGCACGGTTCCCTGTTTGTTGCTGAGAGCGATATTCTCAAAATATGTGGTGTTTTTGAGGACTTATTTTGATTCTTACTTACCAATACAAAAAAACATATGTATCATAGATGTCATTTTGCTTTCAAAGAAAAAATCCTCCACTTTCTTTTCACTCGAGCCTATCCAGAAAGCACCTTCAGTGGTTTTGAGCACTTGCACACGATTTGCACACGTCGGTTTACTAGTTTGTAATACAAGTGCTTTTGAGCATTGTTTGCATGTTTGATTGAATGATATGGTTTTGTTTTGGAGGGTCAGATGGTTGTCAAAAGAGGTATCGGTTGGGGATTTCAACTTTGTTTATGGATGGGAATGGCATGTTTCGCTTCGTGGAGTGTTGGGTGTGGTGCTTTTGACGGAGAGAAGAAGCGTTTGGGGCACAAGACAGTTTTACACGATGCCAGTAGCTCCGATCCCTCTGATCCCAATATGCCTCCAGACGTGACGCATTGTTTTTTGCCACTTCCAGACGAACACTCTTGGGGAAGTATGGGACCTTCCGAGAAGAAGACGATCATGCAAACTAAAATTTTGCCCATTATGCAAGGGATGTTTCAGAAGTTCGATAAAGCTCGGTATTCTGGCAAAGGTCAACTTCACTGCCAGACTTGCCATGGAGAGTCAAAAACGGATGGACCTTTTGATTTCTCGAAACCAAGCTCATTGTATCCTCTTGATCCGAAAAATATGCCGAGGATGGACGACCCAGATCCCAAAAAAGCCGCTATGGTTCGCTTTATGTACATGTCTGTTTTACCTGAGATGAAAAGACTTTTGGACAGACCTGATTTGACTTGTTTTGGCTGCCATGCCAAAGGAAAACCAAAGCCACCTTCTATTGACAATGGAGAAGAGCTTCCTTCCCTCAAAAATCCACAAGCTCCAACCGTTCCAACACCTAAAATTCCATAACACCTGGACCCAGAGACTTTTGTGAGAAAGAAACGCTGCAAGAACCCATCACTTGGGATATGTGTGTTTCCAGGGAGCAGCTTCTTCCAGTTGGTAAGCCAATTCCAGGAGTACCTTTTCTTGTCCGTACGGTGCTGCAAAGTGACTTCCGATAGGTAGACCTTCAGCATTGATATGAAGTGGGACGGACATCGCGGGAATACCTGCCATATTGTGGATGGGAGTGTACCCAGCGAGCTTTTCAGTTCGTTTCAGGAGTTCTTCGCGTCCTAATGTTGGAGAGAGATAACCCAGCTTGACAGGCTCCATGGGAAGGGTTGGGCACAACAGCACATCGTATTTGTCTACATACGTGCGCATGGCTTGCTTGGAGGCCTGGATATCCTGGCGAGCTTGCTCCAGAGCATGTGGAGGAAGTGTGAGATACCACTCGATAAGTTCGAGAGTAAAAGGTTCAAGATCTTCGCTCCCCACGGGTCGGCCGATCATACCTTGGAGCATTTGGGTCATGTCGTACATGCCTTTTCCTGCAATGGTAAAGAAAGCGTCAGAAATTGCCCGCCCATCGACTGGTGGTGCATCCACTGGGATGACTTCATGTCCCAATTCTCGACAAATGCCGATGGTTTTTTGTAAAGCTTGGGCCACACCGTCCGTGGGTTGTTCTCCCATCAGGGTCTCTGCATACCAGCCGATTTTCAGCTTTCGGGTAAGAGGTCCTTTGACCAGGTCCAACGGAGGAAGATGTGCGTTGTCTCCTGTTTGTTCTGTGGCTGCCAAAAAATATGCGCTGTCTCTGACACTTTTGCTAACACAGTGTTCAGCCAGCAGATCTTGAAAATCCGGGTTGACCTCTTGTGTCGGGAATACACGTCTTGCGCTGGGTTTGAAGCCAAAGAGGCCACATACCGAAGCAGGGATGCGGATGGAGCCGCCTCCATCACTGGCATGAGCCAAGGGAACCATACCACTGGCAACAGCGGCGGCTGAGCCTCCTGAGGAGCCCGTGGCTGAGTATGCTTCATTCCAGGGATTGCGTGTGATGCCATGAAGAAGGGTCTCTGTACTGCCCAGCAGCCCGAACTCTGAGGTTGTGGTTTTTCCTATGGTGAGCAAGCCGCTTTCGTCGATTTTTTGGGTATATGGGGTTCCTGCTGGCACCCTATTCTGTGTGAATAGACGAGAACCCATTGCACAAATTTGCCCAGGATATGGGAGTAGATCTTTGATCAAGAAAGGGACGCCTCGAAAGGGCCCTTTGGGAAGTGATTGTAGTTTACCTTTGGCCTGGTCAAATGCCCGAAAGGCCAATGCTGCTATTTTGGGTTCCAATTCTTCGATGTTTCGGATTGTTGCTTCAAATAATTCGGTGATACTGATTTTCCCTGCTTCGATAAGTTGGGCTTGGCCGATGGCATCCATTTGCAATACGTCTTTCATGTTTTGCCTCCATTTCTCTTCTTGCAATCTAAGAACAAGCTATCCCTGATTCCGGTGAACAGGGGTTTTTTGGGGCCATTGTGTGATGAGAGGCCCTTCGTGGTTCTCAAGATAAGGGAAGTGCTGGAGAAGGTGGTAATCCCAACTTGCGAAATGTGTGATCCTATCTTGCTATTTGGAGAAGTGAGAGAAAGAGGTAGGTCAAATTCGCTTGATTTTTGCCCAGAGTTCAATGATATAGGGTGGTTTTGTTGCCCCCAGGCAGTGATCGATCACAGGAAAGTCATCCAATTCATAACCGCTATAGGGCAACCAGTGAGAATAAAAGTCCAGGTATTGCGCAAGGACTTCTTCCTCAGGGCCGATACAGGGATAACTGGCATATCGACCCGATGGGATGGTGGTTTTTAGTAGTGGAAGTTCGATTTCCCAATCTGGCTTGATGCGGATACAAGCGTCATATCGACAATTTTCCGTTGGGACCAATCCAGGATGGTCGTGGCAAATGGCAAATTGCTCGCAATCTTCCCACTCCAATCCGTGGTCTTCGGCCTTTTCTCTCAGTATTTGCCAGGTTTCTCGAACGGCTTCGAGCTGGTAGCCGCCTTTGCTTGAGAGGAAGTAGACCTGAAAGGCTTCTACTGTGAAGACTTTGACTTTTTGGTTCATCTCCGCGAATAACTTGGGATCTTTTTGTGATATGAAATCCTGGTCGTTAAAGATCTCCAAAGCATTGACATCTTTACCATACTTTTTCTGCAGCTTACCGATTTTGCCTTGGGCTTCTGGGAGATTTTTGACTTCACTTGGTCGACAGCCGAACCAACTTGCAAAGGCTTTTGAAAAGCTGGACACTGTCGCGTATCCGTACTTATCCGCGAGTTCGGCGATTTTGACTTCATTGCCATAAGCGATTTGTACAGCTGCAGACTCCAGTTTTTTGCGGGTAATATACTGTCCCAGGGTTTCATTCATGATGGCTTTGAAGATCCTGTGGAAGTGGTACTCGCTAAAACAAGCGGCTTTAGAGACTTCGGCAAGGGAGATAGGACGATGAATATTTTGGCGGATGAATTCCAGGCCTTTCTGAATCCTTTGTTCATAATCGAGGGTTTGTGCCATCTTCGCCTCCTTTTGGTGGAATCCATCGCTCCTTTTGTTGCAGTGGGAGCTAGGGGGTAACTGCGAAGCAGTATATCCCGCCGTATCCACCGTTGCAACCCACGCAGTCTCCAGTGCCTCGACCGTCCTGCTTTAAGTTGATACCAGCAAGACAACCGCGCACTGTGTGGCTTTCGATCCAGTGGGTGCCACTGCGTCCACCTGGCCATGAGTGACCTACAGTGACCTTTTTAGAAGAGCCAGGAACATCTGTTGCCGTCCAGTCTTTGCAAGTGGAGGCAGGATCCGTATTGGCGAGCTTTCCTTCTTTGTTGGTGCCAGTGAGGATGTCGTGGTTGTCTCCAAATGGCTTTTGGGCTTGGCCGTGCTCGTTTGGTAAGTCTTGAGCGATTTGTGCGTCGCCTTTGGGACGATCTGAAATGAGGCTCTGGAGATCGCTGGCTACCAGGCGACCATTTCTGTCGTGCCAGGGACCTTTGCCGATGCGGTCCTTGGCATGAACAGGTTTTCCGTCAGGACCTTTGGTGACACTTAAAAAGGCACGCCAGGTTTTTTTGCCTGCACCAACACCTTCCGCGATGGTTTGGCAGATCTTGTCCGCACCTTCTAATCCTCCCAGGTTTCCACCAAAACCATCTTTGCTTTTGGATAATTTTTGCATGGCTTCCAGGCTCGCGACAAAAAAACTGAATTTGTCTGAACCAGATGTTCCGGGGAGGGTGCTTTGGGTGGGAACACATTTTTTGTCTCTACAAGCCAACCCGACATCGCACGAGAAGTTGGGATGGCAAGCCTGGCCTTCTTTTCCTGTTGTTCCGGCAGGGGGGGGCTCTTCCGAACAAGAGAATCCCAAACACATCACCAGGAAGAAAAATGAGATAACTGAAGATTTGGTATAAAACATCATACATTCCTTGAAAACTGTTCGCAGTAGTGCCTGCTTGGTAGCCAGTATCCTGGTCAGATAAGTACAGTATAATCAGAGGAAAGTGTGAGTGCAATGAGAGGGGGAGAAAGAGGGGAAGAGAAGGGGGTTTTGTTTGATTTGTTTGTTATGGTCCGTCAGGGTCTTGATTGGGTTTTCCTGCGGAACAGGAAACTCGACCGTTGGTGCAGTAAGTGCAGGTGACGTCTTTGTCTTTTTTCACAGTTTTGCAAGTGACAGGTTTGTCTGAGCAAGTCCCTTGTGGTTCTTTACGTAATCTGTCTGTCTCTTCCTGAGGGTCGCCACTGTAGAGGCAGCGTTGTCCAGATTTGCAATCGCTGTCTGTGTAGCAATGGGTCTTAGCTGGTTTCTTTTGGCAGAAACCGTAAGGACTTGGAGGTGCAGGCATTCTTTTGCAATTGGAGCCTTTTGTGGAAGCTTCGCACTTGGTGGTGGTGACTTGTGATTTGACACAGTGTTCAGTAGAAGCGCAGTCTCTATCGCTTTTGCACTTGTTGGGGCGTGGTGGCATTCTTTTACAGATACCATATGTTGGTGCTGGAGGCATTTCTGCGTTTCCACATTTGGAAGGTGCTTCGTCTCTTCTTGCACCGTCAGTACTATCTGGTGTTGTTCTTGTGCCACATTTGGGAAGTGCGGTAGGTTCTTTGATACAGCTTTCGCCTGAGCCACAATCGCGGCTGCTTTTACAACGTTTGGGTTGAGGCTTTTTGGTGCAAACACCAGCATAAGCGGCTTTACAGGATGGTGGCATACTGTTGTCCATGCCTGGTTTGGGTTTTTCTGCACCGCATGCCTGGAGGATCTTGCAGTATTCATCTTGTCCACAATCTCTGCTGGAGTAGCATTTTTTGTTGGTTTCTTTTTTGACACAAACACCAGATGGACGAGGCGGCATACATGGTGCGCGTTTGGACCTGTAGTCGGTACTGTGTGCTTTTGCACAGCCATAGTGGACTTTTTGTTCGGTGATTTTGCATCGCTCGTTGCTCTTGCAATCGCTATCAGAGTAGCACTTTGGTGTTGGAGCAGGAACGCATTTTTTTACGATGACAGCGACAGCTGGACAAGGTTCTGGAGCAAACATGACATCTTCTGAATCTGATCTTGTTTTGGAACTTCCACAACTGTGGTGACGCTCGTAGGTGGTTTTGCAGATGAATCCGGAGCGACAATCACTGCTTGTGCGGCAATCGCTCTTTAATCTACGTGGTCGACACTGTCCTCTTCTATGAGAAGGCTCGGGAGCTACTGCGCATTTGGCTTTCAGATCTTTGCCAGTAGCAGGCTCGGTGTGAGTTGCTGTTTTTGGCAGTGCACAGTAATCGCTAGAAGCACAATCTCTGTCACTTTTGCAACCGATAGGTGGTGGTGGCTCTGGTGTTCCACATGAAAAACCAGAAAACATAACAAATGCAAAACCCAATAACAACAAAGAACCTAAAGTCGATACAATATTCTTTCTTTTGTTCAATTTCATAATACTTCCTAATACATAAAAGAAAATGGAATCTTCCAAACAAGATACTTTTCTCTTAAGCAAACTCTGTACCAAGAAAGAAAAGAATTTCATTAGGCTGCTTTTATTCACTTTTTTCGAAAAAGCGCAAAAGAATACCTTCTCTCCCACAATTTTTTGAGTGTGTGGAGCCCTCAGTTTTTTATCAGGTGTCAATTTCCTGATACCTGGGATTTTTTTGAGCTGTATATATAAAAGGAAGGCATTGAGGAGGAAAAGAGGATGCCAGACAGAATCTGTGGAGAGGTGAGAATCTATTTACACTTTAGAATCACAATGGTCTTGTCTTCAGAACCTGATGCCATCAGTTTTCCATCAGCGCTGAAAGTGATGGAACGAATGGGTCCCGTGTGGTGGGTGAGGCTTTTGGACAACTTGCCTGTACTGAGGTCCCAGATATTCAGCAGTTTGTCAAAAGAACCGGACGCCAGGTATTTGCCCTGAGGACTGTAGGTCACAGTTCGCACAGGACCCGTGTGGTCTTTGAGCAGTTTCCCTGCTTTTCCTGTCTTGATATCCCAGAGTTGCACCATTCGATCCGATGAGCCAGATGCGAGTTGTTTGCTGTCTGGGCTGATGGCCACACTGTACACATCTCCAGAATGACTTTTGAGGGTGTGTGTGACACGACCATCGGATTCCCAGAGTTTGGCGGTGAAGTCTGCTGAGCCCGAAGCGAAACCCACTCCGTCTGGACGGTAAGCAACGCTAAGGACAGAGATGGAGTGGCCCTTTAGGGTTTTGAGGAGCCTTCCCGAAGTGACATCCCAGACCTTGAGTGTACCATCGTA
>Ga0213833_1002390_pt1 | contig 12156 bp, 8 predicted proteins | sample SWATP21_FD_160575 | JGI IMG/M metagenome (GOLD analysis project Ga0213833, IMG submission 160575) | Coastal seawater microbial communities from Marineland, Florida, United States - SWA TP2 #1 | ecosystem: Environmental > Aquatic > Marine > Coastal | place: USA: Florida | collected 2016-08-14
GTCAACGCGCGCCAATAGCTCGACATGCACTGTCAACGCGCGCCACCCACGATCGTTTGGCAGGGTTGGTGCAGGGGTCCACTCCCAAACATACATCTCTACAAACAGGCAGCACGCGCAAACAAATCAGAAGAAGTTATCCAATGCCGTATCCATGTCGCTTTGAAACCCGGCGCGAACGCCTGTGCCTTGCTGTTCTTCGCCGTGGTCGCTCTGGCCATCGTTCGCCTCGTTGCTGAAGGCGTGTCGCGCCAGCCCCGGCATCCCACCCGGCATCCCATCCGCGCTGGTGACAATCACAGACCCAACCACGTGGCACGTGTCCTCACGATCAAGCGGGTCTGGCTCGAACGCCTCGTTCCTTCGTCGCCGTCGCCCCCGACCAGGCATTTGAATGGGCCTGGACCGACTTGTGGAGCCGCTTGAGGGTGTACCATCCGCAGTCTGTCCCTCGTCAGACCACTCCGTTGTCGTGGCGGGAGACACGACAAGAGTGGCGTCGCACTCGTGGCCTGCTGGAGACCCCGGTGGTGTCGCAGTGCCAGGGGACGCCGTTTCGAACTCGTCGATGCCCATGGCATACAGCATGGAGGGCGGCAACAGTCGCTGCGGGTGGCGGACGGTGGACGGGGCATTGGCGGTTGCTGCGGGTGGGACATGGGGCGCCGCACCCAACATTACCGCCGCCGCCGCCGCAGCAGTGCTGGTGCTGCGTGACGACGAGCCAGGGGCAGGGAACGATGCGGCAGGTCCGGTGTGGTGACGGGCGTGGTCGCTTGGGGCATGGTGATGACCATGGTGCTGCGACTCGCAAAACCCGAGCGTCGCTGGAGGCACGAAGTCGCTCTCCAAGTCCACTTCGTCCAACACAGACGCCACAGCAGTCGCGGTCGCCCCCAGCGCAGGTGTGCCACCGGTGCCGGTGGACGAACCCGACACACTGTTGTCGCCGGTGCTGCACCCAAGACGAGCCCCATCAAGCTGGTGCTGGCTTTCTTCGCCGCCGCGACTCGCCGCGACCAACTCGTGGAGCACGTGCCTGCCGGGCGCAACAACCTGCACAGTGGCTTCGCGGCGCACTCGGTTAAAGGAGGGGTCGTTGGCGCCAGGCGACCCGGGCGACGACGGAGGTCGGCGTGGTTCGAAACCGACACTTGTACTGGCGGGGGGCGGGGATGATGGTGGTGGTGGTGGCGACGGCGAGGGCGGGGGCGGTAGTGAGACAGCTGCTGACCGAGATATACCCAGCATGGCCCCCACGCGCCTCATGAAGGACACACGCTTGCCGCTCTTTGTGGAGACGGCGCCGGCGCCGGTGTTCGCACCAGGCCCCAATGCAGACTCAACACCGGCGCCGGCACCAGCACCAGCACCACCAGCGCCAGCAGCACTTGTACTTGTGCCCGAGTGGGATCCAGGCGCCTTGCGGTTGGCGGTCCCGTGCCGCGGAGACGGACGGGGCGGGCGGCTGGAAGAAGGTGCAGCGAGTCGCACCGGCGAAGAAGATGGCGGGGACGCGGCAGCGGGAACACCCCTGGCGTCATGCGCGTCATGCGATGTGGCAGAGTGGTCAGCTGCAACGGCGTCACGACGACTACCACCCCCACTGGCACTGGTTGCAGCGTGAGTGGCGACCGGGGGAGGTGGTGGGAGTAGTGGGGCAGGCACAATGGAGCGCTGACTGAGTTGCTTTGCACGCCGCCGGTACTTTTCCTCCCTGTTTTCACCACGCGCCGTCACACGACACCACACAACACAACGCCGCACCGCACAACACAGCATACCCAGTGCACAAACCAATATGGGGGCGATCCTCGTCAATGCAAAGAACCAACGTGACACGACATGACACGACAAGACACGGCACGACACCAGAAATACGCACTCTTTCGCCTGGGCATCCAGAATGGCTTGGACACCGATGTGTGCAAGAGGCAGCAACACAGTGGAAGCACCTGACGGGAGGGTACCATCCTCTGGAAGGGCTTGTTCCTCCATCACACCCTGCATGACGCGTTGGTCAAAGGCTTCCGCGTCACCCGATGCCTCCTGCTGCGCTGTGGCACCCAGTAGAAGAGCGACAGCGGCGGGCGGGCGGGAGTTGGAGTGCTTGGCGGTGTCGACGCTGGCGCCACTGGTGCCGGATGTGCCGGGCTCGACGAACCCGATGCGCTCTGCAGATGCGATCACCGCGGCCCAGGGACTTGAAGCGGCGCGTGGTTGGTCTGGTGCGTCGGTGTACCCACCGTAGATGGCTGGTGCGTTGCCAACATACAAGATCTCCATGGACCTGCCCCACACATGTCAAAGCGGCAAGACACATCAAACCCAACACAAAGGTACAATTCCGCAGGGCACACACCACAACCAATGCACGGTAAGATGTGGTGTTTGCACACATAGCGCACAGCACAGCAGAGCAGGCACCAGCATGCACCAACGGGCGGATCCTGCGTCAACGCACCGTTCAAGCGCGTCATGCTCGAGCATGTCATGCATGGTCGGCCGTTGCAGCCGGTCCTTCACCAGGCACGACTGAACGAAATCAATGAACGCCTCAGAGAACGACCCGTGACCATGCAATAGCTTGCGCACATCCGGAGCAGGGTTGTGCTCGATGAGATGGAACGCACGCAAGCTGCGCTCCGCAAAGTACGGCGGTTCCATCAACGCCATTTCCAATGCAGTGATACCAAGGGACCATACATCCACCTTCGTATCATGCGGCGCAGCCTTGATCATCTCAGGCGGCATCCAGTGCCTGAACGACGGACATGCGTGCGTAGTTTGAGCCAACCACCATGACTCAAACAAGCACTGGTAGCGCAAGTGCACGCGCGCACACACAACACCGCAGCAGTTAGTACGTACGCGCTGCCAATGACATCACATGATGTCGGGAATCGATCGTCCAGCTCCACAGCTGCCCCAAAATCAGCGAGGCGTGGCAAACCCTGATGGGTCAACAAAATGTTGCCTGCCTTCACGTCGCGGTGGGCCACACCCAGCTCATGCATCCAGGCCAAGGCTTGCATGATGCAAGCAAGGACCATGCAAATAGCGTCTTCATCCAACGGGCGCTTGCTGGTCTGCATGACGTGGTCTATGGACCCTGCCGCACAGTACTCCATGGCGATGTACATTTTGCGGTGGTCCTGCATAAAGCAGCCATAGAACTGCACCACAAACCTGTTGTTGTGCCACACACACACACACGCATGCACAGCCCGGTACACACCAGTCGGATCGATGGCGTGGAACTAACAACAGCAAATGCAGAGACCGCCAAACACAACACACAGCGCCACACAACACACACACAGCGCCACACAGCACAACGCAACACGTACTCAGACTGGCACCGAACCAAGATGTGGGCTTCCCGCACCAAGTCTTCCTCCACAATGTTCTGCGCGGTGCGCAGGACCTTCAGCACCACGACTCGCTGTGACCGCTTGTGCAACGCGCGATACACACGCCCAAACGTGCCCTCGCCAATGCACCCCAACCGCACAAAGCACCGGTCCGGAGGGCCGTGGAACAAGTTGGTGTACTGCGGCACACCCACCGTGCCCTCGCCATCCGAGTCGCTCGAGCTGGCCAGCGCATCGCCGCCGCCCTCGCCCAACAACAACCCCCGCAGTCCGGATGTGGCCACCATCATCCCGGCAGAGTTGGTGACAGGCCCCACTCGGCGCGGAGGGGCGACCTGATCAAGCTGTGGTTGCGCTTGAGAGGGTGCCTGTGACGGTAACGAGTCGCGGGTGCCGTCCCCCCCGTCGCCTTCGCCTTCTCCTTCCTCGTCCTCCTCGTCCTCCTCGTCCTCCTCCTCCAGCACCTTGGCCTCGTCGAGCAGGGTCGAAGAAGAGGCGCGTGACTCGCGGTGAGCTTCACCTGGTTCTACACCTCCCCCACTGCCGCGCTCCCCAGCGTCTTTGTCGACACGCGTGGTGTCGCGCCCAGCAACCTCACCGACCTCGTGGCTGCCGGCACATGCGGTGTTCAAGCCAGGCAACCCCGCGAGCGTGGAGTTGTTGTGGGCCGGGTCACGACCACGACCTGCAGCCGGTACGCCAGTGCGCGCTCGGCTACCAGGCAAAGCAGCAGCGCCACCAACACTTTGAACGTCCACGCCGCCACCGGAACTGAGTGCACCGGCTCCATGTTGCTGCCGGCTGTCGCCATTATTTCCACCTTCTGTACCGCCGCCACTGGCACTGTCAGCGGTTGCACTCTGCACAGAACCCGCGGCTTCACCGCCCTTCATCCGATCACGACCACCACCACCACTACCACCACCACCACTACCACCACCACTACCACCGCCGCTCTGCGACATGGCGGCGATGCTGAGGCGGCGACTGGTTGGTCGCGCATCAACCTCTGGATCAACGTCAAGCTCAAAGAACTCACGCACCGCGTCCACGCGCACCAGCTCTCGCGTGCTTTCGTTGCCCAACAGCAGCTCCTTCACCCAGGCGTCCAACCCGCGCCGAGTGTCCTCCACAAACCCGACATGCGCCAGGGCCAAGGCGTGGGCCGTATCATCCCCTGTCCGGGCACCGTACTGGTCCCACAACCGAGCCACCCCCTGTCGCCGTGCTGGGGACGGCGGTACCATGGGCGGTGCACGTGGTGCGGACACGGCCCCCCTTGTCCCATCGGCACTACTCCCATCCTCCCCCGCTACATCCCTTCCTTGTCCCTTCCCTTGCCTACTGCCTTTGCCTTGCCGACTGCCCTTGCCTGGGTCCCGGCCTCGGTCCTCGTCGCCACACCCGTCTCCCTCCATGCCCGCTGCGCTGCTGCTGCTGCGCGCGCGTGAAGTGCGACGCCGGCGCGGCGACGACACGCTGCTCCCAGCGGTGTGCACAGAGGTGGCCAGACTCGCGGCGCGCTGGGGGCGTGTGTCCAGCGTCGAGTCATCCACCAACAGCTTGGCGCCATGCAGGGAGGCACTCACCACCTGCTGGGCACACACCGCGGAGGGAAACGCAGACCGCATGCGACCCATGGCGTGCGGAAAGTGCTTCTCCAGCTTGCGGTGGAGCTTCGCAAAGTGGGCGTACTCCCGAAACACAATGCGGGTACGTCGGCAGGTGCGGCGATGGAGCTCCACTGCGTAAAAGATCTGGCCCTGACGCGTCATGGCACCCACTGTCCCAGTGCGAAACACACCTCGGACACTCCTGCTGCGACGCCCACGCACACTCCCGCCTGTGGAACTTGATCGACGCCGGAGTGGAGGCGCTGGCGGTTGTGTAGCGGAGCCCCGGCGGGCTTGGCTCGGGTCGCTTGGGTCCTCAATGCAGTCATACCATGGCACTGCAGCGGCCATGATGTCCGAGTGCCCGAGCGTGGACAGGTGCGTAGGGAGTGTCGCCTTGGCCACGCCCAAAAAAGAGCGGAGAGCCTGCACGCACTTGTTCCACGCACGCCTCTTCTTTTTCTGGCGCTGTTTCTCCTTTTCCTTCTCCTTTTCCTTCTTCCTTTCCTTCTTGCTTGCCTTGCCCTTGCTCTTACTCTTGCCGTCGCTCTTGCCTTCACGCTGTGCAGCCGCCTGATTTGCTTCCCCTGCCCCTGCCTCTGCCTCTGCCTCTGCCCCTGCCTCTGCTTCCGACGCACGCCAGCCTAATCCCACCGCACGCGCGGCCACGACCAAGTACGCTTCGAGGCACTGGCGACGGAACTCGATGACGTCCGGATCAAATCGGTTAAACAGGTCCTTCGGCGGCAGATCCAACAATTTGCCACGCAGCTCCTTCACGGTGCGCTGCAGCGTGGTGTGCAGCGACAGGAACGCCGAGAAACGCTGGGCATGCCGAGACGGCGTCACCACGGCGCTACCCACCACCATTCGGATGGCATACAACGTGTGTGACCCTGACCGTGACTGCAGGGTAGCCGGGACGGTGATGCGCACCAGCGATGCAGGGTTGGCGCTCGGACTCACAGCGCCCGGGTGTGGCACCAACACCGGCGCCCGTCGCACGGACCGAGTGGCAGACGACACAACACTGGCGGCGTACGCGTGCGCGGACGCGTAGCCAGAGCTTCGGGGCCCGCGGCGGGACCCGTACAGGCGTGATCGTGACCTGCGGCCGTCCGCGTGCCGCCGAGACTGTGGGAGGTCGCGCAACGCGCGTGACAAGGAACTGCCAGAGGAGGACGAACGCGCGCTGCGTGAGCGCCCAAGCGCGGCCACGACGGGTGATGTCATGGGTGGGCCGTCTGGCAGCAACGGGGTGCCTGGCGGCGGCGGCGGCGGCGCCTTCGCCGTCTCTGGGTCATGCGTTGAACCCGCGTCCAGCGAGCGGGTTGTGGGGGTGTTGGTGCGAAGGACAAGCGGCTCTCCGTCCAAGCAGCGCCGGGGATCTTTACCACGAGGGGGCGCCTCGCCGACAACGTCAAGGGCTGTCGGATCTGACATGGTGCCCTTTAGTGCAAGGGTGGTGCAAGACACGATCCAAACTCCAGGCCGCGCCAGTCAACTCGCGAACACAACACAACCACGCCCAAGCAGCCCCCAAACTGCAGAGGGAGGCTCGCAAGCCCACCCTTTCGTCACACAAACACTTGAGCCATGTTACATGCCCCCCATGGAGCGCTTCCACAGGGCTACAGACAGCCGATCGCGTGACCTGTAGCGCAGCCAACGCTGGAACTGGGACGTGCCCAAGAGGTGCAATTGCCTTTGGGAGTGTGATTGTCATGTCATGTTCACACACATCATCGCGCGAGACGCAGCGTTACCTGTCGCGCGACAAGTTAGCCGTCAAGCACACGCTAGCGCTTGCTGATTCTGTCGGGCTTGAACCGCTTATCTTGGATGTGATACTCCTCGTCGCGTTGGCACCGGATGCGCCTCCTTCTCCTTGCCACACTGCTGGCTGCGGCGAGTGCAGCGCCGAAGAGCAACTGCACCTCGCGCACAACATGCACCGAGTGCGCCAGCACACCGTTTGCACCCTTGCCGTGCGCGTGGAGCCATGATCCTATATCTGGCAGCTACTCATGCATTGACATTCCTGGTGGTGGGGGTGGATCAGGGGCCTGGATGCCGGGAATGTGCCCGGGAACGTGCAGCAACGCCACCACGTGCGGATCGTGCGTCGAGGGCAACAACGGTTACGAACGCCGCTGTGGTTGGGTAGCTGCCACGAGCGGCACCGCTGGCCAATGCATCAACGCGTGGCAGGCGCCTTTGAAAGTGTTGAACGCCGCGTTCTCGTCCTTGCAGTGCCCGTCTGACGCCAGCTGTGCGTCCTTCACCTCGTGCTATGACTGCGTGGCTCACGACGACTTGAAGTCTGGCTGCGTGTGGGATCCCCAACACGACACCTGCGGCACTACATCTGGCCTCCACACAATTTTCTCCCCTTTCGAGTGCCCAGCCAACGTCGCGTGCTCCAAGTACGGCCAAGACTGTGCGGCGTGCAAGGCCGCAGCAGGGTGCGATTGGTGTGGCATGGGCGATGGTGGGTGCCACCCTGAGTCCAGTGCCGCCTGTCAGACCCGGCAGGCTGCGTGCTGCGACGCCGCCACCAACTGCATGGACTGCTTGCCATTGCTGGAGGCGGACTGCGCCTGGTGCCCTGCCTCTGGCACCTGCATCACGACGACGTATTCTGAGAACGTGCCGCAGCAGTGCCTGACCGCCGATTATGCATGGAGCCCTAGCGGGTCTTGCTTCAACTGCCTGACGCTTGACTGCGAGTCGTGCTCCAACAACCCGTCGTGTTACTGGTGTGGCGGTGCCCAGTGCCTGTTTGCCAACGACCTGTCGGACGCGAACTGCACGTTTTCGCCCCAGTGCGGCTCGAGTTGTGGCCGGGGGCTGCTGATTGGAGCGATTGAGGCACTGGGGGAGGGCATCATAAACTTGATGGGTGGCTCCTGCCTGGCTGCCATCGCCAAACTCGAAGCCTCCGCGGCCTTGGACATGTACAACCTGATGACGTCGCTGCTTTCGATGCTGCGTCAATCCCACCACGTACGTACGAACGCATGGACGTTCCAGCGCGTGCTGGTAGCCTGGGCTGGCATGTGACTTACCTGCGCTGGCCGCGCTGTGGGGACTGACAGAAAGCAAAGCTTCACTGGTACGACCGGTGGATAATCGCCGTTCACGTCGTTACGGAGATCGGGGACGACTTCTTGACGACACTGCACGACGCTGCTGGCATAGTGAAGGATGTCCTCGGTGTGTTGACAGACTGTGACGCAGCGGCTGACATTCTGGAGTTCATGGACGGTACGTGCCGTCAGCATCCTCGAACCATGTCATCATGTCATGTGCCGCGGCGTGCCAGTTTCCACGCTGGTTGTGTCGTTTGCGCTCGCCAACAGCTTGTTTGCTTTGTTGTTGTGCTGTGTTGTTGTTGTTATGTGGGGTCTGCAACGTGTCGTGGGTGACAGTGATGGTGAAAGACCTGGCCAGCCTCGAGGACGGACTCGAGCTCGCTGAGATCATCGTGCGGGTGTGGGACAACTGGACGGGGCTGGAGGCCGATGTGGCCCAAGTGGAGGCTGGGTTTGAGGCTTCTCCAAAGAACTGTGAGGACATCGCGGAGGGCACCATCTCTTTGCTGCTCACGGTGCTTGGCATGCACCATGAGGACGCTGAGGCACGCACCGCGAATGTGCTGTCGCAACCGCCGGCGGTGGTGCGCCTGCACCTCGGTGCACCCATGCTGTCGCCCACTACCCGCGGCGCTGCGGCGCTTGCACAGGGTAACGTGACCCCAGCTGTCTTCCGACGACCGGCCGTGGCCAACGGGACTGTGCTCGCCTCGTGCCCTCACGGCGTCGGGTATGCTGGCTGCGTGTTGCTGGGTGTGGGGTACAGCTTGGGACAGTGGGGACCAGATGCCCCCCGCACGCCCTCGCCCACATGTTGGCAGGCCCTCGGCAACCTCACATGCCCACCATCCTCCGCCTCTTTCACCCACGAAGGGGACGAAGGGGACGAAGGGGACGAAGGGGACGAAGGGGACGAAGGGGACACTGCGACATCGCCACCACCCCTGTGTGCGGCCGCGCTCGCGACGGCAGACGCGCTGCGTGCCCTACCCGCTGCGCCAACCGGGTTGCTGAACTGCACGGGTGGCTACGCAAACGGGGTGCTGAACGAGTACTGCAACTTCACCGACCCGGTGGGCATGGCCTCCACAAACGCCACCGTGAGCGCCATCGCGTCTCTGTGGCAGGCACTGCAGCAGTCTGTGCCCGAGGCGTGTGCCACTCAGCAGCCCACCACCACCACCACCAACACCACCACCACCGCGCACTCCGCGCTGCACCTGCCGGCAGCGTGGGACGACCTCCTCGTCTCGCCCGGTGCCCACATTCGAGTCGGCTCCGCGACAGCCCTGCTGCAGGCGCTTGGACAGGCACTCGCACCCATTGCGGCGCGTGCTTCGGGAGGCGGACCGCTGTTGGGGAATGCCGCGGCTGTCCTCGTCGCGAACGTCGGGAACGTGGTGAGTGCGAGTAGTGCGTAGTGGGGGGGTAGACTGCTGCCCTTTTGTTTCGACTCGCGAGCTATTGCGTGTGGTGTTGAGCACCGGGTGGGTGTGTGGAGCCAGTTCAAGCTCCGGCGTTGACATGGCACGTATGGAAAGGTGCGCGCCGAAGAAGAGTGTTGGAGATTGGTTTCGCAATCTTTCTTTGTTGCTACTTGCACAAGGCCACGTGAACAAATCAAACATGGCTACAACATAAACACTACATACGTAGACGGTCCGAACAATACACCTCGTCTGTCTCCCAACAGTAGTCAAATCCAAGGAAGGCTGTCTCCGCATCAAACTCAGCACTGGCACCGCTGGCACCACTAGCACCCGCAGCCGTTGTGCCATTCGACTCCTCCTTCAACACGACGGCGGCTGGAACGTACCCAGGAGTGACGTCTTTGCGAAGAACAGCATCCCACTCCAATCCTTCAAAGAAAGCGTGGCGCTGCACCTCAGCAATGTCACCATCGCCAGCACCCAGGCGTTCCCAGGTGTTCACCTGCAACAGGCTGGTCACGAGGTGCCCTGCGCGCACCGACACGAACGACGGGAACCGAACACGACCCTTGAGGATGGCCTGCCGCCGTGCGCCCTTGTCGCTCTGAAAAAACGGCGGATAGCCGGTGAGCAGCTCGAACACAAGGCAGCCAAGCTGCCAAAAGTCCACGGCCCGGCCGTGAGCCAGGCCATTCAACATTTCAGGGGGGCAGTAGCGGTCGGTGCCCACGATGCTGTCGCTGCGAGAACGCTCCTTCAAGTGCTTCGCATGCCCGAAGTCTGCCAGCTTCACGTGGCCCTCAGCGTCGAGGAGCACGTTCTCCAGCTTGATGTCGCGGTGGAGAAGCTTGCGCTGGTGCAAGTGACCGATCGCGAGCAGCAACTCCGCGGCGATGAGTCTCACCACAGGTTCGGCAAACCGGCGCTTCTCCTGCGCCATCAGGTTGTGGTACAGGTCGCCACCGAGGCACGCGCTTTGCACAAAGTGAAGCTTGCCACGATCCAAGAACGCGTAGTGCAGGCGTGTGACAAACGGATGGCTGCCCGCGATCTGCAGCACCTTGCGCTCCTCGGCTGCTTGCTCCGCCGGGGTGCTGCTTTGCTCTCCGACACGCTCCAGGCTGATCACCTTCAGCGCATACCGCTTGGGTTGCACGCCCAAGGGTGCTGTTGGGCATGGTGATACTGCCGTGCCTGCCGTCTTTCCGCCTTCAGCTGGCGCTGTGGCATCATCCGCAGAGCACACGCGGTCACTTGGGACGCCCGCCGCGGTGTCTCCGCGTTTGCACGAACCGCAGGGTGGTGGCGTGGCAGACGTCGACACGCGAGCCGCTTCCTCCACCAGAGTCACGTGCCCAAACGCGCCCGTGCCAAGGGTTGCCACGTGGCGAAAGTCCTTCAGGGTGCGGCGGCGAACGCTGGACAACAGGCGTGCCCACGTGTCTCGGCTTTCCTCCGTCGGTGCCACCAACCGCATCAATGTCGCGCCGCTGCCCGACTGCAGCGAAAGCCCAAACCCCGCCGCTCCCTTTCCCAACCGTGCTTTCTCCAACTCCTTCTTGCTCATGGGGGGCACGCAACAGCCGTGGAGGTCCACGACCTTGGCCCGTGAGGCCGCACTGCTGCCTGCGTAGCACACCAAATAGCCGGACCGGACTTCAAACAAGCGCGGCTTGGACCATCCAAGAATCCGCCTCCGACGCCGCAGGAGACCCGAGTGGGAGCAGGGCACTTCGAACAGCATGGACGCAGACAGCGCGTGGCGGCTACAGCGCGCCCCAGCGGCCTTGTGCGCACCTTGTCGTGGCATCATGTCCACGACCCCGGCCTGTAGACTGGCACAAAACATTGCCTGAGCAGCAGCCAAACACTTGGTGCCAACTGTTTGAGGGCGTGTGTGTGATGGAATGCTCTTCGAGTGTGCGGACGCAATGTGTGGTTGGGTGGCTGTCGTTTGAACCGCACTGCCCACATCGCAACCACACTTCCCAAGCAACGTGCCTGCACCCCGCAAATTCCGTGTCTCCAGAAGCACGTATGCCAAGTTCTGTGTTGGTTTTGTTACATCAGCCAAATGTTGTGGGTATTTTCGCCTCGATGACGCCAACTCGACGCCGACACAAGTCGCAGCAAGGGCCTTTGGCTTGAAGCTGTGCCCTGAAGGACGCGAAAAGCGAGCGTGTGGCACTGTTTGCCGTGTGTCACAGCTACTGTTCCGCAGTGCTGGGTCTTCAATGGCTTCCAGAGCCCCGCAGTCACCGTCGTTGGCGCGTCAGTATGAGGTGCGACACTTCGAATTCAACTTGGCCTGGCGTGATGGGCAGTGCCCTGTTTCGCGCTGTGTGCTTTGTTGACTCTGTTTGGGCGTGGTGTGTCGCACGCAGTCGCGGTTGTGGTCCCCGTCTCGTTCGGTCCAACGCCGGCGCAGCAGCAAGCGACCAAAGCCCGGTTCGGCACAGCACCCTGCCAAGACGCCTCCACGCACCCCGCGCCGCACACCGAAAAGGTAAAGGTGCCGCACAGAACGCAGCACGCATGGTCTGGCCCAGGGCGGCCATTGACGTTGATGTTGTCACGTAACGGGTGCTGCAATGTTGGGTTGCACTGGTTGTTGGGGGGGGGGGGGGGGCACGGGGGAAGAACG
>Ga0213833_1002391_pt1 | contig 12154 bp, 12 predicted proteins | sample SWATP21_FD_160575 | JGI IMG/M metagenome (GOLD analysis project Ga0213833, IMG submission 160575) | Coastal seawater microbial communities from Marineland, Florida, United States - SWA TP2 #1 | ecosystem: Environmental > Aquatic > Marine > Coastal | place: USA: Florida | collected 2016-08-14
AAAACACACACACACACACACACACACACACACACACACACACACACACACACACACACACACACACAGACACAGACTCAAAGAGTTACAACACCGTGGCACAGGCATTGCACTGTCACCACACCCCACACGAACCACAAACTCGATGTCGCCCAACGACACAGTGTGCCAAGTGTCCTCATCAAACGCTTGGCCACCCTTGACCACGAAGTTGGGCCGAAAGAAGGCCGGTGTCACATGCACCACCGGTGACCCGGGTTTGGATCGTGCTCGGGCAACCACGCGTTCCTGCAACTCCTCCACACTCCTGATGCCCACCAAGAGGAACTGCCCCTCGTTTGCGAAGCCAATCGTGGGCGTGGAGGGACCCGCTACAGTCACTGTGCGCCGCCTTCGCTTCGTTCTGTGTGCAGCACCACGTGGGGTGGCGTGGGGTCTAGCGTTTGCGAGTCTGCGCTCCTTGTGGTCTTTGCGCAGCAGAAAGCACGGTCGTCCGAGGAAGCGCAGAAGCCATGCGGACACGTCACCCGCCCCCACCGTGACTGCTGACACCGCGGAGCATGTTTGCCCACACACAGTCACCGTGGTGGGTGCCACAGACTGTGCTGCGCTCACGGGTTTCTCCAGGTACGCGGCAACAATGTCGGGCATGTCGGGTGCAGAGAGCACCAACGCGTTGCGTTCCAGATCGATGCGAGGCGCAATCAACGCCAACTTGGCTTCAAGCTTCTGATTGAGTACTGTCCCAGTGGGGTCAACCACTGACCACTCACGGTCGTACAGAAGTCCAAACGGTCCCAACCGCCACGCGGGAACGGTTTGTCCAGCGCATGACTTCACTGGGTACAACGTGATACTGTGCAATGTGATGGGGGTCTCGATGTCAAGCCGCCTTGTCTCGGCGGCACCTGGACCGTCGGGCTTGGCTTGCACGAAGCAACAGCGCACGAACTCAACCAGGATCTTTGCATCTGACAATGACGACATGTACCCAAACGAAACACGGACAGCTCCGGCAGGGCGGCCATCCATGACATCCTTTCCGTCTCCGCACTCGTGACCAGCCTGTGTGTGCCCCAATCACCACGGGTGACGAAAACAAGAGCAACGCAACAAGCGCACATCAGTGTGCCACGCCACGCACTTGAAAGTGTCGCTTCACCTGCTCTCCCGTCAGCCTGAGTTCACTGTGACAGGCGCCGACGTTGCACACACAGCCACTCCGTAGCTGGATCCCACGAAACGTGCCCATCTGACACACGAACGCAGCGGACACAGCTTGCTTGTCGGCATCCATGACGTTGAATGTGACTATGCTTCCCTGGTGGGTTGCAAGGGAGCGGCGCGTCAGTGGCAAACGCTAGCACGTCTCAGGCAGGCCGACACGCAACGTACAGTTTTCCGCAAGCTACCATCTTCGTCGTTCCACGCGCCGTAAAATTGGCACACACGCACACCGTTCCAGTGTTGAAGCTGGGCAAGCTGTGAGTGCGTCCATTGTGCCAACTGTTCAACATGTGCCATGATACGGGGCATGCGAAGAACGCGCAAGACGTGCATGCCTGCCAATGCCTCAACTACCGAAAGAAAAGGGAGAGATCCGTCTTCCAACGCGGCTTCGAGCTGCTTTTTCCTGCGTACGAACCGCTGCTGTGCGAGCGCAACAGCCACGGTGCCTCCCCCAAAGTACTTTTTCTGCATGGCAAGCGAAGTTGCTGCTCGACGAGACACCAGCAGTGCTCCAAGGCCAGTCGGCCACCCAAACAACTTGTAGAAGCTCAGCGTCACGAAATCAGGACCGTGTGGCTCCGATAGATCTAGTTCGGATGTTGCTGCCAACTTGGCAGCGTCAAGCAGTACCCACCATCGGTGTGTGCCACGCCCAGGGAATGGAGTGTTCAGCACAGGCTCCAGATGGCCCGACTGAACTGCTTGAACGATTTTGAGGTTGTACTTGGCACCAGAAAAGTTGGACTCGCCTGGGAATGCAAACAAATGGTCGCAAACATCGGATCCACTGCTTGCACTCCTTGTGGCACCGAGGGCCGCTGCGCTGGGAGGCACGGACCCAATACTCGCGTTTCCTCCACCCACCGCCGCACCTGCACCTGCACCTGCACCTGCACCTGCACCTGAACCTGCACCTGCACCTGAACCTGCGCCAGTGCTGCCAGCATTCAAGCCCTTACCATGGGACAACAGTGCTCTGCTCATGGCCTCGTTGTCAACACATTGAAACGTAGCACCATGTTCACACGCCACCTCTCGCATGCCCACAACACTTGTGTGGTTATCGCGCAACACAGCGAAGCGTGAGTGGGTTCCCCACGGAAACACCTGCACACAGGAAACACCACGCAGTCACATGAGAGGCCGAGGGCTGGCAAGGCATACGGCGCGTTTCGCTCCCCACCTCAGCAAGCAATTTCAACGAGGCTGTGCATCCACCCGTGAGCACGACGTGGTACTTTCCGACAGCATTGAAGTGGGTCAACACTGCATGGCGGAACCGGCGGATGGCGTTCGCTGACCGTTTGCTCGCTGGGCCTTGTGTGTGCGGGTTGCCCCAGGAGCATGAAAGCATTCGCCCACATGCTGACTTAACTTGGTACTGCGAGCACAAAGTGGCGCCTGCGTGATCCAGATACGTTTCTCCTGGTGGACAACGCACAACCCAAGTGAGACTTGCGGTGTGTGTCACACAATCCGAGCACGACCAACCTGCGCTTGCCAGCTGTGGAAACTGCAGACGCCGCAACTCCCGAATGGCTTCGGGACTTGGATACGCTTCTATTCCCGCCTGGCTCATGAACACAGGCTCAGAGCCCTCGGGACACGCCATGGTTGCGATGCACCGCAGTGAGCTGCGCGGCGCACCGCAGTGTGCCGCATTGAAAGTCACGTCATGTTGTCACACATCAAGGTTGTGTTTGTCAGCGGGCTCGGGTTCAACCCCACACTGCTACATTGAACCCGTTGTGGCGGTTGCTGTTGATTCTTCGGTGCCCGGGCTTCCAGCACCGTGTGTGGTAGGATTGTGTGTGGGATCGCAGCGGCTTCTGCACATCACTGGGTCTGTGGTAGCCCTCGGTGTGGCCTGGTGAGTGTCGCTTGGTTGGGGTGCCATGAGTCATCGACGGAGCCGCCGAAGAAGTCGCAGCAGGAGTCGCTCTCGATCGAGGTCTGGTGATCGGAGCCGACGACGACGACGCCACGAGTCCCCAGGGCGGCGGCGCAGTCGGCACTCCAGAAGTCGGGAGAGATCGCCGCGTGGCGCTCGACACTCGTCCCGTCGAGCAAAGGAGCGTGACACACGTGACCGCACGGACCATGGAGGCCGTGATGGGCGGCGGTCTAGGAGTCCAGTGCGCCGCCCCGCTGCAACATCATCCACATCATCCACCCCGTCATCTCAATGGCAGCAGCGCGATCGTGCGGGCGACAACATGCGGCACGACGGAGTGCCCCAATCGACCGCGGCACGCCGCCCAGTCAAGACGCCTGCGACTGGTGCGAACATGTCCCAGCTGCTGGGAGGTGGTGGTGATGATGAGAGTGGGTGGGGTGGTGACGATGGCGCGTACGTTTGGCGGAGGGGTGAAATGCTGGGTTTGCAGGCAGGTGTCGGGCTCACCTGGTCCGTTTGTTCCTTGCTTATCCAGCGACGGCGACGAGGAGAAGGTTGACATGCCTGTCGAGAAGCCCAATTTTGGTTTGTCTGGGGCGCTTGCGAAAGATGAGCGACACGGTAACATGTACCGCGGCGTGCAACTCAAGTGGAGTGAACCAGCTGATGCCTGCATGCCCAAGCGTCACTGGCGGTTGTACATTTTCAAGAAGGAAGAAATGCTTGGTATGCACAGCATTGTGGGCGGGCGCCGCTACAAAGCGAGTTCTTTTTTCTGATGTTGCGTTGCTTGTGCCCAACACCAACAGGGAAGCCTCTTCATTTGCATCGACAGTCTGCGTACCTCGTGGGGCGCCACAAAGATGTGCGTCCTGCTTCGTGTTTGCTTTATTGGTTCTGTGTGTGTGTACTGCTTACCATTGGTTTTTGTGTTCTGTTTGCTCGGCGGGGTGCCACGACCCCTCTGTTTCTGCTCCAGATTTGCGATGTGTTGACCCAGCACGAGTCCTGTTCGAAGCAGCATGCCATCATTCAGTTCCGGCTGGTGGAAGTGAAGTCCAAGAAGAAGCGGTCCCTGACAGACGCACCAAAGCGGGTTGTGAAGTGCGTTACTGCGCGTCCATGCAGCCACAACAGTTGTTTCCTCACTAGTGCGATCCTCTGTTTGATTTCACCTCACAGGCCGTACCTGATGGACCTTCAGAGCTCCAATGGCACCTTCCTAAATGGCAAGCGCATCGACGACTCTCGGTACGCTTGCTTGCTTGACAAATGTACATGCCGCCGCGACTCGGGCGTCACCTGGTGCGCTGCTTGTTTATAGGTACTACGAGCTTCGTGTGCGAGATCAGATCAAGTTTGGAGCAAGCTCACGTGAGTACATCTTGCTCCATGACGATCTGGCGAAGAACAAACTCGCCGAGTAGGGTTGAGCCACTAAATTACTAGATTCAAAATTTCCAGGCGCGCAGCGGCCGCGGCACTGTGCTGTTGCTGCACCACATCACCAGCTTCTCGGGTCTTGATGCTTCGCAAGTTTTTCGAGGTGTTGGCCTCCGATTCTAAGATGTGAGTGAGGAGGACATGCACCGTGTATTGGAACGCAAGTGGCTATGTGTCACTGACGTGGTGGCTGGGGAGTCTGCAGAGACGAAGTGCACCTCATTCCAGCATGTCCAGACGGTAGCAACTTCGTCGTGGTGGAGCACAAACTCGGCATCGCTTTCAAGGTTGTTCCCTCACTTTATCTCGAGGCTCTTTCTCAGTTCCATGAGTGTCGATCGGAGGTACGGTATGCCTTTCATGCGCAGGTGTCATGTGGCACCGAGCCATTTCTTCGTGTGCACTGAGTTGGTTCTCCGGCAGGGCAAGACGCGGGACGCTCTACGGGCAACCAAAGCGCTCCTGTTTACGAGTACTGAGTGTTATTCAGCCTTCAACTATCGGTGAGCAGTGCCCAAGCCGACGATCACTGCGTTGTGCGTCCGTCTTACGTGGCATGTCACCACAACAGAAAGACGTGTATCTCGGAAGGCCAAGCCCCTCTAGCCGAGGAACTCAACTTTATTGACCTCGTGCTGAGTTGCAGAGCCAAAAGTGGGGCTGCGTGGACCCACAGGTATGCACATCGGCCATTGTGCAAGCCTCATCAATGAGTGACATGTATGGGGCTGTGGGTGTTTCCTGTTTCCAGGCGCTGGGTTGTTGGTAGGTTACTTCCCTCGCTGGATCGCCATTGCCAACGCGAGCTGTTGAGTGCCGAGCTGCAAGTATGTTCTCGGTGTGCTGCAGCTCATCCCAAGCTGTACTATGCGTGGAACTATCGCCTGTGGCTCTGCCAGCACATGGACTTGGACATGGTGCGTTGGTCGTTGCGTGTGCTCACTTTTCGCGAACCGCTTATGCTGGAGCACATGATGGAGTTTACTTGACAGTTGCGTGAAGATGATACACAAACGAAAGAGTGGGTTCGACGGCACTTGAGTGACCATTCTGCGCTCCACCATCGACAGGGGTTGTTGGTGCATCTGATACGACAACTCCGCAAGAGCGGCGCTCCTGGCACGGACATTTTGAAGCTGTTGGATCAAGAACTGCTGCTCACCAATCACATCGCGAGGTTGTACGTTGGACTCCTCGCTCTTTCTCCCCCGTGCACTCTGAAGAAGGTTCTCATTGGTTTCCGTTGTCCCTGTGCAGGTACAAGGGACATGAGGCTGTGTGGTGTCATCGGCGAGCACTTGCCTCCATGCTGGTTTGGTTGTGGCGTGAGAAACTCGTGCCAAGCAGATGCTGTTTCGAAGAGTTCGTTGAACAAATCTGGTCAGACCTGCCTCCAGTTGATTCAGCAGCCAACTGTGCCAGCCACAGTAGTGCCGATGCAATGATGTTGTCAGAACTCGCGGAGACACACAGGTACACGACATCGCCATGCTACACACGCTGTCGGCGCGTCGAGTCTGATGCATGCGCGGTGACGGGTCACAACCAGGTGTAGAGGGGACGACATGAAGGTTTTGGGTACAGAAGCGCGGCTGCGCGCTTCATACGGGGTGTGGTGCATCGAACTGGTGCGAGACCGATGTGTTCATCTTGTGTCAGGTGCACCAACGGTCACGCGTTGTTGCATGTTGTGTGGGCAGGTCCTGGGGCGTGTGACGGCCCGCGTTCCGTTGATGTCAGGTGCTAGTACTTCGCCCGGCCCAGCGTTGCTCCACCAGCGAGAGACCAACCCGCACACTGTCGGTGCATCGCTCTTGGTCAAGCTTCGTGCCTTGATTGGCGTCCTGGAGCATGGAGACCCGGTTCGGAGCAAGGTTTGGTGTGCCAAGCGGCGTGCATTACCAACCTAGCTGTTGTGTTGTGACCCAGCAGTTTCTTATGTGCAAACATCACTGCGAGCCACAACGAAACACAATACCACGTACCGCACCACCGTGCCATCCATGGTTTACCAACCAAACACATACAATGCCATACATCTCGGCACAAACCGAGGAACAAAAAAAAACATTCTCAGGCGAAGTCCATCCATACAGTGGGGTCTGTCTGTTCACATGCGTCGCACTCTGTCATCCCCGCCAACAAACTGGAACTGCCGAACGTGTTGCACCGGCATGGACACAACCACGCGCTGCGCACGTGGTCGTTGGACTCCAGACAAAGAACCAGAGGCGTGGCTTGCACCCGCGTAGGGGTCCAGTTTCACCAAGAACGACGAGTGAGGCGGGTGGTGGGTGGCGCCAGCTGCACTGCCTTGGCCGCCATGCTGACGTGAACGCGTCGTGGTGGTGCCTGCATGCGACCTGCGTGGCGACGACGATGTGTCATTGCCGCCAAGTTCCAGGCCGGGCACGGGCGTATTCTCTGCAACGCTCGTCGCAGAGGTTATGTGTGGTCCAGACAGCAGCGGTGCGTCCTGCACGTGGTGTGCCCGTGGCGCGCGCGCGCTGGGTTTGCGCAAGGGGGACGTCAACAGGCTCTCCAGGTCACGTTTCAGCCGCCCACGACTGCGTGCTCCACCCACGAGCCGCTTGCGTCCTTTGGCACGCCGTTGTGCTCGCGCCATCACGTGCGGCCGTGCGTGATGGCGCGAGGGTGCGACTCGGACGGGTGAGCCCATGGGCAGGCGCCCAGTGGAACGAGTTTGGGTGTGCCCCCTGCGGGGCCGCAGGCCTGTTGCTTGGGGCATGTTGCGCCGCCGAGAAAGCACGGACGCGGACGCAGGACGGCGCGTCTTTCGAGTGCGAGACCGTTGCAGCGGCGCGGCGGTGGCGGCTGCGGGAGACCGTTGCGGCACCGGTGTTGGTGACAGCGATGGAGATGGTGGCTGTGGTGAGGTGGCAGTGCTGGCGGAACGTGAGAGTGACCGCCACGACGCCTCACTGACTTGAGGGTGGTGGAGGCGGGGGGTGCTCCGGGACGTCACCACGCGCTGCCCAGGCATGGGAAACGCCATGGTTCTGGGTGTGGCAGGTACAGCAACGATGTCGCCCCCAGGAGGCGTGGATGTGGTCGGGATCGCCGGCGTTGCCACTGCCGATGTTGTACCGGCTGCACCAGTGGTGGCGCTGACGAGCTGCTGCGGCGGCAGCGTTGTTGAAGTGCCTGTTGCTGTTGCAGCTTGCCCAGCTTCAGACGCTTCGGGGACGCCCTTTGAGTCCTCTGGAGGGAGCGTTCGAAGGGTGGTGAGCCCTGACTCTGACGCCGCGCCACCGCCGTCTATCGACTCCAGGGCAGTCAGGGACGGAATCACAACTGTCGGAGTCGGAGGGCCCGCACATTGCGCGACAGTGAACCCGGGTGACACCGGACGCGAGTCAACGCCTGGGCCGCGTCCACCATCATCTCGTGGCGCCGCACCGCCACCCTGCATGTGCGGCGACAGTGTGAGCGTTGCAACGGGCTGGCGAGCGCCAAAGGGTGACAACGGCGCAAACGCGATGGGCTTGCGTCCATCATGACGCGAGCCACCCATCGAGCGTGCGGGCACCGACGCGGACTGCCGATGGGGCGTGGGGCCCGCCGCACCACCGCCAAACCGTGCTGGGCTGGAGGAATGCAGACGCCGAGTCTCCCCCTGCTGTTGCAGTGGGGCGCTCCTCGACGACACACCCGTGGGTGTGGGCATGGGGAGGGGTCCAGCCAATCGCATGACCCGGGCCGTGAGCTGAGGCTCACGCGCCGCCCGAAACGCAAACGTGCCCAGCCGGCTCTTTGACAGCGTGCGCAGCAGCTCACCCGTTTGTTGACTCCGAGACGATGGGGAACGCGCGGTGTGGGGTGTGCCAGGGCTAGAAGGCCGCGACATGAGGTACCACGGGGCCACATGCAGCGTCGTGTCTGCTCCCACGCGGTGCCGGCGGGCTGTGCCTGGGGAGGCTTCACCCGCATCGTGTGGTGCCTCGGTCGAAAGCAGCACCGCCTCCGCCACCTCTGCCGGAGAGGGCGGAGGGAAGAGCTTGCTGCTGCCAGGGCTCGGCGCAGTCGTGACGTCCGAGCGACGCTTCCTCCTCGCACGCGCTTCCTCGCTGCCGCCGTGCTCGCCGCTGCCATGGCCACCTGTCCGGGACGGCACAGCTGTCCTGCTGCCGGACGCCGCGCCACCTGTTGGTGAGGTCGAGACCGCGCGAGGCGAGTGCGTTTGCGTTTGCGTTTGCATTTGCGTTTGCTTGGCTTGTGCCGGCCGGCTTGCGCCTGGGTGGTGCTGCTGCTGCTGCTGCTGCTGGTGGCGGTGGTGGTGGTAGGCCCCCCGTCGCCGCGCACACGGCGACTGCGGCGGCATGTCCGCGACCTGGTGCAACGCCGCACGCTTGCGCGCACGCGCCCGCGCGATCGCGACGGTGTCAGCTCTCCGGGCCATTTCGTGGGCGCGGAACGACTGGAGGTTGGCCACGCGCCGCGCCTGCGCGTCCAGGCTCTCCAACATGTCGGCGTTGATGGCCCGGCCAGTGGCTGGGGCGCTTCTTGGGCGTGCGGGCAGCTGCGCATCCGCCTTGCCGAGTGGCCGTTGTGTCGCACGTGGTGGCGTCGGGTGGGTGCTTGTGGTGCCCTGGAGTGTGTCGATGGCACCGAGAAGCGCCCCGACGTCCGACAGCGAACTGCGTCGGCATGCCTCCCGGATGTCTCCGTCTTCCTCCGATGCCAGCCGCGACCGCTGCTGCGGTCCACCACCACCACCACCACCACCACTGTCGAAACCGCCACCGGCACTTGCTTCTGGTCCTGTCCTCGTCCCAGCGCCGCCACGCTGCTCTTCTTCTGTGTCGCGGCCACGTGGGTCCGCAGCTGGCTTGGGGGGAAGCGCCCCCGTGGTCTCCCCCCCAGCCTGTTCTGCTGCACTTGCCAGCGCTGCTGTCGCTTCGTCCCCAGCCCCGTCCCCAGCGCCATCACCATCACCAACCCGCGTCTGGCCCTGCTCCTGCTCCTGCTCCTGCTCCTGCTCCTGCTCCTGCTCCTGCTCCATGACGCGGGTCTGGCCCTGCTCCATGACGCGGTCCATGGCCCGGTGCCACTGCACCGCCGCGGCCGACCGGTCAATCCTCTGCGCGCGCCGCTCCTCCGCCTCCTTCTTGCCTCGCGTGACCGCCGCCATGGCGGCCAACATGCGTGCGAACCCCAACGCCGTCTTCATGTGGCGCAGCTGTCCCCGCACCTCGGTGGCTTTGGCGGCCCACTCGTGTTGGAAGTGCTCCGACGTGGCGTGGTTGGGCGGCGGCGCCGCTGCCACTCCGGCTGTCGCCGCGGTCTCCACCTCCCCCGTCACCCAGTCCGCTGCCGCCACGAACCGCGGGGAGTTGACCACGTCGTGGTCCTGGTGCACGAAGCTGGTGTTCCAGGGGCACAGGTGCTGCACGCTCGTGTTGCGCGTGAACCACCGGCGGCGCGCCGCGTCCTCCTCCTTCATGGCCAGCTCGTCCTCCACCAGGGCCTTGGTGGCATCTTGAAACCTGTCACACAGGACGGCGCAGGAAAGACTCCCCTTGGCCCAGATGTAGAACTGTGCCCACAACCCAAGGGGAAGGCAAGCCACTGATGGCGTCAGACCCCCAACCCCCTGTGCTGGTGACACGAGCACCACACACACCATGCCGGCACATACCTCATCAATATCAATGAAGCCAGAGCTGTGTTTGTTCACCATCCATCCAGCACATTCGCGTTGCAGGCGTGTTGTGCCAGTGCAGCATGTGAGTCGAGGAATAGGACAGAGCAGGACACCGGCTTGCCGCAAGCACACACAAGCACAAGCAGCACCAACCGCCGCACGCACTCGTCTTCGTCCGCCTCGAGAAAAGCAGATGCGGCGACGTGACGCAACACCCGTGCGCTGGGCATGCGCGGAAGCATGTGCAGGGAGACGAGCACAGAGGAAATGATGCGCAAGAAGGTCGCCATTTCGTCCTGTGACGCACGCGCGCACACACACACTGTCACCACCACATGTTTTTTTTGGTCGTCACCCGACCCACAATAACCAATGCAATGCCAACTTTCGCGACGCACAACAGTCCACACAGCCAAGCACACCCACACATGACAGCAACGTGCTCACCTTGTCCATCTAGTGCAGCGCGAAGGTGCAACAGTACCGCCAAGAGAAAGGAATGACACCTTCAACGGTCAGTGGTCGCGCGCGCGCCGCACAACACTGGCTTGACGCACAACACACCTGACGATTGGAATCGGCGTCGAAGATGACAAAACACAGCCTCACACGGTCGCGAAGGGGCCCATCTGAAAACCCCACAAGGTTCACACACGCCTGAGAAGGAGAAGATGGACGCTGCTTGCTAGCCAAACTCACCACAAAACAGGCTCAAGCATGTGAATAGCTTGAGTGACGAACTGATCGCGGCTGCTGGTGAGCTGTCACCCCCATGTTGCTCGTGCATGCGCCTCTTCGGGGGTGTTTTCGATTGCGGTTGAGACGTCGCACCCGTGGGCGTCTTGGGGGGCTTTCTGGGGCGTTGCCGACATGGTTTGCCTTGCGCGACGGCAAACAGGTTGAAGAACCACAGTGGAAGGCATAGAAACATGCTGGACGTTGACAACACCCAAACACGCAGTCCGTGTCAGCAAACGGGGTTGAGATCATAGGGAGGAGGTGGAGACGAAGGGTGAAGGCCACAGGGCAACAGGGCAGGAAGGGAAACACACCCATCTTTGACGATTGAAGCGTCAAGTTGCCCTGGTCCAAACAGCGCGAAGAATTGAGCTCGTGTCAACCCTGCCAGCCGAGTCACTCCAGCATCTTTGGACATTTGAAGAAACTTCTCAAACGCAGCTGCCATCCCATTGGACACCACGTGCGGCACCAAACTATCGGTCAGAAGGGGGAAGCTACGACGCAAGCCGAAAACTGTACCGCATGCACAATGACGTCGCATGCACAATGACGTGGAAGGCCTGGCGGTGTGGCACTGAAAGAACACACGCACCGACCACATGACGAATATCCCATGCACTGAGAGCATCCTTCGCCTTGACAAGTTCTGGGTGGTCATACTGTGACAACTCCTGACCCATTGGCACGGCCAGCAGGCCACGCCGGCCACAGTGATCCTGCCCCCACCACGTGGGTGCTGGCTTGATTCAGAGGCGACGCAAACACGTTGAGTATCTTGATTGATTGGTGAAATCATCAGCTGCTGCCGAAACAGTGGTTCATCTTCGCCACTCACTCGGCACAACTCGTTGTACGCCACCGTGGTTTCCGTATGTACAGCGTCGATAGCAACCTTCAGCTTCGCCCATGTGTCCTCTTCAAGTGTTTCCGGTAGCTCTGTGCTCTCTGTGGCGGTGCACGGGCCCTCAGGGTGAGTGGTGTGGCGCGCGTCATCCACACACACAATCCAGGGAACCAAGCGACAGCGACACCACTACAACCCCCACGCTCCACGCCCAAAGCGGTTCCACCACCCCCTCCTGCAGCACACGCACTCTTTTTCATGGACACTACAAGTCTCCTGGAAGAGCCGCGGCCGGACTGGTCGGACCGGTTGCGGCGCAGTGCAGGCCTCGCAC
>Ga0213833_1002392_pt1 | contig 12153 bp, 16 predicted proteins | sample SWATP21_FD_160575 | JGI IMG/M metagenome (GOLD analysis project Ga0213833, IMG submission 160575) | Coastal seawater microbial communities from Marineland, Florida, United States - SWA TP2 #1 | ecosystem: Environmental > Aquatic > Marine > Coastal | place: USA: Florida | collected 2016-08-14
GTGACGACGGCATGAGTCATGGTCCATGACATTCGGTGGTTGCAGATGATAACCTGGTGAAGATAGTGGCGCTTGGCGGGGTGGAAGTGGCTGTGAATGCACTGCGTGGGCATAGACTTGATCGAGACGTCCAAGTTACGAGCATGGTGGCACTTGCTGCGCTTTGCCTCGATCCAGGTTTGTTCATCCGCCAGTTGCACCTGTGAAAATTGCTGAAACCTGTGTGGTGTTTCAGATGCGCAGGCACAAGCGATAGCTCTTCATGCCATATCGAACGTCCGAGAAGCCTTGATACAGTTCCCTGACGAAGAACTTCTACAATCGGTTGGCGGCCACCTCGTAGCTCTCGCACACTAGTTCATCGTGTCTCCTACATGCTGTTGTGCTGGTCAACGCCCCAAATCCCACCCCCTCATCAGACATCCCCTTCATGGTGGGCCAGAACCAAGAACAACTACATACCATACCATACACCCTCCACCCTGTGTCTGCTTGACCGCAGGAGCAACCGGAACATGGACCACATCGCCGCACACTGTACCGCGATGAACCTCACAATTTGGCGTGACGTTCACTGCTGCCGGCGGCGACTGTGGCTGTGTGTCACTCAGTACCCAACGGGATCGCCACGATGATTCGCCTGAGTGTGCTCGCTGTGGTGTGTGCTATGTGCGTTCTGCCTTTGCATGCAAGATTGCACGCACCCCTCGAAGCACATGTGCGGGAGGGCCTGTTGTCAGAAGCTGCTTGGCCCGTGGATGTGTCAGGTGAGTGCTGTGTAACAAGACATGTGCAATGCGATCTTTCACTCTAGCTGTTGTGCATGTACAGATGACGACACACTCAACGTGTGGGCTGTCCAGGCACCCCTTTCAGAGGAGAAATTTGGGTCGTTGCTTGGGAACCTGAACCTGTTTCACTGTGGCATCATGATCGAAAACACGTGAGTGTGTGTGTGTGTGGCCTGGCGCTTAGCTCGCGGGATCGCCTTCTCACGTGCACCAACAGAAAAACGAACGTGAACACCACGTGGGAGTTTGTTGCCACTGACTTTGGTGCTTTCTTCCCATCTGTCACCAAGTCCAGTAATGGGACCTTTGAGATGGAATGGAAGAACGGAGGTCGGGTGCTCGTTCTGCCCTTGCTGCGTGCGGACTTGCTCTTGAACTTGCCTCTCACGTGTTTGGTGCTCCACAGCGTTGGTCGTTCCGCCCCACGCAACAAACATGACATACTGGTACTCGTTTGCGAGCTTGTGTGATCATGAATTGTGCATGCGTTGACGTGTGCTTGTGGTGGCAGGTCCAAGTTCAAGTTTGTGGGCACAATCACTGGCAGCGGCTACAAATCCTATGCCTCCACGTTCACCTCGTTTTACAACGCAACGCAGACAAAGTACAACCTTTTCCGTTTGATCCAACCCGTCTCATCGGGGCCAGTGTTGCCGTCGTCGACGTGCTTTGACTTTCAATTTGCTTCGCTTCAGTACCTCCATGGTGGGTCAAGCGCACACACACCCGCTGCGCGACCCACAAACTCACCGCCTGTTTCAAATGCACCATGTATTTGGTTTGCGCCAGCCCAACCTGGATCACAGCTCATCGTGGACCAGCTCAAGCGCGATGTGGTCGCTTTGTATGCTTCCAGTGCCGAGGCAGTCAACATCGATGACCCTGCCACGCGGATGAAGGTTGCCCAATTCTACCTCGGCCTCAATTCCATTCCACGTACGTGGTCCAGCAGTCGCATGAATGTACATGCGTGCATCCGCACTCCTAACATGTGACTGAAAGCAGATCTGCAAACAACAAACATTACGAAGCTGTTCACCCATGACATCCCCAAGCTGCTGCAAAAGCTTGGGACCACCGCCTTCACGCTCAATGATGGGCAGTATTACGCTTTCACACCCACAAAGCCATACTTCCAGCTGCTGTACCAATCAGAGCGGCTGTGGTAGTCCTGTGCGTCGTGAAACACAACAAAACTTCGATCGTTCCATTTAGGTCCGTTGTGCCTTGTGTTGCTTTTCTTCTTCCTCCCAAGGCTACGATGCCAAATCTGGGTTCCCCGCAGCACCAGGCTTGCCAGAAGGATGGGTGGAGTGTTACTACATGCACTACCTCGCGCGCAGCTAGTTGAACGCCCAGTACTCTTCGTCCGGATCTCCGAAACCATCGTACTCGGGATCTCCAAACTCATCATACTCCACACCATCGGCGCCACCATCACTGTGCGTGGGTCCGGACACCAGCTGCACAAACCAGGCGCGAATCCACCCAGTGGCACCGATGTTGGAGATCCGCCAAAACATGAACATAAACGCCGCCCCCATCGCAATCCACTTGATGGTGTTGGCCTGCGCAAAGAAAAACAATACAGAAACACGCAAAACACGGTCACCACCCAGCCGATCAAGTGGTACCCACATCACTGGATGACCGCACCCGCGACTCTTGACGCTTGTCAGCCTGTGCCGCTCGCTTCAGAAGCTGTAAAGTGCAGCAAACACACACACAAATGTGACTGGGCTACAAACAACGTTACGTACAGTGCAGGGGTGAACCTACTTCTTTGGCGTTCTTTCTCAATGTGTTCATCGTCATGCCACGGAGCGACTCATCCGTTACACCCTCCTGGGCCGCACCACGAACACCACGCACACGCATGAGGTTTCTGCGCGAACAGCCCCGGCACACACGCCGCACCACCGACAGACCTCTGTCTTGAGCACCGCAACCAGCGCGTCACGCGGCATTTCATCAACTCGAGACGCTAGATCCTCCAGCGTCATCCCGCCACCGTTGCGTTTGCCGGATCGCGGCTGCTTCGCGGCACCAGCACCAGAACCGGCTCTCGCCCCTGCACCAGCCCCCGCACCAGCCCCTGCCCCTGCGCCCACTCCAGGTCGACGCTCGGCCGACGAACCCATGAGCTCCACTGCGCCCTTTTCTTCCGCAAGCTTTCGAAGCTCAGCGCGAACAATGGGATCATCGAGATCAATGCTGCGTGCACGCGGCAATGGGAGCGCACACGTGACACACAGCATGCCCACGCTCGACTTGCCGGTAGGCAACCACACCAGCAACGCACCCGAGCTTCTCTGCTTCCGCACGCATTTCAGCAGTTGGGTTGTCGAATGACGCTTGTGCGGGTTTCCTGAAGTCTTGGCTGACTCGCAGAAAGCAAGCCATACAACCAAGTGCGCCGCCACAAGGGACACAAAACGCACAGGCACACCCGTCAGGCACCTGCCAAGGCGTAGCCAGTGATACAACCACACTACACTGTTGGCACACCCTACCGTTTCGCCTTCTCAATGTGCTGACGCAATTCTTGAGCCTGTTCTGTCTTTCCCTCTTCCTCCCACATCGTTGCTACCCTCTCCATCTCCGCCAGCTGCTGAACAAACTGTCGCTGCTGCACCACAGCAGCCCGCTTCTCTTCCTCCTCCTTTCGAGCACGTCGCTGCTCCTCTGTGAGGGGCTTCGGCGGCGCACCGCGGCCTGCGACGACCTCCCCGCGCTGGAACAGCCCACCAAAGGTCTTCTTGTCCGCAGCCCGCTGTCGCTTACGCATGCCCTTGAGCCGACGAAGCTCGCGGGCAACCGTCTCATCGTCGGGGTGAGCCCGGATCGCGGTTTGGAGGTCCACAATCGACGCATCGAGCTCAGTAGAGCCTGCGGAGGCAGGAGACATACGGGCAACAGCTCTGCGATACAGCGCTTTGCTATTTGTCGAGTCGAGGCGCAGGGCATCGTTGCAGGCGTCAATGGCCACAGTGAACTGACCAAGCCGCATGGTGCACGCGGCGATGTTGTTGTACAGCGTGAGAAGCATGGCGTTCGCTTCAATCCCAGCTGGAGTCCCTGGTTCACCTAATCGTACATGCTTTGTCAGGTGTTCATCCTTAATGCCCTTCCTCCAATTGGAACGACTGCTGAGAGAGACAAACAGCCCAGCCGCCTCTTTGTATCTGTGTGACCATGGCAAGGCACATCAGAACACCCACCCGTACTCAGCACACACCCACAGGCAGAGCACGTCCACACTACAGGGATGCATCACAAACGAACGAACTTTTTGAGCGCCGTGTTGACGTAAGCTAGTCGCTGCATGATGTCCTCCGCCTTGCTTTCTTCGCCAGTGAGCGCCGGCGGGCGATACTCTGCCGAACCGCCTTCTTCCGCCGGCGCCGAGCGCGCAGCAATGACGGCCTGAACTTCTGCTGCAGGCAGGGAGTCAAGCTGGCGAGCATGAGCATCTCCAGCACGCAGAAACAACTCCTTAGCCTCTTCTTTCAACGCCACCGCGGCAGCAAGACGATCCGACAGAGGGGCTGCGCGCCGCGCTTGTACCTCCGGCTTCTCAGAGCCAAACAGCGTCTCCTGGAGGTACTGCGGCCAGGTCTCGAACTGCTTGCGATCCTGGGCGGTTTGAGCGCCCTTGATCTTTGCAGCAGTCTGAAACATGTTCTGCACCTTCTCCATGGTGGCTGTGGGTGAGCTGTGTACGTCAAAACGCGAGTTCGTGTTGGTCCGTGTCACAGTAGTATTAAGATACCAGACTGGCGTGCGGTCGACTCGCCTCGAGCATGGCGAGCGGTGACGACTCGTTCCATCTCTTACGGGACGCTGTGTGTGGAAATGGCGTCGCGTGTGCAACGTAAGACGTTGTCACAACTTCGAACACTGCTGCGCCATGTTCGAGTGAACGTGCACTCTGAGGAGCCGTCGTACAAAATGTGGCACGGTTACATCATGCAGCAGTACCGTGCCAACCAGAACGTCTCCCACAAGCCAACAGCTCGCCGCCTGCGGCGAAGTGCAGCGGACATGGTGGCTTTGATCCAGGGTGTGCAAGAGGAGCAGGTACGTGTTGGTATGGTTTGTGAAAGGTTGTGGCGACAGCATGATCCTGACACGGGTGTGGGTGTGCAGGAGCTGTTTCGATTGTACAGCGGTATCGACACAGACTCCGCCCAGTACATCGCCAAGTCGGCTCAACGAGTGGGTTTGCAAATGCCCAAGGGCAAAGAAAACTAGGGCGGTTTCAGTGCGTTGTGCAAAAACAGGAAAGAACAAGGACCAAAAAAGTACACTCGTGTTCGTTCAATCAACCGCTCATCAAAAACACGCACGCCCGGCCGCAGCCTAGACGAAGTGCTGTGTTGGGTAGCGGGAGCGTGCCGCGTTGTAGTCGTAGCACAACATCTCTCCCTTGCTGATGTCCCTGGCCGCGTACAGCACGACCCGAGCTTGCCCATCCACCTCGAACCGCGCGCTGCGCACGTTTTGCGCACGCCGGCCTTTAGCAGTGTGGTTGTTGATGCCGCTGAGGAAGCGGGCGATGTTGGCAGTGCGCCTGCAGAGTGACCACCATACCATACGGACACGCACAACCATTGAGTCCCACCACACCCCGTGGAGTGTCTGCCGGCCCGCACGCAACGTACTTTGGAGAGATGAGGAGGGTGGTTGTGGGGTCTCCGGTTCGGAGGAGCTCCATCAAGCTGTCGCACTCGCCGTGCAGCTTGTCCTTCAGGAGGTGGACGTCACCCACGTACTCGCACAGAAGCGTCCGATCCAAGATTCGCGCATCAGCGCGCACGACAAAGCTGGAGAGTGCAGGCCCGGCACGTGAGGAGGAAGGCAGAAGAGGAACAAAGACAGAAGCAAGAAGACCGAGCCACCAACATGCGCTTGGCCAACATACGCACCCTTGCACGGGGTCGTTCGAGACAACCATGGGAGCAAACAGCCCTTCCGCCGTCATTTCCTTGAACTTTCTAAACACAGCCATGTTGACCTTGGTCATCTTCTGCAGGCCCCCAATCTGACCGCATCCACAACGCATGAGCTGTCGGTGTCCACAACACGCTGTAGTGCAGCGGCACTGTACCTCACGAGAAGCAATGTTCATGGACGAGGAGGCGGACGGGGAGTAACACAGCTGGTCCGTGTACTTGATTCCCTTTGCTTGCATCGCAGCAGTCACAGAAGCGAGTTGGTCCACCCGGCGGGACACGTCCGTGCTCGGGACCGGCGCACGAAACACCTGGCGATTGGCCTTCGGGTTGTAGCTGCAACGCCGGCGGCCACGACGACCACGCTTGCTTCCAGGGCTCACGGTCGGATCTGTACAGGCGTGCATGGGAAATGTGCGCCCCAACAAAAGCCTCAGGGGGTTAGACAAGCTCGGGCGTGGGGACTGAACCGCGGGGCACAACTCACCGAAGGTGCGGGCGGGGCTGCGAGAAGACACGCCGAAAAACTGCAGGATCGTGGTTTGGTCAGAGCTGGCTTGCTTCTTCAGTTTCGCGAAAGCCCGGGCGTCATCTGGGAGGGAGCCGCCCCAACAACGGCGTGTTAGGATGTCCGCACATAGAATCAGAAACGACAGACAGCTCCGCTCCGCACGTCGCTCACCAGCTTTCTGCTTCAGGTGCTTCGGTCGGCACGTCATGCAAAACCACTTGCCCAGAGGCACCGCCACGAGGAGCGGAGTGACGCAGTGCATGTGAAAACCATGATCGCATCCATCGCACAACAAGATGTGCGGGTCGTCCTCGCCGCTCCCGCAGACGTCGCATGTCTGTGATGGTTGGTGCACGCCCCCCACATGCTCCACACCGTTGGCACGGACATCCAAAACCACAACCACCCACCGCCACACAACAAGTCACCCCTCGCACGTACGATGGTGTTGTACTTCGACCCTTCTTCGGTTTCAGGGATGCACTCGTCGCACAGGAATGAGGCCTCCTGCTCTGCCGCTGGAGCAAACCGGCTCGAGCGGGGCACGTCGAAGCCGGCGCATGAACGGTGCGCTGCCCGGGTGCAGTGCGGGGAGGTGCATTGTACCATGTCTCCTACACCCTCATCACACATGAAACACACGCGTGCGGGTTCTATCTGGGGCTTCACTGCGGGCTGTGGGGACGACGAGCCGGCATCCAGCGCGGGTTTCTGGAGTGCCTTGCCTGGCTTGGATGCGGGCGGCATCTTGGTGAACATGCGCGTGCTGCGCCGCCGGACCTTGAAGAAGGCGCGCATGGACTCTCCACCGCCTGAAGGGCGCGAACGCTTGCTTGGCATGCCTACAGAGCCGGACGTGGGGGGAGGTGGCCAGGAGAACAGGAGAACAGCGGTTGAGGGGGGACGGACAAGCGCAATCTCACAACTTGGCATGGTGAGAGCGGGCGTCTCTCAGCACAGGTGTTTGGCGCCAAAAAATCACAGTGTCAAAACTAGCAAAATACTACTTTTGAAACATACACCACGCACAGCGCGCAAACGAAGTTGCCTGCAGCTTTGCGGATCCTTCCACAGTGAATTTCACTGCCACTGCGTTGAGAGAACTTGCTCCGACACACGTACTCATGGCCGCCACAGACGCACCACGCGAGGAGTCAGCTGCCAAGCAGCCAAAAAATGCTGGTGGGGGTGTTCACGTGACGGGTCTGGTGCTTGTTGCAGCTTTGGTGGGTATGTATGTGGTCGACACATACTTCAAGCCATCGTTGCCGCGTGCCAGCACCAAGCCTTTTAAAACCTTTGAGGAGTTTCTTCCCTTCTACTTGTCTGAGCACAGCGACGTATGGTGCCGTCGTGTGCACTTCATCGGCACGACCATCGCTTTGACTTTCTTCCTGCGTTACCCGACCACCATTCTCAATGCTATCGCCGCCGCATCTGTGGGAATGTGCCTCATGCCCCTCACTGCACACCTTGACTTGGGTTTGATTGAAGGTGGAGCCATGATCCTGACATTCTTTTTGCTGAGCCGATACACCACGGGTTCGTGATGTGGGCTGGCGTGGAGGTTGACGTTGGTTGACGTCGTTGTTGTATGCTTTGGTGATCCACAGGCTCGTTTCGGGTTCCAGTTTCCATTGCTGTGTGTGCTTATTCCTTCGCTTGGTTTGGTCACTTCTACTTTGAGCAAAACCGGCCCGCGACGTTCATCTACCCAACGTACGATGCTGCTGCTCCTTGTTGGTTGCGGTGTCCTTCTCACCAGCGTGTGGGTCCCAGGTTTTCTCTCATGGGCGATTGGGTAATGTGGTCGATGACAATCACGGGTGCCATTCCACGTTAAAGCGGCTGTGGTGTAGCACGTGCTCTGAATTTGTGTGTTGCAATTCGGAGGGGGGGTCACAAAAGTATCATCATGACATGTCGACACACACACTTGAGACGGCCGCCGTCTGACGGCGGGCAGTCTCCACCAAAGCGAAGCGAGTATCCAACGCATTGCTCACTCCGTGCCGATTTCGACCGATCAGCTCACACGTTCACATCCACACGTAGGTACGGTGGCTGGCAGTTTCATCCCCAAACGGAGCGCCAGCGCATTGTGTGCAGGCCTGGACTGGAAGCCGCTGCGACACGTGGAGACGTTCTTCGGCCCCCCAGCAGTGATGGCTGCGAAGCTCGAGGTCCAGGCTACGCTGGCTGCCATGCCTCCAGGAGGCAGAAAGCGAGCCCAACGCAAGGCTGTGCATGAGTTTCTGGAGGAGGCACGCGCCAGTGCCACGGTACTTGAGTTCCTTGACAGCGAATGGTGCAGTAGCCAAGTCAAAGAAGTGGCATCACAACTGGCAGAGCGTGTTGCCACTGGTGTTTCTCCACCTGAGGCTGCTGCATACCGCTACAGCGATCCCAAGCACATTATTGCAACTCTTCGAACCGAGATTCACTTTGCGGGTGTGTACCAACCGGCGGTACCGCTGCGAGACATTGCAGGCTTGGTGCTGAGACGTGCAGCAAGGCAACGCGTTTGTTTCCACAAAGGTGCAGCAAGCCACAGTTTTCGTGACGCTACGCGTCCGATTATTGGGTTTGCTGAGTACTCGAAGGAACACCTTGCCCTTCGCCACGAAGCATATCCGTGAGTCTCCACGCGTCGAGGTCTCGACGGCGTGGTGCGGACGTTCACCTGTTGTGCGATGTCACAGGTACAAGCCGGTGTTCTCCGACGATTTGTCCGAGTTCACGCACCTAACGTTGCTTGAAGCCCGCCTCAGTAGTGGGGACGACCATGTGAGCTCTCCGTGTGGGCATGCTCCTGGGACTTTGATGGGCTACGCGCTGTTGTCGAACACGTAGGTGCTGCGTTGGTTGGTTTTGTTGCCGCTGTTTGTGATGTCCCTTTCTCATTGGGCTCTCACCATGCGACTTGGGTGTGCTGCGTTGCCGAGTAGGTATGTGTACGACCTAGCTGTACACCCTTCCTTTTTCGGTCTTGGAGTGGGAGCTTCATTGATACGGGCTCTTGTGGTGGCTGCTCCGGGTGGCGAGGATGACGACGCTACTGATGTTGAGAAAGACGACAGTGAAGTGTCGTTGGATGTGCGTTTTCACAACCCAGCCAAGACCCTATACACTCGTCTCGGATTCGTTTCCAGTGGCCGATCGTGGGGCTTCTACGATTGGCATGGAGGCCTCGAAATGTCAGCGCGACGCTCCCAGCTCATTCAGCAGTTTGAGCGTGCCCGTCAGTTTGTGCTGTGGACACCGCAGGCACGTGCACGTGTGTCCGGGGTTCTGTCGGGCGCAGCGAAGGATTCAGAAGAGGAAACAAAGAGCTCCGAGGCCGCTTGTGCACCTGCTGCACCGACTGCCGCCACCGGTGCGTTCCTGTGGACCCACGAACAAGCCGCAGCGCACGAGACGTTGCAGATCGGCGCGTCAGCGTGTGGAGCCACGGCGATCGTGAACGCCTTGCATGCTTTGGGTGTTCCAGTTTCCATACCAGACGCCGCTGCAGCCACCCCGACTCGACTTCGCAAGTACGATGTCCCTCTTGGCACGTACCTGGCGGCGCGGAGCGTCGCAGGTGTCGACCACACCGATTTTCAGCGCGCGTTGCCGAAGGTTGCCCCGACAGTCCGGTTTCGGTTTTTCCCCACCACCACGGCGCTTCAACGGCGAGTGGATGTGATGTCCATCTTGCGGAGATGGATTCAATGGGGTGGTGCCCCCATCGTGACGTTGAACCCGCAAGTGGTGGCCTCGCTGGTTCCGGCACGCGCCGTCCCGGATGCGTGGCACCATCAGATGGTGTACGGCGTTGACTCCGACGGCCGATGCGCGCATGCCACAAATGGAGAAAACCACCTGCCTCGGGTGTGGCTGCACGCGCAGTTGTGCTCGCCCTCTGTGCTTCTCATTCACAGAGACGACGTGCTGCGGTGGCTGGAGCCGCCCTTCGACAAGGAGGACTTGAAGGGCGCTCTTGCCGCTGCAGACACCTCCACGCGAGGTCGCTGGACGGAGCTGCGTGTGGTGGAGCAAGTGGCTGCGGTGACAGCCCAGCATGAGGCAGGTGTGGCCCCTGATGATGAGTCACCGTGTGTTCTCCCCCCGTGTGCCCCTCACGTGCCGCATGTCCGTAGTATCCGCGGTCATGGTCACAAGATAGGCGACGAGCGTGTCATCACACACATCGTCATCCCCGCGTGTTACTCGACGGGGTTCACAGTTGTTGCCCCACCCGGTTGTCGCGCGTATGAAGAGTTGCTCACCGCCCCGGACCTTCTGTCTGAAGCCGGGAAAGGGATTCATGCGGTACCACCCCCCGGGAAAACAGCGACAGCTGATAGGAAGTAGAGCTTAGCTTAGAGTGGTGATGACGTTGGATATTGTACGCTACACGTTTGTTGACTTCACGCCTTTCATCTCTTTGATGACCCAAAGTACTGAAGGTTACACTACAACCCAGATCTCTCCCACAACCTAACGGTTCCATCATGAGAAGCCGAAAGCATTGTCGGCTTGGACTTGTGGAAGCTGATCGAAGACACAGGCTTCTTGTGTCCCTTGAGAACATGCACTGGGTCCCCGCCCTGTGCAAAGAAAGCACAGACACAGAACATAAGCAAGGGAACAGGACCAAGACAACGCAACACAACGTTACTCACCTCAACCAAGTCCCAAAACGCAATGGTGCCATCTTCACTCGCGGCAGCGATGTACGCATCTGTATGCGTGAAGGTGCAATCCACTTGGTAGGTCTCATTCTTGTGGCCACGGTACTCGTTAAGAGCGTCTCCCGACTCGCGCTCCAGCAACACCAAACGCGCAGAAGCACTTCCTTGCATACAACCAGCGAGGAGGCAGTTGGAGTCGTGTGAAAGGGCCACACTTACGACAGGGTCTGTGTGGCGGAAGGAGCAACACCAGGTCAAAGGCGCGTCGGTGTCAAGGCGTGTCGACGTGAGTCACGAGCACCTGACGTACCGTGGATGTCATCCATGCGCAGGCGCCCCGCACGGAGGTCAAATGTGCGCACACATCCATCAATGGCACTGAGGGGCATGGCACGCACACAGCAAAGGAGAGTAAGGACACACAAACCAAGGGTTGAAACACCGCGCAGCGTTTGTGCCTCACCCAACAATGATGTTGTCTGCGGTGCAAAGAATGCTACTAATGCTGTCTTTGAAATGCTTCAACACTTGAATGGGGGTTCGTGAAAAGGACCGACAATCCCACGCCCTCACAGTTTGGTCGTAGGAACCTGCTCAACGTGCCACGAAACACACACCCAATGAGCGCACAGCACAGCATCTGCTGGCTAACTGAACGCACCAGTCAGCAGCACTGTGCTTTCTTCATTAAACGCAACAGCATTGACACGCTGTGGCACGCGCAATCACCAAAGAACAAAACAAAATCAAACACGGCGTGAGGGACCAGCAACTTCACACGCAACACAAAAGAGGCATGATGAGTACATACCCCTTGATGGCCGTGGTACTTGCGGATCATCTTGCCCGTGGCAACGTCCCACAGAAACCCAGCTCGGTCCCCACCGCAAGACGCGAACTTGTTGTTGTCATGGCCACTGGCGACATCGGCAGGCAGCGTACGGCGGTCAGAAACAAAGAAACAGCCAGCACGCCGCACAGCCTTTCTTCACCCCACACCACAGCCCCTTCACGCACATGGCAATGTCATGCACGGCGTGACTGTGCACACCGGCGTACGTCTTGATGAGCAGGCCATTTCCAGTTCCAGGCTCAAGATCACTGTCTCGGTGCGGGTTCCAGAGTTTGATGCTGCGGTCGTGGCCAGCAGTCATGCAGTACATACCGTCGGCTGCGAGACACATTTGTGGTGAGACAACCTTCCAAACAACGCCCCCCCA
>Ga0213833_1002394_pt1 | contig 12150 bp, 21 predicted proteins | sample SWATP21_FD_160575 | JGI IMG/M metagenome (GOLD analysis project Ga0213833, IMG submission 160575) | Coastal seawater microbial communities from Marineland, Florida, United States - SWA TP2 #1 | ecosystem: Environmental > Aquatic > Marine > Coastal | place: USA: Florida | collected 2016-08-14
AAGCGCAGGGCGCGTCACTGTTGCGGCAAACGGCTGGTTGGCAACATGGGACATTGCTTGGAGACAGCTGCGCACACCAACACGCACACACACGCACACATGCACAACAGCATCCGTCAGCACAGCTAGCCCATGAAGCGGAAACGCACAACGCTGCGTACGTACACACGAAACAGGGGGTCCTGGGATTGTGCATTTGCGGACGTGGCCACTATGGCCATGGAAGTATCCAGCACAACAGCCTCAGGCCTCCGCCAGGATTGGAACACGGCCAAACACTTGCACACCTGCGCCCACACCACAGCCATCCGCCACGACTGTGGAACATGTGAAGCACACCACTCTAGGAGCCTGGTGCGCCACGAGGACGCAGCAAACGCTTGCTTCAAATCATGCAAGTGCATGCGCAGGCATCGCAGAAACTGGATCTGGACAGTGGTCCCGTGTGTACTGCGGGGTAGGGAGGAAACCAAAACCACACCACGAGCAGGTGTTGAGACACCGCACTGATGACGCCGTGTGCTGGGTGCAAGGAGGAAGGTACCTGCAAACAACGGTCTCCACCAACGTATTGAGAAGATGAACAGCGCCTGTGAAGTTGTCTTGCTGCAGGTGCTTGAGCAGCTCGAACGCGTGATTGGTAGACACGATACCGTGCTTGGCGTTGACAGGCTTGTGGGACGCAAGCATTGAAGACACGCGGTCAATTACAGCCTTGGCGCGTGACAACGTGGACTGCGGCATCATCCCTCTGCTATGACGCGCAACATGTGGCTGTGCTTGCCCACTGGCATTGAGCAAACCAACCCGTGCCATGGTGTGACAAGGAGGTAATCGCAGCAGCGGACCTCCGCGGTGGTGGACTGCCAAAGCAGCCAAGGAAAAAGGAAAAAGCAAAAAGGAAAGTGGCAAAAAAACATGGTGACGATGACGAGACTCGAACTCGCGCGGAAACTAATCCATCACGGCCTTAACGTGACCCCTTAACCGCTCGGGCACATCGTCGGATGAGGAGTGGGCTCCCAAATTTTCAATATGATATGTCATGATCGGGCGCTCGCTGTCTCCTTCGCGGGGCTGGGCGTCTCGTAGTTTCAGGCGAGGATGGACGAGGTCGTGAAGCTACACTTTACCCCAACGACGCTCCTGTCAGCATGTCAGGGACTGTGTGCTTGTGTGCGCAGCTTGTTGGGGCCGTTACATGGTCTGAAGATCCTGATTGGTTCGTTGCGTTCCGGTTGAACGAATGCCCATCCTGACGTCGTGTGTTGCAGGTGATGACGATGAGGACGAGTCTCACATCATCACTGGATCCACACCAGCTGTACTGCACCACATTCAGGCTGTGACGCCAGCCTTGCAGATCCTTGTGAAAGTGATTGCAGCACACGAAGCCGCTTATGGGAATGTACGCACCCGCCCATCACTGCCACTGTCTTGTCGTGTTGTTCACGCAGCCATGTGGTGCTTCAACAGGGTTGCACAACACTCGCTGTGCTTGTTGGCACCCTTTGTCATCAAGCTCAAGGGGCGGGTGTCGCGCTGTCCGTAGTTGCAGCGTACGTGTATCGTGTGGTGCTGTCTGCTTCAGGCTAGCGTGGACTCATCGCAGTGCCTCCCACTCGCAGACATCGGTACTGGGACGGCTTGCGATCATGCGAAGAGATATGCCGCCGCGTGTGCCGAGGCATTGCCCGTCCCATTCCACCGCTCAACGGGCACAGTGGTAGCGGTGTGATAGCGTCCGAGCCATTACAAGCGTGGGCACGTGCGTATGGAGGAACACCAGCGCCGTTGAGTACAGCGGACGTGGCACGGCTGGGGGTGCTGGAGCTTGTTGGTGCCGGACTGCAGCATGCGCATATTCCTGTCGCCATGGAGACGTCAAGCACCCCACGGCAAACGCCTCATCGATCGCGCTGGTTGGTACCCCACATGGACGCTGCTGTGAAGGCTGCGTTCCTTCTCAGTAGCAGCAGTGCTCGCGCCGCCAGTGGAGACTGGAATTCGGCGCTTTTGTCTTTGCACAAGAGTCAGGTGAGTGGGAAGGCGTGTTGTGCGGGACACTTTGCATGTTGCATTCCGACCGGCGTGCTCACGGTGTTGTTCGGTACCCTGTGGCCATGCTCAGGGCTGTAGTGGAGTGGTGGCGCGACCACAGTGGCGTGTGATGCGTGGAGTTGTTGTGCGGGTCATGGCCACAGAGTGTCCGGCTGTGGCTTCGGTTGTCCGAGCTCTTGCGTCTTCTTCCAGCAGCAAACCGCCACCCCCACCCTCAGCCATGCTGGGGGAGTGGGTGGGGGCGGTCCGGTGCCGTGTTGTTGCCCTCACCGGCGACTGCGATTACCGCGATCTGGGTGGCGCTTTGGCGTCTTCTGACATGCTCCACGCAGAAGGGGCTGGGGAAGGCATACGCACCAGTGTTGTGTTTCGTGACAGCGAACATTTGCGTGCCTCAGCGATGGGGGAGGGTGCAGCGACCAAAGCTGTACGCGCTCTGAAGGCCGCTCACATTGGCTGCTTGCTGGTACGCGAGAGTGGTGGAAGTCACGGCAGCGGGTGTGGTGTTCTGCTTCGCGCGTGGTGGTGACATGTCTTCTTCTTTCGCCTGTATGATATGACAGGTGAAAGGCAGGGTCTCAAGCGCTGTGAAGACCCTGTGCCAAGCAGCTGGGATCATCGTTGTGTCAGGTGTTGCGATGTCCGTGTTGCAGGTAAGGGCCGGCCTGTGTTGTATGCAATGCCACGCACACACCACCTCCTACTGACAGTGCGCCCGTAGGTATTGGCCTCAGCTTGGAGTGTTCCACTGTGGCAAGATCCGTTCTCGTTGCCACAGTATGTCGCCGCCATGGGTACGTCCAGTGTCCCAACAGTGGATGTCAGAGTGCATCATAGCGGGTGGTTGTCTGCTGAAGAGACCGACGCACTGCCCACGCCGCTACGCGCCGACCGAGAAGGTCATCATGCTCAAGAGCATGTGAATGAGTACCAAAAGAGGCCACTCTTGGTGGTCTTATCTGCTGTCGCTCCTTCTGCGGTGCAACCTGTAGCCGTGTTTGTGCAGTCTGCGACTCCAACGGAGACGGCGGAGTGTGGCAGATTGTACGTGTCGTTTCGTCGAGCGACCGTGTTTGCGCACACGATGTGTATGGTCGGGGTGATCACTTAGCTGCTTGTTGCAGGTTCAAGACGTGCTTGTCTCGCCTACGAGGGGTCATGCGCTCCAAGCACTGCTTGCCGGGTGGTGGCGTGTGGCAACTCTGCTGTGCTTCCTTTCTACGCCGCACTGCAAATGCATGGGGACGGCTGGGACACAGTGATGCGCGAACCAATACAGCAGCTGTGTTGGAAGAGTTTGCAGAAAGCTTGGAGGTACGTCGGCAGGCGTACAGCCTTCGTTGTGATGGTTGATTCCTTATCGTTGACGTGCCTCATTCTTTGCACGTGAGTTCAGGGCCTCGTCTTGTTGGCTCTTCAAAACCAGGGTCTGCCGTTGGCAAGGGCCACAAAGCTATTCCTTCATGCCCAACGAAGATTTGCATTACCCCCGTCGGCTGGTCTTCTGCAGGCCAGTGACGCGGAGGTTGCGTGGCTGCGTCAGCGCTCACAACGCGTCTGGTCCCCGCTGTCAGAGGCCCATGCGGCAGAACTGGGGATGGTGGCCCCACTGAAGGCCCCCACGTCGACCACCACGCTGCGCTTTAGTCGCCACGCGAGGGCTGTGGCACCGCTCAACTTTGGGAACGTGTTCGAAAGGGCGCTGCGTTTGCCCTGTTTGGGCGTCACTGTCCGTGGACTTTCGCAGTGTCACATCGTTTGTGCGGGCCTGGATGATGTGGCGTCAATGGAAGGGGTTCTTGGGAGTAGTATCGGTGCCGTCCACACCCTGGGAATAAGCTATGCCGATGGCTGGTTTTAGTTAGCGGGTTCCGTTTGAGCAAGTTTGACTGTCCAGAGCGAAACGTGGTTGGGGAACGCTGATGTGCGGATTAACAGGGCTTGGCGACGTGCCAGTGGTGCCACTGCATACCCTGCCACCGTTAACGCTGCCACGCTTCCATGCATCGGCACCACGGAACGAAATGGCAGAGTCCAAGAAACAAAGCAAGGCCCAGTTGCGCAAGCAAGTGCCGGCGTGAAAGGGGTTTGCTCCGTCTTGCAAATGCTTGTAGCGGTGTCGATTCATCACCTCGTTCGTGGTAAGATTTCGCGAGATGTTCACTCTGACCACGGAACGCCATTGAAAGAATACAACATTGAGAACGCATGCACCCAAGTACTCCGCCGCGAGAGGCACCATCGACGCGGCAACGTACAAATGCCCAGCAAGCATGGAAGTGACAACTGCAAACCAAACGAGGACGCCCGCAGCTACAAACACCGCGAGGAGTCCTTGGACAGAAGCCAAGACAACCGAGGGTTGAAGGAAAACTGAATCGGAGTCAATGCGCAACATGGTCAATGTGGATCGCGACACAGAACGGCGTGGCGCAGCATCACAACTGCGGCGTACATGAAAGCAAGAGGGCACATGCGATGCCTGTTTGCAACACCAAACACACCAACATTCCTAGAAAAGGCCGCATGTTGCCCTCGCCAACACAGTCTGCACAGAAAGTACTGAGTCAAACAATGGCTGTACAGTCTCCCTTTGGAAAACAATGCACACCCGCAAACAGTCTGCGTACTGCTTAGCCAAACGCAGTGATGATCAAACCGTGCAACACAACGGTCACAAACGCGGCAGTGCTTTGATCGAACAGGCCGAACAATCTGATGCAAACAGGGGCGGATCAACACTGAAACAGTTATCCACAAGTGGAGACAAATGTGAGCGCGAGTGTCGTACCTCACACACGCGACACAGCGAAGCTTGAGGAAACGCAAGCGGCACAGGTCCGTACTTGCGCTGCATGGCACAACGACAGCATCGTTTGAGGAACGAGTACGAGCAGTGGGCAACGTGGAGGGATTCCCTACCAGGTTCCGAAATAAACGAGATGACTCAATGGATGCGTCCACGCCAGCCTTGTTGTGCTTTGCACTTGGGAGCCGACCGGGGTCTTGTATCGACGAGCGGTGATACAAATACATGGCTGCCAGCATAGTGGCATACATGCAGAGGACTTCAAAAACTTCCAAGCTACGCATGGAGAGGTGCCGCAAAACACAAGCGTATCCAACCGCATGCAGTAGGGCGTGGGATACAATAAATACCAGGGTGTGCTGCGTAACGCCGCATCGCGTCACTTTCGAGCGCAAGCGGGAGAGCTGCTGACAAGACGTCAATGTTGTGTTGGTCCCTCAACAAGCATACTAAGATGTGCCTCTCACCTTAAGTTTGTTTCCCTGTGTTGGCACACCAGGTCCTTCATGCGTGGTGGCTTGTGGTGCAGGAAAAAGCACCATACCAGGAGCAGTCGCAAACCGAGACACGATTTGCCGGTAGGCGTCATGGGGCGACCTTGTCGCACGCAGACGATTTGGCGCGCTCATGTGTGCTGCCCTGCGAGCCCCAGTGGAGTTGGACCAGTCATTGGCATGCAGCAGGCCGTGACCACTAGCACGCTGGTGTTCTGGTGTGGGCTCCGGTGCCATGGTAGCGACGGGAAAGCGCTTCTGATGGGTTTGCGCGCCATCGGGGCTGCCTCAAGCACAATCACGTGTCAGTCGCTCTTCACAAACGCCTGACATCATGCCCAGTCAATGCACGTACGCCATTGGACCAAACCAAACCATGCCATTGTCATCAGCCATCCAGCGCTGGTGGCTAATGTGCTGCAGGTGCTGCCATGACGACATCTGAAACAATCGTGGGCATTTTTGAATATAGTAATCAAACACGGACATCTTTACTTTTTCACTGGCCACGCGAGATTGCATCTCCCGTGGCGGCGGTTGCGCCCACCGGTCAGGTGCAGCAGTCTGCGTCGTGTGGTGCCCCCGCCCGCGATACCATGAAGCCCCTCTTACCCTTGGTCAGCGTCTTGTGTGTCATTTTGTTGCAGCCAGGTGAGCGTACTGGTGGCGGCATGTCTCTGTGTGTGGTGTGGTGGCAAAGGCGGTGGGGGCCTCGAGCCACACTCACACTCTCCAAACGAAACTGCTGTGACACGTGCAGGCGTGGCAGCTGCGGCTGCACCTTCGTGTGAGTGCCCACCAGGCTTCAGCTATGGACCTGATGGTACAACATGCGTCTCAGACGATTGCACCGGCTCCAGTCCTTGTCAGAACGGCGGAGTGTGCGTTGGCTCCGCTCCCAGCGCCGTGTGTGACTGCACTGGCACCCATTTCCAAGGGGCCACATGCACCGAAGACGTGCTTGAATGTGCCACGGACAACGGTGGGTGCCCCAGTGGTTCCACCTGCATCGAAGTCGCTGGTGCACCAAACAAATGTGCTTGCCCTGGAGGCCTACGGTGGAACAAGGACCGCTCGGCTTGTGAAGCCAACCACTGTCCGTCGAAGTTCCCCTACGAAATTGACGGCCGGCTGTGTGCTCGCACAATCACACCCAGCGCCTGGACGTATGGATTGCGATGCTATCGCTACTCTCCGTATGGTGACTTGCTTGAACCGACTTCCATGCGAGACTACCACGCTTTGGTCGACCTCCAGCTGGTGGGTGACGATGCGGTGCTGGTGTGATGTGTATGCTCAGCGGAGTCAGCTCACGCATGTTGTTGCTTCGTGTAGCTTGGTGATTCGTTTTGGACAGGACTCAACGAAAGAGACTATGAAGGCAGGTTTGTTTGGCTGAGTCGAGCACGCACACCGTTTGAGCACTTGTGGGCGGAAGGAGAGCCTACGCTCCGCCTCCCGGAAGGAGATCCAGACTGCGTGGTCCTCACTGAGGAGGGCTTGAAGAATGTGATGTGCGGTGAAACGCACAGCCTCGTGTGCACCGAACCACTGGAGGGTGCTTGTGCGGAGTTTCCGTGTGGCTTGGGTCGCTGTCTGAACAGCACGGATGACCCCGGCTACGAGTGTGACTGTACTGGAATGGGAATGGTCGGGGACCGGTGCGAAATCGATGTGCCGGAGTGTGCTGTCAACAATGGTGGCTGCTCTGACACATGTGTTGAAATGCGTGGCCAAGCCCCTGTGTGCCAATGCTCTACACCTGGCTACAAGCTTGGAGACGATGGGACTTCATGCATCCCTGACTCCTGCGGCTGCGCCCAGCTTTGCACACAGCACATCGACGGTTCCACATCTTGCTCTTGCCTTGAAGGCTATTCAACCAGCGATGACGGTGCCACTTGCGTTCCCGACGACTGCACGGGGTCCATGCCGTGCCAAAACGGTGGCGGGTGCCGAGGAACCGCACCACACGCTACGTGTGACTGCGATGGGACTGGCTACACAGGCGACACGTGCACTGACGATCTGTTGGAGTGCACCATTGACAACGGTGGCTGTGCCCAGACGTGTGTGGAGAATGTGGGTGCCCCACCGACTTGTTCCTGCCTGCCTGGCCACACATCTCCCGACGGGGGTGTAACATGCGTGGCGGACACCTGCCCACCGGAGTTCCCCTGGGAAGTTGCCGGCCGTTGGTGTGTGACAAAGCTTCCGCTGTATTCACACAGCATCGGGCGCACGAACTGCGCATCGCTTGGCGGAACACCGCTACGGGTAGCCAGTGTTGGAGCACTTGACCAACTCAAAGCGTTGCTGCACATGGACTCGGTTCGTCGCGGACGTCGTGTTGCTTGCCAGCGGCGTGACGTTTGTTCACACTGACCTAACGACCTGCTGTCATTGTGTCCCCCCTCCACAGAACAAGGAACCGGCATTCGTAGGGTTGAGGAGCGATTTGGTGTGGGAAGACGGTGCCATGTACACCCACCTCCCACAACTGTGGCCAGCGGACGAACCGTTTGACTGGCCCGCGGACACTTGTGCTGTCATTGATCCCGATACTGGCTTGCTTGGGTTTGGCAGCTGCTCCGGTACCTCCATGTTGTGTGCTATTCCCAACGCCAATGCCTCCTGTGCAAACGGCCCTTGCCATAACGGCGGAACCTGTGTCAACAATGGTAACTCCTACACGTGCGATTGCACCGGGACGGGCTTCACCGGACCAACATGCTCTGTTGACATCGACGAGTGCAGCACCAACAACGGCGGCTGCGGTTCCAACTGTCTCGACATGCTCCGCACGCCGCCCACCTGCACCTGTGCACCGGGTTTCACGTCCACTGACGGTGGTGCCACGTGTGTACCCGGCGATTGTGGGTGCGCGCACGAGTGTGTGGAGACGTTGGGCGAGCCGACGTCATGCAAGTGTCGCGATGGGTACTCGACGCCGGACGACGGTGTGACGTGTGTAGCAGATGATTGCACAGGGTCAACATCCTGCCAGAACGGCGGTCGATGCACCGGCAGTGCACCCTATGCGATGTGTGACTGCAGTGGTACGGGGTACACTGGCCCGACTTGTGAAGAGGATGTGCTGGAGTGCAGTGACAACAACGGAGGGTGTGCACACTTTTGCACGGAGAACGTGGGTGCGCCGCCGACGTGCACATGTCTGCCTGGCTACACCACATCCGACGGCGGGTTGACGTGCGACACTTCTCTGTGCTCTGGCGACTTCCCCTACTTGATCAACGGGAAGTTTTGTGTGGGAGAGTTCGGGTCGGGTCTTTGGTCACATGCAAGGCAGGTGTGTGACGACTCTGGAGGAGAAATGCTGACGGTGAACAACCGCGCAACCGCCGCGCAATTGCACATGATCTTTGTAAGTTGTGTTCTGATACTATGCTGCCTGGTACTTGTCCGCCACCCGTCGTCTCACGCGAGGTGCGAACACTTGATGCATCTTTGTCATTAGGGGGATCGGGTGTGGACGGGATTAAATGACATTGCCACCGAGAGAGTGTACGTGTGGGACGATGGCACGCCGTACGTTCAAGAAGACGTTCCATGGCATCGCAATCCAAGCTACGCCCGCTATGACTGCATGATGCTGTTTGCGGGCGAGATACGGGACTTCCGCTGCTCTTCAACAGCAGCAACCACTGTGTGCAGCGTTCCCATCGCCGGACCGTGTGCATCTCAGCCGTGCAACGCAGGCGCGTGCCTCAACAACGGGAGCAGCTACACCTGCGACTGCCCGGACACGGGCTTGACTGGGCAGAACTGTGATGAAGACGTGCTAGAGTGCGCAGTGAACAACGGCGGTTGTTCCCATATCTGTGAAGAGCAGGTGGGATCGGCCCCACGGTGCAGCTGCCCTGACGAAATGTTTCTGGGACCTGACGGCCACACTTGTGTGGGTTGTGAGCCTGGGTACACGCGCTACGGCTCAACGTGCCGGGCAAACGACTGCACAGACCTGATCCACTGCCGCAATGGTGGGACGTGTGTCGGAGATGCTCCCAACGCGACGTGCGACTGTGGGGCGTACTATGAGGGACCGCTCTGCTATGATGATGTGTTGGAGTGCGCCACCAACAACGGGGGCTGTCCCGCCACCACAACGTGCATGGAGGTTGTCGGCGGTCCTCCCCATTGCGTGTGTGGCGAGGGCCTGCGCTTCAATACGGACCACACTGCCTGCGTGCCCAGCAACTGCTCCAGTGCAGATTTTCCGTTTGAGCTGAATGGGCGCTGGTGTGTGACAGAAGGAACCTCCACAACGATGCAGTGGCTTGATGCACAGCGGGACTGCAGTTCCAAGCGTGGGCGATTCGTTGCGTTCGCCACGTTCAGTGGCTTCACACAAGCAATGCAGATGTTTGTGAGTGCCGCTGTGTGCACCACCAGCTGCTATGTTTGACGCCTGCTTTGTGTGCCGCCCGCTGTTTTAAGTTTTATGCATGTCACTGACTCTTTTGCTGCGGTGTTTGCAGCCGACCCTCACGGAGCCATTTTGGACCGGCATCTCCGATCGGTCTGTCGCGGACCAGTACAGCTTTGCGGGCACGGCCGCAGAGTTCACGATCAACCATGATCTGTGGGCCGAAGGCTTCCCCGTCCCTGGAATCCGCGATTGTGTCGCCATGACTTCCGAGGGTATGAAAGAAAATTCTTGTTCTCGGCGATACTCCTATCTGTGCGGCAGAGCCATTTCTGGTTCAGCGTGCGCTGCATCCCCCTGCGGTGAAGGCCGCTGCATCCAGAGCGACAATGCCGCTGGCTACGAATGCGAATGCACTGGCACGGGGTTGAGCGGTGCGAACTGCGAGTTGGACACCCAAGAGTGTGCCGTGAACAACGGCGGCTGCAGTGACACGTGTGTGGAGTTGTACCGTCAAGATCCTGTCTGCAGGTGCTCCACCCCGGGCTACCGCCTTGATGATGACGACAAGACATGTGTGGCAGACGCATGCGGTTGTGCCCAGCTTTGTACGCACCACATCGACGGTTCCACCTCCTGCTCGTGCCTCGAAGGCTATTCAACCACCGATGGCGGGGCAACCTGCATCGCTGACGACTGTACGGCATCGCTGCCGTGCCAAAATGGTGGCCTGTGCACCGGGGCCCCGCCACACGCCACGTGCGACTGTGACGGGACCGGGTACACAGGCGACACTTGCACTGAGGATGTACTGGAGTGCGCCACGGACAACGGTGGCTGCGACCACACGTGTGTAGAGAATGTGGGCGCTCCGCCGACGTGTGTTTGTCTGCCCGGCTTCTCCTCCTCCGACGGTGGAGTGACGTGCGTGGCAGACGACTGCCCCGCAGAGTTTCCGTGGGTCGTTGACGGCCGTTGGTGCGTTAAGCACGTCACAAGAAACACAAGAGACTCGTGGGACATAGCAAAGGCTGATTGTGAGGCGAGCGGCAGCACCTTGATGCCAATCGTCAATCAACGCTCTGTGGACCAGCTGGAGGTTCTTCTGCGGAGCACGGTGAGTTTGCTGTGTGGTGTCGTGGCAAATGTGCCCCGTGTTGTTGGTTTTGTCTACGTACGCCGTGCTTGCACTGACACTACAGATGGATGTTGTCGTCCAGTCCCCCGGATCCCGCATCGCTGTGGGTGCCAAGGTTGTGCCAGGAGCCCTGGAGACAATCGCGTGGGTGGATGGAACACCGTTCTTCCACACCCGTTTGTGGAACGTGCCCCTTTCAGGTCATGATTGCGGGTTCCTCTGGGTTGAGGATATGAACCTCGATATGTGGAGCTGTACTACAACTCTTACTGATCTCAGCTACATGTGCGCTATTCCTCGCCCAAACTCCTCCTGTGCAAGCGGTCCTTGCAACAACGGAGGAACCTGTGTCGACAATGGTAACTCCTACACGTGCGATTGCACCGGGACGGGCTTCACCGGACCAACATGCTCTGTTGACATCGACGAGTGCAGCACCAACAACGGCGGCTGTGGTTCCAACTGTCTCGACATGTTCCGCACGCCGCCCACTTGCACCTGTGCACCGGGTTTCACGTCCACTGACGGTGGTGCCACGTGTGTACCCGGCGATTGTGGGTGCGCGCACGAGTGTGTGGAGACGTTGGGCGAGCCGACGTCATGCAAGTGTCGCGATGGGTACTCGACGCCGGACGACGGTGTGACATGTGTAGCAGATGATTGCACAGGGTCATCACCTTGCCAGAACGGCGGTCGATGCACCGGCAGTGCACCCTATGCGATGTGTGACTGCAGTGGTACGGGGTACACTGGCCCGACTTGTGAAGAGGATGTGCTGGAGTGCGGTTACAACAATGGAGGGTGTGCACACTTTTGCACGGAGAACGTGGGTGCGCCGCCGACGTGCACATGTCTGCCTGGCTACACCACATCCGACGGCGGGTTGACGTGCGACACTTCTCTGTGCTCTGGTGACTTCCCCCACTTGATCAACGGCAAGTGGTGTCTGAAGCATGTTGAAAGCCGCATGAGCCGGGGCACGGCCAAGAACTTGTGCGTCGGGGCCGGCGGAGGACTGTTGACAATCCCCAACAAAGCAACCTTGGAGCAAGCGGTGACCATCATGGTACGGTGGGTTTGTGCGCTGCATCATGCATAGTGTTGAATGCAACTTTCTGACCCCGACCGCTCCACAGATTGGTGGTGGTGCAACCTACGGGGCACATACTGGACTGACAGACTCGGCTGTGGAGGGTGTGTTTGCCTGGGACGATGGTACGCCCTACCACCACGATCCAGCCTTGTGGGGGGCAAGCTGTCC
>Ga0213833_1002395_pt1 | contig 12150 bp, 5 predicted proteins | sample SWATP21_FD_160575 | JGI IMG/M metagenome (GOLD analysis project Ga0213833, IMG submission 160575) | Coastal seawater microbial communities from Marineland, Florida, United States - SWA TP2 #1 | ecosystem: Environmental > Aquatic > Marine > Coastal | place: USA: Florida | collected 2016-08-14
CTGGGACGGGCGGACGGGGCGGCTGCTCCACGTGCTGCCTCATCCGACGGGGGACGTAACGGCCCTCGCGCTCTCCCTGGATGAGCGCACCCTCTGGACGGGCAGCAAGGATCACAAGGTGCGGGTCTGGGACGTGAAGTCCGGGCGGCTGCTGGCGGTCCACGACGGGCACACGGGGCCTGTCCGCCAACTCCAGGCGCTCGCCGACGGGACCGCGCGCAGTGTCTGCACAGGGCGGTCCCTCATCACGTGGCCCGCGCCGCCCACGGGGGACGTGGACGCCTCGCTCGTTGCGGGCTCGCTGACGAACTTCCGCGTGTGCGCCGGGACCGATCGGGTCGTGCCGGTGGTCCCGTTCCCCCCCGCCGAGTCGACGCTGGCCCCTGAGGAGGCCTGCGAATGACCGAGCCTGTCCCCTCACCCACGGGCCCCCTCGCCGCCGCTCTCGCCCAGGCCGACGCCACGCTGCCGCCTGTGCACGGTCTCGCGCCGGGGGAGCTGGCGCGGTGGTTCGCGCGCTCCATCGGTGCGCCCTGGATCCAGGAGATCGCGACCAGCCCCCGAGAGGGCGAGGAGCCCTGGGCCACGGCGCGGGGAGGCCTGCTGTTCGTGGCGACGCCGCTGTCGGCGAAGGCCGAGGCGGCGCTCGAGGCGGAGGTGGAGCTCGGCGCGCTGCGGGTCGTTCGCGTGTCCGGCGAGCCCATCACCGAGACATCGGCCTTCGTGGCCGCGGTCCGGGAGTGCGATCGACTCCACGCCGTCGCGCTGGATCCGGCCCTCGCCGATCTGCGCCGGAGCCTGCTGTCCCACGCCCGGAGCGCCGCCCCAGTGCACCTGACGGGGCCGCCCGGAACGGACGCCGTGGCGCTCTCCCGTTGGGCCCACGCGGTGCTGGATGATCGACCGCTGTCGACCCTCCACGGCAACGGGGGGGCCGCACGGGCGGGCGAGTGGCTGCTCGTCCAGGACATCGAGGAGCTCGGGCCCGCGAACCGTCAGGTCCTCGAGGAGCGGCTGCGGGCGCTGGAGCCGCGCCCTGTCGGACGGATCGTCCCGCGACGGGCCCGCCCCGAGCACCCCGCCCTCCGCGCGATCATCGGGAGCAGCGGTGGCCTGGTCGACGTGCTGGAGAAGCTGCTGGTGCTCGCGCCGACGCGACTCCCGGTGCTGGTGGTCGGGGAGCCCGGCGCTGGCAAGGAATCGCTGGCGAAGGCCGTGCACGACGCATCCGGTCGCAAGGGTCCGTTCGTGGCGCTGGACATGGGCGCGCTGCCGGAGGGACTCGCCGAGGCCGAGCTGTTCGGCCATCGAAAGGGCGCCTTCACGGGCGCCGACCGGGCGCGCGTCGGCGCCTTCCGCTCCGCCGACGGTGGCACCCTGTTCCTCGACGAGATCGGCAACGTCTCCCCGGCGCTTCAGGCGAAGCTCCTGCGGGTGCTGCAGCAGGGTGTGGTGCGGCCTCTGGGCGATGACCGCTCCGTCCAGGTGGACGTGCGGGTGGTCGCCGCCACGAACGCGGACCTGCACACGCGGGTCCGGCAGGGCGAGTTCCGCCGCGACCTCCTGGGGCGACTCGACGGCGCAACCCTGAGGCTCCCTCCCCTGCGGGAGCGCCTCGACGATCTCGACGACCTCGCCCGGCATCTGCTGGACCGACCCGGGGACCCGTGGTGCGACGCGGAGGCGTACGCCGCGCTCAGTGCACACACCTGGCCGGGCAACGTCCGGGAGCTGGACAACGTCCTCCGGTTTGCCGCCGCCGTCGTGGGTTCGGGGGGGACGATCCGCGCCGAGCACCTGGGACCGCTCGCGCCGCGCAACCGACGGCCGACCCCTGTCCTCGTCACGTCGACGTCGACGGCCGCGGCCGAGGCCAGCTGGGGCCTGGACCGGAGCACCCAGCGGCGGCTCACGGCCACGACCCTGCGGGTGCCGTCGCTCGCCGAGAGGGGCAGCCCTTCACTGAAGGGCCGCATCTTCGATGGCCTTCGGGGGCGGGTGATCGCCAGCGACGCGCTGCGCCTCCTGTGCGACCGGCCGTGGTGGGGGAACCTGCCCGAGCTGGACGCCGTGCTCGGCGCCCTGCGCGCGCTGCCGCCCGGTCCGATCACGACGCGGGTGTTGAGCCTGCACCTGCCCCACCTCGCGACGGACCCCGGGACGACGCCGATCCGCACGCTGCTGTCTCCCAGCCGCGTGGGCGACTCCGTCGACGGCTTGATGCGGGACTTCGTCGCCCCAGCGCTGCTCGTCGGGCGCGTGCGGAGCGTGGACGAGCTCCGCCGCGCGGCACAGCACAACCCCCGCGCTGCCCGATGGGTCGAGGCGATCGAGCAGATCTGTGGCTGGGGGGCCCAGCCGGCCTGCCTGGACCTTGGCCTTCTGCGGCGCCTGTCGCGCGCCCACGTCCTCGTCGCGCGGGGCGTGGGCGGGCTCCAGGTCCACGTCTTGCCGAGCGTGGGCCGGGCGGTCCTCGCCGGACCGCTGGCCGCGGGCGCCGCGACCCAGCCGGTGTCTGTCGGAGAACCGGTCAGCCTGGGGGAGGCGGGCGAGATCCGGGTCACGGACCCGTCCGGCCGGGCCTACCTCCAGCTGTTCGTGTTCGCAGGAGCGGTCGCATTCGACGACCACGCGGTGGAGGCCGCGGCGCGCTTCGAGGCGGAGAGACCGACCGGAGACGCCACCGCCCAGGACACGCGGCACCTCACCCACGCCCCGGGCGTTGCGACCGCCGGGCCTCCCACGCCTCCGGCCACACCGAACCGGGTCTGGGCGCTGGGGAAGCAGGAGACCGACGCGGTCGTGGACCTGCTCATGGCCTACCGGGGTGGGTCCCTGAAGGACCACGTCGACCGCCGCCTGGCGGCGCCGACGCCCGAGCTGGCGCACCTCGCGTCGTTCCTGCGCGAGGCCCCACGCCTGTCCCAGTACCTGGGTCGACTGGTGGACTACGGCCCCAACGAGGAGGTGCGTTCGCGGCTGCGGGCGGAGCTGGCTGGGGCGCCGGACGGCGAGCTCCGACTGGCGCTGTGGCCGAAGGGCATCCGCAGGTCCCTGAAGTGACTGGCCCACACCTGGGAGGACCCGCGGCAGGTGAATCGGACGGCACCCAGCGCTGGTAATGTGGCCTCTGAGGGGGGCGCATGAAGGCCTCGACGCGACGTGGCCCGGCGCTCCTGGCCGGTCTCCTCATGCTGGGCTGTGTCGGCCAGGAGCCCACAGACTCGCTGCACCTCGCCGCGTTCGACGGACCCGTGAACGCGGGCGCATCCTGGACCCTGGACGGCGGGCAGGCCGGCGCGCTGCTCGGGGATGGCCTCAGCCGCGCGGGTGACGTGAACGGCGACGGCTGGGCCGATGTGCTGGTCGCCAGCTCGGGCTGGGACGGTGGCAGCACTGACGAGGGTGCGGTCTGGCTCTACGCAGGTGACGCCGGCGGCCCGGGCTCCACTCCGCTCTGGCAGGCGACCGGCCAGGCGGGCTCTGGGTTCGGTCTGGGCGCGCGCGGCGTCGGGGACCTGAACGGTGACGGCTACGACGACCTCGCTGTGGGTGCTCGGTACTGGACGGACACCCTGACCGAGCAGGGCCGGGTCGCGGTCTGGTTCGGCTCATCGACAGGGCCGTCCGCGTCGCCGGACTGGGAGATCTTCGGAGCCGCCGCGGGCGCGCACCTCGGCTGGAGCGTGGCGGGCGCGGGCGACGTCAACGGCGACGGGTTCGGCGATCTCCTCGTGAGTTCGCCGGACCTCGACGGCACGGTCGTCGATCAAGGCGAGGTCGCGCTCTTCCTCGGCAGCACGGGTGGCCTCGGGGCCACCGCGGACTGGACGTGGACCATCGCTCAGGTGGTCGGGACGAACGCGGCGACGGACGGTGCGGACATCGGCGGCGGCAACGGCGGCGTCACCGGAGTCGGCGACATCGACGGGGACGGCTACGCCGAGTTCGCTGTGGGCGGACCCGGCTGGAACGTGTCGGCCGGCGGCCTGAAGGAGGACGGCGGCGCCGTCTGGCTCTTCCGCGGCAGCGCGACGGGCCCCGGCGCGGCTCCTTGGACGAGCCTGCTCGGCGGGAGCGCCGGCGCGAACCTGGGCTGGAGCCTCGCCGGGCTCGGCGACGTCAACGGAGACGGCTTCCCCGACCTGGCTGTGGGCGCCCCCTTCACCTCCGGCGGGGTCGTGCAGGTCTTCGCGGGGAGCGCTGGGGGCGTGGCGACGAGCTCCTCCTGGCAGGCCACGGGCTGCACCCTGGGCGACTGTTCGATGCAGCTGGGCTGGTCCCTCGGCGCTGCCGGCGACATCGACGGCGACCGGTCCCCCGACCTCATCGCCGGCGCCCCCGCGGCCGGCGCGAACGACAGCGGGAGGGCGCTCGCGTGGCTCGGCGGCAGCTCCTGGCTGGGGTCCACTGCCTGGAGCGTCGACGGGACGACCGCGGACGAGCAGCTCGGGGGCCAGGTCGCGGGGCTCGGTGATGTCGACGGGGACGGCTTCGCCGACATCGCGGCGGCGAGCTCCTGGGATGGCGCGCTCGGGGATGAGGGACGCGTCGAGCTCTTCAACGGGGCCGGCCGGGGACCCGGGGGCGTGATCTGGTCGAAGACCTCGGGGACCACGGGTGACTACCGCGGCTGGAGCTTCGCCGTCGGAGACGTGAACGCCGACGGCTACGACGATCTGGTCACCACCTGGTTCGGGCGGACCGAGGCCTACACCGACCAGGGGAGGTTGGACCTCTACCTGGGCTCGCCCTCTGGCCTCGGAGGAAGCGTCTGGAGCTGGCTCCCCGACCAGGCCACCACCAACCTGCGACACGTCACCTTCGGGGACTTCGACGGCGACGGCTACGACGACCTCGCGGCCGGCGCGATCACCTGGGACGGCGCCGCCGTCGACGAAGGCGCGGTCTTTGTGTTCCCCGGGGACGCCACCGGCCTCGCGGCCAACCCGTCACAGACCCTCGTCGAGGGACAGGGCGGCGCATCATTCGGCGAGGTCGCCGCGCTCGATGCGGACGGGGACGGCTACGACGACCTCGCGGTCGGCGCACCCGGCTGGGACGACGCGCTCAGCGACGAGGGAGCTGTCTTCCTCTACCCGGGCGGCCCGACGGGCCTGTCCGCAACCGCCACCTGGACGCGTACCGGCGGCCAGGCCGGAGCGGGCCTCGGGCGGGTCGCCGGGGCGGGGGACGTGAACGCCGATGGCCTCGAGGACCTGCTGGCCGGCGCGCTCGTCGGAGACGGCCCCACCGGCACGGACGTGGGGTGGGTCGACGTGCACCACGGGTCGAATGCCGGACTCTCTGTGCTCCCCGACTGGACCGCCTTCGGGCTCACCGGGGGCAGCACCTTCGGGTGGCGCCCGCGGAGCGCGGGGGACGTCGACGGAGACGGATACGGAGACCTGGCGATCGCCGCCGAGCGATGGCCCTCAACGACCGCGCAGCAGGGCTACGTCGACGTCTACCTCGGAGGAGCGAGCGGCCCCGGAGGCGCGCCGGCCAGCGTCTTGACCCGCCCCCTCTCCAACGGCACGGACAACACCCTGGTGTTCGGCTCCACCGTCGGCGCCGGGGACTTCGACGGCGACGGATACACCGACGTGGTCGCCGGCGCCCCGGCCACGGAGTCGACCGCGCGCTGGGCAGGGTGGGTCGGCGTCTTCCGAGGCAGCGCGTCCGGCACGGCCCTCGTCGCCGACGCGACGTTCGACGGAACCGGCCATCTCGACTACCTCGGCTACAACACAGCGGGCGGGGGCGACTTCAACGGCGACGGGTTCAGCGACCTCGTGGTCCACGCCGCCAACTCCGCGGGGGGCAGCACCACCCAGGCAGGGTCCGTGCGGGTCCGCCACGGCAACGCAGGCGGGTCGACGCTGGGCGGCGCACCCTGGATCGAGCAGACGGACGGCTCGGGGCCCATCGCGCTCGGCGGCCTCTCGCTCGACGGCGGCTTCACGTGGTCCCAGTTCGCGCACAGCACGTTCGGCCCGACCCGCGCGCGGCTCGTCGTCGAGGCGGAGCCGGCCGGAGGGCCGTTCGATGGGACGGACGTCCAGGTCGGGCCCTGGGAGACGCTGCCCGCGGGCGGCACCACCCTGTCGATGACGGTGGCTGGGCTCGCGGCGCAGACGGCGTTCCACGTGCGCGGCCGCGTCGAGTTCGATCCCATCGGCGCGCTCCCGCAGCGCTACACGAAGTGGCAGCCGCTCGATTCCGGGAACCCCCACGGGGTCCACGTCCGCACGTGGCCCGACGGCGACGGTGACGGCTTCGCGGATGATGTCGACTGTGGACCTCTGGATCCGACGGTCTACGCCGGCGCGCCGGAGCTCTGCGACGCGATCGACAACGACTGCAACGGCGGCGTCGACGAGCCCTTCGACGCGGACGGCGACGGGGCCTACGACGCCTCGGTCCCGGACTGCGTGACCGCCTGGGGCCCGCCCGGCGACTGCGACGACAGCGACGCCAGCATCAACCCCAGCGCGGCGGAGGTCTGCGACGGCGTCGACCAGGACTGCGACGGGGGCCTCGACGAAGACTTCGACGCCGACGGCGATGGCTGGTTCGACGCAGCCGAGGCGGACTGCGCGGCCCTCGGAGTGACGCTGGACTGCGACGACACAGACGGCGCCACCTACCCCGGCGCGAGCGAGATCTGCGACGGCGTCGACCAGGACTGCGACGACCCGGGCGACGGCTCAGGCATCGACGAGGACTTCGACGCCGACGGCGACGGCTACTACGACAACACCGTGCCGGGCTGCGTCGCCGCCTGGGGCGCCCCGGGGGACTGCGATGACGGCGATCCCCTCATCGCGCCTGGCGCCGCCGAGGGCTGCGACGGCATCGACAGCGACTGCGACGGCGCGCTCGGCGCCAACGAGATCGACGACGACCTCGATGGAGTCACGGAGTGCGATGGAGACTGCGATGACAGCGTCGCGACGATCGGTCCGAACGCGCAGGAGATCTGCGACGGCGACGACGAGGACTGCGATGGCCTGATCGACGGCGACGACCCGGACACCGACGGCGACGGCGACACCTACAGCGCCTGCGACGGCGACTGCAACGACGCCGATCCCGACACGTGGCCCGGCGCCGCGGAGACCTGCAACGACGGAGTCGACACGGACTGCGACGGCTCGCTCGTCGACGAGTTCCTGGACACGGACGGAGACGGCCTGCCCGATTGCGTGGACGCCGACGCCGACGGCGACGGCTTCGCGGCCACCGCCGAGGGCGGCGCGGACTGCGACGACCTGCAGTCGACGGTCCACCCCGGCGCGACCGAGCTGTGCGACGGCCTCGACAACGACTGCACCGCGGGCGTCCCCGGCGACGAGGTGGACGGCGACACGGACGGCTGGGTTCCCTGCGGGCCGTGGGTGGGCGGCGCCAGCATCGACGGCGGGGGCGACTGCGACGATGGCGACGACGCCGTGCACCCGGCGGCCGACGAGATCTGCGACGACCTCGACCAGGACTGCGACGGAGCGGTCGACGAAGGGCTGCCCACGTCGCTGTGGTTCCGGGACCGCGACGGCGACGGCCACGGCGCCGCAGACGAGCCGCGGTCGGACGAGCCGTCCTGCGATCCGGGCGAGGGCTGGTCCGCGCTCGACGACGACTGCGACGACACCGACAGCGACGTTCATCCCGACGCCACCGAGATTGAAGGGAACGCGCTGGACGAGGACTGCGACGGCGTCGCGCTCGGCGCCCCGGATGAGACACTCCCACCAGCCCCCGGATGCAGCTGCTCCAGGGCGCCCTCCACCTCCGCGCCGTGGTGGGTCGGTCTGCTGGGTCTGGCGCTTGCCCCGCGCCGTCGACGAGGGGCAGGCATCCTCAGGGCCCGGAGTGCTCGCGATCGTGACTCAGCCTGACGACGCCCACATGGAGCTCGCGCTCGCCGAGGCGCGGCTCGCCCTCGAGCACGGCGACGTCCCCATCGGTGCCGTGCTGGTCGACGCGGACGGCCGGGTCGTCGGTCGCGGCCACAACCGGCGCGAGGAGCGCGGCGACCCCACCGCGCACGCCGAGATCGAGGCGCTGCGCGACGCCGAGCACTTCGATGGCTGGCGGCGCGAAGGCACGACCCTGTACGTCACGCTCGAGCCGTGTCCGATGTGCATGGGCGCCCTCGTCAACGCCCGCGTCGCCCGCGTCGTCTACGGCGCGGCGGATCGGAAGGCGGGCGCGGCGCAGACGCTCTACCGGATCGGGGACGACCCACGCCTCAACCACCGCGTCGTGGTGACGCCAGGCGTGCTCGAGGCCGAGTGCCGGGCGCTGCTGCAGTCCTTCTTCAAGGGCCTGAGAGCCCGCGGGAGATCCCGATGAGATCCTCGTCGTGGGACGAGCGCGGCGTCTCGCTCCGCTAGCATCCCGCGCTCCATGACGACGCTGTCCCGCTCCCCTGGTGCCCTGCTCTGCCGACTCCTGCTCGCCGTGATCGGCTGGAAGGCGGTGTGCACGGTGGATCCCCCCCGCAAGGCGGTGATCATCGCCGTCCCCCACACCTCGAACTGGGACGGCTTCCTGATGCTGGTGGCCGCCAAGGCGCTCGGGTTGAGGATCCGCTGGGCGTTCAAGGCGGACGCGGCGAAAGGAGTCGTCGGCTGGCTTCTCGGGAAGGTGGGAGCGCTGCCGATCCGGCGGGAGGGCAACCAGGGCGTGGTCGAGGCCCTGGTGGCCGAGTTCGGCAAGCACGACGATCTGCTCTATGCGATCGCCCCCTCGGGGACCCGGAAGAAGACCGAGAACTGGCGGTCGGGCTTCTATCACCTGGCGCGCGCGACCGGCGTCCCGGTGCTCTTCGGGACCGTGGACTACGCGGGCAAGCGGTCCGGCCTCATCGGGATCCGGGAGCTCACGGGCGACGTCGCCGCCGACATGGACGCGATCCGCGCCGGCTACGCGGGCACCGCGCCGAAGTTCCCCGCCAAGCTCACTCCGATGCGGCTCCGCGACGAGACTCCGACCGCCGACGCGGACTGAGGGACCCTCAGGCCGCAGGCTTCCGAGCGACCACGAACCCGACGATGGCCTTCGCGCCCACGTCCGGCGTTTGGATGTCCGCGAACCCCGCGGCCCGCATCTCGTCCACCAGGCTCGACACCTTGAAGGTGCTGACCTTCGGCGCCTTGCCGACCATGCGCATGAGGCCGATCACCAGCGGATAGGGCACCCAGCTCTCACCGAGGCAGACGGTCGACGACACGAACCAGCCGCCGGGCTTCAGCAGCTCGAAGACCCGGGCCAGCGCGGCCTCCCGATCCTCCAGCAGGTGGAGGATGCTGTAGGCGCAGACGCCGTCGAGGCTGCCGGCGTCGAAGGTGCTGAAGCTGTCGTCGAAGGGGCCCACGTGGAACGTGACGTTGGTCGCGCCCTGGGCGGCGGCCTTGCCCCGGGCGATGCGGATCATCTCGGACGACACGTCCAGGCCGTGCACGTGCTTCGCGCTGGGAGCGAGGCGGAGGGCGAGGGATCCGGTCCCGCAGCCGATGCCGAGCACAACGTCGTCGGGGGTCATGAGCGCCCGGTTGATCGCGATCTTGCGCTCGAACGCGTCGGGGTTGGCGACGGGCTGGGCGGCATAGCGCTCGGCGAGGTTGTCCCAGAAGGCGGCGTTGGCGGTCATGGCGTCTCCCTGCCCCGTCTCGGTGGGGTGGAGAGACCGTAGGGAATCGATGGCCGGCTGCGGACCAGACCCCGACGAGCGGTCCGCCGCGTCCGGCGAACGGTCGGAACCGGAGCCGAGTGGTCAGGGCCAGGGCGTCCAGGGACCGAGCTCGCGAGCCGCCGCGCGACTCTCCAGCGGCAGCGCGATCACCACGCCGACGGCGGCGCCGGCCGCGATGGTGGACAGGGCAGCCCCCGCGACGGCCAGGCCCTCCTCGGTGCGGGCCTTCCGGTGCTGGTCCTGCAGGGACTGGAGCTGCGCCAGATCGCTCACGCCGACCACCTGCGCCTCCTCCCGCAGCGCGTTCACCCGGCCGCTGGCCCGCACGGCCGCGGACCAGAGCAGGCCCGAGCCGATCGACCCCAGCACGATGACGGACCCGCCGCTCACCATGCCGGCGACGGTGCGGCGTCGGATGGTGGAGCGGGCCGCGCTCCAGCGCTGGTACTCCGCCGTGATCCGGGAGGTCCCGGGGAGCGACGACGGATCGATGACCAGCCTGGCGCCGTCCGAGGGCGTGATGTCGACGTTCCATGCGCCCGTGCCCAGCGCCGGGTGCTGGAGGTAGATCCCGGCGACGCCAGGCACCACGCTGTCGAGCGTGAGCTCGTCGATGAGCTGCAGCCCCGTCTCGCCGTCGATCGCGCCGGCGTCCTCGGACGCGACGAGCTCGGCCGACACGACCCGCTGGGCGTTCTCGACGAACACCGACAGTGTGGCCCCGGCGGGCACTCCGGCGAGCGTGAGGGTCACGGGGATCCAGGCCACCGGATCGAACGCCACGGACTCCTGGGCGCCGACGTCGATGAACACCTCGGTCGTCCCGGACGCGTTGGTCATCCGCACCGGGACCGCGCCGGCCGTGACGGCGATGGACGTGCCGGGCAGCGCCGACCGCCAGGTCGAGCCGTCGTGGACGAACACCTCCGCCGCGGACGACTCGAAGCTCTGCACCTCCAGGGTGCCGAACCCGGCGAACGCGAGCGCAACCGCCTCGGTGTGGGGCAGGTCTCCGCTGACGAGGGGGATCACACGCCGCGACTCCCGCTCGAGCCCGTCGCCGCTGACCTCGAGGCTCAGCTCGACCCCGACGGGCACCGGGTCCAGCTCCACGAGCTCCCCGGGCGCGCCGCTCGCGGTCGCCTCCCCGTCGTCCCAGCGGAGCGTCGCGTGGGCCGTCCAGCTCGGGTCCGATCCGCTGAGCTCGACGCGCACCGTGCCGAACTCGGCCTCCAGGGCCCGCCAGGGGGCGATCACCGCGGTCGGCGGCCCTCCGGCGTCGAGGTAGGCGCGGTAGGCGAGCAGGGCCTCGCGCATCTTGCCTTCCTGGCGCAAAGCGTCCGCCGCCTCCTTCATCGCCGCGAAGTCCTGGGTCTGGGCGAGCGCCGTGCCCGCCGGCAGCATCAGCGCTGCGAGCAGGAGGACGAGTGCGCTGTCAGGCATGCGCGTACGCGTCCGCGGCCCACGCCGGCGCCGAGCCAGTCCGGGCAGCAGCGCGAGGATCGCCAGCCACGCCCAGTCCGACCGCGCGCCGCTGATGTCGGACGCGCAGGACATGCAGCCGGTCGCCCAACAGTCGGGGTCGTCGCCGGTGGCGGCCTCCGTGCCGTCGCAGTCCTGGTCGACGGCGTCGGTGCAGAGCTCGGTCGCGCCGGGGTGGATGCCTCGATCGGCGTCGTCGCAGTCGGCCACCTCGCCGCCGCACCAGGCGAACCCGTCGAGATCGCCGTCCGGGAAGCCTTCGTCCGCGAGGCCGTTGCAGTTGTCGTCGACCCCGTTGCAGACCTCGGGCGCGCCCGGGTCGCCGCCGTCGGTGTCCGGGTCGCAGTCGTCGTCCAGGCCGTTGCACACCTCGGGGGCGCCGGGGTGGGTCGCGGCCCGGTCGTCGTCGCAGTCCAGGAGCTGGGCGGCGACGTCCTCGCTGCCGACGGGCACGCCCACCAGTCCGCTTCCCTCGGGCGGGTGGCTGCACATGGGGCTCGCGGGGTGCAACCCCTCGTCGGATGCGTCGCCGTAGCCGTCCTCGTCCCGGTCCCAGCGCCAGTCCACCGGGTCGCCGTCGCCCAGATCGATGGTGCCGTCGCAGTCCCAGTCGCGCCCGGGCTCGAGGTCGCAGATCTCGAGCTCCTGGCCCTCCAGGCTGGGGTGCTGGAGCGACTCGGTGTCGTTGCAGTCCCCACCCACGGTGACGAGGCCATCGCCCGTGCACTGCGCCGGCGAGATGGGGAGCGTGGCGCCGCCCCAGCCGTCTTCGTCCAGGTCCTGGAAGCAGGCGGTGTCGAAGCCGTCGCAGTCGCTGTCGATGCCGTCCGCGGTGGCGCCTTCGTCGGCGCCGGGGTGCACCGTCGGGTCCGAGTCGTCGCAGTCGCCGGGGTAGGGGGAGTAGTCACCGGCCTCCGAGCACGGCACCTCCACCTCGAGCGTCCCGAACCCGTCGCCGTCGCCGTCCT
>Ga0213833_1002397_pt1 | contig 12144 bp, 19 predicted proteins | sample SWATP21_FD_160575 | JGI IMG/M metagenome (GOLD analysis project Ga0213833, IMG submission 160575) | Coastal seawater microbial communities from Marineland, Florida, United States - SWA TP2 #1 | ecosystem: Environmental > Aquatic > Marine > Coastal | place: USA: Florida | collected 2016-08-14
GACAGCACCCAGCAGCAACCCACACAGGCAACAGCGTGCACGTGTGACACACAACGTACCACTGCAACAGGTGCATGGGCGGCGCTTGCGCCACTCTCGCCACGATGTTCATACTCGTGGACCTGTGTTGCAACGTACCCGCCACCAGCATAGGTCAAGAGAATGTAAAAGGGCGCGTTGCCGCGAACATGTCTGTCACCACAGCAGCACAAGCAGCAGCAGTTTCGCACCCGTTCTTCGAGAAACTCGTTCAGAACACTGTTAATGCATTGATGCAATCCGAGGAGCCATAGGTTGAGCTGCACAGAAACAAACAGGAGGGTGACCACATGCCACAAAATGCATGGCGCATGCTGGTTCTCGCTCCCATTCTCACCTCGTCCTGTGTTTCAGCACGCAGCGTCAACTTCTTCGCTCCTAAATCAATTTGGACTTCGAAGTCGTTCTCCTGCCGGGATCGCACGCAACATGCAACTTCACAACCAACCAACCGACAATGCAGATGCGGCAGACACGTCCACACACACGCACACACACACACACGCAAAACCACGCAAACACACCCACGGTGCGTCCACAGGCACATACCTGCGTCCGTAAGGATTGCATCTGCGCCAAGGAAACATGAACTACGGTGCCCCTTGCACTTCCGGGTGAGCAAGAAGCGCTGATGCTGCCGCTTCGAGGGCGGTGAGCACAGTGCATCAACTCCGCTCCCTGTGTACCAACCACACCCCCCCCCCCCCCCCCCCCCCGCTCGGGGCTTGTGAGCTCCTTTCCTTTCTGCAACAGCATCAGAAACACCCCGGCGCGCACGCAGACATGTGGCGTAGCACGTACTCGAAGGGCAAACCATCGCAGCTGCCAAGGCGCATCATCAGACTCTCGCATGCGCAGGTATCCCTCTTTGCAGCTGGGTCTGAAGGCAGCAACCATGGCGTCATGACACGCCGGGAACAACACAGAAAAACGGGGCATACCGAATGGAAATGCTTCGATTCAGACTATGAGACACCTGACGCTCCAGTGGCGCAGGCGGTGCGGCCATGCCGGCGTGTCGGGCTCGCCCAAATGAAATCGGATTACTCATGGTGTGCGGTGTGGACGGTGTTCTCGGCGAGTCCCTCCCTGTTTGGGCAACGGCGGTGTTGTTCAGGTGTGGGGAGTGTGAGATGGGCAGTGAATGCCACAGCAGCGGCCGGCTAGTGGAGCATGGGCAATTTTGTCCCGAGCAGGGGGGGGCTTGAACAACCAAACGGGCAGCGCTCGCGGAAAACAGAGACGGTGGTGGTCGCGCGACAAGAGGGAAAAAACGGTGTCTTGTCGAATGTGTTGTGTGATGTTTAGCGTTTTCTTCGCACAAACCGCCATCGTTCCTTTTCTGTTTTTCTCCCAACACCGCTGTTGCAACAACAGATCCAGTTCGTGTGCTCCACCCTCCTCTCTCCGTGCAGCTTGTTGGACCCGCCAGTCGAATGATGGGGGCTGCAACGTGTCCTGTTTGAAGTTTCACAACTGAGCAACGGGCTTGCGCACAGTTGCAGGATGTGGTGTGAGGAAAGAAGGCCGCGTGCAGTCGCAACGGTGCTGCTGTTGCTAGCGCCGTTGTTGATATCCAGTTGTGATGCGGCAGCTGAGCTGTGTCCTTCTCGAACGTGTACGTACCCTCACCCATGTGGGGTGGTATATTGTGGGCTGTACTCACGTGTGACTGTGCTCATGCCGCCCGGTGTGCCGCGCCAGCGTCGACAAATGTGGCTTGCCCTTCATGGGAGGCCGACTGGGGTGGCTGGTGGACACTGTTTCTGGTGTATGTATTCGGCATGTTTGGCTTCATCATGCTCGTCACATTGTTCATGGTACGCCTAAGCCTGGCAAAGTGGTGCTGTATTGCTGCTGCGTCTTTAATAATCGTGTGGTGCACAGCTGGGCCATGAGGGGACGTACAAGAAGCTGGCGTTCAAAAGCATGGTGCTGTACCTCAACCTCGCGGCTGTTGTCGGTACGACTGGATCGTGGCGACGTCGGATTGTTGCGTGTGTAATAACGTTTTTTTTTTTTTGTGGAATGCTTCTGGTGTGGGCTGCTGCTGTTGTGTTGGTTCGGATCTGCACAGCTCGCCTGCTGTATCTTGTGGACCCCGAGACGTTCCTTGGGATCTACTCTGTCCGCACCGTGATTTTCCTGCAGCGCATGCCACAGATTGTGTGGCTGACAGAGACCTTGCTTTTCATCGCGCTGTGGAAGCGTGTGTATGATGCGTACTCCAAGGCTGAGCGCATCACGAGTCGCGTGACCATTGGACGCTACAAGTACTCGGTGTCCATCCTGTCCCTTGTGCTGCTCGGCGGTGGTAGTGTGACGTGCACTCTCCAAGCGTTGAATATCGAAGTTGACTTGATGCAGACCTTCATCATTGGTCTGGTACGTTCATGTGACCATGGTGTTCTAGCCGGTGTGTCTGCCGGTGGCTCACCTACGCTCTGCCTGCGCCTTTGTTTGCGGTCCCAGTTTGCTGTCTACGTGATGGGCTTCTTGATCTTTGGTGGCCTGTACAGCATTCGTTTGTACTACGTGATGCGCAAGCGAACAGTGAAGTCAGACACCTTTGCGTCTGCTCGTGCGAAGGTCTGTGGCGCGTGGTTTGAAGGGCCATGCTGCGGCCTAGCTGACGCAGTGCTTGTTTGACGCTCCTGTCCACAAACAGCTTAGTCGCACAGTCACGGTCTGGCTCGTCGTCGGAGTTGTCTGGGCCGCTGTGTTCTTGTGGAAGACCCTGATTGGCAATCTTAATGACTTCCAGTACCTGATTTACTATGCTGTGCTCCGCACATTAGAGAGCGTCGTGAGCATTGGTGCGTTCTCGGTCGGCTGTTCACGACTTGCTTTTGCACTGCCTGCACGCTTTCTGACACTTTCGTGACTTGGGTGTGTTCCACAGGTGCCTTGTCTGCCATCGTTCCTTCAGGTTGGACATTCTTCATCCCAGATTGGATCGTGGATCGCCTGTGTTGTCGTGACCCGCCACCTACGCAGCACGTTTCGTTGCGGTCCCACACCAACAACAGCAGCCGCCGCCGGCTGCCCATGCGAAACAGGGCTATGTCGCTGTCGTCAGACCTGGAAAATGGGCGGAAGCCGTCTCATGCGGAGGCTGAGATGAAGGAGGGGGCAATGCGTTCCAAGGGTCCCGGCACGAGCACGTCGTCTGCCGTGCGGGTGCATGGTAGTGCCCGTGACAGCACCGCCGTGCATGAGGTGGTGAACCCGTTGGAGAAAGCAAGCAGCAGCAGTGATGTGTAGTGTTTCCCACACTTCGAACCTTGGCTGCGTGTTTCGTGTGGCCTCGGGGTGTGCCTTTATGTGAACGCGATGCGTGCTTAAAAGTCGAGTCAGGGGTGTTCACGGTTGGGAGTCGGTCGTGTCTCCTTGTCGAGTGGGTGCGCTTTTGAACAATTGAGAACATTTCAAGAAATGTTAACGCGCCAACCACCCTACTTCATCGCTGTGAGCATTGCCATGGGGTCTTCCAAGTATTTCTTCCACAAGTTGGAAAACCGTGCCATTGTTGCACCGTCCACAGTCCGATGATCCGCCGCCCAGCTCACCTGTGCACCAATACAACAACCACAACATTGCCACACAACCACCACGTGTCAACAAGAGAGACCAACAAGGCTACGAACAGCGCGGCGAGACACACATTCATCCTTGCAGACGGGACAACGGAGCCGTCATCTGCGAAAGTTGGCAAGGTTTGGGTTTTCCCGAGGGCACCGATCGCAACTTGCGGCACAAACAGCACCGGGGAGGCGTAGGTGCCACCGATCGCTCCAATGTTGGAGAGCCTGCAGACAGCACGGATAGATAGAAAGAAAGAATGAAAGAAAGGACAACACAGCGCGGTCAACACATGTGGATGTGGCAATGATCCGGCTCCGAGCGAGCGTGACACCGGTCACGCTGCACTCCGCTCCGGCACAAGCAAGGGCGTACGTGAATGTGCCATCCTTCAAGTCTGCCTCACCCAACCGCCCGGCGCTCGCTAGCTCCTGCATGCGGTTCAACTCGGCCGCGATCTCGAACAGCGTAAGGTTCTGTACGTTCTTCACGTTGGGCACGATGAGACCCTTGGGAGTGTCCATGGCGACACCGATATTATGAGCAGCACGTTGGATAACCTCTGTGCACTCAGCGTTGACATGGGCATTCAACGACGGGTACTCACGCAGGGCAAGGGACGTTGCCTGGACGGTACCGCGTGCAAACGGGAGGGGGGCAAACGATGAATTCACCCAGTGAACTGAAAGAACAGCACCTTCACAACAACGAAGGGGGGAGAAGCTCCAAAGAAACGAAAACCAACCTTGATGATCATCGGCATGTAGCTGAGCTTGACACCCTGGGACTCTGCCAGCGGCTTCAGCTGGGACCGCAACGAAATCAAGCCGTCCATGCACACCTCGTCACAGTATCCGAAGTGCGGAACCGACCAAGCCGCGTTCATGGACTTGGCCATGGCACGCTGGATACCAGAAAGAGGAACAACCACGTCCTCAGCGGTTGAGGCTGCGGGGGTGGGGGTGGAGGGAACTGGTGCACTGGTTGGTGTGGTGTCGACTGCCGCGGCCACTCCACCGTTCTTGATGAACGCAAGGATGTCGCCCTTCAACACACGGCCATCTTTTCCCATCCCTGGGACTGCAGCAAGGTCGACTGCGTGTTCACGCGCAATACGACGTACAGCGGGCGTGGCCAACACCTGTGGTCACCCGCAGAGCCGAGTGAGTTCCGGCAGGCACGATACGCACGCCACACGCCCACACCCAAAACACACACACACACACACACACACCCACACACACACACACACACACACACGCCACACATACACACCTTGCCCCCAACGAGGTGTGGTCCAGAAGACTGTGGTGTCGCCTCAACCGCGGGAGCGGCCTCCTCGACAGCAGGCTCCGCAACGACTTCCGCCTCGTCGGTCACGACATCATCATCCACGTCAATGTCCACCAGCGGGGTCGCTGTCTTTGCCATTTCACCAACTGCATAGTGGATCTTGGTGATTTTTCCATCGTATCGGCTGGTGATGTCAGTTGCAGCCTGTGCGCAGCCACGGGCGTGAGTATCACAGGCTCTGCCATGCAAGCCGCAACCTCACCAACCTTGTCGCTTTGCACGTTGCAGATGGGATCAAACATAGACACTTCGTCACCCTCAGCCACATACCACTCCAAGATTTCTGCCTCGGCGTTGCCTTCGCCGATGTCGGTCAACAGGTAAGGAATTACCTTCTCCACGGCAGCGGAGGTATGCACCAAACGCATGGCCGCCGGGTTTCGGACACTTGTGACTGTGACACGGGACTTGGCGCGCGCCAAAACGCGGGCTGGCACGCCAGAAACAACACGACGCATCATCATCTTGCACACCCAAACGCGGATCGAGTGAAATGAAGGAGGTGTTGAGACTCCGCACTCTTGCTTGCACAGCCACAACAACGCAAGCAGCGGCAACCCACAGTTGCAAAAGGGCGGAATTGTGACAAGTTGTTTTGCTTGTTTTGTGTTTTTGTGTCAAACTTTGGTCCCGCTTGCTACTTGGAAGCGCCGTGTTTGGCCAACAGTTGCTGTGCATACGACTGTGCTTCCCCTTTGAGGCGTTGAGTCAACTTCCTGGCTGTGGTACAGCTGGTGCTCTGCAGGTGGAAGCATTACAAACAAGTGAGTCCAGTCACAACGCCGCATTGCATGGGCGTACTGAGTGTGGCAACATGGACAAAAGGAACGCAGACTCCATCAGGCTTCTGTGTGCGGACGATGTTTTCTCTTTGGCGACAGCAGTGGTAGCAGTCTCCAGTAAGCATTCAACAACCTCGCCCATAATCCCGCCATCGTGGAGACTGTCACGGGTGGTATCGACCAGCCAACGCAACGCCGCTTCATGACCGTGGACAGTGTCAGCTTGGGGAAGAGAGTGCAGCACATCTGCCGAGCCCGAACGATCGAAAAGGTTCAGGTCTGCTGCGCTTTATGCTGAGTTAACGCACAACGCACCAAAGAAAGTTGAGAGCTTGGCCACCTTGTGCCGCGTCATGCGTTGTGTGGTTTGTGTAGGGCCAGTGTTTGTCAAGATGTCCTTCAAGACCTGTGCGATCAGTGCTGACGCCTGTACGAGGAAGACGATGAGCGGAGTAGAGGAAGAAAACAATGTGACTCACCTTGTGGCTCATAGAAGGAGGAAATATAAGGTTGCCCAAGTGGGCAGCGCCTGCAACGTGCAAAGTCAGTATGAGTTCGGGCCAAGCCACAACGAACCGACGAACGGATTTTGTTCCTGACAACCAGTGAGCAAATCGCTTCGGTGCAAGCTTCCGCCCGGGCAGATGCAGGATCTCGCCCGGCCAAAGCCAGAACGGCGGAAAGACCTGCAACCTCTTCTCCTGGGACGATGAAATCCGAGCTCAGTACCGCCTCATCAGCTTTTCGCCATCGTGATGTAGCTGTCGCCCATGTGCAAGCAGCCGCTTGATACACCGTGCTGTCAAGACCTGTTGCACACAGCACAGCCCCCAAACGACAGACAAGTCGGGCAGCGAGTTGCGGGCTAAACTGAGCGATGGTGCCGAGCGTCAACATCGCCTGCGCAGAGACATGAGAAGCCGATGGAAGCTGAAAGGCCGCAAACTCAAGCATGGGAATGTAGGCAGACACGTATCCTCTCTCCACAAGTTGCCGCTTTGCTTCCTGTGTCGCGTGACGGAGCTCTGGGCTGTCTCCCATCTTGGTTTTGAGCTCTTCCTCGATGTGCTTGGCACCACACTGGCATGTGCAGCGGAGCAAAGTCACCAGTGCTTGTGTTCGCCACAAACGCTCTGCGGCTGTTTTCGCACGAATGGCGACAAGCTGGCTCTGGGACAAGGTGTGAAACATGAACTCTTGAGCCTTTGGCAACGTAAACACAAGGTCGACAACGTGCTTGATTTCCCTGTGCGATACCAAACAGATGAGAGAAACGTACGCCAATGCCAGCGGAGCACAGATGGGCACAACGCACGTTGCACAAGCGTTGGACAACCAGTCGTGAAGCGTGTCCTTGACACTTCTGTCTGCCCATAGCTGAGCTGGTGGGTGAGAGCGTGTTTGTTGCGCAGCGAACTTGAGCACCAGTATGGAAGCGGCTGCATCATGTGTAGCTGTTGTCGTTGAACGCTTCCATGCCGCCTGGAGTGCCGACATTCGAACGTCAGCACTGGTGCTTCTCGCCTCGGCATCTGCAAGACCCAAAAAGGCTGTCAGCTTCACCGCCATGTGTGCAGAACCAAGCTGGTCTTGCAGCCACCCCGCTCCACGAAAGCTGGACTCGACAACAGCTCCTTCCGTTGTGAATCGAATGGGCTGCGTGCCATGCCTGCACCAGGCAAGGAGTATGCCTTGGAGCGAGTCCAAGATGGTGTCCATGCACCGTTCGTCAAGCAAGCACAAACACTGTCCAAAGAGCTGAGCAGCCGACGTCGCCCTGGCGCTGATAGTCCACACCGGGAGATGTTGCCACGACACCACAGAAACCAAGGCGTGCAGAAGGATGTTGCGGACGACAACATTGGGGTCCACCGAAGCTTCAGCCCCACAAACCAGCCCACACAACACGTCAACAAGTGGCTGGTTCTCACGACTGGTGTGCCCGGAAGCCAGTCCAAGCGCAGCAGCCACGTCCACAATTGGGTGCGGCACTTGAGTAACCATATCCACAATCGCTGTCAGCAGTGGAGTCCGACGGCTCCTGGAGGACCGTGTTGCCGCTTGGTCCAAGGCAACAACAATAACACGGGTGTTGATAGAGTTGGAAACCTGGAGGAGGAAAGGTGAGGTGAGTGAAATGAGTCAATAAGTGTCGTAGCTGCGCGCATGTCTCGGACCTGTGACAGGAACGTGCGTTGTTCATCTGTCATACAGGTGACATCCCGTGCTTCTGACAAAACCTTCTTGGCAGAGCTTGTCATGGTGCGGACAAGTTGACACAACACCATTGTAGACTCTTCCTTCATCGCCAACTGCGCGCAGCGCTGTCCCCATTCCGCACACTCAGGCTCCTTCGTGTTTTGACTGGTGACCAGACGTTGGATAACAAGAAGTGCAGTGCGCCTCACTGACGCGTCTTTGTCATGTTCAGCAGTGGAACACACGATGCGATGCAGTGGGACGACTTGGGGCGTGTCCTGAAGGACAACTTGGGCAATTGTTAGCGCCAGTTTGCGCACCGGAGCATGTCCTTTGGTTGCAGGTTGGTACAACTTCAAGAGCTGGAAGCCTGTCGCCCACTGTGAGTGCACGGTCAAGCAAGTAGCAGTTTGGACACTTACACAGTAGCTGTGGGTCTGGATGGGGGCAGGGAAGCTCCTTCAAGAGTGGGTGGGGCTTCCCAAGCAACAGGCACATCAACGCAGCAGCGTGACGTGGAAGGTCTGCCCCAAGCTTCGCAACAACCGCGTTCCATTGCTCCACAGGGTCACCAGTGTCGCTGAAAGTACCGCCACGGAACAAGGCGGCGAGTTCCACAGCTTCAAGGTCCATCGTCGATGCTCACCGACCCACATGAGGGGCGTTGTTCAACAAGTGGTTTCCGTGCGAAAGAACAAACTTGAAGAATTTCAGGGTTTGAGATCCTCCTGCAGAAACAGACCTGTGGTCACTGAACTTGCGTTCTGGGCGTTTGTGCCAGGGGAACAAGAATTTCTGCCGAACTAGATGGAACAGTGAACCTCAAGGCTCGAAATCATTCGCTACTGTCCACGCAAAGCCATGCATGTATGGACACTGGTCGGATGAAGCCATCGCTTTGGCATGTCCACTGTAGTGGTGATGAATACACGTAGGTTGTAGCACCCGGCACGATTGATTGATTTCTGCACCGCGCTTGCTAGTTCCAAGGCGGGTGCAACGCACATGATAGCCACCGGCCACCGCGTGTCCAAGCAACATGTCTGCGTACGCACTGGGGCAGATTGATCGTGCACGCGGTCCGCAAACTACTCTCGAGTCGTTGCTCATCCTCACAGACGATACCCTTCGGTGAGTACACACGTGGCTGAGGTTGGATTGGTGGAAAACACTAACTGTGTGGGGACATCACCGCAGCTATGAAGAAGCAAAAGCGAACATAGAAAAGTCGGTGCTTGAGGCCACTGGCCATGCTGCCCACCTCGACCCTGTGCAAATGGTGCTGAACAACACCACGCCAAGTTTGCGGGCCCCACCTCCGTCTTCGTTGGCTTTCTATGATGTGCCAGATGCTGAGGGTCAAGAGAAACGCATTGTGATGCATTCTGCTTCCCAACCCCTGCCCTACGTAAACTTGCAAGCTTCCACGGTGAGTGACGCTAACGCCTCAAGCGAAGAGCAGCCAAAGGGCAGAAGAAGACGCCGTCGTGGCCGCAAAGCATCCCGGAAGAAGCGAGGGTCTGCGTCTCCCAAGAAGGGTAACAACACACCCGAGCAGCAGCAGGTGTCAGCCATCCTGTCTCGTGTGGAGGGGGGAAATGTTGCTCGAGAACGTTGGGACCGAGCACTCAATCATGCTATGGAGCAAGTCAGTCGCGGGTCAAAGCGAGTGATAACAGAGGAACAGGTATGCATGCATGTGCGTCCTGTGCGTCCTGTGGTAGTTGGCGCTCACCACACTTGGTCTTGGACTTTGCACTTGGCAGCGGCGGATTGCGAAGGGGTTGGTCACGCAAGGAACAGCAACTCTTAAGTTGCTGTTGAAGGAGAGCACAGTCCGTCGTGCGGCGGCAAAGGCGGGAGTACAAATCAAGGACTTGCGCGCGCTTCCGTTTTCCCATTTTCGCACAGAGCCCAACTCTCCGATCGTCCGCGACAAAAACGCTCAAAAGCTTGCGTACAAACTGTATGAACAGGGTCGGATTGACAAACTCGCCACGGTGAGTGAACATGTCAGATGGGTTAATGAGTGGACCGATGTGAACTGAGCTGACTGACCTGGCTGTTCTGGAATAGGTGCTTGCTGAGTTGGCGACCGTGAAGCAAGAACAAGCAGAGGAAGCGCAGCGACAAGACAAGATCAAGCGCCGAGTGGTTAACGCATTTTGGGACGTTATCAAAGCCAATGAATCCATTGAATCGAAGGCTGAACTTGCCACATCCAAGGCACAGAGGGTGCTCCTCCGTGAGAATCAGCTTATCAAGGAGCGAATGCGAAAGTGAGTCACTGCAGTGTGATACTGGCCTGGTAGAGTCAGGAAAGGTTGATCGTGTCTCTTCGCTTGTATTTTGCTTGGTTTGTTCAGAGCGGAGAAGGATGCAGCGAAATTCATTGAGCGGCGAGCAGCAATTCAGCAAGACTTCGCAAGGCGGGCTGCTGCGAAGAGAGAACTTGGAAGAAGGAAGCAAATTGTGATAGAGAAGTCCGTCCCTCTTGAAGTGTGTGGGGAAGCTTGAGTAACGTATGCTCTACCACTATGGTGCCTTCTCTCTAGGTACCGAGAAGCAGCAGAGCACTTAGATGCCATCAAGGCGGCAAAAATCCAGCACAGCGTTCGTTGTTTGAGGCATGAAGTGTGGTTCTCTTCGCCAACTTGTGTGCTGCGCAGATTGCTGTCAAAGAGATGAAGCTCCAGCAGAAACTGCAGCGTGACAAAGAGGAGATGGAGCGTCGTGCAGCTGCGAAAAAGGAAACCATCGAGAGACGTCAGAACGTAGGTGTCTAAGCTTCATCTGCACATGTTCGCGGCACACCTACTCACTTTGCCACATCAGATTCGTGACGCGACGTTGAGAAGGCAAGAACAAGAGCGTGACCGAATGCGTGTCGTGCTTCAGGCGAAGGTTGGTAGTGTTTGTCCCCTGTGACTTTAACGTTGCTTTGACATGGATGGTGTGCTAGCATGAGGGCTTAGATGCAATCAAGGAGCGGACACTTGCGCAAATGAAGCGACGCCAAGCAGAACGAGCGCTGTTGGCCAAGGAAAAAGTGTCCCGTGTGCAGCAGCAGCGCAAGGAACTCGAGTACAAGCACAAACAAGCGGCAAAGAAAACACAAGAATGGTTCAAGCGAATCGAGCTCATTGATGTGCGAATGGAGTGTTGTGTGTGTCGTGTCGGTTCTGCAGACGTGGTTGACGCGTGTCCATCCCAGGAAATGCACCGAGCGGGACAGATCGAACGCAGCGCCGCGAAGCATCGTGCCTTGATCAAGAAGCACGAGTTTGAGCGCGAGAATCCAATCTTGCGCAAGGTTACACCAGTACGTCCTTCTTCCACAGTGCAAGCGTTCACGACTGCTCAACATGCTTATTGACAGGGCCCCGGAGCCTACGACGTTGCTGGTGGGGCATTTGACAACATCACACCACCAACACCCGTCAAGACTCATGTCCTCCCGAAACGGAGCGTGCAACGTCGCTCGCGATCTGCTGGGAATCCGTCGCTTGGAGGCATGCCATCTCCCTTCAGCTCCGGACCTCAGGGTTCCTTGTCCGCTCTGAGGGACCACGCTGTGCAACAACTTCCGAGTCACACGCCTGTCAGCTTTGACATGATGCTCGGGGCTAGCTTGGACGGCGGCGCGTCGGCTTTCGGTGGCGACAGCGATGCAGGGAACGCGATGTCACCCAGCCAGGGCCTTCCCGCGTATATCAACTCGCAGAACATTGTGGAGAAGTTCCACCACGGGTCTGTCAGGCGTTTTATGTCTTGGTTTGTTGGGGCGCTCAACTCTGTGCTCACTTTGGGTGGCCTGTTTCGTGCAGGAACCAACCTTCGGAGGCCCAGTACGATTCGCTGTTCACACAGTCCCTCACCTCGCCACCACCGTCCCTGACGCAGACGCACAAGCAAGCGTCGTCGTCGTCAACCTACACTCTCCCTTCCGCTACTTCCGGGTCCTTCAAGAGTAGAAGCCGGGCATCAAGCCGGCGCCGTGCTGGTCCGCGACGTGGACGGCGGGACAGCCTGGATCGATTGTATGCACCCCCTGATGTGCCGTACGTGGACTCTCGCATCACAGGAGCATGTGTTCGTGCGTTACGCTGACTGTGCTGATCATGCTTTTGTTTGTGGTGTGTATTTGTGGTGTGTATGTGGCGGGGGGGGGGGGGGGGGGTGGCTCCAG
>Ga0213833_1002398_pt1 | contig 12143 bp, 7 predicted proteins | sample SWATP21_FD_160575 | JGI IMG/M metagenome (GOLD analysis project Ga0213833, IMG submission 160575) | Coastal seawater microbial communities from Marineland, Florida, United States - SWA TP2 #1 | ecosystem: Environmental > Aquatic > Marine > Coastal | place: USA: Florida | collected 2016-08-14
CACTTCCAGGCGACAGCCTCTCCCACTGCCCGCATTCGTAGCGAGGCGACGCAACTGGGATGACACTTGTAGACCCAACATCAACGTTGGCAACGAAACTGAATGCTTCCGGTTGATGATGCTTTCACAGAACTAGTAATGTTTACACACGGTCGTCGGCCAAAGGGTTGGCCACAGGCTCGTCGTCACCTGACTCTACGTGCTTGTCAAGGTCGCCTGGTGGGAAGGCTGCGTGTAGGAGAAGAGCCATCAATAGTGTTTCGATGCTGCCACACGCACACACGGTTCAGTGAGCTTCGTGGCGCGCAACTGTGTGCACTCGCCTGTGCAGCAGAACGAACCACATGACGAAACTCGCCCATCCGACGAAGGCTCCACCAGATGAAAATACAGCGTCTGTTTCGTGCTTGGCAATGGGGGCAACGACAAGAGAATTCACGGTGTCGAAAACGAAGAAACTGCCCGCGGAGCCAACCAGGTTAGTCGCTTGCATAGCACGCATCAACGTTGCTCAACCTACCCTTGGACATACAGGAACTTGGCCATCGCTCGTCGACCCTGTCAATGAGGTTGCAGCAGCACGTGACCACGTGGAACACACAACAAAAAGGCAGTAGCACCCACCTTCAAGAGCGGTCGCATCCCCTGAAACCTGGGCACAGCATACACAGCTCAGTACGTGCATTGTTGGCCAGACGCCAGGCGCACGTACAACACATTGAAGCCAAACACGCCAAGAACAGTGGAAACAGAGATGATGTAGCCAATCCGCTTTATCGCCGTGACAATTTCGTTCGACACTTCCACTGAAGCATCCGCTTCCACGGACGCGATGGCCAGCCAAAAAAGATACCTGCCCACAGGAATCGGAATCGCTCCTTGCATGAGTCGTATGGCAAAGCAGCCACACACGGGGCTCTGTTTTACTTACAGCAGCGGCCGGATCACCATGCATTGAAGAACGAGGAGCCTGCACACAAGGGTTGGAGGCATGAGTTGAATGCTGCCGAATGTGTGTGAAGCTGCAACGGCACGCGTACCGCGCACGTCGAATGTGCCTGTTGGTGAACTTCGACTTGCGACAGCACAGCCGAAAACAGCACAAGGGCGCGACGCCATACCTGGCAACGACAACAACGTGTTGTGAGTACGTGACCAAGTGGGTCCTACAATCCCACACAAACCACCTCTACCAACCAAGATCGACCGCCTGGTGACGCTGCATTTATCTTGGAGGCTGCAACGTTCTCGCCCCCAAGCATGTCTAGAAGCATGAAGAAAAACTGGTTCATGGCGACTGCCTGTGCGCTGACAACCAACAACAGGTGAGCCCTCACCACTCCACGAAGAACCGGGTGCTAGCGTACCACGTGGCCACTGCATGAAAGAATGTGGCTAGGCGTGGCACGAAAAGAGACTGGAGACCGTACAAGGAGTACGCCTGAGGAGCCAAGACGAGGGTCAGAGGTCACAGGTCATGCAACACGCACCACGTCATATACGTACAGGGACAAGCAGTGCAAACATCACTACTGCCTGTCGCTTCCGCGACAAGAACACACGAGTCTCTAGTTCCTTGCGAACCCCTGCCCAGTGCCTGACGCCGAAGGCCACCGCTGTACATGACAACAGACATGAGCTGTCTTGTCACTACAGCCATGACTCATCCACAGTGCACGGACTCAATGCAGTGGACACAAACGTGCACACCCCGGCGACAACCCAAAGTGTTTTCAAACCAGAAGACGCATTATCAACAAGCTGTCCGACAGACGGCAGACTGGCGTCGGCCATTGCGGATGCGTTGAGTATCCGTGCGGTGGTGTCACATGCCCGCAATTTGAATATTTTCACCGTCGAATAGTTTCGGTCGTCGGTGACGCAAGTTGCCAGTGTTGTGCACGGTGCTAGAAACACTCTCGTACCATGCGCCGGCGCAAGGATACGACCATCCCTGCCACGATTGCCCAGGCGCTTCGGCAGCCTCGTGATGCGTGCTTTGTTCGCCAGCTTGAGGCTGAATTCAATGAGCTAGCAGACGGCGAGTACGTGCCCATGTCAAACGCTGTCGTGTCGTGTTTGTCTGTCTTACGACTGTGTTGCACTCACACCAGGCGTGACACCTGCAAGTTTCCGAGCATGAACTCGTACTATCGATTTCTAAGTGCGTGTATGTAGATGTACGATCACGTTTGCTTGGATCTAACTTCTGTGCTCCTCGCTTTTTGGGCCGCAACAACAACAGTTCATGAGATGGCCCAGCTGTACCAACTCAAGAGTGAAAGCGTAGGCATGGGAGATGACCGCTACACAACCGTATCACGGACATCCAGAACTGCACGGTAGGTTGTCAGCCCAGCCAGGTGAAGTCGTGCTCTGGTGGTTCCGGTCTGCATAACCGTGAGTGTCTTGTCTGTGTGTACCACCAGCCCTGCCTTCTCGCTTTCGGCGCAACCATCGAAACCCACATCCCCCTCCTGGCGCCGTCGCAGTGCGGCTCGGAAGTCATCCGATCATCGTGGTGAGTAGTGTGGCGTGTGTTTGGTGCAACTCCTTTGCGTGGTACTGGCGCCCCCTGATTGTGCCGGTGCACTGCGCCGTATCGTGCGTGCTCGGGCGTTCATTCGACAGGCCCAGAGACGAGACGACAGGCAGCAGACGTTGGGTCCACTGGGTCTGCTGCTCAAACTGCCCCTTCTCGATCGCCTGCCACACACGCCTCTCGTGTGCGTGCCCCCACAAGCCCTGTGCATACCCCGCACACGGAGACGGCAGCTCCTGCGGATGAGAGTGCCGCCGAGGCTGTAACCGCGACAGCAACAGGACAACAAGTGGCTCCATCAACGACGGGTTCCAAACAGCCAGTACCCGCAGGTGTGTCAACAATAGCAGCACCAACGCCGGCATCAGCTGCAGCAGGAAACGGCGAGGAGGAGGTGGAGGAGGTGGAGGCAAGCGTAGCAACTGCAATCGGCACTCCAACCCCCGCAGAAGCGAGTCAGGATGCCGCTGCATCATCTCGTGAAGCGGGTGCGACAGACAGTAGCAACGACAGCGACAGCGAAGACGAGGTGCCGGTTGTACCGGACATCCTCCCACGCCATAGCCACAGCACCAGCAACAGCAACAGCAACGTGACAGGTGTGTCGCCGCGCACCAGTGGTTGGCTTGGACGCAAGAAATCGACGCCGTCGCGATCGATGGGCGTCCCAACTCAAGCACGACAGCGAGGCGAACAACCCCCCGCACCTGAGTCCGGTGCAGGTGCTGGCACTGGCTCTGGCTCTGGCGCTTGCTCTGGCGGTCGAGACGCGTCATCCAATCGTGCCCAGCGCGCAACCGCTGCACCACGTGGTGTCTACGTGCCGCCGTCAATGCGTGCCGCTCGTGCAAATGTCCCAAGTGTACCGCCAGCAGACGGACCATCACGCAGCTTTGCCAGGTTTTCCCGCGCGTCCACAGCTCCTCCAGATACATGTGCGTTGCTGCTGTTGTGCGTCCGGTGTGTAGACGAGCCGTTCGCACAAGGCGCTTGTGGTGCATGCCCTGTTTGACTGTTGTTGTGTTGTGTGGCGCCAGCCTCTGGGGCGTCGCGGGATGCACGGCGGCGTGATCATTTGGTCGAAGTTGTCGACATTCCACAGGGCATTCAGCGCCAGCACATCATTGACCTGTTTGTGAGCAAGGGGAAGTTTTCGCCTGCCGACTTTGACGTGCAGTACGTTGTTTGTGGTCTTGGGCGTGCCTGTGGTATGCGTGTGTGCGTGTGCGTGTGTGTGTGTGTGTGTGTGTGTGTGTTGTCCACATGTTGTTGTCAACGATTGCGGTATTCGACATGCCCGTGCCCAACATGATGCCGCGCCGATGTGTTTCGCTGCAGGGTTGTGGACCGCAGCACCATGCTCGTCAGTTTTTCTGGTTGCACCGCGGCACAGCGTGCCATGACCACGGTTACCCATCCCGTCATTCGTTTGCGGCCGCTTTCCTTCAGCGTGGCAGCTGCCATGCGTTCCCTCCCTGCACCTGTAAAGGCTCGTCGTGACACATCCGTCGCCAGGAGACTCATCGGTCGCGCTCTCGGCACACGCCTGCCTCGGACTCGCACCGGCGAGCGTGGCTCCCCCTCTCGCAACTCGGCGGGCGGCAGCAGCAGCTCCACATCCTCACGTCGGCCACGTGGTCGCGGGGCGCAATCAAGAGGACGCAACAGCAGCACCGGTGGTGGCAGTGGCAGTGGCAGTGGTGGTTTTCGTTCAGACGACGCGGCAGGTGATGCGTGGGACTAGGCGTGGAGGGTAGAAACCCGGGTGCATGGTGAAGAAGAAGAAAAAAAACAAAAAGCATAGAGTTGTCGGTGTCTTGTCTCGACCCCCTTGCGCACTGTGGCAATGGAGCCATCGAAATGACACAACACATCACGGCAAACATAATCACCCAAAGCACGATAGCACAAGCACCACATATCTGGTGGGTACTGTTTGCGATGGGTCAAAAGGCAATAGCTAAACAAAGTAAAAATCAAGCACGTCTAGTCGCATCGAGCTAGCGCGAAGGAGTAAATAAATCAAGAAAGGGACACACCTGCCGCGAGAGGAATGAACGCAATGTGAGCGAGATCACTCTCACAGTCTTGGAGTGGGAGGGTTGACGCAGTTTGTGTCTGCTGCAGGTAACGTGGAGGGTGTAGTCGCGGCACTGTGCACAAGTGATGATACGATATCACCGCCTGCTGGGCCGTTGCTTGGCTGTTGCAGTTGTGGTTGTGGTTGTGGTTGCGACATAGCGCCCGGAGGTTGTTGCGCAGGCGCAGCGCTTGCCGCAACAACAAGTGACGACACTGCGTCGCCCATCATCACGAGTGGCTGGTTTCGTCGCAACGGCACCAACCCCGGTTCCACCACAACCGGCGCCCCCATGATGGGGGCAAGCGCAGTGGCTGCCATGCTTCCCGGGCGTGAGTCTGCACCAACACCGGTGGGCGCAACATGACTCACGGAGGCAGGCGTGACCACCGCGGCCGTGGCGACTCGAGCCAGAGCAGCCACAGCGTCAGCGTCTGGAGCTGAGTTCCCGCTGCGCACACTGCCAGGTGGCGACACCACGTTGCTGACCACGGCGGCGTCACGCAGATCGCCAACACGGGACAACGACGTCACGGAGCGGGGTTCCTCAGGCGGTGCTGGTTGGGGCACTGCAGCGGACTCAACATGTGTCGCGGCCGCGCCGATCAACAGCGCCACGGGGTCCTTGTCTACTGGTAACACAGGCACGGCCAGTGCGTTGGCTGCAGGCATGAACCGGTTGATGGACGGTTCCCGAAGCACCGCTGTGGCCTTTGACAGCGGCTCCAGACTCGCTGGTCGTCGCCCAAAGACGCCAGCGCCGGCGCCGGGCAAGCCAGCGCTTGGGGCTCGGGGGTGTGTGTACGACGGCAACGGTTGCGAGGGTGCCGCCGTGGCCACTGCGCCGGTGAGGGTGGGCTCGAACCGCTGCACGTCGTCAGCGGTGGTGGTGGTGGTGGTGGTGGGCTCCTTCACGGGCTGTTTGGTCTGATTGTCCTTGTCCTTCTTGGAGCGGTGCTGGAGCAGCAGCCACACACCCGCGACCAAGAACACGGCGAGAACAACGCCGATGAGGATCAAGTACCACGCACTGCCGCTGTCGGAGGACGGGTAGCGGAAGGCGTGCAGGTCAGTGCTCGTGGCAAACACAAACACGCGGCGGGTGGCGCTCGTGTTCAATCCGCCAACGTCCGTCACCGTCAGCTGCACGGTCACCACGCTGGCGGCCGTAAAGTTGAGCTGCAGCCGGGATGTGTCGAGCCCAGCCGTCTGCACAAAGCCAGAGGCGTTGACAGACTCAGCGCCGGTGGGAGCAAACGGTGGCCCTGGCGTGACACCCACCACGGCCCAGGCATGGGACGAGACGCCTACGTCATCTGTGCTGTGTGCCCCCGACAGCGCCAGCGGCACCGCGTTGTCGACCGATGTGAGCCACGCGCCACCCGTCACGATGGGAGCAAACAACGCGGCGTCCGCAGGTGGCATGTCCAACGCCATCACAGGCACGGGCGGGTCATGAACCGTGACACGCCGCGTCATCCACGCGGTGGCGACTTCGGTGGTGCCGCGGTCAGTCACTGTGACGGAGCAGTTGACCACGTACACGCCGGTGCCGCACTGCGGCTGCAGCAACACAGTGTCCCCCGGCGTGCCAGCGGTGTCCAGGGTGGGCACAAACCCGATGGAGCTCACACACCCGGGATGCGGCGGAGGCGGAGGCGGCGACACGGAGGTGGGGAGGGGCGCGAACGACGCCAGGGTGAACACGAACTGGGGTTGGCGCGCGAGGCGGTGGAATGCAACGTGCTGCGCCACACGGACGGTGGTGGCGCTGGAGGCTGCCCACACATCGCCCGTGGGCGTGGGTGTGGGCAGCAGCTCTGCCAGGACTCGAAGCGTCGCTGTCGCAGTGTCGGTGGCACCCGCCGCGTCACGAGCAGTGACGGCGACGGTGTAGTCGTACGGTGCGGGTGAGCCACCAAGAGTGACGCGCGACACGTTGCCATCCCGTGCGCCGGCGTGCGGCACCAGCTGTGTGGTGGCACTCGAGGTGCTGAGGGTGGGGTGGGTGGTGGAGCTGACGGCCCACTGGTACCACGCAATGCCCGAGTCCGCCGCGATCGTGGCAGAGGCGTCAAAGGCCGCCTGGACGGCACCAAACGACGGTGGTGTGGACACCACGCGCACAATCGACGGAGACACGGCCGCAGACACGTTCGAGGGCAGCACGCGCACCTGCAACGTCGAGGCTTGCACCTCCTGCACGTCGTCTGTGACATGCACCGTCACGGCGTGCATGCCCGCCGCGTTGACCTGCATGGTGGTGTGGGCGGCAGAGGCATTGGCGAAGGTGACGCCCGAAGTGCCTGTCCAGTGGAAGTGCGCCGGCGACCCACGATCGTCGAGCGACGCAGACGCATCCACCCGCTCACGGCGGTTCACCACCGTGAGCACGTTCTGTCCGTGGTGTCGCATGGAGGTCACCACATCCACCACCGGCGGTGTGTGCAACACCACCGTGATGGTGCCAGCGACTGTGTACGGACCACCGCTCCCGGCTGCATCCACGACGGTGAGTGTGTTCGTGACGACGTACTCCCCGGCGCCACACAGCGACGACAACGTGGTGGACGGCGTGGGCGAGGCAGTCGTGGACAGGGTGGGGGCACACCCAACGGGTGCGGACGTCACGGTCCACGCAAACTCCGACACGGTGGCGTTCGGGTGGAGGCGAGGCGCGGCGGTGATGACAACAGAGGCTGCAGGCGACAGCACACTGAGCAACCCGTCGTGCGTCCTCCCTGCAAAGTCAACGACAGCCAACACACGGAGGCGGATGGACTGGGCCAGCGGCACCAACGCCGAGTCTTCGACAGTGAGGGTGACGTCGTAGTCTCCCGCGGAGTAGCCACCCACAAGTGTGGCGACAGGCGACGAGCCGGCGAGGAAGCGTGCGGAGTGTTCCGTCGAGGACGAACCCGCCTTGTGCAACGTCCAGGCGTAGCTGGAAATGGGGCCGTCTGAGTCGTACGACTGCGACCCGTTGAACGTCAACGGTGTCATGACATCCCAGGACGGCGGCGAAACCACAGCACCCGTGACCGTGACGGGCGTGGCAATGGCAGCGCTGGGATTCTTGAACACAACCCGACGCACGCCGCTAGTCACGACGCCCGCGTCAGAGTCTTCCACCTCCACCGTGTAGCTGAATTCGGCGAGGCCACTCACGCCTGTCACGGTGACATGGGTGGTGCCATGGCTGGAGAAGTTGGAGATCAAGACACCCGTGCTGTCGCCGGACGTTTGCGCCACCGTCCAGGACCGGCGAACGATGGAGCCGTCCAGGTCGACAGACCTGTCAATCGAAAATGTGGCGTTGCTTGCGGGCAGGAACACTGCCAACGGCGCATCCACAACCAGCACGGGAAGCGCATTAACGACAACTTGTGTGGTCGCGGTGTCCGCTGCAGCAGCCTCATCGTCCGTCACCACCGTCAACGCCACGGTGGCAACGGTGCCGGCCCGCAGCCCCGTGACGACACCCGCCAAGTTGTTTCCTGCGGGCGACCCGACTTGAGGCACAGGCGTGGTGGAAGCGCCAGCGTACCGTGGCGTGACGCTCGACACCGCCCACGTGGCGTGCAGTGGCGAGCCTTCTCGGTCCCAGGATGCCGAGGCGTTCAACACGGTGGCGACGCTGGTGGCAACATCGCCCACGGAGGCGTGGACAAGCACCCCGGGCCAGGCACCGGAGGGTGAAGCGGGTGGGTGGCGGGGCAGACTCGAACCGAGCGCGGCAACAGGGGGCTCGTCAAACCAAAAGTACGTGGACTTGGTGCGGGTGCCGTTCGTGTTGTCGACGACCGTGACCGTGACCACACCGACGCCAGCCACAACGGGTGTCACCGTGGTGGTGGTGCCACTGGTGTGGGAGATGCTGACGGTGGCGTTGGTGGCTGCGACGTGGGCGGCCCGTTCAGCGAAGTGCAGGGTACCCGGCGGCGAACGGACGTTCCACAGCACGTGCTCCACGGTTCCGTCTGGGTCATAGCTCCTGGACGCATCCAGTGTCAGCTGCGCGGGGGTGGTGAGGGCACCCGTCGCCGCGTTGCGCTGCAGTTGCACCAGCACAATCGGTACATGCTCCGAAAGGTCTCCGGCTGTGAGGCGCTGCAGGGTGGCGCTGGAGTTGGTCCAGACGACAGAAGCGGCTTCCATGGGCGTGAACACCTTGTCCACGACGGCGATGGGCCGGAGTTGGTAGAACAGTGCGAGGGTGGTGAGGTGGCAAATGTCCACGCTGTATGTACGTGTCGCGTGAACCACCTCGTCCCACTGCAACTCCTCTGGACACGTGAGCTTCGCAGGAATCCACTCGGTGGTTGCCACGTCGTAGATCTGCAGGCTGGGCTCCCAGTCTGTCGGCGCGCTTTCCCCGTCCAGAATGGCGCTCACGCTGTACAGCATGGAGATGCGGATGGGCTTTTCAAACACAAACCCTTCCTGAACACCACCCGTGTCGGGATCCTTGGCCTTCAGCGTGAACGAGTAGTCGCCAAACTTCAGGTTTTGTGCCGGTGGCGGGGTTTCGCTGGCGTTCACCGCGTCGCCCTTCGCAATGTCCTCCGGGGTCACGGCGCCGCCAACGAAGCTGGTGGAGCTGTCCACAGCACCTGGCGGGAAGGACACTGCTGCAAGGGTCTGCGGTGGCTCTTCTCCACTGTTCGGGTCCACGCCCTCGGTGCCATCGTCTGTGGCGTTGGGCGTCGACGGCGCGGCGTACTGTGTGTCGAGCGACATGGTGCTGCCCACCGTGTTGTCCACCTCGACCTCCGACTTCCCGATGGCCACGCCATCGGAGCTGAGCAACGGCGAGGACAACCCGACTTCGTTCACAGCGCGAACATTCACGTACAGCGTCATGCCCTCCTTCAGTTCCTTGCGGAAGGGTCGATTCACGACGCCGTTGAGCGTCGCATTGCCACCACGCTCTTCTGCGAGCAGGTCAGTGGCCCCCGGAGTGCTGCCGATGCTCCACACGTAGTCCATGACAGTTGTCTCGTTGTCCTGAGCTGCATACGACGCAAAGGCCAGGTTGAGGAAGGACTGCGCATCCATGTCTTGACCTCGCGCCAAGCCGTCGTTGACGAACAACATGGACGGCGGCGACGCGTCGTACACAAACCCATCCGTGCACATCGGCGCGCTCCATAGCCCAGCGTTGTTCAGGGCGACGACACAGGCGTAGTACCACTGGCCCGTCACCAGGACTTGGTTCTCCAGTGTGAATGACTCCGCCAACCCCACATCCGTCCAGCCCATGATGTCGTCCGTGGTGTTCAACGACGTGCCAAACGACACAGAGTACGACGCAATGCCGCTTTCCAGATCTTGCCAGCCGCAACACCATGACACGGACAGGTACGTCGCGTTGGTGTTCACATCCAAGTCATTCGCGCAGTAGGTGCACCCTGATGAGTTGCCAACGTAGGCGTCAAACACCTCACCAGTTTCAGGCGGTGTCCAATCCACCGTGAACGGCGGGGAGGATTGCGTGTTGCGGCGCCCAGAACGAGACACAGCTGTGACGTCCACCTGGTAGTCCTCCCCGTTCTCAAGCGGCGCCGATGTGTTGACGGCCGAGAACCAAAAGTCCTCTGCCGTACCGGTGAAGGAACGGCACACACGGTCACCGCAGTCTTCGCACACCGACGACACACCACCGGACGACCACTCGCCAGCGTCCACGTCGCACGACAGGCACACGCTGGGCACGTTTGCTGTGGCGGCTGTCGCGGGAGCTCGCACCTGCCCAGCCCAACAGTACGTCGCACCGAACACACGACCGCGGGCATCTGCGCTGGCCATCGCGCTGTTGCCGTCGTTGGGCCACGCCTGGGCGTATGGTGAACTGAAGATCACTGCGCCACCGCCGATGGCAACGGAGGTGCCCGCTCCATACAGGCGTGGGGCGTCGTCATCATCCTCACTGGCGCCGTTCACAGCTTGCCGCACCACCGCAACGATGCGGCACACGTCTGGGTTGTCCGAAGCTGCGCCCGCCACGCCTGAGGCAGCACTGACATTGACGCGAACCACAGCCGCCAGGTTGCTGGAAGGTGCACCCACCAACAGCAACGCCGTGCCGGTGTTGACGGAGCCGGGCACACCCTCATGCTCTGCGGACACCACCGAGACGCTGTAGCCAAAGCCGCCGCCAGCGACAAGGCCGTTCAACGTGCACAACACGCGAGGCGAGCCCGATGCATCCACATCAACCACACCAATCTGTCCGGTCCCGTTCAGCGCACCTGGGTCACTGATGACGGCCACTTGTGAAGACGCCGCAAGAGAGATGCCGAAGGAAGGGCTGGGACTGCTGGCTCCAGTGATGTCGGTGCTGGATACGGCACCCACTCGGGTGACAGTCGATGCACCCGCGTCCACCGCATAGAATTGAATGGGACCGGCAGCACTTGACGCGGCGTCACAGTCAGTCCCATGGTTGCTCAGGTCCACAACTGCGGGGTCGGCGAAACCGGCGCAGCGAGACGGCGACGACACCAGCAGCACTGCGTCAAGCTCACCACTGGGTGGCACTGCGAGTCCCACAGACCCGCCGAAGGTGGCGTCCGATGTGGAAAAGGTAGCACCAACTCGAACCACCCCGGTGGCAGTAGCTTGAAGAACCACAACGCCACGGGCGCTGGATGACCCGTGGACGCCGTCCAAGGTGACGGCAACCAAGTTGTCATGACACGCCACAGTCCACGCAAACGACACACCAGCAAAGGTGGCACCGTCGATAAAGAACGTAAAGACGGCGTGCGAAGCGGGAAGGGAGGCCAGAACTTGTGCATCGCCTCGGCGGAGGTCACTCGGACTCGAGTGCGCCGATGACACGCTTACCACTGTCAATGCTTGGGTGGTGACCAGTGCAACGATGTGATCGGCGGCGACCCACACCACAGAATCGGAGTTGACAACGGCGGGATTGATGCCTGCAGCTGTTTCCAGCTCCATCACGGTGAACGTTCGCTGCGTGGAGGACGGGTGCTTGGTGTCAAACACAGTCGCGGAACCTGCGCCACCCACGACCACGAAGCGGCCGTGGTGGGCAAGTGCAAGATCATGGCCGAAACCATGCTTCGTGGAATGGATGGGCCTCCAATCCCACTCTTGATTCAGCACCGTTGGGTTGAGCTCATCGTAGGACGAGCAGCAGCCAGACCACGGCGAGGCGTAGCGCGGACCTGCCTGGGTAAGGGACATGACAACGACGCTGTCGGTTTGGTTGTTGGCGTTGGGTACCGTCTCATCACTTTGCAGATCGGTGGCGTTGACCGGCGACGTGTCATTCACAATGTCGAGCCCGGTGACATTGCCCACCTGGATCAGACCACTGTCCTCGCCATTGGCAGCAGCGGCGTCCGTGATGCTGCTGGCGTTGCCTACACCAGCTGCGGTCTCCGTGTCGTTGGAAGCGTCCACGATGCGAAGCTTTCGCAGTTGCCACTCCATGAACGACACCGGCACCACCGGAACGTCCACAACATCCACGGGCGTGTCTCCACCACTTCC
>Ga0213833_1002403_pt1 | contig 12134 bp, 8 predicted proteins | sample SWATP21_FD_160575 | JGI IMG/M metagenome (GOLD analysis project Ga0213833, IMG submission 160575) | Coastal seawater microbial communities from Marineland, Florida, United States - SWA TP2 #1 | ecosystem: Environmental > Aquatic > Marine > Coastal | place: USA: Florida | collected 2016-08-14
TTTTGAAATTCCCAAAACCCCGATCTGTACGGACGTGTCGCTGACACGTCCCCCGGAAACAAGATTTCATAAACATTCAAAACCCTGACATATCCGGACGTTTCGCTGACACGTCCCCCGGAAGCAAGATTCCACAAAATATCCAAAACCCCGATCTGTACGGACGTGTCGCAGGCAAGTCCCCCGGAAGCAATATCTCACAAACAATCAAAATCCTGTTATATGCGGGATATCCTTTTCTGGCAAATGCTGATTTGGCTTTCATCCCAAATCCTCACAAGTCGATTTTTGATGGGCTCTTTCAGCTTTTCATATCCTTTTCATTGTTTTTTCATCGATAGCTCGCATGCTCTCGCCATCTTGCCATGTGTTGAGAAGATGGCGTAGGTGATTGGACCTATTCGCTACAATTGATAGGAGTAGAAGTTCATGAGTTATCGTTTGAAAAGAGGTATACAGGGGATTGTCCTGTTTGCGGTGGGATTGGTTCTTTGGTTGCCTTGCGTGCAATTGTTCTTTCCCATTCAATTAAGTGCGTATGTACATCCTTCAAAGATCGCCAAAACCACAGAATCGATAGCGTCTTACCAGTTGGGGCTGTGGAAGGGAAAGCAAGAACGCTCAAAAGAGACCACGAAGATGCGCAAGCACAATCAAGAGTGGGATTTTATGGCGCGGACCTTCTTTGTTTGGGCTTTGGCCAATATGGCTTTACGTCAACCTGAGTCAAAAAGAGCTTATTTACAGGTGATGGACCAGATTATCCAGGACACACTTGAGAAAGAAAAGAAGCACACTTTTCATTACTTTTCCATGTCTTACTCCCGATCTAGACCTTTTGTTTTGCAACCAGCCAGAAGCCAATTTTTGGACGGTGAGATCGCGATGATGTTGGCTATGCGAAGATTGGTAGAAGAAAAGCCTTCGTACAAAAAGCCCTTGAAAGAAAGAGTGCGAGAGATGGTGCGTCGGATGAAGAAGAGTCCTGTCTTGTCCGCTGAGAGTTATCCCGATGAGTCCTGGACCTTTTGTAATACAGTAGCATTGGCAGCTATTCGAATGGCTGATTATCTCGATGGAAGCGATCACTCAGACTTTTTTAAGCAGTGGGTAAGGATGGCCAAGAAGAAGCTGGTTCATCCAAAGACAGGCTTATTGGTGTCCACTTACGAATTCAATGGAAAACATCTGTATGGACCCGAAGGTTCTACCATTTGGATGACAACCCATAATCTGATGTTGATCGATCTGAAGTTTGCCAAAGAGCAGTACCAACTTGCCAAAAAGGAATTGGCTCGGAATGTCCTAGGCTTTGGTTTTGCTGGAGAGTGGCCCGATTCGTGGAGAGGACAGGCAGATGTGGATTCTGGGCCTGTCATTCCTTTTGTCGATGTGAGCGCAGGCTCTAGTGGATTGGCATTTGTGGCTGCCAAGGCGTTTCGAGATAACACGTATTTACGCTCTCTGTTAAAGACTCTAAATTTTGCGGCTTTTCCTTATCAAAAAGGTGGCAAGTTGCGCTTCATGGCCAGCAATCAAGTGGGGGATGCTGTGATGTTGTATGCCCTGGTACAAGGACCCATCTGGCGAAAGGTGATGCAAGGTCGGAAAAAGCTGGCAAGAAGCGAGGTACAAAGATAATGCGTGAAGAACACATGACTTTACAAGAACAAGAGGCTCTTGAGGCCGTTGCTTCTGAGCTTGAAGAACAAACCCCTAAACAGCATCGATCTTTATTGTCCAAATATTGGAGGCTGTGGTTGGGCATTTTGGCAGTGAGCGCGTATCTGCTCTTGGATGTGTCGGGAGTGCGTGCTTACACCACGATTTTGTCGGGGACTGCGCCTACAGATGTGGGCTCGCAAGCCGTTGCGAGTACTTTTGGAATAGTTTACACACTGTTGTACTTTTTTGTGGTGGTGATTGTGCCACCACTGCTGTTTACTGAGGCGGGTTTGTTTGTCCTTGATAGAAAGAAGGTTTAGGGGAGGGGTGTTTTATTTTACGGGATTAGGGTTTTGGGTGGTTGTTGAGCCATTCCCAGGCTTTGTCTGCAAAACCAGGGGTCACTCTTGGAATGTGTCCACCTGCTTGAATGGTCCAAAGCGCAACACCAATTCCCTGTGGACATTGACCAAAGGCTTTTCTTGTGGTTTCAGAACCCTTCAGGTTATCGTCTAGATCATAAGCAGGGGATTTGTCCTCGAGCTTTCCTTTACATTTGTTGTAACCTGCCCAGGCGGTAACACTTTCTGTTGCGCTGGGGTAAGGAAGAATTCCACCGAACTTTCCTCCCAGATACTTTACTGTTCCATCTTGGGTTCCATGAATTTGCAAGATACTGACTGAATTCTTGGGTTTACACAAGAGTGTATTTTTGTACATGGCTCCAGCAAGACTTACGATACCTGCAAAGACATCCGAAGCCTCACAAGCCATTCTGTAGGACATGAATCCGCCATTGGAGTGCCCTAGCAAGAAGACTTTTTTGCGATCTACATTATAGCTCTTGCTGATTTCCTCAACCAATCCCTTGATATAAGCGACATCATCGACTTTGCTTTGGTAGAAATTGCAGCAAGCATCAGTGGCATTCCAGAAGCGCTTCTTTTGGCCCACTGTTTCTTGTGTACCATCAGGAGCAATCATCAGGATCTTCTTGTCATCTACCAATCTGTTCAAGCCAAGATAAGTGGATTGAATGATCCCACTGGCACCGTAACCATGTAGAACAACTAACAGAGGATAAGATTTTTTGGCGTCGTAATCTTTGGGAACATTCAAGGTTGCAGGCCGACTTCCACCAAAGATCTTCTTATTTGTGGGTTTGCTGGTGGCTTCATCAGGTTGGATGACATTGTCTGTATTTTGTGGTGCTTCTGGAGCTTGCTCGGGGAGCGGCGCTTTGGTATCGTTTCCTCTCACTTGATCTGGAATTTGCTCCGCGAGTTGTTCTGAACCTTGAGGACCACACTTTTGACCGTTTTTGGGCTCACACTTGGCGTCCGGACCACTGGCATCTGCCTGTACTGTCGGTTCATTTGTTGGCTCATTGGAAGAGGGAGGTTCGGAACAGTACATTAATGTAAATGAACATATAAGTAATATCCAGAGCAATTTTTGTACTGAAATTTGGAGTGGACCTTTATTTCCTGTTGAAATATTCATGTGATAACAAGCTCCGTGGTGTGTAAAAAATTTGGCAATAATATGCATGCTTATCGACAAGGGGATGTATATCCCAGAAAAATACAAGATTGTCAAAGGGCAAGTTCATTATGCGGCCCACTTTGCTTTTCATCAAGTCAGCTTTGCACAAAAAGGGTTTTATTGACATTTGAACATTCGAACGACAGTTGTTTTCTTGTCTTTCGTTGGTTGAAATGGGGATTGTTTCCCTCGTCTTATTGGGATATAACCGACCCAGATTGAACTTGACATTTTTTCACGAAGGTAAAAGAGATATGAAGAGCTTGTGGGACCAACAAGAAGCCCAGCAGTACGAAAATGATCCATTGGCGATGCGTGTGTATACCTCTCGATTATTGGGGAGAGATCCTTCATTGGTGATGCACGGCGGTGGAAACACTTCATTGAAGATGAAAGTGACCAATTTGTTCGGAGAGGAAGAAGATATCCTTTATGTAAAGGGGAGTGGTTGGGACTTGGCGACCATTGAAGCCCCTGGATTTGCACCTGTTCGGCTTTCTGTTTTAGAAAAAATGGCGACACTTGAGGCATTGACAGATAGCCGAATGGTGTCTGTGCAACGCTCTGCGATGATAGATCCCAACGCGCCCAATCCTTCTGTTGAGGCCATTTTGCACGCAATCTTGCCTTTTACTTACGTGGACCACACCCATGCAGACGCAGTTGTGGCCATTAGTAACACGCCTGATGGTGAAGCGCGTATCCACGAACTGTACGGCGAAAAAGTACTCATCATCCCGTATGTGATGCCTGGTTTTATCTTATCCAAAGAGATCTACAATCGGCTTCAAGAAGTCGATATCACCCAGTATGAAGGGATGATACTCTTAAATCATGGGGTCTTTTCATTTGCAAATGATGCTCGGACAAGCTACGAGCGGATGATCGAATTGGTAGACATGGCAGAGCAGTATCTTCAGAGAGAAGACGCTTTGCAAATCGTTGAGTCCGAGGGAGAAGAAGATTTGACTCGTCTGGCTCAACTGCGAAAAGCTGTCTCTGAGCTTCGGGGTGGGGCAGTGGTCGCGAGATTGAACAACAGCTCCAAGGCCCGTGGGTTTTCGTCATTACCAGAGATCTCCGATATCGCTTTACGAGGTACACTCACACCAGATCACGTGATCCGCACTAAGCCCAAGCCCCTCATGCTGGGTTTCGGAGCTGAGGAAGAACTTCAAGGTCTCCTAAAGAATTATGTGGATGGATATCAAGCGTATTTTGAGCGAAATACAGACGGTTCGCTGACATGCCTGGAGCCATCGCCTCGATGGGCGGTCTGGAAAGGTCATGGAACAGTGTCTTTCGGCCGTAGTGAAAAAGAAGCCATGATCATCCATGATATCAATGAGCACACCATGGAAGCCATCCAATGGGCGGAGCATCTGGGACGTTGGGAAACCATCTCCGAAAAAGATCTTTTTGATATGGAGTATTGGGAGCTTGAACAGGCAAAGCTAAAAAAGAAAGGTAAAGGCTCTCCTTTACAAGGCAAGATCGTTTTGGTGACAGGCGCAGCAAGCGGGATTGGTCGAGCGTGTGTGGAAGTGTTTGCGGCACAAGGTGCAGTCGTTGCTGCCCTGGATATCTCGCCTTGTGTATGTAAACAAGAGCGGCCGGGTGTTTTGGGTTTACACTGTGATGTCACAGATGCCGATGCGCTGAAGAAAGCAGTTGAACAGACAGTTCGCCATTTTGGTGGCCTGGATATCGTGGTCAGTAATGCTGGAAATTTCCCTCCCAGTCGTTCTCTGGAAAATATGGAGTCGGACATATGGGAAAAAAGTATGCGCTTGAATTTGTTCAGCCACCAGTATCTGTTAAGTGCTTGCATCCCCTACTTGAAGGAGGGCGTGGAGCCAGCTGTTATCGTCGTGGCTTCCAAGAATGTTCCTGCGCCTGGTCCTGGTGCTTCGGCTTATTCTGTGGCGAAAGCTGGATTGACCCAACTTTCACGGGTGGCCGCTCTTGAATTGGCCAGATACCAGATCCGAGTGAACACACTGCACCCCAATGCTGTATTTGATACAGGCATTTGGACAGATGATGTCTTGCAAGCTCGCGCTGCACATTATGGTATCAGCGTTCAGGAGTACAAGACCAACAATTTGTTAAAGGTAGAGATCCAGTCAAAAGATGTTGCTGAATTGGCGGCTTTGTTGGCTTCTCCTGCTTTTGCCAAAACCACTGGAGCCCAGATCCCCATCGACGGGGGAAATGAACGTGTGATCTAGACATTTTTGAGGGGTGTCTGTGTCAAAGACCAAGTGATCTTTTAAGAGGGAGGAAAAGATGCCGGAATTTGTAAAACGCTATAAACGTTACGCCCAAATACTGTCTGTTTTTGCCAAGCATGACTTTGGTTTTCTTGTGGATTCTTTGGGATTGGGCAAGTTGTTCCAAAGCAAAGAGCTTCCCAAAAGTGAAGACAAAAAAGAGACAGAAGAAGAGGTCTCAAGTGCTGCTTTGGTGAAGACCAATGCATCAGATACAGAGCTTGCACAAAAGGCCGAAGAGACTGAAAAAGGTGATGCTCTGACCATCGCTGAACGGTTGCGGATGGCGTTTGAGGAATTGGGTCCCACTTTTGTGAAGATGGGGCAGTTGTTGAGCACTCGACCTGACTTGATCCCTCGAGCTTACATCGTGGAATTCCGCAAGCTACAAGATCACGTTACAGGTATTTCCTTTTCGCAAGTGAAAGAAGTCATCGAATCTGAATTAGGCGGCACCATTGAGGACACATTTTCTTCTTTTGAAGAAGAAGCACTTGCTGCGGCTTCTATTGCTCAGGTGCATCGATGTGTTTTGAAAGATGGCCAACAAGCTGTTGTCAAAGTACAAAGACCTGGTATTGAAGAGACCATTCGCCTTGATCTCACCATTTTATACGCTATGGCCAGATTGGCCCAACACTCTTCGATGGCCGAATCCATCGATATGGTGCGCATTGTTCAAGAGTTTGAACGCTCTATCTTAAGAGAATTGGACTTCACTTCAGAAGGCAGGCTCACCGAAGAATTTGCTCAGAATTTTGCAGATGATCCAGAGGTCCATATTGCTGAGATATATTGGGATTACTCTTCTCGTCGTGTATTGGCGATGGAGTTTCTAGATGGTATCAATGTCAGCGATGTGGAGGCTTTGAAAGAAAAGGGCGTTGATGGCCGTAAATTGGCCAAGAAGATCTGTATGGTGACTCTGAAACAGATCTTTGCACAAGGTCTCTTTCATGCAGATCCACACCCTGGGAATCTCATGGTTTTGGAAGGCGAAGTCTTGGGAATCCTGGATTTTGGGATGATCGGCCGCTTTGATCGATACACCTTGTCTATGTTGCGGGATCTGATGATCGATGTGGTCCGACAAGATCATGTCTCTATGGCCTCCCACCTTTTGGATCATGATATCGTTGGATTTGATGTGGATATGCGTTCTTTGCGTGGCGATATCCGTAGTCTTTTCAGGAATGTTGCCTCAATGCCTATGGCTCAGGCAAGCGAAGCACTTCAGAAGTTTATTGTTGAGCACAAGCTACAATTTCCTGCAGATCTTTTCTTTTTAGATAAGACTTTCGGCACATTAGATGGAACCATTCGTTTGTTGGCTCCGACCTTGAACCTTGGCTCCATCGCAGAAGAATTTACCTCTGGTGCTGGAGTGGGCATTAAAGATCTTGAGCCTATGGTCAAAGATCTGGCTGTTCGTGTTCTGCAAGATGCTGAAGCTCTTGTGGAGATGCCTGTGCTCACGCGTAGGATCATGAAGCGTATTGATGCGGGCTTTTTGGGGGTACAGGCAGAGCTACACATATCCAAAAGTACTTACGCCGTTTTAAACCGTCTTGGATTAAAATTTTTTCTTTTTATTACAGCTATCACTTGTTTCATCTTTTCGTGGATCACACGGGATGTTGGAGCTGTTGGCATTCCTGGTGGGATGCATCTACATACCTCCTTGTTGACCAGCGGAGCGATTTTATTAGTCATCACTTTTTGGTCCATGTGGAAAGCCGGAAAAGAAACTTGAGTTGTTAGAACTGCACTTTTTTCCAGTAGTGGAAGTCCCCTAAGCCTACCTAGTACATTTTCCCATTGTCCTGTCGAATGCGCTTCTCTTGGGAAAAGATTTTTGCCTTTTTGGAACTCTTATGTTATCTTTATCAAGATTTTCACCCGACCCGTATCCCTTTTGTTTTTATTGAGCAATCATATAAAACAAAGTATAAAAAATATGAGCCTTATTTGGACAGATGTGTGTCTGATTTGGTCAGGGGTTATGGGATAGCAGTGGCTTCACACTGAAACTCGTTTTTTGATTCTGTTTTTTTTATCTGGTGCTTGATCTCGGGATCTGATCTCTTTGGTTTTTGAGAATGATCACCTAATAAATTGAGACGCGTCTAAAAGTTATTAGAAAAACACCGCGTTATAAAATAGTTCGGTTATTTTAGTCCGCAGTGGTCTTATATATATAGATGTTGGGAATACAAAATAAAGAGCCGAAAATGTGAGCGGTGTTCTGTTTTGTTGGGTGTGGTCAGGGAGTAAGTGACGAAAAGTATTGTGTTGTATGTGTCTCTGTTATTCATTTGGCTATTTGTTCATTTTCCTTTGTGGAAACAGTTCCTTTCAAAAAATAGCTAAAAACTTGTCGCATCTATCATTCATAGTGTGTATTACACATCGAAAACACTACTTTTCAAGCAAACACAGACAGGGTGACGGAATCTATTGGTGTAAGGATTGCACATGCATTGGGAACCACAACACATCTTCAACAGACTGAGACTGCAGATCTTGCAAGATCAGGGGACAGAGCCCTTACGGGTATTCTTCCACGATCCGGAGATCAAAGAAGGTTTCGTTGTTGCTCTCGAAGAAGCTGCCAAGATCCAGTCCAGAGAAGAAGCCGAACGATACGTCCAGAGATGGCTTTTCCAACGACTCAATGCGAGAGGCGGACGTTTTCCTACCCATCGGATGTGGGTCATTGTACAAAGTCTCCTGCAAAGACACGCCTTTGAATCTTCTGAACCTGTCAAAAAACCCCGTAGCAACAGATCCCACTACAACATCCCAGCGGTGAGTCGTTCAAGAACATCTGCACCACGTGTTAAGCGTAAATTAACACCTCGTGAACCAGTGAAAAGAGAGCGTTCTAAAGCTTCAAAATACCAGCCTGGGATCACTGCTGACTTGCCATCTTTCCTTTCACCTACACCAAGTCACGGTCGTCGGGTTGTTGGAAGCAAAGAGTCTCAAAGTGCTGAACAAGCACCTTCTCCTTTTGTGTGGAATGTGAAGTGGATTTTCCACCGCTTGCAGTTGAATGTTTTACAAGCCGAAGAAACTGCTCATCTTTCTGATTGGCTGCGAAGCAAAGAAAATGCACAATTGATCCGCTCTCTTTTAGAAGATGCGGGACAGGCTGCTACCAAACAAGCCGCTGGTACTGAATTCCTCTCTGGAATGCGTAAACACGTTGAGAGAAGACCTTCCAGCATTCTGCGAGAAATTCTTCCCGTCCTTGAGCCAATTGTAAAAAAGGCTGCTCAAATGGAGGAGGCAAAAGCAAATCAACAGGCTGTAACACACCGCTCTGTAAAGAGTACTATGTCTTCTGCTCCCAAAATCGAACACACACCTCCTAACGGTTGTGCGATGCTCTCCCCAAAGCAACTTCTAGAGGCTTCTCCAGAAGTCAGCAGCAAATCTTCCTCGAGTCCAGATACAGGACTGCAAGCTTTGGACAGTGAACCCCCTCCTCAAATGTATAGCAAGACACGTTCTTATGATGCCCTGGCTTTTAAAGAAACTGCTATGGCCACACCCATCCCAACAGAACTCTTGCAACCCAGCGATGATACAGATCTTCCTTCTTCTTATGAAGAGCAAGAAGCTGTTTCTCATGAACTTTCTGGGACAAAAGAAGTCGATCAGACCATCAAAAACGCGATCATTTCATTTGAGGATTTTACCCAGGAAAACACCTCGGAACACATCAAACCTCAAAAAGCAGCCGAAGAAGAGCAGAAAGAAGGTCCTCGGGCTTCAACAGAATCCTCTATTCCGGCCATTTCTGATAAAAAGAAAAGTGATAAGAATTTAGATACCTCTCTCTTAAAAGTACTTTCCAGTTATTCTGAAGAGATGGCTTCCTCTTTGGAAGAGGTCAAAGCCAACCAAGACAAGAAAATGCTTCTTGAACCAACAGATTATGCAACGTTGGTGTTCAAGACTGTAAAGAGCATCGATTCATCTCCTTCTGTTCCCGCTGTTCCAAAAGCTCCAGTAACACCTACACCTCCTCCTGAGGAACAACCCAATCAACAAGAAGAACCTACTGTTTTAGAAGAGCTTTTTGTCGCGACTGATGAAGTTCTCTCCAGCAAAAACACACCCAAAGAGCCCATCAAAGCCGGAAAATCCTTTTGGCATAAGGTGTTTGGAAAGTAACCCCTTCGAGATCTCCCTCAGAACAGACCACCCCATTTTGACAAAATAATCCAAGAAGTGTTTCTCAGGAAATTCGATTATCGTCTTTTTTTATCAAGGCCTTGGGAGTTTTTTGATGTGTGGCTTGAGTTGTATCAGGTGAGAGTTTGTGTGGATCAACCAGCTGATTTTGTGAGCACCAACAGCAAAGGCAGCAAAAAGAGCACACCCAGGACCGCAAAGATCAAAAAGTACAGCACAAATCTTCGTTTGAAGAGTGAACTTTCCATGCGCTCTACAGTCGTAGCCTTACCGAAATGAAGTTGTCCATCTTTGGTATAGAGAACGTATTTTTCTGGGATCTCTGGATGAGAGAGTAATGAAAGCTGATCTCCTGGTTTGTAAGCGAAATCAGGCGGATAATCGTTGAGCTTGAGCTTTCGATTTTCTGAAAGTATCAGGACAGAGATCAGGTATTTGTGTCCTTCTTCATAAGAGATGGTTAATCGATTTGCCAAATAATTTCCTACAGATTCCAGGTGGCTCTCTTCCACTATGGCTTCATGTAACCTTCCCTGTATGGCGATAAGACGTGTGGATTGATTCTCTTTCCAGATGATCGAAGCGATGATCGGCGCAAACGAAAAGATCAACAATCCTGTCAACCATCCCCATTCGTCCAGTTGGTAGGACATAAAGATCGCAAATAGAAGTGTGGGGAATAAAAGCCCATAGAATAGCACCCTTGTGCGGTTTTCTAGTTCTTTGAACACAAGGTGATAGGCTTTTTCGTCCCGAGGTGCGCTGCTCTGGATAAAATCCAGCAATGGTTGTGCTGGAACCTTCGCTTTGTACAATAGAAACCCCTCTCTTCGTACATTGAGATAGACGGTCGAATGAAAGTTCTTGGCTAAGGATACAAGATTTTGTCAGTTTGGTCGAGTCGTGGGTGCTTTTTGGCGGGGAGGCTGTGGGTCCAATTTCTTTTTTAATGAAGTTTCCTGGGACTTTTTGGAGATCAGGAATTTTTCCAATTCTGCGAATGGATCCTTTTTAAAGAGTTTGTTTAGAGAATCGGCACCTCGTAAATCTCGAATACTGATTTCCATGAAGATCAATTTGTGCTTTGTGCTCACCTTTGCGCCAGTGGGGAGGGTTTTCCAGGCTTCAAAGCTGCTGGCCACACCGGATAAAGGAATCACCTTGACCCACAATCTCCACTGAGTGGGTAGAAAGTGATTATCCAGATAGTACATGTACCAATCTCCTGGTGTTGTTCCTCCCTTTGTATAATTGATCAAAAGATGTTTTTGTTTGCCTTCTTCAACGATGTATCTTTTGGCTCCAGGTGAGAACAATTTCGCCAGAGGGTTGAGCCAAAATGTGTCGTTGATCCAACGGGTGTAGGCATGTGTAAAAAGCTTTTTCTTTTGAGGCCCTTTTACCAGCTTCCCGTGATGCCAGGTGAGGCCCTTTTTGTCGCCCGTTCGGAATTGTACACGGCTTTCTTTGCCCTTTTGTCCCCAGGATACCTGGCTATAGCCTCTTTTGCGATCCCAGATATGACGATATCGTCCGCCAAAATCCCAGGTTAAGGCTAGCGTTTTGTCCCAGGCTTTTTTGTGGGTGGCTTTTTCTACAGCCCTTGCCAGGGCATCTGCCTCGGGACCTTCTTTGCCCGTAGGAAGTGATTTATGAAGGTAAAGATACAATCCCAGAAAAAGAAGGAAGAAGATCACCAATGGGATCAAGAGAATGGTTTTTTTGCTCATAAAGTCACTCCAAAAATATAGACTTGCTGGAGTTGTGCCCTGTAGAGAGATTGTTTCCAATCGAACTCTGTGAGGGAGGTGTGTTCGGAAGTCGCTGATTGTATAGACTGTATCATCACAAGTAATGGCTTTTCTTTGTTTTTTTGGGATCTATCGATACCACACCATCATATACAGTGATGAATTTGCCTTTTCCTTAGATTCTTAAATGGAAAGTGAAGGTTCGCTCTTTTAAAAGGAGGTCCTCTTTTGGTGCTTGACGTACCTGATTACCTCAGATACGCTCAAATTGTAAAAAGGGTTTGTGAAACAAAATTCTAAATCCACAGGCGACAGAAGACGTGCCAAAAGGAAGGATATGACGGAACACAGAAAAGTCGTGATTATCGGGGGTGGGATCGTTGGTTGCAGTATCGCGTACCACTTGGGCAAGATGGGCTGGAAAGACGTATTGGTCATCGAAAAAGGGGAGCTCACAAGTGGTTCCACCTGGCATGCTGCCGGGCTCGTTGGGCAGCTACGTTCTTCTCGTAATATCACCCGGTTGTTGAAGTACAGTGTGGAGTTGTACAGCAAGCTCGAAGAGGAGACCGGCCAGGCCACTGGCTGGAAACAGGTGGGGGGATTGCGCGTCGCGTCTTCACAAGATCGGTGGATTGAACTCAAAAAAGCTGCGACCACTGCAAAGAGCTTTGGTCTAGAAATGCAATTACTCACA
>Ga0213833_1002404_pt1 | contig 12134 bp, 1 predicted proteins | sample SWATP21_FD_160575 | JGI IMG/M metagenome (GOLD analysis project Ga0213833, IMG submission 160575) | Coastal seawater microbial communities from Marineland, Florida, United States - SWA TP2 #1 | ecosystem: Environmental > Aquatic > Marine > Coastal | place: USA: Florida | collected 2016-08-14
CTTCACGCTTCCGGATACAGGTATCCAGCGCTTGCTTCGGCTCTTCGAAGGACAACAACTCTCAAAAGAGCATCGTTCTCTTCTCACTTCCACCATCATCCATGCATGGGAACAACTCCCCATCGAACGATTGGCTGCCACATGTCTGATGGATCGATGGCTGAAGCACAATGCCACCACGCAACGCTTGCAACACATTGAACAACATATCCAAGACATGAAGCAGTCTCTGGAGCAGGGACGACCAGAAGATATCACTGATACACAACTTGTTTTTTTGCCAGGCCAGCAACTTTCTCACTTTTTGGCATTGGCCCAAAAGCAAGGCTGCGCAGAAAAGTGGCAGGAACGTCTACAAACCTTTTCTCAAAAGGTACTCCACCAGCTCCAGTACACACCACGTTCTCTATCACAGGTGAATGCAGAAGAGATTCTTTCCAGACGAGTGTACACAGATCCCGGGCACTTTTTGGTGGAACTGTTGCAAAATGCAGAAGATTGTGGTGCCCACCATTTTCACATTCACTTAAGCGACACACACATCACCATCTGGCACGATGGCTATCCTTTCGACACAAGAGATGTCGTCGGGGTACTATCCATTGGTCAAACAACAAAAACCAAAGAACAAATTGGCTTTTTTGGTGTCGGTTTTAAATCCATTTATGAGATCTGCGAACGTCCACAGATCTATTCCGATTGGTACAGCTTTGAAATCGCAGACATATCCATCCCTCGACCGCTAGCACCCACAGATGAAATGCCCCGAGCCGGCACAACACTCAGGCTTCCATACCGAACAACCTTATCCGAAAGTCATTCGCCTGAAAAGCTCTGGGAGCGAGCCACACACATCCCACCAGAAACCCTTCTGACGCTACAACATATCAAAGATTATCAAGTCACGTTTGGTTCCAAAAAGTGGAAGGTCGTCCGCCAAGAAACCAGCAGACCAGGCTTTGTAGAGTTATCTCTCCCAGAACAAAACCGAAGCCTGCATTACTTTACACTCAGCCAAGAGTACCAGTACCAGGCAACAGACCAGAGAGAAAGCCGCAAAAGCACCAAGACCAGGATATTGTTGGCTATAGCTTTAGACAAACAAGGTCATGCCAAAGCCTTACCGAAAGAGACGCCCGGCATCTACAGCCACCTTCCCACCCGTGAACGCTCAGGGTTAAAGTTTTTGCTACACGCTCACTTCGACCTTCCAGTGGATCGCGAAAGGCTCCATCTGGATTCCCTTTGGAATGGCTGGATCTTGTCTCAAGTGGGTTCTCTCCTCCATCAGCTGGTACAAAATTGGTACCTGCAAACAGCTGAAGAACTCTCCGTAGAACAACAGGCATCTATCCTGGACTTGCTCCCTCTCTCCTCGGAACTTTCACACCCTGCATACCAAGTCATCCCCAAAGCACTTTATCAACAATTGAGGATGACACCCTGTCTTCCTTCTGAAACAGACGCCCTTCTCTCTCCTCATCAAGCTCGTATCATTGAATCCAAGGATCTCTATCAAGCGCTCGACGGCGTGTCTTTAGACGCACAGCATGCGACAGCCTGGCACACCTCCCATACAAGAAGAAAGAAGGTAGCACTTCAGGCAGGTGCCTTGCATTTCACAAAACAAGATCTTTTGAAGCTGTTGGAGCAAGCCTTTCAAAAGACCATCCCTGGTCAAAATTGGGGAGAAGAATGGCTGCAAGAAGGATTGTCCACTTTCCTGGCATTCCTGCTCAAAGAAGCCAAAAAAGAGACACTCCTTCAACTCTGTACATTTCTGCACCTACCAGATCAGCACTTTCATCCACAGCCATATCAGGCACTCTACAGAGCATCCGAGGCATTGCGCGGATTATATGGCGATGCAAGACACTTCTTGTATCCAGCGTGGGACCACCAGGCTTCCCCTCAACAAGAAAGCTTTTGGCGATTGCTACAGCTCTCCAAATTCACATCCCAAGATCTCTTGCAGGATTTGAAAGAAGAAGCCTGGGCGCATACGCTCTTGCAACAGACCTCTCCCCTCACTTTGCATCAATACCTTGCCAATCAGCCTCGCTCAGACATCAAACATTTGGGAACGCTTCCACTGTTCCCAGACAGAGCAGGTCAGCTTCACAGCATCGAAAGCACGACTGGAGAGAGGCTCTGGTTGCTGCCTCGAGGACCCTTTCGAGATTTTCTAGACACTTTGGAACACCCAGGTCTGCACTTTCTGGAGCCCACATTCAGTGATGCACTTCCCCACTATCTTCAATTTCTGGGAGGACAAGAACTCACACTGGAGCGATTTATCCAGTGGCAACAAGACACAGATGAGCGCTCTCTGACACAAACGCAGCTCACACCACTTTATGGATATCTGGATACTGTTGTAGAAACCCTTTCGCACCAGACTTGTCAACGCCTGGCTTCTGCAGCTTTTTATCCAAACAACCAGGGAACACTTTTGCCGCTTGTGGGTAAGGAACGGGCTTTGCTTGCCGAAGATTGGAGCCTCACAGAATCCTTTACCAGTGACGCCTGGCTTTCAGAGGCTCTTCGAGGATACACCTTCTTTAGCAGGCTTCCCGCACAACGTATCGGAACCACAGAGATCATCCGTTTCCTCGTATCTGACGAAGACAACCCACTCCTGGACACATCTCATCCAGAATCCCTGCGGACTGCTCACTGTTATCTCCTCGAAAAACAAGAATGGCTCACCCAACAAGAACGTCAACAGCTTGCTCAAGCATCACTTTGGTTCGACAGTCAAGGAAAACCCCGTCCTTTGGCCCAATTACAGGCTCCATCTAGTGATATCGCTCTTCTCACACTGTTCGAAGTCTTTGGCCAAAGTTTCCCCATCGAAAGACACCACGAAAATGCCACCTGGTCTATTGTACAATCACTTCACTTGACGGGATTTTTGCAGCCCGTAGACCATTACACACTTGTACAAAAACTGGTCGGCAGCTCCGGAGAGAACTTCAGTACACCAGAGTACTACACCGCTCTACATCAAGCATTAGACAAGGCTTGTGACCTGCTTTCTCCAACACAATTGGCGCCACTCGCCCAAGCACCTCTCTTTGCCACGACTCAAGGAGAGTATCTCCCTCCAGGAAAGTGGCAGGTCAGTTCTACAGAAAGACGGGCTTTTCGATTCCAATCCGCCTGGACCCACTTTTTGGCGTTTACAGATATCCCTCTGATGAAACCCTCTGTACAAGAGGACTTTGACAAGTTGTGGCCCATCCTTGGGATTCAAGAGCCAGGACCTCAGACACTTCTTTCTCTTCTCCAAAAGGAAAAGACACAGCGCGATCAAGCAGCTTGTCTCGCAGGGCGAAAGCTCTTGATAGAATTGCAAGAATACTTTCCCGATACACAAGAGTGGAAACAAGCATTGTCGGCCCTTCCGCTCTGGCCCACTCGACAAGGTCAATGGCAATCTGCCACTGAGGTCTTTTATCCAGCTGACTGTGAAGAAGTACTCGGGAAATCCATCGATGCATTGTTCGGGGAACTCCCTCTTCCCATCATGGCAGATGAAGCTTTGGAAGACGCTCAAAAGCTCGCGTCATACATTCAATTTTCTTCTCCCATTCAACTTTTGGTGTACCAAATCCACGCTCAAGCCTTGCCAGAGCAACCTCTCGAAGAACAAACCGATTTTATGAATTCTGTAGAAAAGCTTATCGAGCTACAAGCCCTGCTCTTCGAACACATCGGCTCAAAGGCAGTCCAAGCGCTTCCTTTGGCCCTTCGGTGGGACAAAACCCTTTCAGCGACGGCAAGACTCCACACAGACCAGCACACCATGGTTCTGTTAAGTGACTCGGAACTCATGGACAAGTTGGCACACCCGGAGTGGGCACGTCTTTCACTCACCCTATCTTCAGAGCTGTCTCCAGAGCTGCATCCATTCAGACTTCTCCAGGAACTCTCCCAAAAAGCCAAGGAGCATCCTGCTGATGTTTTCTCATCGGCCGAGGAAAGGGAGCACTTTTATCAGTGGTGTATGCATCACAGGCGCTTCTTGGAGGACAATGAACAATCTCTCGGACTCTTGGGCAATACACCCCTGGTGTACACAGCTGCTGGTACATACAAAGCCCCCAAAGAACTCTGGTTGGACGTGCAAGGAGATGATTTCCCTGAAGAACTCGGACTCACAGAATGGATCTGCCACCAGGAACTGCCACAAGCCCTTCGGGTGTGGCTGCACAAGATTTTCCAATTGCAAACCCAGGACAAAGAGAAACTGCTCTCTATACTCTTGGATGCATATAAAGAAGTTCCTTCACAAGAAGACGGTCCACGTTCACTTCAATTCATTCGGCTCATTGCCCGTAGCTTTGGAGAATCCTTCACTTCCAATGCCTCCCAACAATTGCTCAAGCGTCACAAGTGCCATCGTCTAAAAGTGCAGACCCAGCAAGGACATTTTGAACAGCTCCATAGAGTCCTCCATCCGAAACCCGAACACCGCACCCTTTTAGAGCAAGGCTTTACAAAACTCCCATTGTCCACCCATTCCCGCTATGACGAAGACCAAATTAGCGCATTTTTCGAAGCATGTGGCGCCCACACCATAGCGACTGAATTGGAAACAGCGCTGGAAAGCTCTGAAGATATCCCCAAAGAATGCAAAGCCAACATTGCGCTGGCCAGATACACACTGTTATGTCTTCAAAAAGAACCCTCTTTGGTTCAATCTTTGGAGCTGGACAGCAGAAAATGGCTCCTTAACACAAAAGAGCAACCTTCTTCTCCAGCTGAACTTTATTGGCCTGATACCGAAACCCAAGCATTCATGGGTAAAACACATGATTCTTACCCTCATCCAGATATCGTGGAAGCCATTCCTGCAACTGTCAAAGAACTTCTTGCATTTCAAACCGTACAAAATGCCACACTGGAAGATGTCCTGGCACAGCTCCCTCACGCGACACAAGAGCAACAGCCCTTTATCTTAGAATGGTTGGAAATCCGTTTACAAAAGCGAAGCATCGACGCCCAAATGGTGAAAGAGGCCTTTTCAGACAAGGCAATCTTACGAGATGAGGATGGTATTTCCCGACGCACCGAAGAACTCATTTGTACTTCAGCTGAACCCTGGCTCGGTGACTTTCTCAAGCTCTGGCCCCAAGGAAAACGTTTTGCGAAATTGGCTTCTGTCCTGGACATTCCACACAGACTTCGCCCCAAAGATCTCTTCCCCTTCTTTGAACAGATCAAGTCGGAACTTCTTGCTTCAGATGGCACTTCACTTTTGGAGCAGCGTCCGGAATTGCAAACGCAATTGCCCAAGTGTCTTGCCTTCCTGCTAACGTATGCAGACCAGCTTCCAGAAGGCAGCATTCCACTCCTGTGTTACCACTCAGAAGACTCACTCCGATATGCCGTATCTTTGAGCAGTGAACCAGAATTGTATCTTCCTCTTCCAGAAAAGATCTTTCAGCAACTTCAAGCACATCCTAAAGATCTGTGGTTCCCAGCATTGCCAGAAGATTCACCGAACAAAAGTACCGACTGGCTACAAAAAGCCGGAGTTCCCACACTCTTGGAATTGTTTATCCCAGAGCCTTTTCCGGACGTGCTGGAAAGAGAAGTCAATCACTTCTACCCTGAAAAAGTCGAAGTCCTGGAAAATTACGTGCAACATTGGATGGGCATACTTTCTCAAAATAAGGAGAGTGCGCAAATCCATATCGTACAAGAATTGCGGACCAAGGGGAGTATCCTCGACTTTCCTCTTGAACTCGAAGCAGAAGTGGTCCTGGAAAAAGTATCCCAGAGGTTGTTGATCACAGAGGTGCTCTTACAAGGGGAAGATGAACGTCTACTCGTTCAGCTCATCCACGAATTGGGCCGGTACTACGACCTCTCCGAACAACAGAAACAAGCGATGAAAATCCTTGACTTTCAACCCGCCCAGGAAGCGGAGGCCATTCCGAAAAGCCTTCCCAAAAGAAGCAAAAAGAAGCAACGCAAAGCCCACAGACAAGAGCGAAAACTCACCAAGAAGACAAAAAAGTCACCTCAGTCACCAGAAGACACCCCGCATACCCAACAACAAACCCCTCAAGAGGCCCAGGAAACCCAAGAAAGCACCCAAACAGGTCTTTGGGGAAGGTTAAAGCGATGGTGGAATCCCAAAGAAAGCGCGCAAAGCAAAGAAGCTCCAGAATCCAAATATCCACAAGACAAAGAAACAAAGGAAGAAAAGGACCCATCTGACAAGAATGCAGATCATTCAACCAAAGACAAAAGCAAAAACAAGTCTGGATTTCACTCAGGGAGACGACGGTGGAAGAATCCATCCAGAGAAAGCGAGGCTTTTATCCCTCAGCCCGTGGAGCACAACGGCTGGTTTCGTGCCAAACACAATCAGCAAGCTCAGCTCAAGGGCGACGGTAGACATTGGTTGTACGATCTTCACAATCCACCTCAATACGGCTTTAGTTTTACCCCAGCTCCCCTATCCTTCCCTCATATGTATAGTATCCAGGCTCTTCAGGGGTTTTTTGACAGACGAAAACAACAATGGCTCTCCACGAGAAGTCCAAAAGCCTGGTTTCAAACAGAAGACAATTTTGCATTTTCCGTTTCTGTCGCAGGTAAGCTTCCAAAAGGCACCAATATCCTCCCTGTCCCGTTGTATAGCTTAGACTGTGCATCGGAAAACAAGGCCATCCGCCTCACAGAAAACCCTTATGGGATGCTCATGGCCCACTGCAAACAAGCCACCGAATTCGAATATCAGGTCAGAGTGAATAAGGCACCTATCTTCGAAGGATTCGAATACACAGGCAGAAAACCCCCAGAACTTTTGGTTCCCACAGCACTGGACAAAGAGCTACCACTAGAGGTCCTTGAATGGCTGGACGAGCTTGTCTATGAGGCCCTTCCCCCCTTACAAAAGGCAATGGCAATACGTGGATTTATTAACCAAAACTACCGGTATGATCCCACATACTTAGAAGAACCAGGCTTTGCAGCAGAATTACAAGCTTACGCGCAAGGGAGCAGCAACCATCACCTGGCAGCCCTTCATGCAGGACGAGACGAGCACCACTTAGGCGCAGGCATCTGTTATGACCTGGGAGTCTTGGCTTGTGAGATGCTACGTAGAGCAGGTATTCCCGCAGGTGTCGCCCAAGGCTGGACCTGGGAAGATGGTTCTCTCAACGAACCTGATCACATGTGGGCCATGGCATTGCTACCTACAAAACAAGGACTTAAATGGCTCCCCATCGACCCAGCAACAGAGGCTGGCAGACCCATACGTGCAGGCAGACGTCCACAAGGTCCCTGGCGTCCCAAAAGCACACCTCAACGCAAGAAACCACCAGCACCTCCAAAGTGGTACAACACCAGAAAACCACAAAGGCCCCCTGAAAATCGAGGAAGGCACAGAGCACGCACTCAAACGCACTCATTCTACAAACCGCAAGATCCAGGTAGAAGCCCACAATCTTTCCCTAAGAAGGCTCACAGTAAGCCCAAAAGCAAGCCCCAAAGGGTCCAATTACCTCCACCTCCTGTAAAAGAGATGATCCGCGTATTGGAATACCTTCACCAAACAGCAGATCAACCTCTTCAAAGCAGTGACTTGAGGCAGCAGAGTACCGCTTTCTTGCAAAATCCCAGAGCAGCGAGAAGACTGCTCAAGCGTTTGAAGGCATTCCGTGAAGATGGATGAATCGAGTTTTTTGCTGGACGGACATTTTATGTGGTCTGTTGAAGAAACCACGGAAAGGCTGGAGGGAAGGAAAACAATCCATCTCCTCTGGGCGTTAAGATAGAGTGCCTCTGTAGTTCAGACAATCCTTCTCTTGAGCTGCCTGTCTCTTCGAGATATTTTTCAGCAGAGAACTCCAGTTCAAGTCCTGATGCAGCAAGGCAAAAATCCTGCAATTCAGGAGGGAGAAGCTCCCAGGCGTACAAAGCATTTTCAATCAAGCCCTTTTGTCTTTGAGGAATACCCCACTCTTTCGCTTGAAACAGTCTTGGATCTTCGCGGAACTGCAATAAGATCTCTTCGCATGAGAACAATCTCATCCAGGAAGCAGCCAACCGCAAAGCCAAAGGATTCCCGCCAAATTCCCGACACAGCTCCAGAACAAAAAGCGCATCTTTATCCTGAAAAGCAAAATCAGGCTTTCCCTGCCGAGAATGGTGAAGCAGGTACAGGACTGACTCCACCTGACGCCAATCCTCATTGTCAGCAGGAAGATAAGACAAGCCTTCCAATTCGAAACAGCATTCTTCAGGCCATCCCAAAGCCACTCGAGTGGTTAACAACACCTGGCAGCTCGAAGTCCTCGAAAGCAATTCTCGTACAAATGAATCCCCTTGCTGCAGACACTCAAAACCGTCGAGTATCAAAAGTAGCTCTTTCCCCTCAAGGAAGGAGCAAATGGACGTCATAGATGACTCGATTCCCCCGAGAGTCTCGGATATCTTTTCCAGTAGGTCTTGGTGAGTCACCACACCTTCCAAGAAAGCAAACGATACGCCATCAGGATACCGAGCAAAAAGCTGATGTTCTAACAGCTGAATTAGGAAGGTTTTCCCGGAACCTCCGGAGCCTTTGAGTGTTATCAAACGATTGCTTTTTTGTTGGAGGCAATCCAAGAGTCTCTTTTGTTCAGCCAGACGTGGTGTTGGCGAGGTGATCTCCTGTCTTTTCGTAAGCTCGGAGCCTTCTTCCTTTGTCATGCTTTTTTTGGCGGGAACTTCACTTGCGGACTTCTCACTCAAATCGCTCTTTGAGGAAGACGTTAATCCGACTGAAACAGGGATTCCCGCGTCCTCAAGCGCCAAAGCAATGGCATCAGAGCTCTCCGACTGGATGCTCTCGTACAACAGGGTTGTGTCTTCTTCAGGGACTACCCCAAGCTCTTCTTCGAGAACAGCAACACATGCTTGGTATTGTTCAATAGCCGTTGTCCGCTGTCCTGTAGCCAGATAACACCCGATCAATGTTCGATGTGCGAATTCATCGATGGGATCTAAAAACAACCAGTGCTGCAAATGTTGGATGGCTTTGGCATGGTTCCCCTGTGCCAAAAAAGCCTGTACCAAAAGCTCGTAAACACGGAGAGCCTTGCGAAAAAAAGATTCATTTCGCTCTGCACACCACAGCTCAAACTCGGGAGCACCTCGGATCTGCAAGCCAGCCAAAAAGGGGGTCTGGTAAAGCGAAATCGCCTCTTCTATCTGAAAAAGTTTCTCTGCTGAAAGAGTTTCTTCAAAAGCCACTTCAGAAAGCATATGTTCAAACTTCAACGCATCACAGTTCACGGATTGCTCTGACGCAATAGCGATCTGCTTTCTGTCTGCCTCCAGAGGCAGTGCACCTGCATCCTTGAGGACTTTATTGAGCGCTGAAAGTGTTCTTCTCAGGGAAACCTGACGGCTGGATGCCTTTGGTGAAGTCCAAAGTAGGCTCGATAAAAAATCACGTTGTACGGGTTTTTCTTCGAGAAGTAGGTAAGAGAGCAAAGCCAGGGCTTTTCTGGTATCAGGTTGTAAGGGAGTGCCTTCTATCTCTATTCGACAGGTGCCGAATAGGACAGCATTTATAGGTTTTGGGACAACAGGGTCTCCTGTAGGTGCTTCGAAAGTTTCTGCCATGACCAATCCTCACTCAGATAAACGTCGCGATACATTGTAACTTTGTCAGCAGGAATTTCAACTTCTAAACGCTCGAGTTGCAAAATGATCTTCTTTCGCGTTTGTTCTTCACAAGAAGGATGCTTTGAGACATAGTAAGAAAGCGAATAAGAATCGGCGAGTTGCCCATCCCTCTCCAAAATAACGGAGCAGCCGTGCATTGCAGCAAGCGCCAGTGGCGCAAGCTCAGATTGACAGCATAGCGTGAGACATTTGTCGTACAGCTCGGGAACACCCTGAAATTCTCCACGCCTCAATGTATTGAAGGCGATGGCGTTGAGTGTATACGCTTCCTCTCGAGCTTGCCCATGTTTTCGGACCATCTTCAGGGCCTCTTTGTACAAAGTCGCGGCTTCATCATAACGGCCCATACGCGAGCAGGTATCGGCCAAAGAGCGCATCACGGAACACTGTGTCAGTTCATTGCCCATCTCTTGACTTAAACGGAGACAATCCTGCCGCACTTCATATGCTTTTTCATATTCTTGTGTTAGGTGATACAAAATGCCGAGATTGTACATCGCTCGGGTCACGCCTTGTAAGGCATCCAATTTTTGGTAATGTTCCAAAGCCCGCTCAAAACGGCCACGGGCCTCATCGTAATCCCCAAGAACACCGGAAATCGCTCCCATAAGGCAAAGACTGTTGGCTATCTCCCAGGGTGTCTGAAGTTCCGTGGCCAAGGACAATGCTTGTTTGTAAAAGCGCTCAGCTTCTTCATTCTTGCCTTGAAAGCGATAAATATCACCTCTTTGTCCCAAGACGCGCATCAATCCAGGTTGGATATTTTCAGCTTCGTATAAGACCTGGCTTTGCTCGTGACTTTCCAAGGCGCGTTCGAGTTCGCTTTTCAGTAGGAAAACATCCCCCTGCAACTCAAGGAAGTAAGCCCTTTCGATTTGATCTTGGATGCTCTTGGAGTAGTCTTCTTCTTGCGAAAGGATCTTGGAAGCAGTCTCCCTGGCCCCCAGCTGTATGGCAAAACCGACCAGACGCAGTTGGAGGCAATGTTGGCAAAATCTTTCCTCTTCTGAGAGTGTCTTTTTGCCCTTAAACAATCCTTGATAAGCAGCCTGGAAAAGCTGTTCACCTTCCCGATAACGACCACGAATCTCGTAAAATCGGTACAGCGCATCCAATGCCCTTTGGATCAAATCGATGTCTCGATTTGCGATGGCAACTTCCCAGGCACTCCGGATATTTTGCAGCTCTGTATGAATATTCTCCAGTACCAAAGACTGGGATTCGCTCCAAATCTCATCAGCAGTGGAAACCAACCAACTCAAGTAGTATTCGGAGTGGTCATCGAGAAAAGGTTGCTCTCTACCAAAGCATTCTTCACGCTTTTCAACGCCGTATTGACGGAGCAATTCATGAATATAAAAGCGCCCATTGTCATGTCTCTGCAACAAAAAGCGATCCGAAAGCCCCAACAAAGTCAGCAAAGAACATCGTGTGATCTTTTGCGCAGCATGACGGGTGAAACCACCACGAAAAACGCTTAGCTTCGCAAAACAAATCTGCTCATCTTCTCGCAGCAAGGACCATGAATATTCAAAAATGGCTCTCTGCTCACGATGTCTTTTCGGTGTGTCCTGGTGTGTAGAAGAGAGCAAAGTGGTGTCGCTTTGTAACTCTGTCAGGATCTCATCACAACGGAGCAATCGTGTCCAGGAAGCAGCCAACTCGATACTCAGAGGAACACCCCCCACCCAACGGCATACTTCAACCACAGCATGCACATTCTCAGGCTTGATGCGAAATCGAGCATCTGCACGCATGGCACTCTTTTCAAAAAGCTGGATGGCATCGTATCCTTGTAACAGCTCTGGATCGTCCAAAAGAAGGCTCGTTTGTTTTTCTGGGAGTGACAAACCTCTCAAAGCAAAAACCCACTCACCTTGTAAGTGAAGCTTCTGGCGAGAGGTCAACACCACCGTCAACAACGGCAATTGTGTCAGTAGATCTTGAAGAACAGGTGCTGCATCCAATAAGTGTTCAAAATTGTCCAAAATCAAGAGCAGCTTCTTACCCGTGAGATAAGAAACCAGAGCATCTTTGGTCACATCTTGATGAAGCGAAGAGATGGGCAACTGCTCAGCAATGGCAGACAACAAAAGTTCCGACTTCATCAAGGGCAGCAAGGACACAAAGCACACACCGTGGGTAAAGGCACTTTGTTCTTTTCGGGCAATTTGCAGGACAAGTCTGGTCTTTCCGATGCCTCCAGGACCAATGACGCTGATCAATTGGGCTTCAGGGGCATGTAAAAGCTCGTGTAACTTTTGACATTCGTCTTCTCTACCGATGAAGGGAGTCGTTTCCGTCAAAATATTCGGACGGATCACGCCCAGAGAAGGAAGCTGCTCTTGTTTTTTGGGAGCGACCTGTTCTTTTGGTGAATTCGCAGAGGCAACGGATTGTGCTTTAGCTGGAGCCTCTTTTGGCACGCTGGAAGGCAG
>Ga0213833_1002406_pt1 | contig 12130 bp, 10 predicted proteins | sample SWATP21_FD_160575 | JGI IMG/M metagenome (GOLD analysis project Ga0213833, IMG submission 160575) | Coastal seawater microbial communities from Marineland, Florida, United States - SWA TP2 #1 | ecosystem: Environmental > Aquatic > Marine > Coastal | place: USA: Florida | collected 2016-08-14
GGTGATAATTGGATTCTTGGATTCGATGGCCACGTCCACTACAGGGGCCAAATTGACATTGATGCCTGCCTTTTTGAGTTCCCAGGCAATGGAGCTGGCGATATTCCAGGTATGAGACGTGGAATTGCGCTGACCTATCTCCTGGTGAGAAGGCTGCTCGATAAATCCCTTGCGCTGGCGCAAACGTTGTACCCAGCCACCTTCTTCATCAACAGCGATCAGTACATTTTTCCCCAGGAGACGCCGTAATTGAGCAGTCAAAAGCTGCAATTGCTGTGGGCTTTGGATATTTCGAATGCGCACGCCGTCACCGAATTTCTCGTGCTCGAAAAGTACCACACCAGCAAATGGATAACGACGAGCCTGTTGCACAAATGGATGCTTTTTGTCTAAGTGCGTTCCCCGAAAGCCCATCATCAGGACACCAGCGGCCATCTTCTCCAATTCTGGAATCTCCGTAGCGCGCTCTAAATGAGGGATACCTGTACCAGCCAAAAAAAGGACACAGCCGGACAAAAGAATCGAAAGCCACTTGGAGAGTGCGCTCTCTTGTATTTTCGCTGGTACATTCATATCTATCAAAGCGTCTAACATTTCCTATTCACAGGTAGATTCTCACAACAAGCAATTGACATCGACGAGACAGCGCACCGACATGGCACAACGTTCGTAGGATTGCAGCTCTCCGAAAAAGGCGCCATGAAGCCATTGAAAGGCAAAGTACATAGGCAAGTCAGTATCCATCCCATGTGTACTCATAAAATAATATCCATATTCTTGAGATTCAAAAGACTCTTTATCCAGAGGTTTCAGACCACCACACACAAGATCCAGGCCTGAGCGTTCTCCCTCTGCCAAGGGTGTATAAGCCTCAGGATCCTTAAACTCTTCAGCATCATCAAACTCGACTCCTACCGCTTCCAATACACATTTCCACTCATCAAAAGATGGGATACGGCATCCCTCAGGACACGCCTCTTCCATCACAAAGGTATCATATAAACGGCCAAGTCTCGGCACATTTGCTTCATTCCGTTGCCAGGCATGGCAACCAACGCCCACATCGTATCGGATGTTTTCACCTAACCAATATTGCTCACCGATTTTCACAACAGAGTACAATGTGCCATCTCTTCTATCCAAAAAGACTTCTTTGGTTCCTTTCAGCTCTTCGAACTCTTTCCCCAAACCTTCCAAATACTGGATGCGCTCTTCGGCTGAACCCATTTGAAATAACTTGTGGTTCAATGCCTTCACTTTGTCTTTAGCTCGAGCAGTCAACACACAGCGAACAGAATAAGCGAGAAAGCGATTATCTGATTCATTGGTACAAACATCTTCACTCCCACGGTGGAAGCACACAAAGGTTCTGTCTCTGGGATGCGCACCAGTCGAACCAGACCAATAAAAACCGTAATTCTCTAAATCAGTAAAAGAACGATAGAAGTCACCACCATACACAGCATCAAAACCCGAAGAACCACCTTTTTCAAGTTTACCTTGTGCAACTTCAGGTGCATCGCCAACATGCTTGCATCTAAAAGCATCATAATAACCACCAGCAGAAAGCAGAAGTTCCTGCCAGGCTTTGTTATCTGGTAAATGCCAACCTTCTGGACACGCTGCCTCAGCAGCCTTTTGGGTGTACAACCTACCGTACTCCTTCAAATACTCCGAATTTCCATCGTATACATAGCTCCCGTCTCCACTATCATAGCGAAGGTTTTCTCGCATCCAATAGTAGTCTCCCACTTTGAGCAGGGAGTATAATGTATAATCCCGTGTGTCGATATAGACTTCCTCAGATGCGCGAAGTTCCCGATACAACGCCCCCAGTCCTTCCAAATACATCTTTCGCTCTTCTACAGAATCCATAGACAATAGGACTTCATTCAATTCGTCCACTTTTGCTTTCAAAGTGATGCTCTCCTTTGCAGATAATTCGATCTTTGTGCTTACGATACAAAAAAGGTCTTTCCTTTTACCTATCATCTCAAACCGCATTGTTTTAGGAGGTCTGCAAACAGGAGATATTGACTGTTCCCATATCCATGTGACAAAACGAAGAGAAAATCATGAAGCAAAAATGAAAAAGACCCAAGGTCATCGATGTCAGTGAACAACATTGGCCTTTAAAGAATTCCCACACAAATACATGAAAACCATGGTGCGTGTGCGTGAAAACAAAGGGATGAAATGGCGGAAAGTACCTGCTTTGCCCAGCTCCGAAACATTCTCTCTCAAGAACCTTCATGGCGAGCTTGGAACGATCTTTTGGAACTTTTTGAAGATTGGGAAGAGGAAGAAGAACAAGAGCTTGCTTTAGATTATGCTCAACAACATCTGGAGAGTTGGCCCTTACACTGCCGACAATTTCAAGAGTATTTGCCTGAACATCCCTGCTGGCCGCTGGCTCGCTGCTTCATGGCGATGACAGCTCGGATAAAAGATCTCAACAAATGGCTCAAAGACTCTCCAATTGAAGTTCTTCACATCGAGGAAGAAATGGATTGGGAAAATCACGCATTTGTGCGCCTCCCTCAATTGAAACAATTATTTATAGACGATTGCTACTCTTTAATCCGTCTTAATTGTCTTGCCAATCTGCAATCCCTTACGCATTTGGAAATAGTGGGCCCAGAGATAGAGAACCTGGATGCTCTTACCCACATGAAACAACTGGAGCACCTGGATCTGCAAATCCACGTATGTCTGGACTTAGAGGTTCTCTCAAGACTTCGTAAACTGCGTAGCCTCTCCATTTACATCACCGATGAATTCACGACGATTGCAAGCCTGGAAGCACTGTCGGAGCTTACCGAGCTGGAAGAGTTATACCTCCATGATTTCAGTGCACTTACAGATCTGAGTGCTTTGGCTCAGCTGACTCAACTCAAAAAACTCCATCTTGTGGGATGTTATGACCTCACAGACATCTCCCCACTTTCCCAACTCACACAACTGGAAGAATTAAATCTTTCACACGCTTATCCCATAGAAGATGCAGCTCCTCTTATCCCTCTCAAGAACCTGGAAAAACTTATCATCCACAATTGCTCTAGTTTATCCAGATACGAGTTCCACTTTGAAACAGCTGAGGAAGTTGCCGAATTTCTCAAAAAATGGATGTAACGAGACAATGCCAGTCTCGACGACTTCAAAAGGTTGATAGTCTCAAGAGACGATGCGACAATAACAAGGAAATTTTGCTAAAACTGGAGTTAACATGGACACCAATACATCTTCACAGCCGATTCAACTATCCAAAACAAATCGACAAAAGACCAGACATTCCCTCCTTTTGGGTGCAGTGCTTTTGATAATGAGCATTGTCGGTTCAGCATGTAGTTGCGGAGCACCGTATCCACCCATGGACTCGAGTGCTATCTGGAAGGATGTGAAAGACAAATACCGTTCCTGGAAGCGGGCACCTGGTTTTCCTGGACGCGAAAAGTCCGAGAATGTTCACGGTGATGAAGTGGATATCTTTGTGAATGATGTGGTGCAGAAAGCACTCGATGACAAAAAACCCATCACCCAATGGCCGGTGGGTTCCATCGTAATGAAAGATGGCTTTAAAGGAGGTAAACTCAGCCTGGTATCATGGATGAAAAAGCTAGATGATGGTTGGGTTTGGATCGAATGGGATGACAAAGGCAAAGCGCTTTATGAAGGCCGCCCAAACATCTGTACAGGCTGTCACAGTTCAGGTGCGGATTATGTCAGGGCCTTTTCCTTTCCAAAGTGAGTCGCTTCAGACTTTATGGAAATCCTCTAGAAACAAAGATATCACCGATATAATCTAACTTTAGCGTCACGCTTCCCAGTTGTATCGGAGACTGGAGTATTCCGCTGAAATAAAGCCGTCCACCAGGATCAACAGCCATCCCACCAAATAGGAAATCAAATTTCCCAGCCCAAAGCACGTCCCCTTCAGGACTGACTTTTGCCAGAAAGCGATGACCTTTCCCACGCGTTATCTTGGTCCCAAAGATACTATCCTCCCTTGGAGCTCCCCAGAGAAAGACATTGCCTTCGAGATCCACAACCAAACGCTCCCCAAACACCAATTCCTTGCCCTCATAAGCCTTTAGCCAGACGAACTTCCCATTACTAGAAGCCAATTTCGCGACAAATACCTGATCGGTCAATTTGAATTTTCCGACCTTCTGGGTATTCTTCACCCTGGCAGTGACATAAACGCCCCCTTTTCCATCCGCTCCCACACCCGAAACTGAGTATCTATAATCCACACCCAAATTCACAGCCCAGGCATATCGACCTTTGGCATCCAGCTTCACTACGTAAATGCGACCGCTCAGGAAAAAGCCCTCTTCGGCGGTTAAAGACTTTGGCCCAAAGTGAGCTTTATCTCCAAAACCACCTGATATATAAATATTTCCATCGACATCAACAGCAAAACTGTGCACACCATCATCAGCAATCCCTCCACCACGCTTTGCCCATACAAAATGTCCGCGTTTGTCCAACTTAGCAACAAAAATGTCTTTCAATCCAGAGGACTTGAGTGTAGAAGAGCCGAAAACAGCTTGTTTCGAAAAAGTACCGCAAATGTACATAGCACCATCTTTCCCAGCCCGCAAACCCTTCACATCCGCATAACCAAAGCTCTTTTTCCAGATCTCTTTGCCATCTTCATCGAGCTTCTGAATGAACAATTCGCTCCTTCTTTCGGTAGGACTCGCTGAAACACTCCAAGATGCCGCAAGATAGGCATTTCCCAGTGAATCACCAGCAACAAAAATGTCAAAACTGTTAAAAGACTCCAATCTACGACCCCATTGAAACACCCCTTGGGCATTCACTTTGATGAGCGTCGAGCCTTTCTCGATAACCCCTCGTAAAATAGGTGGTTGGGTAGATGCCTTGCCGTGGATTTTTCCCCAAATGTAGGCATTTCCCTTTCCATCTACAGCCAGTTTCTTTGCAGAATCCCTCTCGTATTTCAGAGTTTCACCACTGACAAATGAGGCCCACTGTGGGATGCACTTCCCATTGGAGCAGGACAATCCTTGTTGACAGACATGACCACATTTTCCACAATTCAGATTGTCCCAATTAATACGTTTACATACGCGGCCGCAGAGTTTGAGTTCTCCTTCGCAATACAACTCACAACGACCCTGTTCACATCGCTTTCCTTTGGGGCATGCATTCTGGCAAGCTCCACAATGCTGATTGTCTTTAAGGATTTCGACACATTTTCCTGCACACTCCTTCTGACGACCAGGCAGTGCATCACAAGGCGAAGCGATCTGGTACGAACAGGCTGCCGCACCAGGCATCCAAAACAAAAGTAACAACAGTGACATCAGTGACATCCACTGTAGGGTTTGAACCAAGGTACCCTTCATCAATTTACCTCCCGATAACCTTCTATTTCGAAAGTTTCCTGGCAACACAACCACGCCATAAAACTCACAAAAACGGTTACCTCTTAGCGTTATCGTTTTCACTTACAAGGGTATCTTTTCAAGTTTTGAGGAATGCGTCAATGGTGGGATCTTAGTGTAGCCTGGCTCTTTTCAGTAGAAAGAAAAAATCGCAGAGAGAAAATCAATAAAACTTAAAGTGGCAACAAAGGGACACAAAGATCGATTATCCAACGACCTTCAGGATCGTGGCTGCCATCATTGTATAAGAATTCATAGGCAGGGCCTGGACCAGGTTGATAACCACTCAAAGGCAACCAGGTCCCAAGGAGTTCGTCCCAGGAGGATTCGAAATCGTGATTGATGATTGTGCAGTGATAACAAGCGTAGAGGCCACCCGGCAAGATCTGTTCTGCAATCTCACCATTCACTTGAAAACCTTCTTCCAGGTAGATGCAAGCATCATAACGGCAATGTTCAATTCCGCTGAGTTCAGGAAGATCCCAAAGCGTTCCCAGGACAGGTTGGTGTTCTCCCACTTTGCGCTCTTGTGACCAACTCATCAGCTTTTCAAAGGCATCCCCAGCATTTTCAATGGTATATGGACCTATATTTCGGACATACGCCACCCTTTGCGATGGAAAATCCTCGATCTTAACCTTCATCTCAGAGTTCCTTCTCAACAGAAAAGATCTTTGCTCTTCTTGAGAGGTATCCTCTTGAACCAATGAAGTAACCTGCTTCGCATTGCTGGTGTTCTTTTGCTCATTTCGTTTTTTGGGCAGGATAGAAAATAGAGTTGTGGAAGCATCTAATGAAGAGAGCAGTGATTCAGGAACTTGGATGGATTCCTGTTTGCGAAAGGCAGAAGGTGAGAGTCCAAAATGTTTGCGAAAAGCCTTTGCAAAATTTTGAGAAGAAGAGAATTGGTAATCGTGGGCGATAGAGGTGATACTTTTAGATCGATCACCCAAAAGTTGCTGAGCAGCATGTTCCAAACGGATACGCCTTTTGAAATCATGAACAGTTTCGCCTACTAGGGCTTTAAAAAGTCTGTGAAAGTGAAATTTAGAAAAGGCGGCGTGGGAAGCGATATCTTCCAAAGAAGGATCATCATGAATGTGCTCTGTAATGAAGTTCATGGCGGCGTGGATGCGCCTTTGATACTCCAAAAGAGTGTCTTCTTTCATGAAAATGAATAAGGTTGCCCAGCTGGGTCACTATGATGTAAATTCAAAAAGCGTAATGCTTGTACAGCCTTATTGTTTGTAAGAATCGTAATCGGTGACCGGTACGATCTGCAATTGGAGTTCAGGTCCAAGCATATCATCTTCGATCTCACCTAAGAGAGCTCTTTGTTCCCAGGATTCCAGATCGTCAAAAGAACGGTTTGGTCCCAGAAAATCATCTGCAGCCTGACGAAGAGTCTCATAAGGAACGCGGCCTGTTGCTACTTTGAATTGATTTTGGGGATGACCACTTAAATCATATCGCCGACTCATGTTTACTCTCCTCATTCAAGCATATCCATTTGAAACTAATGAGAACTAACTTTAGCGTTACGCATGATCCGTGCTGAAAGTTCTTATGATGCTCAACTACACTCTACAGGAACAACGTTACATTATGCAAGTTAAGTGCAATACAAAATATGTCAAGCGATCCATTTTTGTGTTCCGAAATTCACCATAAAGGAGCACTTTAGGCACAATTCCCCACTTCAGGCACAAGAATGTATTGACCAATGTCTTCATTAAGATATAATCATGTGCTTCGAAACCCCCTACTACATACGATGAGGAGACACGAGATGGGCCTGCTGATCAAAAATGGCGAGATCATTACTGCAAGTGACCGTTATTTCGCGGATATCTATTGTGAAGGCGAGCAAATTACCAAAATCGGTCGCGATCTGGAAGTTCCTCCAGACACAGAGGTGGTAGATGCAACTGGAAAATATGTTTTTCCAGGATTTATCGATCCTCACACCCACATCTACCTTCCATTCATGGGCACCTTCGCCAAAGACACTTATGAAACAGCCAGTAAAGCAGCCTTGATAGGTGGAACCACCACTTTCATCGATTTCTGTATCCCTCATAAGACAGAAGAACCTTTGGCAGCCCTCGACACCTGGCATGCCAACAGTGAAGGAAAATCTGCATGTGACTACACATACCACATGGCAGTGACCCGATATGATGCTGAAGTAGAAAGCCAAATGCGAGAAATCGTCGGCAAGGGTCTTTCTTCCTTCAAGATCTTCCTGGCTTACGGCGGTGCCTTTGGTATCGACGACGAAGAACTCTATAACACCCTGAAATTAGCTAAAGAACTTGGTGTCATCACCACTGCTCACTGTGAAAATGCCACCATCGTTGATCAATTGCAAAAATCATTGATCGCTCAGGGCAAAATTGAACCAAGATGGCACTATCACAGCCGTCCGCCTCTGGTAGAAGCTGAAGGAACACACCACCTTATGACCTTCGCAGAGGTTCACGACGCACACGTCTACGTGGTTCACTTGAGCTGTGAAGAAGCCCTTCGTGTCGCTCGGGATGCCAAGTACCGAGGTGTCAATGCCTGGGTAGAAACCCTGATCCAGTACCTCACTCTGGATATGACCTATGCAGAACAAGAGGATTTCGAAGGTTCCAAGTACGTGATGTCTCCTCCTCTGCGAAGCAAGAGCAACCAGCCGATCCTCTGGGATGCCATCAATCACGGTCTGGTCAGTACAGTCGCGACAGACCACGCACCATTCGACTTCGAAACCCAAAAACCTATGGGTAAAGACAACTTCACTCTGATCCCCAATGGCATCCCAGCCCTTGAGTATCGCGTGAATCTCTACTACACCCACGGTGTTGGCTCAGGTCGTATCGATCTCCATAAATTTGTAGACTCTGCCAGTACCCAAGCGGCTAAGATCTTTGGTCTTTTCCCACGAAAAGGAACCATCCAACTTGGATCTGATGCAGATCTGGTTATCTTCGATCCAGATCACAAGAGCACACTCTCCATCGAAACCCAGCATATGAATGTAGATTACAATCCATTTGAAGGCTGGGAGATCAAAGGACGCCCGCATGTGGTCACCGTTCGCGGTGAAGTCGCTGTTCGAGACGGAGAATTTGTAGGAACAGTAGGACGTGGGAAATTCCTCAAGAGAGATCCTAACCACTTTTAATAATGACCTCCCAAGCCTTTCCAGATCCGATGCTCTAGCAATCGAAGCAAAACTTCTGGGCAATTCTCCACACGCTCCCCTTTTCCTCTGTTCGCCCTGAACTCTTTTTCAAAGACTTCCGTTACAATACGAAAGTGTATTCTCTGAGTGATTCACACGTGTGCCCTTAGCTCCAAGGTAAAGACCCTATGAAAGCCCCTTATCAACCTCCCATTTATACAACTGCTTTTGGTCCAAAAGGCCATGGGAAAACGACTGTTACAGCAGCTCTCATCAAAACAATGGCTGTTCGGCGGGGTACCCCATTTCGGTTGCCCAGCTATTACGGCACACCTTCGAGAGATATCGTGCTTCACTCTTCTCATTATGAGATACGTTCAGAAAAGCGGATCTACCACCATATCTACTCAGATGAAAAAGACTTTCTGAGACATTGCATCTACGGCTCTCTGGCTCAAGATCAATCCATCCTGGTCCACGACTCCCAGAGTGAAGTCTCGTCTTCTACCCGTGAAACACTTAAGGTCCTGAATCTTTTGGAAATGAATTGTCCAATTGTTTATCTCAACCAAAAGGATGCCCTTCCCAATGCCGAATTGGAAGCGCTGGCTCAAGAGGAACTTTTGGAAGCTTTTCATCAGGTTGGCTACGATCCAAAAGAGGTACAGATCTTCAAAGGAGATCCAAGAAAGGCAATAGAAAGCGATGACTGGACAAGCGAAGATTGTCGCTCTATTGTGGAATTGCTCAGAGCCCTGGACCACATCCCAAGACAACTCCCCAATTACATAGAACTTCCTTTCCAAATGCCTGTCGAAGATTGTCTATCGCTCAAAAATGGGAATTTCGTGGTAACGGGTCGAATACATCAGGGGAAATTACAAGTAGGAGATGCTTTACACATCCTTGGTCCAGAAGAAGATCTCTATAAAAAAGTCTCTGGCATTGAGATGTACAGAAAAAAGCTCAGAGACGCACAAGCAGGCGATGTTGTTGGATTGTATTTTGAAGATACACCACGCGACAAGTTATTTAGAGGACAGATCCTCACAGCTTCTCCACAAGACTTCACACACTCAAAACACTGCAAAATCCTCTTCCACTTCCTGGAAGAAAAAGATGGTGGTCATCAAGAAACCCATGAGACGAATGAAGAATTGGCTTTCTACCTGATGACTTTCCAAGAGAGGGGCCGCCTTGCCTCTTACCAAAGTGTACTGGACACCACAGGGCAGAGCAGCCAAGGCTCTTTTCCTTCGGGAAAGCTGTTTTATGGTGAACTACACTTGAAGAACAACGGCGTTTTTCAAAAACACCAGAGGCTGGCTATTCGAAAAAATGGAAAGGCGACAGGTTGTGGGATATTCTTGGAAGCGCTTGATTCAGCTTAAGAAAACTGAGAGAAAGGAAAGAGGGAAGTCTAGACACTTCCAAGCATTTTTCGGGTTTCGGACACAATGAGTTCCAAAGAGCCTGATAGGCGATGATCATCGTCAACTTCTAAAAGTGTCGCTTGGCGCGTCTCTGCATACCTGCGACTTCCACCGATAGGCACAACATCATCGCCAACACCATGAATGATCACAGTCGGTGCGACCTTCTGCAGTTCTGTCTCGGGATTGGGTGATTCTCCTATCTCCAAAGCAGGTGCACAAAGCACCAATCCATGGATTTTGGTACCTTTGTCAGAAACAGCCATAGAAGAAAGCACAGCAGTGATGCCACCATAACTGGAACCCACCAACACAACAGGCTCCTCAAACCCCAAAAGCAAGGCAGTCAATGTCTCGACTCGAGTTGCCAGATTTTGTCCTCGAAAATCAGGGGACAAAACATCAAAACCTGCTTCTTCAAGCGCATAGTACTTTCTGCCGTGGGGTCCGCTTTCCAAACCATGGCAAAAGATCACCTTCATACAATTCGCTCCACTACAATGAAATGCTCAACTCTTTATACAATTGCCAGGCTCATCTCCTGAATCACACCGCCTCCACCCAAGGAAAGCAAAGTGACTGTATAAAGACTAAGCCAAAAGAACTTTTGAATTTGTTTTTTCCTCATATGCCAATCCTACTCTACAAAGCCAGTGACTACACGTCAATTCTTCGATTCTCACTATCATCACATTCCACAAAAAGAACACCACTTACACCGTTCAAATTTTGTCTAAAACCATGCATTGAAAACTAATTACTTTGCAAAAACTTGACATTACAAACACGGAACTGCCGATTTATCACCTCTGGATATGCGACTTTCTATTTTTGAACGGAAAAAGCTCCAGGGGTCCAAAAGCCACACTGTGAGCAAACAGCTACAGCAGCTCCACGACCTTCTCTTTCTCCACAAAAAATGATCAAGACATCACAATCAGCCAAAGAGCGATGACGATCTAAGAGTCGAATTTCTACGTCTGGTTTATCGCATTGGGTTAGGGATTTTTTTGAAAGGTAGCCCAAAAAAGAAGCAATGACACTTTGCACAGCTCAGACAACAACACGCCCTTTGTTATGGAAATGAAAGAGGCAAAAGTATCCTTCACTAAGTTGTTTCTGAAACATATTTGACGAAACCATCGACCTCTGCTACTCTCCTGCTTTTGTCACGATAATTATTAAGGGGTATACCATCCAAGGAGATAAAAAGTGGAAGCAAATTCAAGATATTACAACGAAGACCTGGCGCCGGTTCCAGTAGAAAAACGGACCTGGACAAAATGGAACCTTGCGGCGCTCTGGGTGGGGATGGCTGTCTGTATTCCCACCTACATGCTTGCGGCTTCCATGATGAAAGCTGGAATGTACTGGTGGCAGGCACTTCTTACCATTACATTAGGAAATCTCATTGTATTGGTCCCCATGGTTCTCAATGCACACGCTGGAACCAAGTATGGCATCCCTTTTCCAGTCTTTCTAAGGAGTAGCTTCGGTATTCTAGGTTCCAATATCCCGGCTTTAATGCGGGCACTTGTCGCATGTGGCTGGTTTGGTATCCAAACCTGGATTGGTGGTTCTGCTATCTACGTACTTGCCAAACTTCTCTTTAATATCCCCACTTCACTCACCACAAAAATCGCATTCCTGGGCATCAATGCAGCTGAATTTATCTGCTTCATTCTCTTCTGGCTCCTTAATATCGCTATCATTCTCAAAGGCATCGACAGCATCAAATGGCTCGAGAACTGGGCAGCCCCCTTCTTGATCTTGATTGGTCTTGGCCTTCTGGGCTGGGGTGTGACACAAGCAGGTGGATTCGATAAAGTCTTTGCAGAGAGCACAGTTGCACAAGTTCGTGGGGCCAACAAAAACTTCGACTTCTGGAAAGCCTTTTTCCCATCACTCACTGCGATGGTAGGCTTCTGGGCCACGCTGGCACTCAATATCCCTGACTTCACGAGATATGCAAAATCCCAAAAAGAGCAAATCCTTGGACAAGCAATCGGTTTGCCTACCACAATGACGCTTTTTTCCTTCATTGGTATCACAGTCACAGCAGCAACAGTTGTCATCTATGGCCAGCCTATCTGGGATCCAGTGGCATTGAT
>Ga0213833_1002407_pt1 | contig 12128 bp, 17 predicted proteins | sample SWATP21_FD_160575 | JGI IMG/M metagenome (GOLD analysis project Ga0213833, IMG submission 160575) | Coastal seawater microbial communities from Marineland, Florida, United States - SWA TP2 #1 | ecosystem: Environmental > Aquatic > Marine > Coastal | place: USA: Florida | collected 2016-08-14
ATCCTACAACGTCCAACATGGACACACACACACACACACGTCGATGCACACCACTGCACAATGTAAACAAGGAACGGAAAAAGAAAGAGGGAGAGAAGAGACGAGGCGGGGGAGTGATGACGACGCTTGCATCACCTCACCACCTCGCTTCCTCCACATGAAACCAATGCCAGCAACCAGCAAACAACAGACAACAAAGCTCTGTGCATCCACTTGTCCCTATCGAATGGACACAACAACTTGGCAAACAGACACAAACACAGACACAGAACACGCTGTGTGTATGGTGTGTCTGTGCCTCAACCACGCCAGGACGTCGGTGCTTGCCATGCAAACGCGCTGAGAAACACGCCAAAGCCCTGAAGGAGAGACAGCGGCATGCGGACGTCCAAGACGAAACACTGCTTGGAGTTCTTCCCAAACTGCATCACATACTTGTCCGTTTCTCCGTCGCAAAACACAAAGTTCTTGGTGGACGACGCGTCGATGCGGTCGCCCAAAAACTCCATCACCAGCCCGTCCTCCAGGCTCACAAACCGCGGCATGACGGACTTGATGGTCAGCGTGTCGGTGGGGCCCTTGGCGGCGGCCGTGGGCGTCACAGCCGACGAAGCCACGAACGATGACGCCGGCGACGGCACCGACGTCAGTGAGCCGGGCGACATGGGGGCCAGCGAGCCAGCCGCGCCCGCGCCCGCGGACGCGGACGCGGACGCGGACGCGGACGCGGACGGAGGCGCAGGCATCGACATCGGCGACGCCGAGTCGCCCACTGTCAGCACGGAGGGTGTCAAGAACATAGGCGGCGGTGGCGGGGCTTGCTGGTGCCGCTGCCGTTGCTGTTGCCGTTGCCGTTGCCGTTGCCGCCGAGACGATGCGGCGCCGGTGCTGTCGCTGTCGCTGTCGCTGCCACTGCCACTGCCACTGCCGCCGCCCACCGGAGACGAGGATCCGGCACACGGCCGGCTGCCGGGGGAGGTGTCGCCGGCACCTGGGGCGACGGCGGGCGCGGTGCGTGTGCCACTCATGGCAGCCGTGGCAGGGGCAGGGGCAGTGGCAGTGGCAGGGGCCGAGGCAGGGGCAGACACCGGGGTAGACGCAGATGCAGAGGTCGTGGCGGAGGTGGTGCCAGGGGATGTGGCAGACGATCCAGGGGTGTGTTGTTGGTACGCCCACGAGGCCGGTGACAGGCCGGTGCTGCCAACAGGCGCGACGGCCGGCATGGCGAACCCCTTCATGCTGCCACGCGGGCAGCGCGGGCACCACACGGCCCGTGTTCCGTCTTCGTACGCGCGTGGCACCGAAATGTTGATTCGGCGCGCGTCGGCGCGCACGTACGACGGGCCCGGCACCCGGGCGACCGTCTGGGCCAGCTCCAACAACACCTCACGCGCCGCGTCAGCGGTGCAGTTGGGACCGCCGCAGGAGTACTTGCCCAGCCGCGTGTCGCAGTTCTCGCAGGCAAAGGTGACCAGCTCGAACCTGCCCCCGACGCGGGAGCCCTGCTTCGGGCGGAGCAGCGCGATGTACCGCCCCTCGAGGCTTTGCTTGTTGAGCGGCAGGGTGGGGTCGAACACGGACGTGAAGCGCTCGTGCTGGGAGATGTAAAAGCACCCGTCATACTCCGCCGCAGCAAGTAAAAAGGCGTGGTCAGCCTCGCGGTGCATTCTGGAGGGGCAAACAGACACGGCAGACACGGCACGGCAGACACGGCACGGCACACGGAAGCACAGCACAACCAGGTGAGCAGGAGACAGGTAAACAACAACACCACCACCACAACAAGTCCTGCCCAACACGCACTTGAACATGCGCTTGCATGGGTTGCCCTTGGGGATATTCAGGCGCTTCACGTATCCATAGGTCCACTGTGATGACCCGAGAGGTCTGCAGAGATATCAAAGATGCCGCACGACGAGCCAATCATCCCATGTAAGTCAACGCACAAACAAAACAAACCAGCACAACGCTGCGTTCCTCACGCATCAACACAACGCAGTGTGACGTACGACAAGACGTTGGGGTGTACAACCTCACGTGCAGCGCCGCTCTCGAGTGAGTCGAGGTCGAAGAAGGAACGTGACTCATGCAACTCTGAGACACCCAACGACGAGGCAGACTCGCTCAGCTTGCTCAACGTGGGCGTCAAAAACGACGGACTAGCTGGATAGGTGCGTCGCAACTTGGACGGCCCTGCCTTGGAGCCATCCAACGCGGTGTCTTTGTGGCTCGCGCTCAAGCGCAGCTTGCGTGGGCGTGGACGCGGGCGCTTCTTGGAGGCAGTGGACATGGCTACAGCACTATTTGCCTCCAGAGGAATGCCGATCGCTCAACAAACGCCGGGCGTGAACAGGAACGAAGCACAGGCAATTAAAGCCTCACACAGAGTAATTAGGTGGGCGCCTGCACGACCACGGGTGCGCGGCAGCAAGATCGAAGCGATGTGATGTGTGTGGTCGGTGACCCACCCTGAAACTGCCGAAAGCACCATAAAAATCTCCTGGTGTGAGATTCGGCAGGCGTTTCATGCTCGAATGTCACTGTTTTGGGCATTTTGTGTTTTAGAAGTGGTCATGCTTTGGTCTTGCGTTGTTGAGTGGCACAAAGACAGACACACACAGCCAGCGCACGCAGTTGCTGCCCCTGCGCCAGGAAATCACAACGATGCCGCGTACACGCCGCTCTAACAAGAAGAGCGTGCCCAAGGAGGCCACGAAGGAGGTGGCGAAGGAGGAAGTAGCTCCACGGCGAACCTCTCGCCGTCGCCGCACACGCTCGTCATCTCAGCAAGCCGATGCAGAGGCCACCCCGGCGACGACTGAGGTGAAAGCAGACCCCGTGCCGGCTGTAGACACAACAAATGTGGGTAGCCAAGAGTCATCGTCAAAAGGTGAGGCTGCAAAGCCAGGAGCTGCAGCCTTGGGCGAGGTTCCGTTGAAGAAGAAGAAGATGGCGTTTGAGCGAAAAGGCAACTCGAACATTGTGAAGCCTTGGAAGCCTCGTCCTAAGCAGTGCGTGCATGTGCTAGCAAAGCTGCGAGGGCACCCGTGTGTGATGTGTGTCTCTTTGCTTTCTTGCTGCGCTGCAGCCGCACGTCTTCAATGAAGCGCCGACCCAAGAGTGCCCTTCAATCGAAGCGGGCGTATGACGCACGCATGCGAGCCAAAGAAGCCAAGAAGCAGTGGCAAGCACAAAAGGCGATGCTCATCGAAGCACAGCGCATGGAAGCCGAGGTGTGTGGGAGTGTGGCTTGCATTGTGCCGCGCCGCTGGATGTCCAACGCTTGCTCCGAACATGTTGCGCCCGTTGGCTTGCCTCTTGGGTTGCTGCGTGTGCTGCATTGCTGTGTGTCCTGGCCGCTGCGTGCTGTAAAGGTAATTTGCTACTTCACAAACGCCGACCGTCACTCACCCCATTGGTTCGTTGTGCGCAGATGGCCCGCAAGAAGCGCGAAGACAAGAAGCGGCGACGACAGGAGAACGAGTTCAAGTCTGCGGTGACGCAAGTGGTGCGTTTCCATCGTGTGCACGTGTTGAGCGTTGCTGGGGATGTGCAGTTTGGAGAACCGGAGCCAGCAGGCGCGGTGTTGTGTCTCGGCTCCTTGTTCCTGTGGTGGTGTTCACACGCGCACGGTGTCGTTGCATCGCGCCCGACGTCACTCACTCCTGGTTGGATGCTCGGTTCGATGGTGCCCGCATCACATCAGATCACGAACACACAAAAGATCAAGAAGATGAACAAGAAGCAGTTGCGTGCGATCAAGCGAACACGAATCGACCCGCAGACGGGAGCCATCACCTTGGCCAGCCCTTGGGAGTAGGTAGACATCAGAAACTATTTTTGACAAATCACTTCACAACGGATGTGTGACAACGCCGCAGTTTCCCCTCTGCTCTTGTCACCCACATGCCCCGGCGTGTGTTCGCTGACATACCTCACCCTCCACCTTCCCCACCCCTCCGAAGCCACAGCCGTCTTGAACAAACATAATCCCCTATTGCTTCCCCCATACGTCTTGCACAAAGTCATCTGGAGTCCCGGTGTTACGCCGCTGATTGAACGCAATGGCCGAGCAGCTGTTCCGTGACAACACTTGCTGCTTTCCACCTTCGGGTGCAACCATCCCCCGAGTCGGGATGGAAGCGTCACTACACAGTATCAAGAAGGCTTCCTGGACAACTAATAGTCTTGTGGAGCCCAGTCGCGAGGTTGGGAAGCCACTGAAGTCAAGTGTGACGCCCGACTCGTCCTTCGTCCCTACAAGAACCGCAAGCATCTACGATGTTGGCGCCCCGGTCCACATGGTAGATATCCCCACTCCTTCGCTTCACCAAATGGAAGCACGCTCGCAGCAGCGCCGATCAAAGGGCGTTTCTGGCATTGCCCTGTCAATGCTGTAGAGGGAGCTTCGCATCATGACATCCAGCGGTGTCCAAGCCCAATGATGAATGTTCCTTTCCTTTTGTTGTCCCTGCCAGGTCAGCCTTCTGCGTATGCGTTTGCGTAATAGTGAGAAGGCAAGAGTGAGAGTATTAGCTCTTGTCTTCCGGTGGGTTCCTCGTTTGAGAGTTTCGTTAACTGCGTTGCGAGTTGTGTTCACCAAATTGTATTTTCCTGCATCTGTACAACACCCCTACACAATGCACCGCCATCCCCTTACACTACAGCTTCGACCTCAGGTCGCTGTTGAACTTGTCCGGCTGAAGTTCCACGGTCCACAACACAGGATCACGAGTGGAAACGTGGACACGTCTGGTCGCCCCGGCATCACCGTCGAGCAAGTTGGAAGAGCTAATCTGTGCCGACAATGCATCCCCACCCACACAACAGCACAGCAACGCAAAGCCGGCGTCAACTCAAAGCCGGCGTCAACTCACACATTCCCCCCGCCACCACCAACAACAACACCACACAACAACGACATCTACACAACAACACACCACACCACACCACCGCAGAGCACTCACCAAGCCAGACACACTGAGGTCTTGCCCTTCCAAGTTCCACTGCAGCCCATGTGTTGTCACAGCACGTGCCTTGCCGCCTGCCATGGCACAGTGCAGCACAATGAGAAGGATCGGATAAGCGAGAAAAAGGGGCGCACCACAACCCAGCGGAACCCCAGGCCGATCCCCATCACAGCAGGCAGGCGCCAACATGCTGCCAACCAACGTACCGAACGGAATGAGCCCGCAGTGTGGACCTTCGAGTGGAGACGAGCATGTGATCGTGGTGGAACCAGGCTGCAACATCTCGCACGCAGAGTGCTCTGACAATACCACCAGTTGCTCAAAACATGACCTGAGTAGGGGAGCCACAGCAAACCATCCACTGTCAATCATGATACGCGCAGAAGAACGTGCCCAATGACAGGCAGCTTCTCTTCTCGTTATTGCTTCGTTCACCCACCAGCGAGACATCGTGGCGATATTCGACAGTACATGGTCAGCGCGTCCGCCAAACCCACCATACACAAACACTCGTAACTGCTCGACATATTGGCAAAAACAAGGGGGTGAAACACAAGACGCACTGGCTCAATGAGTGTGCTGCTTGATGCGCGTACCACATCGTTTGTTTCCTCCTGGAAGCACCGGAGCCACTCCAGGCACTTGTCCAGGTCATGGTGGTCCTCATCTTTGTCCACCACAATGGTGGAGCCTAGCGACTTGTATGTGTCGAGTAGCTGCAGCCCAAACAGTGTGATGAAGGAACCAGCTCAGCACGCACAGCCAACGCCCACAGAATCGAGCACACCACACATGCACACATACCGAACTACTAGCTGAATCCATATCGCCAGCAATGACATCAGGAATGAAGCGAAGAGGTGCAGCCTTCAAGTCCGCATCTGCCAAGCGAAAGGACGCGCCATCAGCACACACTCGGGTCCGACACGCGCGCCACAGCTGTGCAACAGTCGGAACATGCAGTGGAACATTCAGCACCACCAACGCGGTGCTAGCAACGGCACTGGAAGATGTCAGCACATCGCTGATGGTCAAGAAGCGGCCAGCGGACCGGGCGCAAGCGGCCATGCAGAGCAGTTGTGTGTGACACAAAATGTGTGTGAGCGTCGTCACGAGCAGCAACATCCCCCCACTCAAATTCACATATTTTCATGTGAAATTTGGAATTACCCTGGCAGCCAAGTGCTGCCGTGCGGTGGACCCGTACACAAGAACTCTGCGCCAAGAACAGCGTCGCCACCCGCCCTGCACAAGAGCCATGTTCGCCCACACTTCTCTCGTACGGCGTGCTGCACGTGCTGCAGCCACTGGTGCGCTGCGTGCATCTGCCAATCGTGCCTGTGTGGCCACCACGCGTGCCGTTGCATTTCGTGGTGCCACGGTCGCGTGCCATGGCATTTCTACGGCTGTGCATGCGTGCCAGACGGACACCGCCTCTACGTCTGGCTCCGCCGCTACTGCCGGCGATGTGATTTACGATGTTGACACCACCTCCTTCCAATCCAAGGTCATGATGTCGGATGTGCCAGTGTTGCTGGACTGCTACGCAGAGTACGTGTTCGTGTGCAGCTGCCGCCCGGTGCAACACCACTATCACCAACACGGCGCCGCTGACGCGTGCCGTGTGATCGTTGCCACCCATACAGTTGGTGTGGACCCTGCAAGCAGCTTGGGCCTATCCTGGAGCAGGCTGTACGTGGCGATCCATGAGCTAGCTGTTGGCCGATTTGCTGTTGCGCCCGCTGTTTGTTCGCTGATGTTTGCCATCAACCTGCTTGTGCCGTTTCCCCCCCTCCCCCCGCTTCCAGGTCACTAACGCTGGCGGCAAAGTGCACTTGGCGAAGCTTAACACAGATGCGAACCCACAGCTTGCCCAAGGCTTGCGTGTGTCCAGGTGCGTCATGCATGAGACGACGTGCAAGCCTGTGCTTGTCTGTCATGGTAGGCGTGCCACCCCTCACGTACCATGCAATACTATACACAATACAAATACACGTGTGTGCAGTTTGCCGACAGTGTTGATGATCCACCAAGGGAAGCTTGTGGATCAGTTTGTCGGTATGCAGCCCCCAGCGCAGGTGGAGGAGTTCGTCACTCGCGCTGCCAAGTTGTCAGCTGCGCCGACACAGGAGACGGCCGAGTCGTTGTACCTCAAGGGTGCCGAGGTGAGTGCCTGTAACCACGATCAAGTCCTGCAACAATGGCGCCAGCACCGTCGCTGGCGGCGTGCCTAATCGTCTTATCCGCGTGTGTTGGGGTGGTGGATGTCTTGTCGTTCTGGTTCTGTTTCTTTTCTCAACGTCACATTGTTTTTTTTTCCTTGGTTGGTCAGGCGTTGGACACTGCCGCAGCTCCGGAAACCACCCCCGAGGATGCTGCCGCGGCTTTGGAAGCTGCCAAGGCGGACTTTTCATCCGCCCTTGAGCGAGGCAACCTGGCTGCTGACGCCTCATCTGGGGAGCAGATGACTGCTGCAGCGTCCTATGCTGGCCTTGGTGCGTGTTGTAGCTTGCATGTGTGTGTGTATGTGTATGTATGCTTGTGTCTATGTGTGTGTGCGTGTGTCGTGCTGCTGTTCGTTCGTGGAAGCAAACCAGGTTCGTTGACTTTTATGGTGATTCACGCAGTTCGTGTTGCCTTGGCCGAAAAGGATGACGCCACAGCGTCTGCTCTGGTAGATGCCCTGCGCAGCGCGTATGTACACGTTGTCGTCTGTGGTGTCTGTATCTGTGGTGTCTGTGTCTGTCCCTATGAGCGTACAGCTGTTCGCTCCAATCGGCGTGCCCCCTGACAAGACAGTGCGTGTCACAGGTACCCCTCATTGCTCACAGTGCCCGAAGTCAGCCGAGCCTTGTCCATGTACGAGTTGTCGAAGGCGTCCGAAGGTTCGTGAGTCCCGCGAAGATGCGCGCACGCACGCACCTCACCTGTTTTGTACCTGGCTCTAATCCACCCTGTCTCCGTGGTGTCTCCGCAGAGACGGAAGGTGTCGCGTCACTTCGTGCCCAACTTGAGGAGGATGCTGATAACATGGATGCTCGCTTGGCGTTGGCAAAGGAGCTGTTTGGTGGTGGCTCACACGGACCGGCCATCAACGAGTGCTTGGAGGTGTGTAGTGTGCAGGGGCACCGCGACAATGGAGTGTGTGTCACCCACACGCTGTGTCTTTGTGCTCTTTCTGGTTCTCCTTGTCTCCTGCTCTTGTGTTTGTTATTGTTGTGTTTTGTTATTTGTTCCTTGTGTGGTGTTGTGATACGCGCGCAGATCGTGAAGCGCGACAACTCGTGGAACGAGGGTGCAGGTCGAGAGCTGCTGCTCCAGATTTTTGAGGTGCTGGGACAGTCACATGAGCTCACTGTGGACGGACGCAAGCGTTTGGCGGGCTTGTTGTTCCGATGAAGTGTGGAGGTTGTGTCTGTGCGTATGCGTGCTTTGCTACCTGCTTGCTTGCGGTGCTGTGTGTACGCGCCAAGGAGAACGGGCGTGCTTGGTTCGGTTCAGACAAGACATAATAATGTTGAGCAACACAACGTTTCCCCACACCCTCGTGCTGTGCCTTGCCTCGCAAAGCCTCTGCAAACCAACAGAGACCTCGCAAACGTAGGATACGTTCCCCACGTCCCAGTTGGCCCACCTCGTCCTGCTGTGTGCGCGCGACAGAGTGTGTCCCTTGCACGACACCCCCCTCGCCATCAGTGCTCCGTCTCGTCCACCTCATAGATGTACGCCCGAATTTCTTGCTTGCAGTGTTTCAACTTGGCTTTGGCCTTGTAGAACTCCTGCACGGCGTGTCGACCCGACATCTCCATGTGGCGCTTCGCATACGTGGCTTCCTTAGAGAGCTCCTGCAGCTCATCCACTGCAGCCATCAACATGGAGGACTCCAACGGCAAGCCATGTTGCATCTTCAACCGCGCCCGCATCAGGTTCGGCGCCGTGGCGTGCAGGATAGGGGTCTTGTCGCCCACGTACAGTGACAGCGACAGCTGGTCCATCATGCTTTGCTCCGTGCCAGTGGTGTTGCTCGTGGACGGCCGTCCATCCTGACCGCCCGTCGGTGACTTGTCCCGACGACGTTTCGCCGCGTCCTTCTCGGCGGCATGAATGCTGGGGTCCACCCGCAGGTGCAGCGGATCCGGCGGCATGACGGCGTGTCCCATTGTGTCCCCTAACCCACCACCGCCACCACCACCACTGCTTGGTCCGATGGCCCCCTCGGTACCATGCCGACGCAGAGCCAGCGTGAACCTGTCGCTCGCACTGCGGTGCTTGCAGCCGGCGCCGGTGCACCGACGACATGTGGGCGCGCCACGCTCCTGGGAATGGCCGTAGTACAAGCCGTGGACCCGCTGGGAGGACCGAGTAGGGACCAGCAACCGGGCAGACACGGTGGCTCGCAGTCGCCTGGGAATCCCTGTCGCAGCTCTCGCAGCGTTGTTGCTGTTGTTGCTGGCGCCACGTACCCGGCGTGTGCCATCCACAGGCAGACTCCTGACGGACGATTGCAGGTGCTGTTGTTGGCGCTGCTGCCGGTGCAGCTGCTTGGTGAGCGGGTGAGTGGTGCCAGCACTTCCAGTTCCTCGTTGGTGCCTCATCGCACCGTTGTTGTTGTTGTGGTTGTTGCCTCTGTTGTGTGAGTTCCGTCCAGGCGCCCACATGAAGCCGTCATCGCCTTCAATCGCACCACGCATCGGCGCCACTGCGATGTCCCCGGCATCACCACCACCACCACCACTACCACTACCACCACCAGTGTGCCCTTCTCCGCCTCGTTCTCCTCCTTGCTGTTGCCGCTGTTGTTGGTCCGCACCAGTTGGGTGTGACTGCAGCGTGCTTTGGCTTCCATCGCGCTGTTTGCCTCCGAAGAGTGGTGTGGGGTGCTGCACCTCGCCCGACAACAACTGCGGGGCGTCGGATGTGCGTGCACTGCCGCCGGCCGGCGACAACTGCGGCAAGAGGGACGTCCCCATGCGAACAGGCTCCATCACCTTCACGCCGGTGCCCCTCCCCATTCGTGGAGGACTGCTCCCATCACCGCCACCCGCACCAACAGGCGTGCCACTCCGACTCGGACTCCGTGACAGGTTGCCGGTGGCGCGACTCGGGCTGCGAGACGATGGGTTGTGGCTGCTGCCTGCACGACTACTTGACCGCCGACCCAACCGCGTGCCCTGTTGTTGCTGTTGCTGTTCCTGTTGACGAAGCATCGTGCCCGAGTTGCGAAGGAAGGCACGGTCACGCAGCCTGCCACCCCGCTGGCGCTCCAACATGGCCGTGACTGCGCGCACGTCGAGGTTGTGCTTGTGCACGAGGGGCGGATTGCGGTGGAGGGCGTCCAACTTGATCAAGTCCAGGGCACCCTCCGTCATGCAGGCGTCAAACACGGCGTCCACAATCAGCGCCTCGTCCTCTTTGACGATCACACGCACACCGAACTCCACCATGGCTGTGCTGCGGGTGCGGGCGTTGTGTGCAGCGATGGCACCAGAGTACGCATGGCCGAGCTGTGCCTGCCCCGTCTCCACAGGATTGTCCTGCAGGCAGCGCCCCTCCCAGTTGCTGGCTTTGTAGAAGCCCTTGGGGTAGGCCACCGGAATGGAGTGAAGGTCAGACGTGAGGAACACGTGTGCCAGGAGGGAGTCTTCGCCGCCCAAAGCACTCATCAACGACGTCACTTTCTCCAACGCCTTGTCCACACTGGTGCGCCGAAGAAGCGCCTGCTCCGAGTGCTTCATTTTGTTCACGCGGTGTGGTGTGGGCCACTTCATCATGCCACGTCGAGCAAGTCGACCCCGCCGGCCTCCCTTTTTCGGTGCCGTTTTCTGCTGTCGAAGTAGCCGGCGCTGGCTGAGCTTCGCTCGGAGCTTTGCTTGGCGCTTCGTGCGCCAGCTGCGCGGACACACCACCCACCCCAGCACACGCCAGCGCACGCCAACGCACACAACACCGTGAGCGCACGCCGAAGTGCCACCAACTAGAGCAAGCAACCGCTCGCAACTCCCACACCCATGCACACACACACACACACACACACACACACACGTGTTCACACATTCACACGCAGACGATCCCACAAAACGAACAAAACACCGCCAGCCACAACCACGTACGCAACAGCACGTTTCCGTTCCTTGGCAACGACCGCTTCCAGCTTGTCGCCTTCGTCCAGCGGCCCGAACAGCGTGTCCTGCACCTTGGCCTGCTTCAGCAGCTCAAGGTGTTCTCGATGCTCCTCCTCCGTCATCTCCGTTGCGTCTGTCACCGTTTTCTCCCGCGCCAACTTGAACGCGTACGCGCGTTTGTCGTTCATGCGGCTGGTCGTGCTCTTGGCGGGTGCGCGGATGGTGTCGCTCCCCAGACCCGTGACCGCCGATCCCGAGCCCAGGTTGAACACCTTCACGATGTCCACGTCCTCGTCCGCCAACGACGGCACGCGAAGCGACAGCACCTCCGCAAACGCCCCGACGATCTTCAGCTTGAGGTGCTCACGGAACACGCCGGCCGACACGCCCGTCAACCGCATGGTCGCGCACACGTACGCCGTGCCGCGAATCGGGGTGGCTTCTGCCAGTATCGCCACGTGGCGCGACAACTGCACCCGCAACCGCTCCTCCGGCTCTAGGACCACAGACGTGGCGGCGCTCACGCCCGTGTCACTGGCGGCGACACTCACCGACGAGGACGGTACGTGTGGCGGCGCCACGCCAAACAGCGCCGCGGTGACGACTGCCGTGGTTGCTGCCGCCGTCGCGGGGAGGCTGGTGGCTGGTAGCGTGGCGCCCAACCCTGAACGCGGCTGCACCACTCGTGCCGTCGTGCCGGAGGGCCCTTGGTAGCCCGAACTTGGCCCAGATGCGGACGCCGATGCCGATGCCGATGCCGATGCCGATGCCGATGCCGATGCCGATGCAGATGCCGATGCAGATGCAGACGCAGATGCAGATGCAAACGACGCAGATGAAGTTGCGGCAGGTGCTGTGGCGGAAGCGGCGGTGGAAGACGCAGGTGTCGCGGATGTCGCGCCACCACCGGCACCGGCACCGTCACCAGCACTGGAGCGCCCCGCTCGGGAGGGAACGCGTGGTGTGCGGGTACGCTGTCGGCTGGTGACGCGTGAGCGTGCCCGCGCAGCAGCAGCACCACCACCACCACCACCAC
>Ga0213833_1002408_pt1 | contig 12119 bp, 12 predicted proteins | sample SWATP21_FD_160575 | JGI IMG/M metagenome (GOLD analysis project Ga0213833, IMG submission 160575) | Coastal seawater microbial communities from Marineland, Florida, United States - SWA TP2 #1 | ecosystem: Environmental > Aquatic > Marine > Coastal | place: USA: Florida | collected 2016-08-14
CAACGAACCGTTGGTGCTGGTGCTGAGTGTTTCATCTGGTTGCTGCTTGCCCCCCACCACCGCAGGCTACGTCCAGCTGTCTCAGATCGAGTCGGAGAAGCTGCTGTCGGGGTTGGTAGCTGATGAACTCGCCAAACGCAAGGCAGCTGGCACTTTCACCGGAAAATACGCCTCCGTGTGCTCCTTCAATGGCTACGAGGCCCGCAGCAGTCTGCCCACCAACTTTGATTGTGACTACGCGTGCGTGAACCCCGCCTGCCACTGCAGTTGTGGCACTGTGTTGGCACTGGGCACTCGTACTTCTTGTTGGGTCTGGTTTTGTACGGTGTGTGTGTGGTGTGTGTGGTGTGTGCGAGTGTGTGCGAGTGTGTGTGCCCGAGCCTTTCTGTGGAATGGTGTTGCAAAAAACATCAAAAAAAGAGCGCCCGCTCACCGCCGCCACCGGCGACCGTTGTGTGTGGCGTTGAACAGGTACACACTGGGCCACGTTGCAGGCACGCTGGTGCACTGCGGTGTCACAGGCTACCTGGCCAGCGTGCGCCGCTTGAAGAGCCCGACATCGAACTGGGCGGTCGGTGCGGCGCCGCTGTCTGCGATGGCCATCGTGGAGCGCCAGATCGATGGCAGCCTCGGCGCTGTGATCAAGCAGACGAAGGTGGACCTGACCGGCGCACCGTTCCGCACACTGGTGTCCGTGCGCGCGCAGCTCGTTGGCGAGGAGCTGTACATCAACCCGGGTCCGATTCAGTTCGCGGGTCCGACGGCGGACTGCCGTGCCAAGTCACTGTGCCTTGAGGAGTCGGACTATATGGACCGGCTGAAGGTGCTGCACAAGCAACTGGACACCGTGCGCGAGATTTGCAAGCCTGGGTGCTCGCGTGCCGCTCTGGACAGCGCCTTGGCCGGTTTGTCCGCTGTCACTCGCATCCTCGCGACCCTTCGCAAGAACACGCAGCAGGTTGAAGGTGGATTGGTGGAGTAGGAGCAACCAGTAGCATGATGCGTGCGGTGCTGGTAGTGCTGGTGCCGGTTTTGGAGCTGAGAGTTGCTTGCATTTGATGGTTCGTGTGCGTGCACTACGAGTACTCATAACATCGTTTCATCGATTGTAACTCCTAAAGATTCTGATCAGGCTACCTCCCGAAGGCCCCGTCTCCTTGGTTTTTGCGGAAGCCGACCGGACCGGTGGTCCATGTACATGACGTGTCACCGGCAGGCGCGGGCGCATGGCCATGGGCAGAAGAACTTCTCCTGTGTGTCCTTTCGGACATGAAACTTCTTGAAAGACTCACAACTGAAGTCCTGGTCTTCCGCGCTCGAGTTGAAACCATGAGCGGCACTCTTTCACACACCCGCACAAGAACGTCGAGTTTTTGTTGGTCAACCAACGTTGTTGACTTCCACTTGAAGAAGTCACTCATATCCTTTGTGATTTCCAACCCTCCTTCCTGTGGGTAGATGAGCACATTGCAAACAACAATGAGCACTGGGCGATTCTCTCGTGTGCACGCACGTATATCGGGTCGAAAGAAGTACTGGGCAGACCCTACAAGTTCTTTTTGATGACACTGAGTGAGTCTCTCACTCCGGGACTCGACACAAGTACAAACACCGTGGGCCGCGGATGAGTTCTGCCATTTGGGGGTCCGGCCTCGTTGATTCGAGTCTCCCTGCAAACGCTGCCCGCAGCATGTCCAATCGCGACCAAGTCTGCTGGCACAGTTGTGCTGGGGGATACTTCGTGATGCCACCACACGCGTGCGTCGGCGACGTCGTAGCGCAGCTTCATCCCGCAGGCGGTGCAGCTGTTTTCGATGATGTGGTTGCGAAGTGTAACGCCTGGGTCGGAGGCTCCGACTCGGAGCATGTGGAAACCAGAACGAGGGAGTAGGTGGCAAGCCAGTGTTGGGGGCTACGACGATAACCGCACTCTGAGGAAACCAACGGTGCATACCAATGGCGTTCTAGGTACACAAAGGCGTAGCTAAATTCACCAACTACGAATACACGCAAGCACAACGAGAAAGCAGAGGATCGAGGCCACTCGCGGCTTCAGACGCGTGCCAGTGTCCACACGCGAGTTTCAGTGTGAGCGCGAGTTTCGGCATGATTGTTGCAATGTCGCTGCAACAAGCAAGCTCCGTCTGTCCATAACAGAGCGCCAATCGCTCGAAATCAGACACAGCTAGTACAGCGACTCAAGAAACTGGGTTCGAACCTGGATGGTAGTCATCACGGAGACCAGTGTGGCTCGGAAAGCAGTTCCATGAAGTATCCAACGGAACACGCGCCCCTCGGGACACCCACACACCCATCGCCATTGGTGTCGCAACGCAAGAGTGCCAAGAAGCGCCGCCACCACGCGTCCAGACAACGTATCCTCGCTGCCAGTGTTCCAACCGCAGTGTGGAATGGAAGTGACGTGCTGCGCGAACTGGGGCAACACCCGTGCGGCCCTGCGCACGGCCACAATCGTGTGAATGCCACCTTGGACGTGTCCATACTCTTTGGCAACAGCGCCACCCATGTCAAGGCTGCGGCAGACTTTGTTGAGACTGGTCACATCCGCCCTGCCTCCGTGCGTATCCTGTCTCGCTTGTGCCTCAACACAACTGCAGCCGCCATGAACACCTTGGGTGGTGACGGGAGCATGTACCACTCCTTCCGCGCCGTAGTTCGCGGTCACCTGGAGCAGTGTGGTCCGCGAACAGGCGTTTGGGAGCATGTTCGTGACATGACTGGCTTGGTGGGTGGTGATGTGTGTAGGTTGAAGTGCAAGGCTTGGACCTCGACGCCGTGGACTTCTGACATGTCAACATGGCTACGAAGTGTACCGTTGCTTCAGCTGTGCGCTAACCAATGGTGGTGGTTGGTGAAGCGGGTATTGAAGCACCGCGCGCACAGATTTGATGACCGCGGTGCGGCACTGTGTGTTGCGGCTGAGCGAGGAAACGTGTACGTGGTGAACCTCATTTACTGTCTACCGCGAGGCTGCAGTGAAGATGCGGGCTGGGATTCTGAAAGCAAGGCGCTTGCTGCTGCAGCCCAGTACGGCCACTTACAGGTTGTTCAGTACCTGTGCTTACTTCCAACCGACCGTGGTTTCAATCCAGGCGCTAGAGACAACTTGGCCATCAAACACGCTGCCGAGAACGGCCACTTGCATGTTGTCCAGCACCTGTGCTCGCTTCCAACCGACCGTGGTGTGGATCCAAGTGCATATGACAACTACGCCATTGGACATGCTGCCGAGAACGGCCACTTGCAGGTTGTTCAGTACCTGTGTTCACTTCCAACCGACCGTGGTGTGGATCCAAGTGCACGTGGCAACTACGCCATTATACACGCTATGCAGAATGGCCACTTACAGGTTGTTCAGTACCTGTGCTCGCTTCCAACCGACCGTGGTATCGATCCAGGCGCTGGAGGCAACTGGGCCATCAGATGCGCTGCCAAGAACGGCCACGTGCATGTTGTCCAGTACCTGTGCTCGCTTCCAACCAACCGTGGTGTTGATCCAAGTGCAGGTGACAACTACGCCATTCAATGCGCTGCCGAGTACGGCCACGTGCATGTTGTCCAGTACCTGTGCTCGCTTCCAACCAACCGTGGTGTTAATCCAAGTGCAAATTACAACGACGCCATTCAATGCGCTGCCCAGAACGGCCACATGCAGGTTGTTCAGTACCTGTGCTCGCTTCCAACCAACCGTGGTGTTGATCCAGGCGCTGGAGACAACTGGGCCATCAGAAGCGCTGCCAAGAACGGCCACGTGCATGTTGTCCAGTACCTGTGCTCGCTTCCAACCAACCGTGGTGTTGATCCAAGTGCACGTTACAACTACGCCATTCAATGCGCTGCCGAGAAGGGCCACGTGCATGTTGTCCAGTACCTGTGCTCGCTTCCAACCAACCGTGGTGTTAATCCAAGTGCACGTTACAACAACGCCATTCAATGCGCTGCCCAGAACGGCCACATGCAGGTTGTTCAGTACCTGTGCTCGCTTCCAACCGACCGTGGAATCAATCCAGGCACTGAAGACAACTGGGCCATCAGACACGCTGCCGAGAACGGCCACGTGCATGTTGTCCAGTACCTGTGCTCGCTTCCAACCAACCGTGGTATCAATCCAGGCGCTGAATACAACTGGGCCATCAGACATGCTGCCCAGAACGGCCACTTACAGGTTGTTTAGTGCATGTGCTCACTTCCAACCGACCGTGGTATCGATCCAGGCGCTGGAGGCAACTGGGCCATCAGATACGCTGCCGAGAACAACCACTTGCATGTTGTCCAGTACCTGTGCTCGCTTCCAACCAACCGTGGTGTTGATCCAAGTGCACGTGGCAACTACGCCGTTGGACATGCTGCCGAGAACGGCCATTTACAGGTTGTTCAGTACCTGCGCTCACTTCCAGCCAACCATGGTGTGGACCCAAGTGCAGGTTACAACTACGCCATTCGAAACGCTGCCGAGAACGGCTACCTACAGGTTGTTCAGTACCTGTGCTCACTTCCAACCAACCGTGGTGTTGATCCACGTGCATACGGTGTCTGCCGCCACCTGGCAATGCCACCAGAACTCGGTGCCCCGCCAGAACCAAGTAGCTTCCATGCAACATAGCAAGCCAACCAGCAATCGCCGAGGCCACGGTTTTTGAGACTATTAATCCAAGCCTGTACGTGGTGGGGAGGTTGGATACAGCTGGCCGTCGGAAGACGGAGATACTGACCGTAAACATCACGTGTCTTCCTGTAGCCCACGTAACGTGGATGCTGATCGAGTGATTCAGTACAGTAGTTGTGTGCGCGGACGAGCCGACGCAGCATCATAGCCGAGCCACGTGGCTGGCAGTGACAGGAGATTTGGTCTGGCACTTGACTCGTGGCTTTTGTGTCCGTGATGAGTGATTGATGGTCTCCGCGATGTGGTGCATGTGGGGGGGATCTGACGCGGTTTCCGATCTGCTGTTGTTTGACACACACACAGCGTGGGCACAGGTGCGGACCACCTGCGACGCTGGCAGTGAGCGGAGATTGATGAAGGGTGGAAGGGGTGTGGTGCAGTGCTTGAGCCGTGCGCTTTTGGCACCGCAGCGCGCCGTGGTCCGTCACTGTGACGCCCGACGTCACACGAAGGGCATTGCTAAGTTAGGCTTTGTTTTGATCTCGCGTGACGCGCTTCAGCGCACGGAGACGGCCCTGACCCAATCAACGTAATACGAACAAACAAACGCACACACAATGCACAGACTATGCACAACGCAAACCATGGGAACACGGAACGAAACTCTCGCCGGCAGCTCCCGATCAAACATACAACTCCTCCCGAAACTGCTGGGTTCCACGACTACCTTCTTCGGTAACCGTCTCGCTTAAACGCATTGATGTTCTTCGCCACCACCAACCCCAAGGGAAGGATGATTCCTCCGACCAGCACAACCAACCCCAGGAGGAACGGGATGGTGTTAGGGGGCTCCATGACTGCCTGCTGACACGAGACACTCGTCATGCCCAGAACGACATGACACGGCGACTGCTTTCCCGCTCATGCAGCGCAACATCGCCATGAGCTCCGCGCAGCACCCAAGCACACATCCATTCACTCAACTCTCACCTTCAAGATGTACAAAGCGCCGTCAAAGTGCTTCGTTGTCGCGCGAACCTCTGGGACGCGTGTAAGAGAGCGCAAGCTCGTTCATGCACAACCTTGAACGTGGGCAGAAGTGAGGTTTTCTGCATTTTTTGTCTTTGCACGGAATAAAAGTCCCTGTGGCCCAGCTGTTTCTGCACCCTGCTGCCCCGACCCTGTGAATATGGCGTGACGAATTCATGGTGCGTGGGGTTGTCGGCGGCTGCAGCTGCTGCCCGTGGTTGTCGGAACCGGGTGAGGGCTTGGTGGAGCTCAACAGCGCAGCCCTGAGTTTCTTCGGACCTCATCCAGTCGCTTGGCACAGGCCGACGTGACAATGTCTGGTGCGTATGCGCGCGGGCATGCACCACGTTCCGGTCTTCAGCTGTGTGCAGCGTGCGCGGTCGCGTGTGTTTGTCGCTCGGTGTGTGTGTGTGTGCGCGTGGTTCTCACTTGCGATGCTGCTGGGTTCTTGATGTTGTCCCTTCCTCCTTGTGCACACTGCCATGATTGTTGTACATGGATGTGGACTGGGATGGCGCGCGATGATGGTCGGCGTTCCGCGACATGCTGTCTCGTCATCACACGCACACACACACGCGCACACACACTACGTACGCACACACACACAACACACCTCCATCGTGCACGACTCCAGACTTGGACGCGAAAATCCGCGCTGCACAGGCTGCCCGTGGCGATGAGGAAGGTGACCGAGTCGGCCTCACGGATGTGGGGAAGTTCGACACCGATCTGTACACGTCCACCAAGAACAAGTTCGCGGGCTACACGACCGAAATCGTTGACCCAGCGGACAGCGACGATGACGATACAGGTGTGGGCGGCTTGGGCGGTACGCATCCTGCCACGCGCGAAGCCATGCGTGCGGCTGGGGTGAGCAACGAAGCCCAGCGGGACAAGGAGACGCTGCAGTACTACAAAGAAACTGGCGGCAGCGGGCTCGTGGACACGAAGATCGCCAACCGTGAGGACGAATACAAGAAGCGGCGCATGCGTCGCACGCTGAGTCCTGAACGTGGGGATGCGTTTGGTGACCAAACGCCGGTGCGCACGTTCAAGGATATCATGGTGGAGCAGGACCTCAAGAACGAACGAGAGCAGGTGCGTGCCGTAGGGTTGGGGTGTGTGGGTTTCGTGATGAACAGCGTGTCTGCTCCTGTGTTCTCTCCGTCCCCGTGCATGCTTCTTCGAATTTCACTTGACCTGATGGTGGCCTGTGCCTCTGGCCCCCTCCCCCCTCCCCTGACTTGATCAGATCATGCGTAAGATTGCGAAGAAGCAAGAGGAGGATGCGGAACGAGCCGCGGCTGGCTTGCCACCACGCGTCAGCGGCTCCTCCGCGGCCCCAGCCTCTTCCTCGGCCTCCGCAGACGCACCGCCCGCAGACGCGGCACCCTCCTCCTCGAAACGCCGGCGTCGCAAGCGCCGTTGGGACGACGCAGGTGACTCGGATGCCGCGAGTGCCGGTGCCGGTGCGGGTGCCGGTGCGGGTGCGGATGCAACGCCTGTGGTGGCATCGGGCAAGGCCGGCCGCAAGGCATCGCGGTGGGATGCGACACCCGTCGTGGCATCAGGCTCCGCTGGCGGCGCTGCATCCGCTGCTTCCGACGCCACGCCCCGGCGCAGTCGCTGGGATGAGACCCCGGTCGCGGCATCTGGACAGGCCTGGGCGGAGACGCCCGTAGTGGGGGGTGGCCGCAGCGGGAAGAAGCGATCCCGGTGGGACGAAACCCCGGACGTGCACGCGGCGGCAAATGCTGCAGCTGCTGGCAAAACGCCCATGCTTGCCGCAGTACGTTGTGATATGGTGGAAGTGTGTGGTGGTGGTGGTGGTTGTGGTTGTGGCTGTGGTTGTGGGTGTGGTTGTGGGTTTGGTTGGAAGTGTGGCAGCGTGGATTGTTTTGTCACGTTGCTCAGCGCCCTCACCGTGTGTGTGTGGCGCCTGCCCCGCGACAGCAAATGACCCCAGAGCTGGCCAACCGGCTGCGCTGGGAGCGTGAAATGGCGGAGCGCAACCGTCCGCTGACGGACGAAGAGCTGGACGCGATGTTCCCCGAGGGCTACAAGATCTTGGAGCCGCCGGCGTCCTACGTGCCGTTGCGCACGCCGAGCCGCAAGCTGTTGGCAACGCCCACGCCCATGCAGACGCCGGGCTTTGCCATGTCACAGACGCCCGCTCTGGACACATACGGCATCTCCACCCTGCCCACGGGTGCGGACGCGGACGCGGACCTGCCGTTCGTGAAGGAGGAGGACTACCGCCACTTTGGCAAGCTGATGGAGCAGGTGGACGAGTCCCAGCTCAGCACAGAGGAGGTGAAGGTGCGCAAGATCATGCGCCTGCTGCTGCGCATCAAGAACGGCACGCCGCCCCAGCGCAAGTCCGCGCTTCGCCAAATCACGGACAAGGCGCGGGAGTTCGGCGCAGGACCGCTGTTCAACCAGGTGCTGCCGCTGTTGATGAGCCCCACACTGGAAGACCAAGAGCGGCACTTGTTGGTGAAGGTCATCGACCGCGTCATGTACAAGTTGGATGACCTGGTGCGGCCGTACGTGCACAAAATCCTGGTCGTGATCGAGCCGATGTTGATTGACGAAGACTACTACGCACGCGTGGAGGGTCGTGAGATCATCTCCAACCTCGCCAAGGCCGCTGGCCTGGCCACGATGATTTCCACCATGCGCCCGGACATTGATGACATGGATGAGTATGTTCGCAACACCACAGCCCGCGCCTTTGCCGTCGTTGCGTCCGCCCTCGGCATTCCAGCCCTGTTGCCATTCCTCGGGGTGCGTCACGCGTGTGTCCGTGTGGGCGTTGGGTGTGTATTGTGTGATTGTTGACCGCCAATGCACGTGCGATCCTCCTTTCCAGGCTGTGTGTCAATCGCGTCGTTTGTGGCAAGCACGTCACACTGGCATCAAGATTGTGCAGCAGATTGCCATCCTTATGGGTTGCGCGGTGTTGCCGCACTTGAAGCACCTTGTTGACATCATCAGCCACGGGTTGGAGGATGAGCAGCCCAAGGTCAAGACGATCACCGCGCTGGCGATTGCAGCGTTGGCTGAGGCGTCGCACCCGTACGGTATTGATTCCTTCGACAACGTTCTGCGCCCGCTGTGGAAGGGCATCATCCAGATGAGCGGCAAGTCTCTTGCCGCGTACCTCAAGGCGATTGGGTTCCTCATCCCGCTCATGGACGCCGAGTATGCGAGCTACTACACGGAAAACGTCATGCCCGTGCTCATCCGAGAGTTCAGCAGCCCGGACGAGGAGATGAAGAAGATCGTGTTGAAGGTGGTGATGCAGTGCGTCGGCACTGACGGTGTCGAAGCAGACTACGTTCGCAAGGAGATCCTGCCCGAGTTCATGAAGTGCTTTTGGGTGCGACGCAACGCGTTGGACCGGCGCAACTACCGCGCACTGGTGTCTTGCACAGTCGAGGTGGCCAACAAGGTTGGCGTGACTGACATCGTCGGCGCCATCGTAAGCGATTTGAAGGACGAGTCTGAGCCGTACGTTGGGCCTTCTGTTTTTTTTTTTGTTTTTTTTTTTGCTTTTTGTTTTGGTTTTGTGTATCTGGTTGTCGCTGTGCTGCTGTTGCTTACACACCCGTTTGTGTTGACCTTTCTCGTTGTGCGTTGTGGCGTGGCTTGTCTGTTGCGCGCTGCCTGCTGTATCCGGCGCCACTGTTGCTGGTTGTTTGCCGTGGTGTGGTGCAAACAGATACCGCCGCATGGTCATGGAAACCATCCAGAAGATCGTCCAAAACCTTGGTGCCAGTGACATCGACGCCCGCTTGGAGGAGCAGTTGATTGACGGCCTGGTGTTTGCGTTCCACGAGCAAGTGAACGACGACACACCAGTGATCTTGAACGGTTTCGGCACGGTGGTGAACGCACTGGGTGAACGTGTGAAGCCCTACCTGCCCCAGATTGGCCACACCATCAAGTGGCGGATGAACAACAAGAACGCTCGCGTGCGCATGCAGGCGGCTGACCTCATCTCTCGCATCGCTGTGGTGATGAAGGCATGCGGTGAGAACCAGCTGTTGTCGCACCTTGGTGTGGTGCTGTACGAGTGTCTGGGTGAAGAGTACCCGGACGTGCTTGGTTCCATCCTGGGCGGCCTGAAGGCCATCGTCAACGTGATTGGTATGGAGCACATGCAGCCTCCCATCAAGGACCTGCTTCCGCGCTTGACGCCCATCCTGAAGAACCGCCACGAGAAGGTGCAGGAGAACTGCATCGACCTGGTGGGCCGTATTGCCGACCGTGGTGCGGAGCATGTGTCTGCGAAGGAGTGGATGCGCATCTGCTTTGAGCTGTTGGACATGCTGAATGCGCGCAAGAAGGGCATCCGCCGGGCGACTGTGAACACCTTCGGCTACATTGCGAAGGCCATTGGTCCCCAGGATGTGCTGCACACACTCCTCAACAACCTGAAGGTGCAAGAACGACAGAACCGTGTGTGCACCACCATTGCGATCGCCATCGTGGCCGAGACGTGTGGACCCTTCACCATCCTGCCGGCTGTGATGAACGAGTACCGTGTCCCGGAGCTGAATGTGCAGAACGGAGTGTTGAAGGTGTGTGGGTGGGTGGCGCGTGGGCGTTGGCACTGTGCTCTGTGGGCGAGTCGTGGACAGCCATTCACCTGTCCGGTGGTTGCCAGACACTCTCGTTCATGTTCGAGTACATTGCCGAAACGGGCCAGGATTACATCTACGCTGTCACACCTTTGCTGGAGGACGCGCTGATGGAGCGTGATATGGTGCACCGACAAACAGCGTGTGCTGCAGTGAAGCGTACGTGATGGGTGTGGAGGGGCGGTGGATCGCACCTCGTCTCACCAGCATGTTTTGGTTTGTTCTGGTGCTGCTTGCTCCGACAGACATGGCGCTTGGCGTGTATGGACTTGGTTGTGAGGACGCGCTCCAGCACTTGATGAACTTTGTGTGGCCCAACATCTTCGAGACGTCCCCCCACGTGATCAACGCCGTGCTGGAGGCGATCGAGGGGTTCCGTGTATCGCTCGGTGCCCACAAGGTGCTGCAGTACGTGCTGCAAGGCCTGTTCCATCCTGCCCGCCGCGTACGAGAAGCGTACTGGAAGTTGTACAACAACCTGTACGTGTACGCACAAGAGAAGTTGACGCCCGCGTATCCACGAACGGAGGACGACGGGCTGAACCAGTACCAGCGCACACACCTGGACCTGTTCTTGTAGAAGATCCGTGGTGAAACGATCAAGACACACATTTTTAGTCGAATTTATTACCCACATGGTTGTGTAGTTCCTGTTTTTGCGACGCAAACCCTGAGTGCGGTAGCTGCTGCAGCGTGCATATCCCCGTTGGCTGTGGCGTTGGAGCAGTGTGGGTGGCGTGAGTACTTCGCCTTTCCTGTACAAACATGTCTCTTGCAGATGATAGGGACAACAAGGGCGCCGCCAGCATGACACCTGTGGCTGAAGACAGCAGCTTGTTGGAGGAGCCCTTTCTTGGACGCAAATCATCGCGGCGCGTGCTTTCACTGCTGCAGCTGGCGTTGATCACCTGTCCGTGGTTTGGAGTGCAGTTCTCCTGGAGTGCTGGTACGTTTGCATCGTGTTGCGTGTCGCTGCGTGCTACTGTGGCCATGGCTTGAGGAACCGTGACATGATTGTCACGTGTCCGTCACACAAATCCGCCATGCCCGCACGCGTGCACGCACAGAGTTCGCAACGCAAACGCCGTACATCCTCAGTCTTGGAGTGTCTGCCACGTACACCACGTGGACCTGGGCAGCGGGTGCGGTGACGGGCTTTGTGGTGCAGCCAATAGTGGGAAGTTTTTCGGACAGGTACTCCCTCCACTCTGCGACGCTGCGGTTTTGCACTTTGTTGCGTCAAATGTGACAACCACTTGCGGTGTGTGTGGGCAGATGCGAGAGCAAGTACGGGCGTCGGAGACCCTTCTTGATTGGCGGAGCCGTTGCAACAGTGTTCTCACAGTTGCTGTACGTTGCTCACCCCCAGCGATGCAAGTGCTGTCCAAGTATCTCATGGGTGTGCTGTTTCTTTTCGTGTCGTGGCTTTTTTTTCCGTGGCGTTTGTCGTGGCAGGTATGCGTGGAGCGACAAAATCGGCGAGTGGTTCGGTGACTCCCCGCACCACCGCCCTGTCGGCATTGCGTTGGCTGTCATTTCTGTGTGGTTCCTGGGTTGTGCCATCAACGTGATCCAAACGCCGCTGCGCGCCATCGTGGCTGACATCGCTGCCGACGAACAGCAAGAACTTGGGCAGAGCATCAGCTCCATTTGGCAGGCCATTGGCGGCATTGTGGGATTCCTGGTGGCGTACTTTTGGAACCCGTTGGACATCATGCGCCAGTACTTTGTAGCGTCGGCTGTGTGCCTGGTCATCACCACAGCCATTGCATGCTGCGTTGCCAAAGAGGTGCGTCTGCCCCGCATTGCATTGTGTC